>Ga0209123_1000066_pt1 | contig 177642 bp, 150 predicted proteins | sample BarGraIncu00431A_FD_184500 | JGI IMG/M metagenome (GOLD analysis project Ga0209123, IMG submission 184500) | Arctic peat soil microbial communities from Barrow, Alaska, USA - Barrow Graham LP Incubations 004-31A (SPAdes) (version 2) | ecosystem: Environmental > Terrestrial > Soil > Wetlands >... | reverse complement strand
AGTTGCTGCAGAAAAAGCAATGTATTTCAATTTAGGAAATGTAAAATCTGTATTAAGCGAAGAACAATACAAAAAGTACCTTGTACTTATCAATGTATCTGTTTATAACAACAATACTGAAACGTATGTTGCAGAACTATAATTTGATCTAAATACATTGTATTCAAATATAATTGAGGGTGTTACAAATTTTGTAACACCCTCTTTTTCTATAACTAATCATTTATTTGTCCGATTTACCCTTGCTATCACTCTCTCATCATTCAACTCTCTCAACGCATCGGTTGAAATCCATTTTGCTGACTTAGTTTCCTGACCCTGAATTCGTTCGGCCACTTCAATTGCTCTGATACGCAGATGTTCATTCCGCTTTCCAATCTGGCGCAATGCCCAGTTCACAGCCTTTCTGACAAAATTACGTTCATCCCATGCTTCTCGTTCAATAATATCGAAAAATCGCTCAAAAGATAAATTGCTCGCTTTTTTATCATGAAAAGCGAGTTTACACATTAAAGTAAATGCTGTTCGCTTCACAAACTCGCGCTCATCAGTAGCATATTCTTCAATTTTAGTGCGAACAAAGTCCATTTTAGCTATCAAATCGCAGCAGGAATCACACATATCCCAGGAATTAAAGTCAATCACCCATTTATCCACCTGATTTTCAGTCGTCATCTTACCATCTTCAATCATTGAGGCCAATATCCGCGCTTCGTGTATTTCCGTATCCCAAAGCTCTAAAGCTAATGCATGATTTGTGCCAATGGTTTTAGCCAGATTTCGCAACAATGGGATCTTTACTCCTAAAGCTTTAGAATCCTCAATACCAAAGTGCGACAATTTAGCCAAATGCTCAGGCGTTGACAGCAATTTCAATTCTTCAACAACAAATTCTAAATCCATATACGTCTAATCAATAATAAAATAAGCACTCGTTTTAATCTTGGATACCTTGTAAATAAAAACTGCACAAAAGAAATAGAAATATTCTTTTGTGCAGTCCAACTATAAAATTCTACATACAAAATGTAAATTAAAAAGCATATAAATACAATTAAACTTCCATTGCTCCGATAATATCATTAATTGATGAATATCCATGTCGGTTTAAATAATCATCAATACCGTCAATTACCTTACCGGTAATCGTTGGATCTATAAAATTTGCTGTGCCGATTTGAATAGCAGAAGCACCCGCAAGAATAAACTCTATAGCGTCGGCAGTATTCATAATTCCACCCATTCCTACAACCGGTATTTTTACCACATTAGCCACTTGCCATACCATGCGCAAGGCCACAGGCTTTACCGCAGGACCCGAAAGTCCACCGGTGATGGTAGACAAATAAGGCTTTCTTGTCTCAGCATTTATGGCCATACCCAACAAAGTGTTTATAAGCGAAACTGAGTCGGCTCCTTCATCCTCAACAGCAAGTGCAATCTCCGAAATGTCGGTTACATTTGGCGAAAGCTTCACCATCATGTCATTTTTATACACTCTTCGCACTTCTCTAACTACTTGTGCAGCAGACAAACAGCTTGTTCCAAAGGCCATTCCACCTTCTTTTACATTAGGGCAAGAGATGTTTAATTCAATTCCGGGGATTTTTTCCAGTTCATTTAGCCTCTCAGCCGCCTCCACATAGTCTTCAATGGTTGAGCCGGACAAATTCACAAGTATATTTGTATCGATATCCTTCAGCGTCGGGTAAATATGATTAATAAAGTAGTCTACACCCTTATTCTGCAGTCCCACAGCGTTTAGCATACCCGATGGAGTCTCTGCCATACGTGGATATTGATTGCCCTGACGGTCGCGAAGTGTAGTTCCTTTCACAATTATACCGCCAATTCGCGATATGTCCATAAAGTCGGAATACTCTGTTCCATAACCGAATGTGCCCGATGCAGTCATCACCGGGTTTTTCAATTGTAATTTTCCTATTTTGATGTCTAAATTTGCCATTTCAACTTTGTAATATTAAATACAGGTCCTTCGGTACACACACAAACGTGACCTTTGATTGTATCGGTTACACAACATAAACAAGTCCCAAAACCACACGCCATAGTATTCTCGAGTGAAACTTCGCAAATAGCCTCTGTTTTGGCTGCATAAGCGGCTACAGCCTTCATCATGGGTGTTGGTCCACATGTATAAACATAATCGAAATTTGAGCCTTGCAATAGCGAATGCTGGGTAACAAAACCCTTTTCTCCATGCGTACCATCTTCGGTAGTTGTATACACATTGCCGAACTGTTCAAATTCACAAAGCTGCAATAAATTATCTTTAGAGCGTCCGCCTAGCAAGAAATTACACTCATAACCTCGTTCTTTGAGATATGAACCCCAAAATAGCAGTGGAGCTATACCCACACCACCACCTACTAAAAGGAGCTTCGCATCCTTGCTTTCGGGCAATGTAAAGCTATTTCCCAATGGGAAAAGCAGATTTACCACTTCACCAACCTTGAGTTCGCACATCTTGCGGGTTCCATCTCCCACTATTTGCACCAACAGCCACAGCTCATTAGCCTCATAATCAACATAATTAATGGAAATAGGACGACGTAAAAACGTGGAAGGAGAATTGTCTACCCGCACTTCGGCAAATTGTCCCGGTAACATTTCGGGAAGCTTGTCAGGCGACGTAAGTACTAAAAGAGAGTATTGATTGTTCAGCGCTTCATTTTTCTTTACAATCAAATCGAGCATGAATTTCTTCATCTAATCTATATTGTTATATATCAATTACATACAATAATATGTTTATGTAATTAATAACAGTTTATACTGGCTGCAAAATTACACAATTATCTCGAAATGACAAGGATAAAATAAAGCATAATTGCTAATGAAACCTTAGAAATGAAGCACTGAATTGTTTTTAATTTAATTCAGCAATAAAACCGGAAATTTCATATTCTAAATTATACAAATTATTATTTAGTTTCAAATTCCTGAAAAGTATTGTCGGTATAGTAGACAATTATTTTACGAACCGATTTTGCAGGAGCCTCAATAACAGAATTGATAATAGAACGAGCTTCGTGAGTAGGCTGAATTACCGCTTCTGGAATTTGTGGAGTATTTTGCTGGATGACATCAGATGGCGACACTACTTTTTCGACTATTTTTGGCTCTGAAATAGCTGATTTAGAGCTATTTTCATTAATCAAATCAAACAATGTTGGTGTCTGAGATTGCTTTTCTGCTCGATACATCGATCCAACGCCCAGAATAAGCCAGTCTGAGCTCACTGTGCGAAACCGATTGAGTACTTTCTTAAGCACATCCAAACTCGGATTATTTCGTCCATTCAAAATATGGGAGAGTGTAGAACCTTGAATACCTATCTCGGCTGCAAACTGAGCCGAATTCATTCCTTCGGTAAGCATAACCTTTTCAATTCTGTCTTTTTCGTCCATAATTTACAGTATAAATGTAAAGTGTATGTTTGTAATTACATTACAAAGATATGTGAATTAGTTTACATATGCAAATCAAATACATTTGTGAAAGAGAACATTTGTAAATATACATTTGTGATAAATGTAATAACATAGACAGAATAATAATATTGCTCTAAAACCCTTGTTTTAAAAGGCTTTATAGCCTATTTATAAAGTATAATAATAACTGAAGTCATTTATTAGATTTTAATCTATAAATACATTAGTTATCAGTCATTTAATGAGTGATATTTATTGAATGTGTATTATAAGTACACTATTATCACAAAAATGAATATTTACTTAAACATATATTAAACATATATATCATATTTATTTGGTTTATAGCAGTTTAATCTATTATATTGACCCTTAATATAAGGATTCACATAATTATATACATATGCTAACCTGAATAATATACTTGTGAAAATTTGGGTGTGGAGTTGTGAATTATAAAAAATACTTTAACTGATATCGTTGTGAAGATTTACTTTTGTAGTAAATATTTATGTGAAGTTACAAATATACTCTATAGTATTGGAATGCTCATTTGTAATTTGATTTAAATTTAAAATTTGGGGGATTGATAAAGATTTTCATTTGAACTTAGCAATATAGTCGACTTCAGCTCACATTCATTTGCCGGCATGGAGAGTGTATTGAGATTCTAAAATCAAGATAGAGCAAATGTAGATTTATCGTTGGCATGAGATAAATTTACAACCATTCCTGCCTTAAATAAAAAAGTGGATTTTAAAAGCTGATCAGGATAGATAAATGAGGAAAATGGTATAAAAATAGACAAATTGAGGACAATATTCTAGTTGTACAAATTTTAAACAAGTAAAAATTGATGACAATACACTTACATACAACTAATTAGATTAATTTTGAGCACCTGAGAATTAAATATTTATTTGCTCCCAGGAATTTGTGCACTAAAATTTGAATGACAAGCATAAAAAAAGAGTCAGAAAAATTAATTTCTGACTCTTTGATTTATTTAGTTTGATATGCTATTAATCTTCGATTACAGGAGCTACACCTGCTAATTCCTGATCGACTAATATACGACCGCAATATTCACATACTATAATTTTTTTGCGAAGACGAATATCCAATTGACGTTGTGCCGGGATTTTATTAAAGCATCCACCGCATGCATCACGTTGAACATATACAACAGCTAAACCGTTGCGTGCATTTTTGCGGATACGTTTAAACGCAGTTAGCAAACGGGGTTCGATGAGCGATTCGATTTGCTTGGCATGCTCGCGAAGTCTTTCTTCCTCGTGCTTAGTTTCCGAAACGATTTCGTTCAACTCACCTTTCTTTTGTTCCAGGTCAAGTTTACGTTCTGATAATTTATCAGCTGTATTTTTTTGATCTGCTTTTTTTGTTTCATGAGCAGCAGTATATTCACGAATACGTTTTTCACATAGTTCAATTTCCAGCGTCTGGAACTCGATTTCTTTCGAAAGATTGTCGTATTCACGGTTATTGCGCACATTATCTTGTTGCTCTTTGTATTTTGCAATTTTCATACGAGATTCTTCAATCTCAATTTTTTTACTTGCAATAATAGCTATTGAGTCAGCAATTTCAGTTTCGAAATTGTCCATACGTGTATTCAAACCAATAATCTCGTCTTCTAAATCCTGAACTTCTAAAGGAAGTTCACCACGCAAGATTTTAATTTCATCTATTTTTGAAACCGCTTTTTGAAGTTCATAAAGAGCCTTTAATTTTTCTTCAACGGTGATTTCTTTTTCTGCTTTTAATTCTGTAGCCATATTGATTACAAATAATTTATGGGATTTGTTTTAATATCTGAAATTTGGACTGCAAATGTAGGCATTTTTTTTGAAATTATCTCCAAAAAAATGTCTTTTGTGAACTGTTCGCTTTCAAAATGTCCAATATCGGCAATAAGTATCCGATTCTGGGCATCAAAAAACTCATGATACTTAAAATCGCCCGAAATATATACATCGGCATTCACTTTCAAGGCGTCCGATAAAAACGAACTTCCCGAGCCACCACATACAGCCACTCGTTTAATTTTTTTTCCTAACAACTTGGTATACCGTATACTTGGTTGATTAAAAAGGACTTTTATTCGATTCAAAAAAACGAGTTCATCTTCTTCCGTTTCCAGTTCACCAACGATGCCGGTTCCAACCGTATTCCACACATTTTTGAGTGGGATAAAGTCATATGCCGGTTCCTCATAAGGATGTGCTTTCAGCAAAGCTTCGAGCACTTTGTATTTCAAGTATTCGGGTAAAACTACTTCAACACGGGTTTCGGGTTCAGAATGCATTTTATTTATCTCACCTACAAAAGGTTGAGCTTCATCATTGGCTCTAAAAGTTCCGGTGCCTTCGCTATTGAAACTACAAGCATCATAATTACCTATTTGCCCTGCTCCCGCTTCAAAAATAGCCTGACGCACCCCGTACGAATGAAGTTGAGGTACGTAGGTAACTAATTTGAGTAATACATCTTGCCTGGGTTGTAGAATGCGCCTGTTGACAAGTCCTATTTTATCGGCAATTTTACCATTTACGCCTTCCAACACATTATCCAGATTGGTATGAGCTGCGTAGATAGCAATATCATTTTTAATAGCCGTAATTACACAACGTTGAACATCGTTTTGCCCAACCAGGCGTTTCAATCCCCTGAAAATAAGCGGATGATGTGAAATAATCAGGTTACACTTTTTTTGAATAGCTTCCGCCAATACTTCCTCGGTAATGTCAATGCAAACCAGTACAGATGTAACTTCCATTTGCGAGTCACCCACAAGAAGTCCGGCGTTGTCATAGCTTTCCTGCAATGCCAACGGGGCTACTTCCTCGATAAGTTCACAAATAGATTTTACAGTCATAACATACTAGTTATCAATGGTAAATTACTAATTACTTTGCAGCTTCAACTGTTTCTTCAACAGCTACAAAAGTAGTGATGTCGCTTTTGATAAGGATATTATACCAAGTGATTAATTTACGAATATCGCTTGGATAAACGCGGTCGCGATCATAGTCAGGCAGAACCTCACCCATGAATTTGCGCAACGTATCGTTATCTGCTTTTGGATCGGTAGAACAAGCTGCACCGTTTTCTTTTGATTTTACGCTTTCGAAAACCTGTCCCAATGGAATTTCAGCATCTTCGGTAAATATTGCGATATCACCCAATGACACAGCTTTATCTTTCGTGTAAGTAGGAACGCGTTTACCATCGATTAATGACTCAACGATTAACATGTTTTTTCCTTGTGATACAAGTTTGAAAAGTCCCGGTTTACCTGGGATGGAGAGAATTTCTTTCAACATAATTTCTTATTAATTAATGATGCATAATTCATTATCCAAGATGAATTGCGACAAATGAATTATAATTTAATATTTTAATGAGTGTGTCTTTAATGCAACAAAAATAGTACCAGTATTTAACGCGGCAACATTTTCTGTATTTTACTGTACTTTACAAATTAACGATAAATCGACTGAGTTCCTTCAGAGTTATTCGACCTTCGTAAATAGCCTTTCCGGTAATAACAGCCGGAACAGCAGCTTCGTGGAGTAACTCAATGTCTCGAATAGAGCTTACACCTCCACTGGCAATTAGGTACATATCGGGCTGAGCAGCAAGCATTTTTTTATAGAGTTCTAAAGCCGGTCCTTGTAACATGCCATCTTTGCTGATATCGGTACAAATTAGTTTATTAATACCTTGACGGATATACTCTTTAATGAATGGTAATAATTCCAGCTCGGTAGTTTCCAGCCATCCTCCAACTGCAATTTTTTCGTTTTTTACGTCGGCTCCTAAAATAATTTTTTCGGCTCCGAATTTAGAAATCCACGAAGAAAACACGTCCGGATTTTTAACGGCTATACTCCCACCGGTTACCATGCTGGCACCACATTCGAAGGCTATACGCAAATCATCGTCAGATTTTAAACCACCGCCAAAATCGACCACTAAGTCAGTTCCTGATGTAATTCTTTCCAACACCTTGTGATTCACAATATGGTGTGCTTTAGCACCGTCTAAATCGACCAAATGCAAACGACGAATTCCGGCATCTGCAAACATTTTTGCTACCTCTAGCGGGTTTTCGTTATAGACTGTTTTTTGAGCATAATCGCCCTGCGACAAGCGAACGCATTTTCCATCAATTAAGTCGATGGCGGGAATAATTTCTATCACTTTTATTCAGAAGTTACTGGTTACAAATTACGAATTGCCTCTTAAAAAATGAAGCAGACGAAAGAGGAACAAAAGTACTAAAAAAGAAAGATAATGGCAAAATAGTTAATCAATACTTATCGATATCCCCCTAAAAACCTTTATTTTCAATAAATCTTGTCGAACTAATTGATTTGTTAAGCATTAATAGATATATTTGTATCCGAATTAAAATACAACAATAAAAATAATGGGATTAGATTTAACTGACATTTTGAGAATTGCTCCGGCTGCAGTAATCGGGCTTACGGTTCATGAGTTTGCACATGCTTATACGGCTTACAGACTTGGTGATAATACTGCGAAAGATGAGGGTAGATTAACATTTAATCCACTGAAACATATCGATTGGTTAGGTTTTTTCCTGATAATTATAGCGGGATTTGGTTGGGCCAAGCCGGTGAGTTTTAATCCAAATAATTTAAAAAATAAGCACCGAGATGAAATTTTGATATCGATTGCCGGACCAATTTCCAATTTTGTGATTGCCATCCTTTTCTTTATACTGGCCCGATTGCTTTATAATGTTGATTTTTTCAACAGCGCATTTGGTTTACAAGCAATAAACCTTATTATGACCTGGGGAGTTATTAACTTTAGTCTCTTTATTTTTAATCTTATTCCTATTCCTCCACTCGATGGTTCACATTTGTATCTTACTTATTTAAAGGATATTAGTCCAAAACTAATGATGAACATGTATAAATACGGAACATTAGTTTTATTGGCAATTATCTTAGCAGAAAGCAATTTGAACATCAATATCCTTCACATATCTGAATTAGTTGGAGGAATAACTTCGTTTTTTATACAATTGTTAGGATTTAGATAAAAACTTCGAATTTACTACTCAAAACTCTGAATCGTACGTTTTATAATTTCCACGCATTCAAACAATTGTGATTTGGTAATAACCAATGGCGGTGCAAAACGAATAATGTTGGTGTGAGTTGGTTTAGCCAAAAGACCATTTTCAAGAAGTTGAAGGCAAATATCCCAGGCTAAGTTTTTATGGCCTTCATTATTAATTACCAATGCATTGAGCAAACCTTTTCCCCTAACAAAGGAAGCAATACCGGAATTCACGCAAATTTTTTCCATTTCCGATCTAAAGATTTCTCCCAAAACAAAAGCATTTTCTGCCAATTTCTCATCCCGAATTACTTCCAATGCTGAAATGGCAACTGCTGCTGCGATAGGATTTCCACCAAAAGTAGATCCGTGTTGTCCCGGATGTATCACGTCCATAATATCGCTGCACGACAAAACAGCCGAAACCGGATAAACTCCTCCTGACAATGCTTTTCCCAGAATTAAAATATCGGAATGAACATTTTCATAATCGCAGGCCAATAATTTTCCCGTTCGTGCAATTCCAGTCTGAACTTCGTCGGCTATGAATAACACATTATGCTGACTACAAAGATTATAGCATCTTTTCAGATAACCATCATCAGGAACATAGGCACCGGCTTCACCCTGAATAGGTTCAACCAGGAAACCGGCAATATTTTTATTTTCATTCAAAATTTTTTCAAGCGCATCAGCATCGTTGTAAGGAATAACTATGAATCCCGGGGTAAATGGGCCATAATGATGAAAAGCATCCGCATCGACCGAGAATGAAACAATAGTCGTAGTGCGACCGTGAAAATTATTTTCGCAAACAATAATTTGTGCTGTATTATCTGACAATCCTTTCTTTTCGTACGCCCATTTCCGGCAAAGTTTTATAGCTGTCTCAACAGCTTCGGCTCCGGTGTTCATGGGCAATACTTTTTCATAACCGAAATATTGCGTTACAAATTCCTCGTACCGTCCAAGCTGACTGTTATAAAATGCACGCGAAGTGAGTGTTAGTTTTGAAGCTTGCCGGACTAATGTATCAATAATTTTTGGATGACAATGACCTTGATTGACAGCAGAATATGCTGATAGAAAATCAAAATACTTTTTTCCTTCCACATCCCAGACAAAAACTCCTTCACCCTTTTCGAGGACAACAGGAAGTGGATGATAGTTGTGCGCACCATATTTATTTTCGAGCTCCATCAATTCCGTAGCTCTGAGTTTTGGGTTTGTCATAAAAAATTGTATTTTGATATTTATTCTTTTATTCAGAGATTATCCAGACTAAAAAATTTCGGTCATCATGCATCGAACACTACCTCCTCCTATCCTTTCGATAGTTGGTATTTCGACTACAATAAGTTCATTATAAATATTTAATCGATAAATCTGAAACTGATTTAGAGAATCGTAAGCAGACTGTGACATGACCAAGAACTGTTTACCTTTCGTATTTTCAATCTGCAACATATTACCAGCAAAGTTATGCATTTGTTTTTCAGAAATTGCAATAATTTCCTTCCCCGATTCAATTAACGAATTAATAACTGATTTATATTCTTTCTCACTATCAATTGATTCTAAACAAATTACAGCATATTCGTTAGCTATACACATCATCACATTAGTGTGATAAATAGCTAAGCGTTTTTTATCAACAGTTTGATTGGCAGAAAAATAAACCGGTTTTAAATCAAAAACTTTACAAAATTGCAAGAATAAAGTTTTATTGGTTCGGTCCGACAAGGCTGCATAAGCTATGCGATGAATACGATCAAAAACCATACTTCCGGTTCCTTCTAAAAATTTATTTTGCTCTTCCCAAAATGTAAAATCATCAACGTTGTTGATAACAGAGCCTTTATCTTCAATTAGTTGTAGAATATCGTTGCGGCGTTCTCTCCGTCTATTTTTAGCAAACATCGGGTACAGAACTACCTGACCACCCTCGTGAAATGAAATCCAGTTATTCGGAAAAATCGAATCGGGAGTATGGGGCTGCTCAGTATCCTTAACAACCAATACATTAACTCCATTCGCACGCAATTTCCTCACCATTTTTCCAAATTCAGCGTAAGCTTTGGCCTGAATATCCTTTTCGTAGCCTGGCTCCTTTTGCTGGAAATAATTATTTACTGCTGTTTGATTATTAAACCCAAAAGCCACAGGTTCAATCATCAAAATAGTATTTATTGTTTGTTTGGCTACCGAATTTCCCAATTGAGAATTTTTTGGTGTGATACTGAAGGAGTTCATCTTAATAACATTTTATTCTGTTTTATATTCGAAGACGAATAAATCTATTTATCAGTATAATAACCGATTAGATAGCTTCTAATTTTCCCTTACCAATGGTAAAGTGGAACAACGTAAGAGACCCCCCATTTTTGATATTTCGAAATAAGGAATACGCTCGACAGTTAATCCCCATTCGTTTTCCATATGATTGTTAAGGCGCGTAAAACGATTTTCGGACACAACAACCGTTGGAGAGATCGAGAATATATTTGCATTCATAAAATACATTTCTTCCTGTGTTATTTCAAAAACATTTTTTTTTCCAAACCTTTCGACCAACATCTCATAGTCTGCTGAATTGCTAAAACCATCCTTGTACAATATCACTTTATCGGTGGAAACAGGCATAAACGCACAATCTAAATGCAATACGCATTGACGTGGATCAGTATCGTGTTTACATAACTCTAAAGGAACAAGCGTTTTATCCGGAAAAAGTTCTTCCAAAAAATGAAATGCATATAAATTGGTACGCGCCGTTTTCAACTGTGAATAATTGGCACCAGTGTATAGCCCTACAAAAACAGTATCATTTAATAACACTACATCACCACCTTCCACATGTGCCTTTTCGGGTAAATTATAGATTTTATTGTAGGATATCTGATCGTAAATAACTTCGTACGCTTCTTTTTCGTCCTCTCTATCGGGAATAATATTGGAGTTAATAATTTTATCGTCGATGACAAAACCCACATCCCTTGCAAAGACCTGATTGCAATTTTCCAATGTCCACGGACGAAAAACCTGCACGTTATATTTCAACAACACATTCTCGAAAACACTCATTTCTTTAGAGATAGCTTCCTCTTTAGGGTAAATACCTTTGAGAATGGTTTCATAGGATTTAGCATCAAAGGTTTTGTCCAAAGTGGGTACATGCCCTATCGAGCCTGCTTGCCCTAATACCACTGTTTTAAGTGTTGAGGTTTCGTTTTTTACATTTAAGTGCATTGGAGTTATCTTGAAGATTGAGAAACAAAGCTATCTGATTTTAAAACGATAATAGACTATAAATGTTTAATTAATGTATAAATATTTATTTTTTATAGAGTCACCAACATAAAATATTGTCTTTCCACATTAGTTTAAAAAATATCATTCATAAGCAATCAAATAAAAATAGTAAATTTGCAACTGAAATATATCTAATACATTCAATAATCATATTATGCGTAAATTTTGTTTTGTTACCCTGTTATTATTCGTGGCTGTAGCGTTCAGTTATAGTGGTGTTTTAGTGCCATTTAATCAGAAAAACCTAAGCTATATGGGTAGAGTTGAAACCGTTCAAAACCAGTATGCAAAGTTCTATTGGCCGGGAACGTCGGTTACGATTAATTTTAAGGGAACAGAAATAAAAGCAATTTTGAAAAACGGGTATGAGGAGACCTATTTCTATGCTATTGTTGATGGCAAAGAAAATGAGGCAAAAAAAATAAAAGCCGACACTATCAAATCTACCATTCTGTTGGCTGAAGGGTTGAAAAACGCCAAACATTCGGTGCAGTTGTTTAAGCTTTCGAACAACACTTCTTACACTTATTTCTACGGTTTTGAAATGGCTAATGGTTCTAAAGTATTAGAAGCTACCCCACTCCCACAACGAAAAATTGAGTTTTATGGTAATTCTATCACTGCCGGTCATGGTGTAGATGTGTTACCCGGACATGACGACTCCGGAAATCCATATTATTTTAATAATTATTGGACCTATGCTGCTCGCACAGCGCGCCATTTCAACGCACAATATTCGTGCATTGCACGTAGTGGAATTGGAATTATGGTTAGTTGGTTTCCTGAAATTATGCCCGAAGTGTATGATAGATTAAACCCTACCGATTCAACCAGCAAATGGAACTTTTCTAAATATACACCTGATATAGTAGTTATTAATCTTTTCCAAAATGACTCATGGATAGTCAACAATCCTCAGAACCCACAATTTATTGCACGTTTTGGCACAACAGCACCAACAGAAGCATTTATTATTAAATCATACCAAAATTTCATCAAAAGTATTCGTTCAAAATATCCGAATTCATCGATCATTTGTGCATTAGGCAATATGGACGCCACCAGAGTTGGTTCAGCTTGGCCGGGATATATTGAAAAAGCAGCGAAAGAGTTGAATGATGCTAAAATCTATACTCATTTCTTCCCGTATAAAGATACTCCTGGACACCCAAAAGTAGCTGAACAAAAAGCTATGGAAGACGATTTGATTGAATTTATTGATAAAAATATTAAATGGTAAAATTAGTCAGAAACAAAAATCAGCATTCAACGAAAATTGGATGCTGATTTTTGTTTTGGCGATTTTAATCATAACTTTGCACTTAAATTATCGACTACTATTTCTTTGAAGTAGAACATATCAATTGTTCTTCTATTTCAATTTACCTCAAACAAAAACAAATGACTCAACATACTTCTGTAGGACTTTATCTTTCAAACAGTTCGAATAAAAATCTGATCCTAGAACATATTATGAATAATCATTTTTTGCGAGAATATATCGATTTAAGTGAACTGAAAGGTGCATTACATTCTACTATAACTATCAACAAATATGTGGACGATGAATTGCGCCACGATCGTTATTTGATTCAGACCGCTGAGAATTCAAGTTTGGGATCTATGTCCAGCGGCCAACAGAAAAAGGCCTTACTGGACTATCTGATAGCTCAAAAGCCTCAATATATGGTGCTTGACGATGTATATAGCAATATCGATAAAGCTACCCAGGAATCCATTACAACTACTTTGGGGCAATTGGCCGAAACGACATTGCTCATTCAGGTGTTTTTCCGTAAACGAGATATGTTGCCCTGCATCGGAAAAGTGTATTCGGTTGACGATAATAATGTCATTGTGAACGAGCAAGTGGCAGAAGCATTTCAACAGTCGGGTGCAGAGACAGAGAAACCTATACTTCGTTTCAGATTACCAAAACAGTACGACGAAAACCACATAGACATAAATCCATTGGTACAATTGAACAATGTTTCGGTAAAGTACGGTGAAAAGAAAGTGCTGAATAAAGTAAACTGGACTATCAAAAGTGGTGAATTCTGGCAACTGGTTGGCCCAAATGGTTCGGGGAAAAGTACTATTCTGTCTTTGATTACGGGCGATAATCCCCGTGGTTATGGTCAGGACATGATTCTTTTTGGTCGCAAGAAAGGCTCGGGTGAATCTATTTGGGATATTAAACGACAGATTGGTTATTTCACACCGTCCATGATAGAGCAATTTACGCATGATGATACAGTGGAAAACATGATTGTTTCGGGTTTAATGGATTCGGTAGGTTTGTACAGTAAGCCGACTGATATGCAAAAAAACATTGCGCAGAGTTGGATAGAAATGCTTGGTGCATCATATCGCAATAAATCGTTTCAGCGACTGTCCATTGGCCAACAACGCATGGTGATGGTGGCTCGGGCTATGGTGAAACATCCTCCGCTCCTTATTTTGGACGAACCAACCATCGAACTTGACGATGAAAATAGCAGTCTGTTTATCGAAATGGTAAATGCTATTGCTTTGGAGAAAAAGATAGCTATTCTGTATGTTTCGCATCGCGACGAGCAGGATTTACGGCCGGATATGATTTTTGAATTGGTGCCGGGCAGCGAAGGATCGGAAGGTGTAGTTCGATAACTTTTCCAAAGTTCTAAACTTTGGAAAAGATAAAGTTTAAAAACAATAATGGTCGAAAAGAATTACTCCTTTCGACCATTTTTTTGTTTGTTGTTAGCTTATTCAGCAACTTCAATTTTCAAAATCTTATCACCCGCACGAATAGCATCAATCACTTCCAGGCCTTCAACTACTTTACCAAAGCAAGTATGTTGACGATCCAAGTGAGAAGTATTGTTACGAGAATGACAGATAAAAAACTGTGAACCACCTGTATTACGTCCAGCGTGAGCCATAGATAATACACCTCTATCGTGGTACTGATTACCACCATCTAATTCGCAAGGAATGGTGTAACCCGGACCGCCTGCACCTGTACCGTTTGGACATCCACCCTGAATAACAAAATCATTGATAACACGGTGAAAAGTCAATCCATCGTAAAAGCCACTGGTAGCTAGTTTAATAAAGTTTGCTACTGTTCCCGGAGCATCTTGCTCGTAAAACTCAACCTGCATCTCTCCTTTTTCGGTGATAATTTTTGCTGTTTTCATTATTCTTTGTTTATAATTGTTTTCTTTTAATAGAATGCAAAGTTCGTGATGTTTTTCCTTATTTCCAAATATCGGGAGTTTTATTCATTTTATTTAAAGACTTAGCTCCTATTTTCTATCAACTTTGCAGAATTACAACTGTTATATAACCGAGAACATTACTATTCATTTTTAAAACTAAACATCATGAACTTCTTCAAGATTAAAACCAGTTGGTCAAATGCCGAACTTGGCATCTTTAAGGTGTGTATAGCCAGCATTTTCGTAATGATAGGTTTTTTCTTCAACGACTTCCTGAAAAATTTTTATGTGCCACTTATCTTCCTTTTTGGCATTACGCTAGTGTGGACTCTATACCTTTGGATTACGAAAATGAGAAACAGAAATTAAAGTAAAAGGAAACAGTATCCGTTGTAAAATCCGAATACTGTTTCTTTTTTATCAATTAATCTATACTAGTGGCACGTCATTTGTTTAGTGTCAGGAGCAAGTTGTACCTCCCCAAATAAAAATTAGTAAAATACATAACTACAAATTCAAAAGAATCAAAATGAAGAATCTTACATTAGTTTTATTATCAATTGGAATATGCATATTTTCAACTATTCAGATTCAAGCCGCAGAACCGGACTCTATTACCGTGAAGAAATCAAATCTGGTTGTAGGACTCAAGTATTTGTCGAACAACGTTTATCTAGGTAGAATCGACTCTGCAAATATCATGTATCTAGTCCCTACGATAGGCTATTATCATAAGTCGGGGCTACATATTGGTGCGTCGTTAAATTATCAATTGGATGCAGGTATAAATAAAGTTGATGCCATATCATTCGAAGGTGGATACGACTTCAGTATTGGGCAAAAATTCAATGCCGGACTTACGGCTGAAAAATATTTTTACGATATGAACAGTATCTCTCTGAATTCGGTTAATGATTTTGCTGTCGGATCCAACTTTGCATACGATTTCTCAATCGTTTCTTTAAATGCTTCTGCCGCATTAGCTTTTAATGATAAAACAGATATTATTACACAGATTGGTTTGACCAAGAGTTTCGAAATCAATAAATTTACAATAGAACCGGCACTTAGACTTAATGCCGGAACCCAGAACTATTACAACGCTTATCTTGTAGCCGGAAAATCTCACCTTACTGGCAACAATGGACACGGAAAAGGACTAGGCAGTATAAAAAGCACCGGAAAAGGTAATACTGGAACAACGACCACTACCACAACGACTTCAGCAGCTACATATACCGTGCAAGCAGCCTCAAGTTATAAGGTATTAGACTATGAAATAAGTATTCCGATATCATATAGTGTTCATAATTTCAAGTTCGATTTAATTCCAACCTATGCTATACCAGTAAATGCAGCTTCAATTTTATCGTCAACAGGTACAGTAGAAAAGGAAAACATTTCAAACCACTTCGTTATGCAACTGGAAGTTACTTACAAGTTCTAATGAAGGTTTCTGATAGCTGTAAAGTGTGAATCATATAACTAATTCTAAAAGTTATGCAACAATTTAGGCTTTAGCATCACCTACATTTGTAATATTATAAAAATGTCTTTTACAAGGATCGTTTAAAATAAAATTATACAAAATGAGAACAATCAAAAGTATTTCCATCATTTTTCTTTTAATATTGGGGTTGTTTGCACAGCCATCAACTGTAGAAGCACGAGTTACAGTAGGTATTTCGATACGAGTACGACATGCCCCGCCGGCATTACCTTATTACGATCAACCCTATTGTCCTGCTGATGGATATCTTTGGGTACCGGGCTATTGGGGGTATGACAATGAATACGAAGATTATTATTGGGTACCGGGTGCTTGGGTAAGACCACCTCATCGAGGCTATTTATGGACTCCATGTTATTGGGGTTTCAGTGGTGGCTATTATGGTTTTCATAATGGTTATTGGGGTCGTAATGTAGGTTACTATGGCGGTGTGAATTATGGATACGGATACAATGGTTCGGGTTATTACGGTGGACGTTGGAGAGGCAACTATTTCCAATATAATACAGCTGTGGTTAATGTAAATAGAAACGTCGTACACAATGTGTATGTAGATCGTAGATATGTTCGTAGCAACAGAGCTCTAAATCGTCCAAGTTATAATGGACCGGGCGGTGTAAGGTCACAGCCAAATGCAAGAGAACAGGTAGCTATGCGTCAAACACATGCAAGACCAACCTACGAACAAACAAATCATCAACAAGCCGCCAGTAAAAATAGAAATCAATTTTCGTCGGTAAACAAAGGACGCCCTGCTATCTCATCAGTGAATAAAGTGGGTGGACGTAGTTTTAATGCTAAGGGAGAACAACAAAGACAACAAGGACAACAGCAAGTTCGTCAACAACAACAAAAAAACAGACAACAGGGACAGCAGCAAGTTCGCCAACAGCAACAAAACAGACAACAAGGACAACAACAGGTTCGTCAGCAACAACAAAACAGACAGCAAGGACAACAACAAGTTCGTCAACAGCAACAAAATAGACAGCAAGGACAACAACAGGTTCGTCAACAGCAACAAAACAGACAGCAAGAACAGCAACAAGTTCGCCAACAGCAACAAAATAGACAGCAAGAACAGCAACAAGTTCGTCAACAGCAACAAAACAGACAGCAAGGACAACAACAGGTTCGTCAGCAACAACAAAACAGACAACAGGAACAACAGCAAGTTCGTCAACAACAGAATAGACAACAGGATCAACAACAGGTTCGTCAGCAACAACAAAACAGGCAACAGGGACAGCAGCAAGTTCGTCAACAACAACAGAATAGACAACAGGAGCAACAACAAGTTCGCCAACAACAACAGAATAGACAACAGGAGCAGCAACAAGTTCGCCAACAGCAACAAAATAGACAGCAAGGCCAACAGCAGCAACAACAAGTTCGTCAGCAACAACAAAACAGACAGCAGCAGGCTCCTCAAAGGCAACAACAACAACAACAACAACAACAACAACAGAATAATAATAAAAATCAGGATCGGCAAAACAGAGGAAGGTAAATCATTCGCTTCATCAACGAAACAAAGCTTATTTTCCAAACGATATTCCTATTATAAATAAAGAGCAAAGATTCTGAAGTTGAATCTTTGCTTTTGTTGCATATAAATAACCGTTGGAAAGCAGTACTGATAAGTAATAAATTGCATATAATCCGTATTATATTTTTTTTGAGCGCCAATTTTAATTAATTTTGCTCCCATATTACATAAACGCACTTGAATATGAAACGAGAACAGTATATTCCATTCGATAAGGAATTCTTACTCGAACAACAAATAGCAGAATATACTGTGGATAAAAGAGATGTCGAGGATTTCAAAAAATTATTTGAGATACTCGAACATTATTTTCACTACGAAGGATTTAACCTGATTCGTCAGTTAAAGCAAAATTATGCGTTATTCGACCCGGATTTACATCCAAATGAACGAACCGGATTTATAGATAAAAGTAATTTACCTGTTTTTAAAGAAACTCTGATTAAAGTTCTCGATCGAAGCAAATATAGTCGTGTAGAGCGAGCAACACTTGAGCAAGCTTTAATAGATTCCGATTTAATCGGTTTAAATTTGGCCATTGACTTTGATGCATTTAAAGATTATGAGTTGTACGTTCGGGGACATCATAAAGCTACGGAGAAAGTACCTAAATTTCTTTTCTGGAAGAAAGAAATAGAGATTGAGTACTATGACCGTGTAATGATTTATCTTAATTATAAAGATCTAAATTACTTTGAAGAAAAAAAGGTTCGTTTAGATAAACTACCAATTGATCCGGGCTGTATCATATTAAAAATATTCAAACGCGTTCCGGTAAACGATCTCGAAACGGTATTCCCCAATGCCATCCCTAAGATGTCTACTACAGATAAACTTTTATTCTGGGTACCGGGTATTGGTGGTGGCATATCGTTATTAAGTACTAATGTAATTCCTGCCTTGATTGGCATGTATGGTGCATATAAATCGGGCGAAGCAATAGATTTATTGAATAGCAAAACATCACTTAATCATGGATTAATTGCACTTGGAGTATTAGGTGCTTACTTGTTTCGTCAATACAGCAGTTTTGTAAACAAAAAAATAAGGTATTCGAAGATGCTTTCTGATAGTCTTTACTTTAAGAATGTGGGGAATAATAGCGGAGCATTTTATTCCTTATTAAACTCTTCGGAGGAAGAAGAATTTAAGGAAACCATTCTCGCCTATGCCTTTTTAAACAGAAGTAAAAAACCTCTGACAGCAGAAGAACTCGATAATCAAATAGAGTCGTGGTTCAAGGTAAAGCTAAATACTGACCTTGATTTTGATGTAGAAGATGCCTTATTAAAGCTAAAGAACATTGGACTGGGTATCGAAACGAATGGAAAATGGGAAGTTATTCCTATCCATCAGGCACTCGTTAGAATTGATGAGCTATGGGATGGAATTTTTGAATATAATATCTCGTAAAGGGAATATAGTCTATCATGCATAAAAAGCCAGCATTCAACTTTACATTGAATACTGGCTTTTCGTTTTGTAATACTTATATGATGACTTGAAGTCATCATATAAGTAATGGAAATAAGATCTTAATTCAAGAACAACTTCATATCTTCATCAACGCTTCCGATAGGTGCAATTCCGAAATTATCAACCAATACTTTAGCTACGTTAGGCGAAAGGAAGGCCGGCAATGTTGGTCCGAGGTGGATATTCTTCACACCCAGACTAAGCAATGCTAACAATACAATTACCGCCTTTTGTTCGTACCAGGCAATGTTATAAGCTATCGGTAGTTCGTTTATGTCGTTTAGTTTGAAAATTTCAGCCAGTTTCAAGGCAATTACTACCAGTGAATAACTGTCGTTACATTGTCCGGCATCCAACACACGTGGAATACCACCTATGTCGCCTAACGGCAATTTGTTGTAACGATATTTAGCACAACCTGCTGTTAGAATAACAGTATCTGTGGGTAGCTTTTCGGCAAATTCAGTGTAATAACTACGGTCTTTCATACGTCCATCACAACCTGCCATAACAAAGAATTTACGAATAGCACCCGATTTCACCGCATCAACTACCTTATCGGCCAAAGCAAATACCTGTGCATGAGCAAAACCACCTACTATCTCACCGGTTTCTATTTCGGTTGGAGCTGCAAAGGTTTTAGCATGTGCGATCATAGATGAGAAATCTTTAGGCTTCCCATCTTCGCGATCGGCAATATGTTTGAATGCAGGATAACCAGAAGCCCCAGTGGTATAAACACGATCCACATAAGTAGCAGATTTGCGTGGAGGAACAATACAGTTGGTAGTGAATAGCACTACACCGTTAAACGTTTCGAAATCGGTTACCTGACTCCACCATGCGCCACCATAGTTACCTACAAAATGTTTGTATTTTTTGAAAGCAGGATAATAATTAGCAGGAAGCATTTCGCTGTGAGTATAAACATCTACGCCTGTTCCTTCGGTTTGTTTTAGCAACTCTTCCATGTCTTTTAAATCGTGACCGCTAATCAAAATACCCGGATTATTTTTCACACCAAGACTTACAGTTGTGATTTCAGGATTACCATAAGCAGTAGTGTTTGCCTTATCAAGCATAGCCATTACCTGTACACCCATTTTACCAGTTTCAAGTACCAAAGCAGTCAATTCGTCTCCTGTCAAGCTATCATCGGTAGTAGCAGCCAAAGCACGTTGCATAAATGCATCTACTTCATTGTCTACATATCCCAGATTAAACGAGTGTTCGCCATAAGCAGCAATTCCCTTCAAACCATAAATTACCAATTCGCTCAACGAACGAATATCTTCATTCTCGGTTGAAAGCACACCAACAGTAGCAGCTTTTGCTTCCATTTCTTTGGTGTCGGTAGTTTTCCATGTCAGACAATCACATTCTGATACCGGTACTTCACCTCCATTTTCGATCAACAAACTTTTAGCCTTATCGCGCAATTCAAATCCTTCAATTATCTTATTTACAAAGCGATCGTAATCGAAATTGGCATTAGTGATCGTCATAAACAAACTATCGGTAACGAATTTGTTTACTTCCGGTATTTCTATATTCAAAGCACGTAAACGGGTGCTAAATTGAGAAATACCTTTTAATTGATAAATGAGTAAATCTTGCAGACCAGACACTTCCGGTGTTTTTCCACATACTCCAACAAGTGTACAGCCTGTTCCTTTTGAGGCTTCCTGACATTGATAACAAAACATGTTCATATAATATAATGATTAATTGTGAATGATAAATGATATTTTCCTATGTTCAGCCCACTTCGGGGCTGATGCTATTGTGTTATGTTTATTCGCGGAATGCACCCACGGTTATTTTAATTTAATCCCTTCGGGATAATTAATTGTCAATTATCAACTATTCACTGTCAACTGACTACACCCACTCTTCTCTGAGCACATCGCCCTGAGTACCGATAATGACTAGTTTCAATGGGATTTTTCGACCCGATTCGGTTACTGCTTTATTGGCTAATTGTAGCAATCCACCACAGCAAGGTACTTCCATGATGATAACGGTAAGCGTATTGATAGACGATAGTTGAATCATGTCTTTAAGCTTTTCAACATACGATTCTTTATTCGAATCAAGCTTTGGACAAGCAATGGCCAATATTTTTCCTGCCAGGAAACGGTTGTGAAAATCTGCAAAACTAAAAGCCACACAGTCGGCTGCCAACACTACATCAGCACCACGAAAATAACCGGCTTGCGGATTCAGCAAGTGCAACTGCACAGGCCACTGGCGAAGTTGTGATGCACCTCCTGTAGCTGCCGGAGTAGCCATTTTGAACGAAGGAGCTGCTGCTGGAGCAAATGACATCTCACGACTTCCCGGACAACCACCCCCGGTATGTGCATGTTGTGGAGCTTCAACCGGTTTTGAAGCACATCCGGCACCACCATGATTGTGAACTTGTGCAAAATCAATCTGAACACCATTGGCTCTCAGATAGCCTACACCTTGTTTCAGATAATCTATCTCACCATGATCTTTCAAATGCTTCAGGTGAGCAATAATGGTACCCTCGCCTTTTGGTATCATGCGTTCGATGGTTGCAATTTCGTCGTACGGTTCTGCTTCACGTTCTTCAAGCGTAATGGCTCCTACCGGACAATCACCGATACAGGCACCCAGTCCATCGCAAAACAATTCGCTGACCATACGGGCTTTACCATCTATCATCTGAAGTGCACCTTCATGGCAACCACTTACACACGCTTCACAACCATTGCAAAGTTCTTCGTCTATTTTTATTATTGTTCGTTTCATAAATTCATTTACTATTTTTTTATTTACCATTTACTATTTAGCCTTAAAATGGTAAATAGTAAATGAGTAACTGGTCGATTATTTGATCATTGTCAACAGCATTTTAAATTGCTCAACGGCTACCACTGCATGACGCACGTTTGCAGGCATGATAATACTTTCGCCTACGTTTAGTTCAAAAACTTTTCCATCGATTACTACTTCACCTTTTCCATCAAGTACTTGCACAATGGCGTCGTAAGGGGCAGTATGTTCACTAAGAAATTCACCTTTATCGAAAGCAAACAATGTTACGTTTCCACGTTCATTGCGAATAATTATTTTGCTTACAACCGAACCTTCGGCATAAGCCACTTTATCTGTCATGCTGAATTTCTCAGCGGTTGGAAATTCTTTATTATCCTTTTTAGGTGCTAATTTGAAGTCGCTCATATTGGTTATTATTTTTAATTACGTTGCAAAAGTATAGCTACTGGAACAATAAAAGTGTAACAGTTGTTACACTCCCGAACTTAATTTGTATTTTTGTGGAAAATAATAGTAAAAGATGAAAGATATCGATTTGTCGGCCTGTCCGATTTGTAGTACGTTGAATATTGAAAATCAGGAGGACTTTCTACTGGATTTAAAATGTACCATCAAAGCGTATCCTAAAAATGAGCTGATTATCAGACAGGGAGATGTTTGTGATGCATTATATATGCTAATGACAGGGTCAGTAAAAACTGAGATGATAACAGAAAACGGCAGTTTATTAGGTATCGAGATCATTAAAGCTCCACGCCCACTCGCTCCTGCATTCTTATTTTCGGATAATAATCATTTTCCTGTAGATGTAACCACATTGGAGGAAGTAGAGATTATGCGTATTCCAAAAGAGGAAATTATGCGCCTAATGATGACCAATCCGGACTTTATGAAGCAGTTTTTGACGCACAATTCTAATCGTACGCAGTTTCTTACCAATCGTCTTCAATTGCTTTCTATCAAAACAATTAAAGGCAAGTTGGCACATTTTTTACTAGAACAAGTAATTGATAACCAGAAAACATTTACGCTAAACCGTAATCAGACCGAAATGGCCGATTTTTTCGGGGTGGCACGTCCTTCGTTGGCCCGAAGTCTATCAGAAATGGTTCAGGAAGGAATCATTAGCATCAACAAAAAAGAATTTACCATCTTAGATGTCAAACGATTAAGAGATTTATTGGTATAATACCTTTGAAAATGAAAATAAAATAAGCCTCTCCATGTATATGAAGAGGCTTATTATTTATTAAAAAGTTATTTGTTCAAAGGAATACTAGCACAATGAAGTATCATCTTTACCGGCAGTTTCAGCTACTTTTCCTATTCTTTCCAAATTGTTTGTTCTGATTTGTTCTTCAACAATTGCATCAAGAACCGCGATAGCAGTCATATTTACAATATCGCGAACCGAACTTTCTACATCCAGTATATGAACCGGTTTGTTTAATCCCATTTGAATTGGTCCGATTGTTTCAGCAAGGCCCATTTCAATCAACATTTTATAGGCAGTATTTGCCGAACTTAAGTTCGGGAAAATAAGCGTATTTACGTTCTTTCCGGCTAATTTAGAAAACGGATATTTTTTATCGCGCAATTCCTTGTTCAAAGCAAAAGTTACCTGCATTTCACCATCCACTGTCATATCAGGGTATCTGCTGTGCAAAGTTTCCACGACCTGATGTACACTTGCCGGACTTCCGTTTTTATCCGAACCGAAGTTAGAATAGGAAAGCATCGCCATCACTGGCTCATGAGCAAAGAATTTTACAGTATCATGTGTCAACTTGGCAATATCTACCAATGCATCGGTACATGGGTGACGATTAAACAATGTATCAGCTAGAAAATAAGTACCTTTTTTGGTATTCATAATGTGCAAAGCAGCAATGTGTTTCGTTCCTTCGCGGATACCAATTACATCTTTTGCAGCCTGTACAGAATCAGCATATTTAGTATAAACACCTGTAATCAAAGCATCTGCTTCTCCCATTTCTACCATCATCATACCAAAATAGTTGCGCTCATACATTTTTTCGTATGCTTCATCGAATGTCATACCTTCGCGGCTACGTTTTTCGGCCAGTCTTTGAGCAAACACAACTCTGCGTTTCTCTTCACGATCATGACGCAAGTTGATAATTTCAATACCTGTCAAATCAATATCATTTTCTTTAGCAATGACAGCAATTTTTTCTTCGTTTCCAAGTAATATAGGGTGACAAATACCTTCTGCAAGAGCCGATTCGGCAGCTTTAATCATGTTTTTATGGTTGGACTCAGAGAAAACCACACGTTTTGGATTCTGACGAGCCATATCATAGAAGTGACGAATCATCTTATTGTCACTACCCATCATTTCGCGCAACTTATCGTTATACCCTTCCCAGTCTGTAATTTCTTTACGAGCAACACCCGACTTAATAGCTGCTTTTGCAACAGCCGGTGCAACGATAGTCAACAAACGTGGATCAAGCGGTTTTGGAATAATATAGTCGCGACCAAAACTCAAACGTTTAAGGTCATAAGCAGCATTAACCACATCCGGCACGGGTTGTTTTGTCAATTCTGCAATAGCATGAACTGCAGCTATTTTCATTTCTTCATTGATTGTTTTTGAACGAACGTCCAACGCACCACGGAAAATATATGGGAATCCCAATACATTGTTGATCTGATTCGGATAATCCGAACGTCCTGTGGCAAAAATAATATCCTTGCGTGCAGACATTGCATCTTCATAGGATATTTCCGGATTTGGATTTGCCAAAGCAAAAACTATTGGATTTGCATTCATGGTTTGTACCATTTCCCTGGTAAGAATACCTGCAACAGATAATCCTAAGAACACATCCGATCCTTTTACTGCTTCTGCCAGTGTAGTGATTGTACGATCCGTAGCAAAAGGTTTTTTGCGTGAATTCAAATCGGTACGTTGTTTGTTTATAACCCCTTTTGAATCCACCATGACGATGTTTTCCAGTTTTGCACCTAACTTAATGTATAGTTTTGTACACGAATTGGCTGCAGCACCGGCTCCATTCACTACAATAACAACATCTTCAATTTTCTTTCCAGCAAGTTCTAGGGCATTGATCAATCCGGCTGATGATATAATGGCAGTACCATGTTGATCATCATGCATCAGTGGAATATCTAATTCTTCTTTTAACCGTTCTTCAATTTCAAAACATTCAGGGGCTTTGATATCTTCCAGGTTAATACCACCAAAGGTTGGTGCGATGGCTTTTACTACCTGGATGAATTTTTCCGGGTCTGTTTCATTTACTTCAATATCAAATACGTCGATACCGGCAAATATTTTAAACAACAAGCCTTTGCCTTCCATAACTGGCTTTCCGGCAAGTGCTCCGATATTTCCTAATCCAAGTACGGCAGTTCCGTTTGATATAACTGCCACTAAGTTTCCTTTCGTGGTATAGTCATACGCTTTATTTGGATCTTTTTCAATTTCTAAACATGGTTCAGCTACTCCGGGGGAATATGCTAATCCCAAATCGCGTTGTGAACTATAAGGTTTTGTTGGAACTACCTCGATTTTTCCAGGCTTTCCTTGTGAGTGATAGAGAAGAGCATCCTCTCTGGTTAGTTTTGCCATAATTTTAGTATTAAATATAAATTGTAAGTTAGATAAGTTCAATTTCGGGGAATTGTCGCAAATTTACAAAAAAATATATCAATATGAAAGATTTACTCCTATTTTTTCAATATAATTATCATTTTTCAAAATGATGATCATCAAAGTTACGTGTAAAGGTATGACCCCAGCGAAATCCACGCCTCCTAAACTCCACTACTACAGGATTTAAAGCGTAAAATGTACCATTTACAGACGTATTATATTTTGCTCCGACAGGTTTGTTTTTTCGATTCTCGTAACCTGTTTTCCAACGAACCGGATTAAAAAATGGATTTATGTCAATGGCCATTCCTAAAGCATGCTTTGAATAACTGGCATCCCTATAGCAAAAACTGTAGGTATTATTGTCCTGCATCGACAAATCATCGTTCCAGTGGTACTTCACCGCCGGAATTACCTTTGCAATCGGGAAACGGGTTTTAAACATGAAACGAAACATCCATTTCACATCCTTCGCTATCATTTTATTCGTCAGCACCTGACCCGCATGAATTTTGTCGTCGGTGGAATAATACTCCACGTCAATCAACTTCAACTCTTTTTGTATTGATTTAGGTGCCTTTGTACCCGCTAATGCTTCTTCAAAAGTATAATCACAGTCTACAATCACTTTCTGTTTTGCTTCGCTTGGAACAACTTTAGTATCTTTTTTCGGCGAATTACAGGAATACAACACACCAAACATTAGTAACACGAGACCAACAAAACACTTGTTCATAAACACTTAAAGAAATGATACATCAAACAAAAATACAGATAATGCACCGCAGTAAAGCAGCGGTAAAAATACCTATAATTCAAAATTAGATTCACGTTAGGGTCGTAAAAACACTGTACATGCAAAAATGAGGTTTTTACCAATTGAATAGCCACAAAGTTACAATTAAGAAAAAGGATTTCAGTACATAAATGGCATTATTTTAATGCAAATTACTTTGTTTAACTCAAACAAAAGCAAAATAAATATATTTACACATTTGGAAAAATCAGCTTATACTTATTATAGTTCACATTTCATCTCAAATAACTACAAATCAACCTAATAATTATTTTGCAATTTTCATTGTCAATTATTCGTAGCTTATATGTACATTTGCAATAGAATAAAAACTTCAATTTCATGCGCCTAAATTCCCTATCCATACTTAATTATAAAAATATTCGTGAAGCAAATTTAGTTTTTTCTCCAAAAATAAACTGCTTTATTGGCAATAATGGTATGGGAAAAACGAATATTTTGGATGCAATCTATTATCTATCCTTTTGTAAGAGTCATTCCAACTCTATCGATTCTCAAAACATACTTCATCATTCTGAATTCTTTTTAATTCAGGGCAAATACGAAGTCGGCGATTCAGTTGAAGAAATTTATTGCGGAATGAAGCATCGCCAAAAGAAACAATTCAAGCGAAATAAAAAAGAATACGATCGGTTATCTGATCATATTGGGTTGCTGCCACTAGTGCTTGTTTCGCCTGACGACTCGGTACTTATTTCGGAAGGAAGCGAAGAACGCAGAAAATTTATAGACGGCGTTATTTCTCAATACAACAAAAGCTATCTCAATCAGTTGCTACAATATAATAATGCGTTGAAACAACGAAATGCATTATTAAAGATTGAAACAGCCATCGATGATTCGTTATTAGATATTTGGGAAGAGCAAATGGCCTTGTATGGCAATTATATTTATGAACAACGCAAGCTGTTTATTGACGAATTTATTCCTATCTTCCAAAATTTCTATGCAAATATCTCCGGCGGAAATGAGCAAATCAGTCTTAGCTACCACTCACAACACGACGAACACAATATTAAAGATAGAATGTTAGCTACTCGTGACCGCGATAAAATGCTCGGCTACTCAACTCAGGGCATTCATAAAGATGAATTGGAAATGCTTCTCGATGGCTATCCAATAAAACGTGTAGGCTCGCAAGGTCAAAATAAAACCTATCTTATCTCGCTAAAATTGGCTCAATTCAATTTTCTACAACGGACGCACGAAATCTCACCTTTACTTTTACTCGATGACATTTTTGATAAACTAGATTCGAACAGAGTGAAACAAATTGTAGAATTAGTTTCCGGTGAAACTTTCGGACAAATTTTTATTACTGACACCAACCGTGAGCATTTAGATTTAATTCTTGAACAATTAGGACAGAATGCAACCATTTTCAAGGTCGAAAATGGAGAAATATCGCAATAACTGCTTTCTTTTTGTTGTTTATTTGCACGCACTAGCTTTCTTACAAAGCACCTGACAATTTCCCATTAACACCAACACATTCTAAATTACAAAAATCATTTTGGAAAATTTTTTCCAAAAATGAAAAATTCAACTACCTATAAAACAAATAATTGAAAATTATTTTGGAAAACTTATTATTTTACTTACAAAAACTATAAAATATAATTGGTAATTAAATAATAATTACCTAACATTGTAGTCTAATATTTTGAACAACACTTATGAACTTAATTTACTTATTTTAATCTTATTATGAATTTATTTGAAAAGGAAACTAAAACCTATACTCCCGAAGAGATCAAAGCAGCTTCATTGGAGTATTTTAAAGGTGATGATTTAGCCACTAAAGTTTGGGCAACCAAATACGCGTTAAAAGACTCTTACGGTAACACGTATGAACTAACTCCCGACGATATGCATCGTCGTTTGGCAAGTGAGATTGCCAGAATCGAAAAAAGATATCCAAGTCCGCTAAGCGAAGATGAATTATTTGATTTATTTAAAGGATTTAAATATATCGTACCACAAGGAAGTCCAATGACTGGCATTGGCAATAATTTCCAAGTGGCATCTCTTTCAAATTGCTTTGTGATTGGATTCGATTCAGATTCGGATTCTTATGGTGCAATCATCAAAATCGATGAAGAACAAGTACAACTTATGAAACGTCGTGGTGGAGTTGGGCATGATTTGTCACACATTCGCCCAAAGGGATCGCCTGTAAAAAACTCGGCACTGACGTCTACTGGTATCGTTCCGTTTATGGAACGTTATTCAAACTCAACGCGTGAAGTAGCACAAGATGGTCGTCGTGGCGCTTTAATGTTAAGTGTATCCATTAAACACCCTGATTCTGAATCGTTCATTGACGCTAAAATGGAATCAGGAAAAGTAACCGGTGCTAACGTTTCGGTTAAACTGCACGACGATTTCATGAGCGCAGCAATCAACAACGAATCATTCACTCAACAATATCCTATCAACTCAAAAGAGCCATTGTATACAAAGCAAGTGGATGCGAATTCTATTTGGAAAAAAATCGTACACAATGCGTGGAAATCAGCTGAGCCAGGCATCCTATTCTGGGATACAATTATCCGCGAATCAGTTCCGGACTGCTACGCTGACTTAGGCTACAAAACGGTTTCAACAAACCCTTGTGGTGAAATTCCTCTTTGTCCTTACGATAGCTGTCGTTTGTTGGCTATCAATCTTTATTCGTACATCAACAATCCATTTACTCCGGAAGCAAGTTTCGATTTCGAATTGTTCGAAAAACATGTTGGTCTGGCTCAACGTATCATGGACGATATTATCGATCTGGAAATGGAAAAAATTGAGAAGATTATTGAAAAGATACAAACAGATCCGGAAGATGATGTAATTAAAAGGACTGAATTCCAACTTTGGGAGAAAATAAAAATCAAAACATCACAAGGTCGTCGTACAGGCGTTGGTACCACCGCCGAAGGCGATATGTTAGCCGGTATGGGATTCCGCTATGGAACCGATGAAGCTACCGACTTTTCAGAGAAAGTACACAAAGCTGTTGCTTTAGCTGCTTACCGTTCATCGGTAACTATGGCTAAAGAACGTGGGCCTTTCAATGTATACGATGCAAAACGTGAAGAAAACAATCCATACATCCAACGTTTACGCAATGCAGATCCTAAATTGTACGATGACATGGTAAAATATGGCCGTAGAAACATCGCCTGTTTAACCATCGCTCCTACCGGAACAACAAGTATTATGACCCAAACAACTTCGGGAGTTGAACCTGTATTTATGCCGGTTTATACGCGAAGACGCAAGGTCAACCCTAATGACAAGAACGTTCGCGTTGATTTTGTAGACGAAAATGGTGATTCATGGGAAGAATACGTTGTATTTCACCACAAATTCGAAACGTGGATGACTGCTAACGGCTATCCGATTGATGTAAAATACACAAAGGAAGAGGTTGACGAGATGGTTGCAAAATCACCTTATTATAAAGCAACTGCAAATGATGTAGACTGGTTGAAAAAAGTCCAAATGCAGGGACGCATACAAAAATGGGTTGACCACTCCATTAGCGTAACCATCAACCTACCTAGTGACGCTACAGAAGACCTTGTTGGCAAACTATACGAAGAAGCATGGCGCTGTGGGTGTAAAGGCGTAACAGTCTATCGTGATGGATCACGTGCTGGTGTATTAATTGCAGTCGAAGAGAAAAAAGAAGAAAAGGAAGAAAAGAAAAAAGAAAATTGCTTCTGCTATGAAGAAAACTATCTTACCCGTCCAAAGGAACTGGATTGTGATGTAGTTCGATTCCAGAACGCAAAAGATAAATGGATTGCATTTGTAGGACTATCAAACGGTCGTCCATATGAAATTTTCACTGGATTGGCCGATGACGAAGAAGGCATTCTACTTCCAAAGACAGTCACTGAAGGTAAAATCATTAAGACATCCGATGAAAACGGGAATAAACGTTATGACTTCCAGTTTGCAAATAAACGCGGATATAAAACTACTGTAGAAGGTCTTTCGCATAAATTTGACAAGGAATTCTGGAACTATGCAAAATTAATCTCAGGGGTATTGCGTTATGGAATGCCAATTGATCAGGTAATTAAATTAGTTTCCGGACTTCAGCTCGACAACGAATCGATTAACACATGGAAGGTGGGAGTTGAACGTGCATTGAAGAAATATATCCCTGATGGAACTCAGATTAATGAAAAGCCATGTCCTGAATGCGGCCAAAAAACGCTGGTGTACCAAGAAGGCTGTTTATCTTGTAAAAACTGTGGCTATTCACGTTGTGGATAATTATCAGTACTCTTAAAATAAAAAAATGCGAATCAGTACTGATTCGCATTTTTTTATTTTCTATATTTCAAAACCATCTATTTTTCAAAGAGTTGTATGTTTTTTTATTCTGAAGAAAGTATTTTAAAACAATGCTATCAAGGTATATTTCTGCAATATTGAGATTCGTCGAATAGAGTATATTTTCGTTTCGTTTTTCGAGAAAATCCGGCAGCATTTTCTTATAATCACTCCTCGCCCGAAATACACTTTTCGCATTTTTAAATTTGCCGGTCAAAATAAACTGAAATGCAGCAGAGTAATCAAACAACCTACGCCAAAACATTATTCTTTTCAATAAATCATTTGGCAAATTTTTATACAACAACAATAAATTATTTCTGAAGTTGAGATAAATTTTATACGGACTATCGACATGCAACGTTCCCCCGCCAATATGATAAACAACACTTCCGGGTACACACACAACTCTATAACCTCTGCTTTTCAACCTCCAGCATAAATCTATTTCTTCCATGTGAGCAAAAAAGTCACTATCCAACCCTCCCACTTGCCAAAATACCTTCGACCTCACTACCAAACATGCACCTGTCGCCCAAAAAACATCGATATTATCGTCATATTGACCTATATCTTCCTCCACAACTCCGAAGACCCTTCCTCTGCAAAACGGAAATCCATATTGATCGATAAAACCACCACTTGCCCCGGCATGCTCAAAAGAAGTTCTATTATAGTACGAACGAATTTTGGGTTGACATGCAGCAACATTTTCATTTTCATTCATAAAATTCAGCAACGTCGACAGCCAATTGTCGGTTACCTCAACATCAGAATTCAACAGAACATAATAATCTGCTTCAATCTGCTCCAAAGCTTTGTTATAACCTCCGGCAAAACCATAATTTTGATCCAACACAATGGTTCGTATGGCCGGAAAATATTCCTTCATCACCTGCAACGACGAATCGGTTGATGCATTGTCTGCAACAATTATTTCAACATCTGCATCAGGGGTAAATTTAGTCAGAATTGGAAGAAATTGCTGAAGATATTTTTCTCCATTCCAATTAAGAATAACAATAGCTGTAGTCATATATATTTAATATGCAATAACATAGATTATTCATGTTATTATATTGCAAATAAAAAACACCACGCCATAATGTACAAGCTTGGTGTTTCTTATTTAATTTATTTAAGGGTATAAAATGCAAGAAGGAGGAGTACTACTCTTCCTCTTCGTCGCGATAAATTCCTAACGATTTTCCATATTCAAACTCACCATCTAAGATAAGTTGAACATCTTCTTCCTGTATATCCATCTTGTCCTTTTTCGAACATTTCAGAATGTACTTAAACATATCTTCTTCGTCAATACTAGCCTCTTCGGTCGAATCTTCATCAATCAAACCTTTTTCATCATAATACTCATAAACCACATCGAGTACATATTCAATCTTATCATCAGAGATTCTTTCTTTTGCCTCAGCAGGAATGAAATCGAGAATGAACGCAACTGCATCATCTTCGTCATATTCTAACAAATCGTCTTCTTGAGTTTTCATAATGTATATTTTTTAGTTTATTTCTGTTCTAACCGTATTTATTGTTCAAAGATAGATTAATTTTTGAACACTCTATTTATATGAATGTTTTTTTTTCGTAAAAAAAGAAAAAAGGATCTACCGAATAAACGGTAAATCCTTTTTCTGTCGGGGTAGCGGGATTCGAACCCACGACCCCCTGCTCCCAAAGCATAAATTGACTTACCTTTAATTTGTTATTATTTTGTTATAGTGCTATAATACAGTGAAATAATATGTATTTTTATTGTTATTATATGTTTGTTATTTGATTATTATGTGTATATTTGCAGTACAAAATGTATGTAAAATGTATAGATAATTTTTAAATATATACGCTATGGACTGCTCAATAACCATTTATCTCGACCAGCGAATCAAAAGAAATTCAGGCATTTATATCGTTAAGCTAAGAGTATTATCCCCCACTCATGGAGTTACAAAAATGTATAGTACCAACTACAAGCTTACTCTTGAAGATTTCGAACATGCCAGATCTAAGAAACCTAAAGGTAAATTCATTGAATTATCAATTGAATTAAACAAACTTTTGTCAAGAGCTTGTGAAGTTGCTGAATCAATTATTCCGTTTTCATTCGAAAAGTTTGAAAAAGAAATGTTTTCAGAACCACGTAACAAAGCTAATGTTATTGATGCATTCAAAATAGCAATAGAAGAAAACAAAAGCATGGGCCGTTTGGGTAATGCTGATAACTACCAGAACAGCCTTAATTCTATTGTAAAATTCAACGAAGAAAAATCTGGCAAGAAAGACCAAAAAATACTGTTTTCCGAAATATCCACCGATTGGCTACAAAGATACGAAGAATTTATGAAAACTAAAGGGAAAAGCACTACCACAATAAGTATGTATGTTCGTGCTTTGAGAGCTATTTTCAATAACTCAATTTCAAATGGGGACATAAGTAGTAAGATTTATCCTTTTGGCAAGGAAAAGACCAAATATAAGGTTTCAAGCGTGAAGAAAGTCAAAAAGACCCTCAAGCAAGAAGAACTCAAAAAATTATTTGAAGCAACCGGTTCAGAAGAACAACTTCGGGCAAAAGACTTTTTCTTTTTCTCCTACAATTGCAGTGGCATGAATTTCAAAGATATTGCCAACCTCACTTATGGTCAAATTGATGGCGACCGTTTGAAGTTTTTTAGAAAAAAAACTGAGAACACCACTTCGGAGCAAACAGAAATTTCCGTATATTTGACGCCTTTTGCACACGATGTAATAAAACACTACGGCAACGAAAACAAAGGCTCAAATACGCTCATATTCAACATAATCACTAAAGAAATGAGTGCCGAAGATAAGCAAAAAGCAATTAAGAACTTTACTCGTTCAGTGAACCAAGGTTTAAAAAAGCTTGCAAAATATGTCGGAATTGATGAAAATATATCAACATACTATGCCCGGCACTCTTTCAGTACCAATGCAATTAAATCTGGTGCCAGCATGGAGCTTGTTAGTGAGCAGCTTGGACACGCAGACTTAAAAACTACTCAAAACTATTTCAGTGGCTTTGAGGATGACAGTATTGAAGATTTGACAAAAAAACTGATGACCTTTTAAATCAATAATATGAGAGCAAATGACTATCTTAAAACAATTGAGCCAAATTGTGGTTTTTATGAAATTCTAAAAAAATTAATTTATGAATTTGCATATTATAGAAATGATAAAGAAGGTACTGAAAGAGTTTATAATTTTTATTTATTACAAGATAAAACAAGGAAGAAATATCTTGATGAATTAAAAATGTGGGAATTATTAGAACAAGACGAGAGTCATAAACCGACATACTATGAGAATACTTTTGGTATAACTCACGACATTGCTTCCCATATACGTGATTTATTATTCAGCGCAATAGAAAATGATAAAAGTTTTGGCTACCTATTTTACTTATTAGCCAGTGAAAAAAACAGAACCGAAATATTCTATCAAAATAATCCTATTGACTGCATTCCGGATAAGAAATTGATTGAAGAAACTATTTATAATTATCAAGACGATTACCCTAAAAAAAGTCTTGAAGAATTTTTGACCTATTGTGATTTTAACTACTTATTTTACAAAAAACACAAAACTGATAGTCATACTAATGATTACTGGTTTTCAATATTTTACAAATCTTATTCTATTTTTGAAGATATAAGAACTCTACTCTTTTATCCTTTTTCTGCATTTGAATTCATAAAGGAATTAGATTTTGATGATGAAAATATGAAATTATATTGTATTACTCTTGTTTCACAGTTACTTGAGCATTACAATTACGACCTTAACAATGAGCAAGCGAGAGGTAAGAAAATTTTAGTTGATAAAATAACAGATTATCTTAAAACATTTTCAAAAGAAGAAATTCTTACAAGTCATGAAACTGAATCAGACAACAACGAGCTCCCTGTAAATTATATAATTAACGGTGGAGTTATCACAACAGGAAGTTATGAAATTTCGGAGTTTTACAGATATTTCAGCAATAAAAATGCCCCAAAAGAACTATTTCTTGTTGATAAATTAGAAATTTCACTTGCTCATTATGCTTCAAACTATAAGAAGAATTGTGATAATTATTGGGAAACCTTCAAATTCGACCCTAACTTTTTCAATGATTTTATTCCGGGTGAATTACTCTCCGAGTTTAATATTGCTTTACATGAACACATTAAACCACTTAACAACCAAGAAATAAACAGATATCTTACAACTTCGATTAATCAGTTCAAAACGCATACGCCTGATAAACGGAAAGATGTATTTTGTGAAATATATCATGATGTTTATTGGTACCCAAATTATATGAAATATACGGGAGGTACTACCCGAGATAATTACGTTTTGCATGTTTGGAAACTTTTTTCAAATTATTTCCAACTTTTTCAAGAAGCTACTCAAAATACGTTTGATATTTTCAAAGCCTGCTTAACAAATGGTTCTGCTAATAGTATCAACAATAATAATTTGGATGATAACACTAAAAAGGGAAATAAAGCTGAATTGCTCAAATCAAATCTTTATGAAAATGGATTTTTTGAAGTTACAAAAGTAAAATCAATTTCACACGATGGACAATCCAGACTTATAGATTTACTAGTGTTAAATGGAATTCCGTATAAAGTGGCATTGTTTGATTATATTGGCTTCTTCAAATACCTTGAAAATGAAAAGTCATTTACAAAAGTGACAATTCACAAGAAAATCAGTGCAATTTTTGATTGCACTACCGATACAATAAAAGGGAATATGTTGTCTTTAAATGAACACTCTACAATTGATAAAGACCGATATACGGCTCACCAACACAAAGAAAAGGTAAAAAGGGACTATGTTTCATTAAAATAATTACATTTTATTATGGGCAATAATAACAAAATAAATTACGTTGAACAGTTCATTGAATGGTACACTGATTTTAAAACCAATGATAATTTTAATGAGGAAAAATTTAATATAATTGCTTCGGGACTTGATAGTTACTGGCAAGAGATATGTAATGCAAAACAATTATCGCTTAATGTTTTGAAAAATGAAAAACTTCAAAACGAGTTGAATAATGAAATTTTGAATTACAATGATTTGAATCAGTTTGAGCAAGTTCTTCATAATCTTAGATTGATTAAAAATATGAGGATTTTGAAGGAATATGCACGAGAGTATTTGACTTTTGATATTTTAAATAACCAGAGCATAGAGGAACTTGAAAAATCTATTGCTGAAGCAAATATAATAGTTTCATTACATGAGTTTAAAAATGGCAATTCAAATTTACCATTATACAAAAGCTTTATTAAGGTCCATGAACAGGTTTTAAATTTTAAAAAACTCACTAATAAACCTACATTAATTAATGATTGTACAATAAACAGGAACAAAAATCTCTTTGATAGCTTATTTGTACTAGAATTTTGGAATTTACCTAAAACAAAAAATCTTTCAAACGACAATCAATCCAAACTTATAGATTTATTAGTGTTAAATGACATTCCGTATAAAATAGCTTTATTTGAATTTATTGGGTTCTTTAAATTTCTTGAATATGAGAAATCTTTGTCAAAAGTTGCTATTCACAAAAAAGTAAGTGAGATATTTGAATGCTCTGCCGATACCATTAAAGGCAATATGTTATCCTTAAACGATTACTCAAAAATAGATAAAACTCGATATACAGCCCATTTACACAAAGAAAAAGTAAAAACCGACTATTATTCATTAAAATAGGTAGTACTACCACCTTTTTGCACCTTTTTGCACCACGTTCATTTGCAGAATAATTTTTAAAACTATTCGCAAATGGAAAAAGTATCTTTCGAATCTCTACCTCAAGCAGTGAGTTTATTACTTGAAAAAGTGGACTCACTCGAACAGTTGCTAAAATCGCAACAAGCAATTATTTCACAGGCACCTTCCGACAGACCAATGTCAATTGCCGAAGCAGCAAAATTTGTTAATCTTACTGTACCTACACTCTACGGATTTGTAAGCAAACGTACAATCCCATTCTCAAAAGTGGGAAAGCGACTCTATTTCTCCGAAACAGAGTTGACCTCTTGGATTCAATCTGGCCGTAAATCTACCCGCTCCGAAATGCTCACCAGTTCTGAATGTGTATTAACACCTAAAAAAATACGCAAATGATGGACTATAAAGCTCACTTTGAAAAATTTGTCTCCGACATTTACAAACGTTTCGACGATGATGATGAACGTCGCAGGTCATTGCAAGAAATTACAGAAAACTACAAAAAGACTCAGCAAAAGTTGTCTGAAATTACTGAAGCCTTGAACAAACCGGTTATTGATAAACCAATTGATATAATTGATAATGCACAATTTATCAACCTCATGGGTATAAGTCAAAAAACCGCCCAAACATGGCGTGATACTGGTATAATAAGTTTTTCCCAAATAGGAAATAAAATTTACTATCGTATATCCGACTTACAGAAATTACTTGATAAGAATTACAGTAATGCCTATAAAAAAAGAGACCATGAAAAATAATCAATTCAGTTTATATAAAGGCGGTATTAAATCAACTATACCAACTGAAAGTATCACTTTAGAGCAACTCAATAATTTAGTTAGATTAACTGATTATGTAGAAAAGATAAAGGCAATAAGGGCTGGTAATAAAAGTATAAAACAGACTTTGGACTATATAACACCCTCTGGTTGTTTTTCTACTCGAAACAACGAGGCATTAATTCAACGAAGTAATATCTTTTGTTTAGACTTTGACCACGTAAACGATTTGCGTGAATTAAAAGCAAATCTGTTAGAGAATCTAACTCCAACACTCTTTTTTGATAGTCCTTCAGGGGATGGATTGAAAGTGTTTTATTGTGTTGACATTGAGGCAGGTAGTCACTCCGACTATTTCAAATCATTTCAAAACTATTTCCGAAAGAAAATGAAATTGGAAATAGACAAACAATGTTCGGATATCTCTCGTGCTTGTTTTCTTTCGTGGGATTGCAACAGTTATTATAATTACTCTGCTCCTACTATTGGAAAAGAATTTATTGATAATTACTTACCCAAACCATTGACTGTAAATGAGATGAAAACAATTTCAACGCCAAAATTGAATACCTCAACTAAATCAGATCTGGAACAATGCGAAGTTATCAAAACAAACTTGGACAAAACCGAATCATTTATTTCGGGCAACAGAAATCATTATGTGGGCTTGCTAAGTTGTGGTTTAAACAGAATTGGAATTGATCAAAACACTGCTTTTAATTATTTGCTACAATTTGAACAGCCAGACTTTAAAAACAATGAAATCAACAATATAGTTAAACACAGCTACAAACAAACCAATCTGCACGCTTGCAACCCATTATCAGAAAAATCCTGTTCTCAAAATAACAACATGCTTGCAAACTATGCAAACATTGCAAAGTCAAACGACACACAAGAAGAGGATATTGATTTGAAAAACAATCAATTACTTAATATGCCATTTATACCTGACGAAATTTTTGACAATCTTCCTGTAATTTTCAAAAAGGGTTGTGAAGTATTTACAAATAAACGGCAGCGGGATGTATTTCTTACTGGTGCATTGACCATTATGAGTGGTTGTATGAAAAATGTAATTAGTCTGTACAATGGTGAAGAAAATCGAGCTAACCTTTATACTTTCGTTGTTGCACCGGCAGCAAGTGGAAAGTCTGGATTAGCTTCTGCTAAAGTCTTGGGTCAAAAATATCACAATAAATTATTAGAAGAGAGCGAAGCGAAAAAGAAAGCATATACCATTCAAATGCAAGTATATAAAAAGAAATTGACGGACAAAAGTTGTAACGTTGAGGAACTTGAAATGCCCGAAGAACCTCCCTTTAAGGTGTTATTTATTCCCGCCAACAATAGCAGTGCAAGGGTTATTCAACACCTTAAAGAGGGCGACCAAAATGGTATCTTTTGCGAAACAGAAGCTGATTCTATGGGGAATGTTTTTAAACAGGATTGGGGTGGTTATTCTGATTTATTGCGTAAAGCATTCCACCACGAACCAATTTCTTACAGTCGTAAAACAAATAAAGAATATGTAGAGATCAACAAAGCTGCTCTTGCTGTAGCTTTAGCAGGAACGCCCGGACAAGTAGTTAATCTTATTAAATCTTCTGAGGACGGTTTATTCAGTCGGTTTCTATTCTATGTCTTTAAATCCGAAAATATATGGATGAATGCAGCTGAAACAAGCAACGGAGTAAACCTGAGTGCTCATTTCAATACTCTTGCGGACGAAGTTTTACATTTTGTTGAATTTTTAGAAACAAAACAACGAATTGTAGTAAAGCTATCGCCTGAACATTGGATTAAACTGAATGATTTTGGTCGCAACAGCCTTGTTACACTTACTTGTTTACATAGCGAAGATATGGCAAGTACTTCAAAAAGGTTAGGACTGATATTATTACGTTTATGCATGATACTCACCGCACAGAGATATTATGACAGTGCTGAAATACAAAACGTATATCACTGTGCAGATGAAGATTTTGAAATCGCTCTCAAATTGGTAAAAGTCTACGAGCAACACGCAGTTTTCATGTTTAACGAACTTCCAAAATCTACAACTGGAGCTGACAAAGCATTGAAAAAATTCTTTGACTTATTACCTGACAAATTTCAACGCAAAGAAGCTATTGAGCTTGCTTTAAATAAATTGCAAATCAAAGAACGCACTGCCGATGGATACCTTTCAAAACTTCTAACAAATAAATTATTGGATAACCCTCGTTCAGGATATTATGAGAAAATTAGATAGTAAAATAGTTTGCAAACTTTGCAGAGTTTGCAAACTATACCTCTCTATTATTTCACATTTTTTTCTAACTTTGCATTTCTTAGGTTCAAAGTTTAAATATGCGATTATTTGAACTTCTTTCATTCTTTAAACTATCGAAAATCACGTGGTAAATTCAATTAAATACTCTTTTTCCTTCACAGGAGCTTCTGCATTAATTACTGAAACATTGGTAATTGCTGAAGAATACCACAAACTTAACGATTGGAATGCAGTTCGGATTTCTTTGTTAGATAATAACCACTTAAATAAGGTCAAACAAGGTACTTTCAAAAGAGAGTTTTCTGAAATCAAAAAAAGATTATCCCTACTCACTCCAGACCAAATTCAATTGATGATAAAAGGTAGCTACGAGGACGCAAAATCTATGATTTTGCTTTCACTCGTTAAGGCTTACCCCTTTGTAAATGATTTTATTGTTGAAGTACTTCTAAACAAATACTTATTATTTGATAGAATACTTTTAGATAGCGATTACAAACGTTTTGTAGATTCAAAAAGCTTCCAACACCCCGAGCTTGAAAAAATTACAGAGATAATGTCCAAAAAAGTCAAACAAGTTGTTTTTAAGCTATTAGAACAAGTTGGACTTGTTACGAATATCAAAAACGGAATTTTATTAAAGCCTTTCTTGAGCAGTCAGGTAGTAAGAGTGATTATTGAAGATGATCCGGCTTACCTTTCAGCTTTTCTGTGTTCAAGTGAAGAAATTAAAGTATTAATTGAAAAATCAAAAGATGTCAACTAATATCAAATACAACACGCCAAAACAGTTTGAAAATCTGTACAAGATACTTTCAAGCCCTCGTTTTCTTAAGAAGGAAGGCTTAGGCGGTGAATTGCCATTTTTCATTCACTCATTTCCGGTTGATAAATTATCAGAAGTAGAAACGAATACAGAGTATTTAATCAAAAGACTCCAAAATGAAGGTGTTGAAATCCTTGAAGTTAATCTCTATTTCTTGTGTATTGATATACTAAAACGTGAAAATATTTTCGATAAAATTACAGCACAAGAGCAATCATGGTCAAACAAACAACGCTTACTTAGGATTCTCAGTGGACCGTTGAATATCGACACGGTTGTAATCCCCGAAATTCATAAACGATTAGCTGATTCAAATTCTAAAATACTACTTCTTACAGGTATTGGAGCAGCTTTTCCGTTTGTCCGCTCACATACAATTTTGAATAATCTTCAAACCTTGGTGGGTGATATACCGTTGGTAATGTTCTTTCCCGGAACTTACAACAACATTTCTTTAAATCTTTTCGACAGAATTACTGATAACAACTATTACAGGGCGCATAACCTCAATGAATATAAAATCTGATATGATACAAAAGGAACTTTATCTTAAAGACATTAATCGCCCCATTGAGGGAGTAATCAAAGCCAACGACGACAGGCATTTATTATCAGAATTAGAAGAATATGTATTAACCAACGAACTGTTAGGTATTGCAAACCGTAATAAAATGTTACCCGGTTTGTTCGATGACTTGTCCAAAAGCAACTTCAATAGTAGTGTTTGGATTTCGGGCTATTTTGGGTCAGGTAAGTCGCACTTACTCAAAATGCTTTCGTTGGTTTTAGAGAACAAAGAAATAAATGGCGTAAAATGCGCTGAACTTTTCGCCCATAAAGCCAAAGAGGATTTTGAACTGGAAGCTAATATCAAGCGAGTTGCCAAAACACCAACAAAATCTATTTTATTTAATATAGCTGCTAAGTCCGATGGTATTACGGGTATGGGATCAAGTATCGACCCTGTACTAAGTATTTTCTTGAAGGTTTTTAATGAAATGTTGGGTTACGACCCCCTGAATCCTGAAATTGCAGAAGTTGAAAGGCACTTGGAAAGCATTAATCAATACGATTACTTCAAAGCTGAATTTCAAAAACGATTTAATAAAAGTTGGGAAAAAGGACGTGAATCTATCTTCTTAAACCAACACGAATTGGCTGAAATCTATGCAGAGATTAAATCAATCAGTACAGATGATGCAGATCGTTATATCGACAATCTTATCAATAATTACAAACTTGATATTGAAGGATTTGGCGACTTGGTTACAAACTATATTAAATCACAACAGCAGGGCTTTCGCCTTGTTTTCTGCGTAGATGAAGTTGGTCAGTTCATAGCAGAGAATGTTAAGTTGATGCTTAGTTTACAGACCATTGCCGAAACACTTTCTACCAAAACACAAGGACAATCATTCCTTATTGTTACTTCTCAAAACGACTTAAATGCCACAATCGGAGATTTAGGAGTTAAACAGGCGCACGACTTTTCACGTATTCAGGGACGATTTTCAGTTAAAATTCCGCTTACCAGTGCCAATGCCGATGAGGTAATTCAAAAGCGTTTATTATTGAAGAAAGATGATCCCGCAAAAATGCTTAGCGGGATTTACAACAAAGACCAGAATACCATTAAAACCATTCTGAAATTCAATGATGGTTCTCGTCAATATCAAGTTTATCGGGACGCTGACCATTTTGTAAATACATATCCATTCCTTCCATACCAGTTCGATTTATTTCAGGCAGCAATCAAAGCACTGTCCGACCATAACGCTTTTATTGGAAGCCAGCAATCAGTTGGGGAGCGGTCTATGTTGGGTGTATTCCAACAAGTTGCAAAAATGTATGCCGATAAAGAATCAGATGTAATTGTTTCTTTTGCTCACATGTATGAAGGAATCAAAGACGTTCTTCAAAGTAATATCCAAAGTGATATTCTTCAGTCCGAAAGAAGTATTGATAACGAGTTAGCAAAAGAAGCCCTCAAAGCACTGTTCTTAGTCAAATATGTGAAAGGTTTTCACGCTTCAGTAGGTAATATAGCCATATTACTTTTGCCTCACTTCGATATTGATTTGGGAGCATTTCATAAAAAAGTGCAGGAAGCGTTGAACCTGTTGGAAAGTCAAACCTACATTCAACGTACTGCCGGTGACATGTACGAATACCTAACTAATCAGGAAAAGGATGTGGAGAACGAAATCAAAAGCACGGAGATTGACCCCAATGCCCCAAGCGAATTATTAGTTTCATATCTTTTCGATGAAATTATCAGGGATTCAAAAGTAAAACTGGACACCAACAATCAACCCTATGAATTTGGTCGCAAGTTGGATGATATTTTGATTGGTCGTGAAAAAGATTTTTACCTCAATTTCATTACGCCTTTCAATGCAAATTCAATAACTTCTTCCAACGTCAATATGTTTTCGGTGGGTCGCCCCAACGATTTAATTGTTTTTTTACCGGAAAACAGCAGACTTTTTGAAGAACTAAAACTAATCAAGAAAACCGAGAAATACATTCAACTGACCAATTCTCCTTCGTTGGATATTACTAAACAAAGGATTATTCAGGACAAAGCCACCCAAAATGCCGAACGCAAAGGAACTATTCTCAATCAATTAAAAGAGAGTTTGGTAGATGCCATAATGTTTATCAACGGTTCTGAATTGACCGACATTGGCAGTAAAGACCCAAAAACGAAAATCACACTGGGTTTGCAGCAACTTATCAAGACAATTTACACCAACCTGAAAATGCTAACGGCTGATTACACCGAAGGGCTGTTAGTAAAATTGATGCAAAGTCAAGATGATGTATTATTTAAAGACGATTTGCAGGAAGTTGAAATAGAAATACTCAACCGTATTCAGCGGAACAAAGCAAATCACGAACGCACTACTATTAAAGTGTTGTTGGATTATTTCAACGCTCGCCCTTACGGTTGGTATCAGGCAGCTGTTTTGTGTGTTATTGCCAAACTGTATAAGCGAAATAAAATCAGTCTTAAACAGGATGCAAACACCCTTTCCGACCGCAATGCATTGGAAGCCTTACAGCGTAACAATCAATACAGCACAACAATTATTGAATTGGAAGAAGAAATTCCGGTTACTTTAATTCAAAAACTGAAAAACTTCTATCAGGAGTATTTCAATGAACCAAATCTGGGCAACGAGCCAAAAGAAATATCCCGACTTTTCAAACAACGTTTGGAGAAAGAAATAAAAGACCTTAGCGAGATGTATGTCCTTCGCAGTAGGTATAAATTTTTAGAATCGTTAGGCGAGCCGATTAGCCGATTGAAATTATTGGTTGAAAAAGAACACCTCTATTTCTTCACAGCTTTAGACCAATACCAAGATAGTTTATTGGACGACAAAGAAAATATACTCGAAGCCACTAAAAAATTCATGAACGGTACGCAGCGTACTATTTTTGAAAAAGTTTTGTCGTACCTCGAAAGTAACAACGCCAACTTCGATTACATTGGTACTGAAAGCCTTACAGCATTAAGAATTGTATCTGATAGCCCAGCCCCTTACAAAGGAGTTTTAATGCAGGAAGCAAAAAATGCATTAGAGTCAATTCAGCACGAAGTAGCCGAAAGACAACAACTGGAGAGATTGCTTGCAAAAGAATCCATTTCTGATACCATTGTCAAACTGAAACAGTTTACCGATTATGCGAAATTGGACGATAAACAACAAGCCGAAATTATTGCACCTTTCGAAAGAGCTGCCAAAGAAATAGACTTGGAACGTTTTATCGGAAATATACGCTCAAAAGCCACCAATACCAACATTGATGTGTATCAACGTCAATTAGAAAAGATGTTATCATTGGCAAATCCACCAATACCAACACCAAAACCTGCCGAAGGTGTAGTGGGTGCTCCAATAAATCAACCTTTTACACCACCAAAAATTACTTTTGTTCGGAAAGACAGTGTAAAAATCAATTTCAAAAAACCTGCGTTGGAAACAAAGCAGGATGTGGAAGATTACCTTGCAGCATTAAGAGAACAGTATTTCAGAATCATTGACGAAGACAAACGTATTTCTTTGTAATTCATTTTCAATTCATAATATCAAAAACTAAAACCTATGATTATTCACACTGACTCAGACAACCCTAAACCCATTGAAAAGAAAGTTCAGGAATTGATTTTGAACAAATTATTTTTTAAAGTGGATGATGAACAAATCTTCATTGATAAAGAAAATTTTATATCACTAATCCTTTTTGATATTATTGCAATTGCTGTTGGTGGTTATGATATTGACGAGGCTTTAAAAGTTGCCTTAGAAATACAACCACATTACAAAGCTGCACCTGATACTAAAAGAAATGAGTTGGTTGAAGCTGCCGAGCAATTCGCTATCGAAGTTGATGCATATTACCATTATCTTGATTCAAAAAATGAGCAAATTGATGATGATACAATTTATGATGGAGTGTCCTACATTCTCAATTCAGATGATGAGCTGGTTACTAAAAGACTGCATGAAGTAATGATGCAAGCTATTGAACGTAAAGTTCCTGAAATGGATGACCCAAAATTTGACCGGGAAAGTCTAATTGATAGTTTTGCCAATCAGGTAAGGTTCATTGCTTCTAACGAAACCATTGACGAAGCTGTCGAAGAAGCATATTATGAATACGCCAGCTATATTGAAGTAGGCTTATTTACAAAACCCTATCTAAAAAAGGAATTCGAAAGATTTGCTCCTTTAGCACAAGACGAGATTAATGCTTACAAAATGGCACTTTCGTTACAAAATCAGAATGCCGAAATCGGTATGATCTTAGCCACCGTAAAACAAATTTTACAGCTCGCTTAAAACTAAACGAATGAACACCAACTCCCTAAAATCCTTCGCTGCCGAAGCCCGCATAAAACTGATTGACCAAGTTTCTCGTAAACTCGAATTTGTACTTACCCAAGATACTGCCGAGTTACGGGGTAAACAGACCGAAATAGCACAACTCAACGAGAAGATAAAACAAACAAGTCGTGAGCAAGTTGTTGAAACAGTGGCTTACACATGGTTCAACCGCCTGATGGCACTGCGCTTTATGGATGCCAATGGTTACACACTTCCCAAAGTGATTACACCATTGCCCGGTATGTCAAACCCCGAAATACTCCAAAACGCTTTGGCTGGTCATGTAGAAGTTGATATGAACCTCGACCGCCAACGCTTAAATGATTTGTTGGACGGTCGTACCGCCTCAGCCGATGCACATACCGAAGCATACAAAATGCTGATTGTAGCTGCATGTAACCAATGGTACACCGCTATGCCCTTTATGTTTGAGCGTATCAGCGATTACACCGAACTACTCTTGCCCGACGACCTCCTGAGCGATTACAGCATTGTAGCCGATATTCGCAATGGAATGAACGACGAAGATTGCCAACAGGAAGAAATTCTCGGTTGGTTGTATCAATTCTATATTTCTGCCGAAAATGCACGATTGATAAAGTCCAAAAAAGCCTACGCAAAACACGAACTTGCACCCGCTTCGCAGCTTTTTACGCCCAAATGGATAGTAAAATACATGGTGGACAATACCCTTGGGCAACTGTGGTCGGAGATGAATCCTTCCACTTCCATACTCCGGCAGTTGGAGTTTTACATTACCCCGGCTTACAAAGACCAACTCGCACCTCGCACAAAAAAGAAACTCGAAGAAATCAAATTCTTTGACCCTTGCGTAGGTTCGGGGCATATTTTGGTATATGCGTTCGATGTGTTTTACCTCATGTACGAGGAGCAGGGATATAACAGTTCCGAAATCCCCGAACTGATTATCAAACACAACCTTTTTGGTACTGACATTGACGAACGTGCTGCACAAATAGCCGCTTTTGTGCTTACCATGAAAGGCCGCCGTAAAAACAGCCGTTTCCTAAAGAAAAACATTACTCCCAACGTCACGTTCTATCAGGATTTTGAAGAAGATACCAAATTCTCCAATGCCAAAGCCATTGGTTCATTAATCAATGTTACGCCCGAAGAAATGAACGCATTTAAAGTGGAAACAGGTTCTATTTATGCCGAGCAACAACAGAAACTGAAACAGCTCTACACCTTCTTGGGGCAGCGTTACGACTGTGTGGTAACAAATCCGCCTTACATTGGTTCTTCTCGTATGGAAGGCTCATTAAAGCAATATGTAGAAGCGAAATACCAAGATACCAAATCCGATCTTTTTGCAACTTTCGTTATACGATGTATGGAGCTTTGCAATGCAGATGGTTTAACCGGATATATGACACCTTTTGTATGGATGTTTATTTCGAGCTACCAAAAACTCCGTGAAAACATTATCGACCAGCATTTTATCAATAACCTCATTCAGTTAGAATACTCTGGCTTTGATGGTGCTACCGTGCCTATTTGTACATTTACGCTTCGCAATAAATCCATTGACAATGCCAAAGGCAGTTATATTCGTTTGAGCGATTTCAAAGGTTCAGAAAATCAATCACCACGCACCTTAGAAGCCATTCAAAACCCTAATTGTGGTTGGTTTTATACGGCTAATCAAAATTATTTTGAGAAAATACCGGGTAGTCCGATTGGATATTGGGCGAGTGAAAAAATGATTTCTCTCTTTGTAAATAGTGAATCATTTGGCAAAGTGGGAGATGCAAAACAGGGTTTAGCTACAGCAGATAATGACCGTTTTCTTCGTTTATGGCAAGAGGTAGACCATAACAATATAGGTTTTGGCATGGCGAATTTAGAAAAAGCTTTAATTAGCGGTAAAAAGTGGTTTCCTCATAATAAAGGCGGTGCAAAACGTAAATGGTATGGTAATCAGGATTATATAGTAAATTGGTATAAAGATGGCTATGAAATAAAGAATTTCAAAGATAACGCTGGTAAACTTAAATCAAGACCCCAAAATCTTGATTATAGTTTTCGTTCTTGTATATCTTGGTCAGATGTAACTTCTGGCTCAAACTCATTTAGATTCTATCCAGAAGGATTTACTTTTAATGTTACAGGTTTATGTTTCTTTGTTGATGAAATGGAACAAGTAATTGGATTACTGAATAATAAGTTTTATGATATATTTACAAAAATGCTAAATCCAACATTGCATTTTACAACAGGAGATTTTTGTAACTTACCATTTCTAAATATTAATGACTCTGTATTTACTGAAACTACAACTCAAAGTATTCAACTTTCAAAACTCGACTGGAACTCTCGTGAAACCTCTTGGGATTTCCAACAAAACAAACTTATCAAACAGAAAACCGAATCCATAAAAGTTGCTTTCGAATCCTACAAGAAAGAATGGTCAGCTAAGTTTTACGAACTGCACCGAAACGAAGAAGAACTCAATCGTCAGTTTATCGAAATCTATGGCTTGCAAGATGAACTTACACCCGATGTACCATTAGAAGAAATCACTATTTTGCAGGAAGAAGGCAAGATTGTTGACGGTCAGTTAGATATACAAACCGCACCAGTCATGTTGCAGCTTATCAGCTATGCAGTAGGTTGTATGTTTGGTCGCTACAGTCTCGATAAACCCGGGCTTATCTTAGCCAATCAAGGCGATACAGTAGAGCACTATAACGAAATAATTAAAGAAGGCACTCTTACTCCCCCTTCAGGGGGTTGGGGGGCAGGTCAGTTTGTACCCGATTCCGACAACATTATCCCTGTCCTCGATGGCGAATGGTTTACTGATGATATTGTAGGTCGCTTCCGTGAGTTTATAAAAGTCGCTTTTAGTGCCGAGCAGCTAAATGAAAACATTGGTTTTATCGAAGATAACATTCCGGCTAAAGACATACGTCGATACTTTGTAAAGGATTTTTACAACGACCATATCAAGCGGTACAAAAAACGTCCTATCTATTGGATGTTCAGTAGCCCCAAAGGTCATTTCAAAGCCCTTATCTACATGCACCGCTATCAGCCCGATACATGCAGCGTATTGCTCAACGATTACTTACAACCCTTTATCAGCAAGCTCGAAAGTGCCAAGCAAACACAAACCATGCTCAGCCTTCGTGAAGACCTGTCGCCACGAGATAAAGTTGCAGCAAGTAAAGAAATAGACACCCTGCAAAAAATGATAGAAGATTGCAAAACCTATGAACGCACCCTCTTCACCCTTGCCACCCAAAAAATCAGCATGGATCTGGACGATGGCGTAAAAGTAAACTATCAGAAATTCAAAGAAGTACTGGTACCGATTAAAGGGTTGGAGAAAGAAGAAGAATAAATTATGGCAGATAAAGCAAAAAGCAGCAGACAATTAGCGAATGAATGGGGATTGGATTTACCTAAACACGAATCATTCAAAAAGAATGTAAGAGCACATGCAACCAATTGGTTTTTTACCAACAAAGACCATGAGTACGCTTTACACCCTAAAATGTCTTACTGCCTCGAAAAACAGGAGGATTGGAACAAGAATATAATTCTTAATGACGTTTCTGAGTATATAGAGCAAAAAAGAAAAGAGAAAGAAGCTCAAAATCGTTTTTTTCCTTTACATAAATATGTACACCACGGATTGAGTAGTCAGGCATTGGTTTTTAACCTGATAGGTCCAATGATAGTTAGCAAAGACTTTCAGCCCTTGTTTAACGTATTGCAAAAGAAAAATATTATTTTAAATCAAACAGTATCGGAAGCCGAGTTTGAATATGAAGATTCAGATATTTTTAATGAGAAACACGGTCAGCCAACCTCTATCGATGTGGTACTAATGGATGAAAATGACAAGCCGTTTATATTTATTGAAAGTAAATTTACAGAGAATGAATTTGGCGGATGTTCGGTTTTTAGTAGTGGCGATTGCAGTGGTAAGAATCCAATAGGGCAATTGTCCGATTGTTATCTTTATCATATCGGTCGTAAATACTGGGATTTAATGGATGAATTTGGGTTCAATAAAATTATTGAAAAAGAAAAAATATGTGTTTTCGTAAATTACTATCAATTTTTCAGAGAGGTATTATTTAGCCTTAAAAAGAATGGTGTATTTACACTTTTATACGATGAACGTAGTCCTGTTTTTAATTACAAAGGTAAAGGATTAATGCCTTTTTTAATGGAGTTTGTGCCCGAAGAACATAAGACTAAAATTACTATGATAAGTATTCAGGAACTTGTTTCGGAAATTGAAAGATCCGATAGACAGACTCATTGGATTGGGAAATTTAAACTGAAATATGGTATAAATTAGCTTGCTAAATTATAATCGTACAACTCCAGCGGAGTTAACTTTGCATAACCCCCAGATTTATCTGGGGGAAACTAACAAAATAAACGTTTCCAACTCTGTAGGAGTTGACCAACAAAATAACTAAACATGTATGGCAGCAAAAAACCTTGCAGAATTATTCAACAACAAGATTTTCAGGATTCCTGATTATCAAAGAGGTTATGCGTGGATAGACAAACAGTTAAATGAGTTATGGGATGATATTGATGAAATAAAATCAATTGATGGCACACTCAAAAAACACTATACGGGTACAATATATTTAGAAGCTACAAAGGCACTTTCTAATGAAGATTGGATGTCGGATTATACTTTCTATAATGTTGTAGATGGTCAGCAACGCTTGACAACAATATGTATTCTTCTTTTTGAATTATTAAAATCCACCGATAAAGGTTATTGCGAGCGAAGTAAGTCAAAGCTATTTGATACATATATAGCTGAATCTAATGATTCTGGTAATAGTAAAGTGTACAAATTCGGTTATTCCATAACTGATAAAAATCATACTTTTTTGCTCAATACTATTCTTGAAGATAAGAGTATTGTTTTGGAACATGGTCAATTAAATCTTTATAGGAAAAATCTCATTTTCGCTAAGAATTTCTTCGTAGAAAAAATTGCTAATTTGAGCCTCGAAGAAAAAGAATTTATTTTTAAAAAGCTCACTACTTCTTTACAATTTGATATTCGTACAATTGAAAAAGACCTTGATGTTCAAGCTGTTTTCGAAACTATGAATAATCGGGGGAAACCACTTTCAACATTGGAAAAACTAAAAAATAGACTTATTTATTTATCTGATAAATTGTCTAATTTAGATGCAGACAAAGTTAATTTAAGGAACAAAATAAATGTTGCTTGGGGTAATATTTATACTAATTTAGCTCAAAATCCTGAATTAATATTGGATGAAGATGTATTTTTATCAGCTCATTTATCATTATACCGAAAGCCAAAAGAATCAACTTTTTCTGAAAAATTAGCAGAAGAAAAGGTGTTTCAGATGTTCTGCAATAAATCAGAGAAATATGATCTGGATGAAAGTGGAAGTAAAGAAGAATCGGTTACCTACTCCAAAATTGAAGATTACGTCATTAAACTATCAGAATTAGCTCCTGTTTGGTATAAAATTCATAACTCGAAATCTCCAATAATTCAAAAATTGTTGATTTTGAATAGTACAAAAGATCTAAAGATATTTTTAGCTTCTCTACTGCTCAAATCTACAAATGATGATTTGACAAATGAAGTACTTATAAATCTTGAAAAAATACTATTTAGAAATAAAGTTCCCGGTATTTGGATTATGGATGAACGAAATCCTGCTACCTGGGCAAGGGACTTATACAATGATGAAGAATCAATTGATGATATTTTATTACGTACCAATGTATTAATTAGTAAGCCCATTATCAATATTGATATTATCAATGGTTTTAAACGCTTATTTACTTATGAAAGAGGTGCGATAGGTTTTCATAGGTGGCTGGGGTTAAAATACTTTCTATTTGAATATGAACAACACCTTAAAGTTAAAGCAAGAGAAACAAATGATAAAGTATCTCTGTGTGATTTTTATGATACTACAATTGAACATGTTATACCTCAAACTTATTGGACAAGTTGGGCAAGTATTGTCGATGAATTTACAGAACCAATCGAAGAAGAATATAAAAATCAGGCTAGGAAGGTATTGATAAACACACTTGGGAACCTGACAATACTCAAAAATGGTAAAAATTCTGCATTAGGTAATAGAAGTTGGGTTGATAAAAAAGAAAGGTATCGGACTGGTTCATATAACGAAATTGCAATAAGTAATTATTCTGAATGGACTAAAAATATTATTTGCGAGAGAGGCATTGAAATGCTAAAATTCTTGGAGAGTAAAATCACTGGTCTTATATTTACAGAAGATGAAATAAAAAAATACTTGTTTTATGATGATTATATCATTCAACGATTTGATTAAAGAGCATTATCGAAATGACTCCAATGGAGTTAATAAATAAGAATGAATTTCAAATATCATACTGATATACGTTTATGGAAAATATACAGCTTTCTCTTTTCGACTCTATTGAATCTCCTTTTCTATTCAAAGTCTTTGATGCATTCCCTGAAAGTGAATCAGACGAAGTGGAATACAAATTAGCCGAAGGTGGTTTTCCGGATGAATTTTGGAAAACGTATTCTGCATTTGCTAATACAAAAGGTGGAATTATTGTTCTTGGGGTTCGGGAAAAGAAAAATGACTTTATTTTCGAGGGTGTTCCTGAAAATAAAATAAAGACTTATAAAAAGGTGTTTTGGGATGCTATAAATAATCCCAATAAAATATCTGTTAATCTTATGACCAATGAAGATGTGACTGATATTATATTTGAAAACAAACATTTTTTAGTTTTTAAAGTACCTGCTGCTTCTCGTGTTCAACGTCCTGTATATATAACAACTAATCCGAATGAAAACACCTATAAGCGTAATTATGAGGGAGATTATAGATGTCCAAGAGAAGAAGTTCGTCGCATGATGGCTGATGCAGACAGTAATTTTCATGCTGATGCTAGAATTTTAGAGGGCTATTCTATGGATGATTTTGATGCAACAAGTATTCGCCAATACCGCCAACTTTTCGCTTCTTCTCGTCCTGAACATATTTGGCTAACTTATGAAGACAAAGTCCTTTTAACTCAATTGGGTGCATATCGTGTTGATCGCAAAACAAAAACTGAAGGTCCAACACTTGCAGGGATGCTTATGTTTGGCAAAACAAATAGCATAACAGATACAGAATGTTGCCCTAATTTTTTCCCCGATTATCGTGAGATTTTAAGTTCTGACCCCCAAATACGTTGGACTGACAGAGTATATCCGGATGGTACATGGGAAGCTAATTTATTCCAGTTTTTCCGATTGGTTTTTCCGAAGCTATCCTCTGTTTTGCCAAAACCGTTTCAACTTAAAAAGAGTATTCGTCAAGATGAAACTCCTGCACATACTGCCCTTCGTGAGGCATTTGTCAATGCTCTGATTCACACAGATTACTCTGCTCCAGGCAATATTATTATTGAACAACGAACAGATGTATTTAAATTTACCAATCCGGGGACTTTACTTGTTTCGCTGAAACAGTATTATCAGGGTGGTATAAGCGAATGTAGAAACACCTTTATTCAAAGAATGTTTCTCATGATTGGTAGTGCTGAAAAAGCAGGTAGTGGAGTAAATAAAATCATGTCAGGTTGGGGTGAAGCACATTGGCGTTCTCCATTCCTGACAATAGAATCACAACCCGACAGGCTTATTCTGGAACTCCCAATGTTTAGTATCTTACCCGAAGCAACAATGCATGAACTCAAAAATCTTTTTGGGGATAGAGTAGATGATTTGAGTGCTGATGAATTGACAATACTTGCAACATGTCAGATTGAAGGAGAAATTACGAACAGTCGCCTTCAATACATGATTGACAAACACAGAACGGATATTACTAAAATTCTTCAGGAACTATGTAAAGAAGATTTCTTGCTTTCAGAAAATAAAAGTCGATGGACAACATACCATTTAAATACTAATTTTGCCATAGATGTTGAAATAGAATCTCATTCAAACCTTGACACCTCAACTGTCAACCTTGACAGTAGAGAAAAAGGGATTAATAATTCTGATTATAAGAATGTAACGGAAATTTCTAAGTCAGAAACCTTGACACCTAACCAAGATACCTTGACACCTTCCCTTGACACCTCTGATAATAAAAAATCTAAAAAAATATCGAGAGTTGAACTTCAGAATTTAATCATAAATACATGTGATTCAGAGTTCAAAACAATTGAACAAATTGCAAATGCAGTGAATAAAAGTTCAGCTTATCTTCAAAATGAAGTATTGCCATTACTTGTAACCAATGGTAAATTAGTAAGGTTATATCCTAAACCCAATCACCCGGGTCAAGCATATAAAAAAGCTGATGAATAAATTGAAAAAATCAGAATAAGAAAAATAAAAATAAGAAATGAATTGCTTTCGTAATTGGCTAACGCCATACTTCGTTTCGTAATTATAAATCAATAACTGACCATGTCCGAACTATTTGCCATAAACGAAAAAGTACAGTCTGCATTGGAAAAAATTTTCCAACAGCACCGTTTAGTGTTTTGGTACGATGATAAAGCCGAAATGTCTGAGCTATTTGAAAACATTCAAATACCCGGCATTGAAAAAATCATAATCGAAAACAATGAATTTACACTGAAACACACGCTTTTAGTCGAACAGCCAAAACAACGCTTTCTACTTTATCAAACTTCCTCAAAACCAGCCGAAAACGAAAACTGGCTGTTGGATTTATTGGTCTCAAATTACGAATTCCATACAGAATCTTCCTCATTATTCTTGCAGGAGTTAGACTTGCCACAAGAATTCAAAGGGCTGATACAAGCACACGAAGAGTTCTTTGGTAATCAAAAACGTGTTTCAGACCTCAAAGCAGTATTGGAAAAAACCGACCGTGAAAGCCTGATTCGCTTAAAGATGCTTTGCACCCTATGTGCTTGCGAACCTGAGTGGGAAAAGGTTTTATACGCTTTGTTTACTGAGATTCAAAAGGGTAAACAAGATAAATACAAAGCCATTGAGAAATTCAAATTGGCTGATTTTCTTTGGCAAACCATTGAGAAAAAGTATAATTACAAATCCGACAAACCAACGATAAAAGATTTTCTGCTTAACCTCATACACGACAATTTTAAACGAACTGTCCCCGGTGGCAATCCGCTCTTAAACAAAGATGCGTACTTCTTTGTAAGTCGGTGGAAGGAAAATACCAAAGCCAGTACGCTTTTTTACGAATGGAGTGCAGCCTTAGAAGCAGAATTAAATATTGAGAGTGTTGTTCAAAAAACAAATGCTGAAGATCTGATTGAATCGGATGCTTTTTCTATTATTGATAAAAAAATCATTATTAGCCTTCGGGATAATATCGCAAAGAATACCCTTTCCAATTACATTGTTCAGGAGTGGATTGACAAACGGAAAGTAAAATTCTTTTACAACGATTATGCTCAAATCTATTGGGCGTTAAGTTATGCCTCACTTTTGTTGGACGAAATACGCAAAGTTGATTTGACAGTCAAATCCGCAGAATCCGCATTTGAAACATACGAGAAACAGTGGTATAATATCGACCGCTTATATCGTAAATACATTGTTACAAGCACACAAGCCGAACACCTCGACATTCTCAAAGAACTTACACTTCAGATTGAAAAAGCCTATGGCAACTCATTCTTATTGAAGTTAGGCGACAATTGGCAAAAGTCTGTCGATAAAATGAAGTCATGGAAAATCGACAAGGTGAAAAGCCAAAGCGAATTCTACAACAATTGGATAGAACCTTATGTAAAAAGCGAGAAACGTATTTTTGTAATCATATCTGATGCATTTCGTTTCGAGTCTGCTGCCGAGTTACGTGAAATCATTTTACAAAAAGATAGATATACTGCCAACCTAAACGCTGTTTTGGGCTGTTTACCCTCATACACGCAATTAGGAATGGCTTCTTTGCTTCCACATGCTGCATTGACATATAACGACAAAACAGATACTGTTTTTGCCGATGGCATTAGCACACAAGGAACACCCAATCGCACAAAAATCCTGCAAAAAGAATATCAAGGAAGTATTGCTATTACAGCAGAAGAATTCCTTAAAATGCACGCTAAAAATGAAGGACGAGATTTTATTAAGCCCTACAATGTAATTTACATTTATAGCAATATCATTGACAAAACAGGGGATGACAAAACCTCTGAAAATAAGGTTTTTGAAGCTACAGAAAACGAGTTTGATAATTTTGAACAGCTTATTAAACAAATTGCCAATATGAACGGAAACAATATAATCATTACTTCCGATCATGGATATATCTATCAACAAAATCGCTTGGACGAAACCGATTTTACTGATTTCTCTCCGGTTGGTGAGGTGTATAAAAGCAGTCGCCGTTTTGTTATTGGTAAAAACCTGCAAAAAAATGATTCAGTAAAAAAATGGATAGGTTCAGAAGTTGGGTTAAAAGATGATACAGAAGTATTAATCCCGAAATCAATCAACCGAATGAGAATTTCAGGTGCAGGAAGTCGCTTTGTTCATGGTGGTTCAAGTCTACAGGAAATTGTAGTTCCGGTACTGGAGATAAACAAAGCTCGTAAAAGTGATATTGAACAAGTGGATATTGATATTATTAGTGGTTCGTCAAATATAACCTCTAATACTTTTGCAGTTAGTTTCTACCAAAAACAACCCATAATCGATAAAGTACTTCCACGCCAAGTAAGAGCTGCTTTTTATACCGGTTCGGATAAATTAATTTCAGACTTAGTTATATTAAGTTTCAATAGCTTTGAAACGGACGCATTAGCAAGGGAAAAACGACAAACATTCCTTTTAAATGCTGAAGCCTCAAAGCACAACGGTCAGGATGTTTACCTAAAAATGGAAGAACAAATCGAAGGTACAAATCAATACAAACTATACAAAAGCTACACCTTTCGCATGATGATAGCTTTCAGTAGTGAGTTTGATTTTTAAATCATATTAATTTATTGACAAAATGGCGAAATGTAAACTTTGTTTGGATAAAGAAGCGGATTTTAAAGGTTCACATATAGTCCCTCATTTTTTATTGAAAAGAATTTTTAATGTTGTAGGTAAAAAAGGTCGGGATTATGAATTGGAATTTGTAATAGATGCATTCAATACTAAATCATATTATGGTCGCAATGTTTCTCGTGATAAACTAGAATCACTTTTTGACGAAATACCAGAAGGTGAATCAGAAGAAAATAAAGATCCTCATGTTGAAGATTATATATTTTGTACGTCATGTGAGAAAAGACTTGGTGAAATTGAATCTGAATATGCCAAAACGATTAAAAAACATTCAGTTGGCGTCTATGATTCAGGTATAAAATCGGAATTGGGGTTACTCTTTTGGGCGAGTGTGCTTTGGAGAATGTCAATAAATAAAAAAAATGGGGTTAGTCAAACAAAAGGTGAAGATGAAATTCTAAGGAGAATACTTAATCGTTGTCTTAAAGAAAAGATTGGAGATATTGATGTTGAGAATATGCGGCAATCTAAGGATTTTAAAAAAATATCCTATAAATTACTTAGGTGTCCTAACTTTTCTGATGATAACCCTACACATTTATTCATGTATCCAGTTATTATTAATCCTTATACAATATTAATTGATGAATTTGTTCTTTTTTTTAGTCATAACAGCAACTACAATGATTACAAAGCAAGAAATTTTTATGGTATAAAAGATGAAGTAATTGATGCCCCAATAAACAACAGGAATGATAACGAAAAAATAATGGTTATTCCAACAGAAAAAATGGTTGGTATTTCTAATGGTATTAAAAATGAAGCAGCTTTATTGAGAAGAAAATATATAATCCAGTTTTTAGATTTATCACATAAGGAGCTTAGTGGAGAAGCCAAAATGCCTGATGAATTAAAAAAAGAAGTGTTCGATGCCCTAGTTGAATCTGAAGCTAAAGAAGGAGTTAAATTTACCATGCAACATTTGAGAGATATAACATTTTCAGTACTAAAAAAATATGGTCCACAAGAGTAGACTTTTAAATAAAAATTATGGACACACTTGATATTAAACTCAATCAATCCTTCGCAGGTAAAGTTGTCAGAAAGGATTTAACCAAGCACATTAAAGAAGGAGCTAACGTTCCTGTTTATGTATTGGAGTATCTGTTGGGTATGTATTGCGCTACCGATGACGATACAGCCATTAATGATGGTGTTCAGAAAGTAAAACAAATATTGGCTGAAAATTACGTTCGTCCTGACGAATCTGAAAAGATAAAAGCCAAAATCAAAGAAAAAGGACGTTATAAAATCATAGATAAAGTTTCGGTTAAGCTGAATGAACGAGCTGACCGTTACGAAGGAATGTTATCAAACATTGATATCCGAAACATTATTATCGATGATACCTATATCCGAAAATATGAAAAACTCTTAGCAGGTGGCATTTGGTGTATTCTTACTATTGAGTATTGGTATGATGAAAATTCTAAAGGTTCTCCATTTAAAATTGTTGAACTAAAGCCAATCCAAATGCCCGAAACGGACATTTCGGATTTTATAGCACACCGCCAAAACTTCAATCTGAATGAATGGATTGATGTTATTTGCCGTAGTGTAGGAATGGAACCGGTAAACTTAGACGAAAAAACAAAATGGCATTTAGTTGCCCGAATGATTCCGTTTGTTGAGAAAAACTACAATATATGTGAGCTTGGTCCACGTGGCACTGGTAAATCCTATGTGTACGACGAAATTTCTCCATATTCCATTCTAATTTCAGGTGGTCAAACAACCGTAGCCAATCTGTTTTACAATATGGGTAGGCGTTCAGTTGGTTTGGTTGGTCTTTGGGATGTTGTTGCTTTCGATGAAGTTGCAGGTATCAATATGAAAGAAAAAGACGGCATTCAGATAATGAAAGGCTTTATGGCAAACGGTTCTTTCAGTCGTGGCAAAGAAAGTATCAACGCAGATGCCTCAATGGTTTTTGTAGGAAATATTAATGGATCAATAGAGAATTTAGTAAAGACAAGTCATTTACTAAATCCATTTCCCAAAGATATGATTGATTCTGCGTTCTTCGACCGCTTTCACCATTATCTACCCGGTTGGGAAATACCAAAAATGAGACCTGAGTATTTTACTAACTCCTATGGCTTCATTTCAGATTATTATGCGGAGTGCCTTCGTGAAATGCGTAAACACAATTTTTCTGACGCTATCAATCAGTTTTTCCGTTTGGGTAAAGACTTGAACCAACGTGATACAATAGCCGTAAAACGCACAGTAAGCGGTTTAGTAAAGCTATTATTCCCAGATGGCAAATACACCAAAGACGATATTCGCCTTTGTCTTGAATATGCTTTAGTTGGTCGTAGAAGAATTAAAGAGCAGTTGAAGAAAATAGGGGGTATGGAGTTTTACGATGTTCATTTCAGTTACATTGATTTAGAAGATAACGAAGAGCATTTTGTTGGTGTTCCCGAAAGTGGTGGCAAATCTTTAATCCCCGAAGGCGACCTTCCAGCGGGTACAGTTTACGCCATTGGTCAAAATACGGATGCAGGACAAAAGGGCTTATTCAGATTAGACATTCAAAAAATGCAGGGAAACGGTAAAATCAGTGATACCGGATTTGGCGGAGGAACAGCCATTAAAGAAGAAATCAAAGAAGCTGTAAACTATGTACGTTCAAACCTTTCAAGGATTACACAAACCGCGAAATATAGCGATTTTGAGTTTCATTTAAAGGCAACAGACTTAAACGGTATTGGAAACATAAAAGGACTTGAATTAGCCATTTTATTATCAGTTGTATCTTCAATCACCGAACGTCCATTACAGTCACAAATGGCAGTAATAGGTTCAATGAGTATCGGAGGTTCAATAATTGGTTCTGATAACTTAGCAGAATTCTTACAGGTTTCAGCCGACAGCGGAGCAAAAAAAGTACTAATCCCAGCCACCGACATGGCTCAACTTAGCAAAGTACCAGCAGACCTTATTTCCAAATTCAGTCTACTCATTTATTCCGACCCAATTGATGCTGCTTTTAAAGCAATGGGGCTGAGTTAGATTATGTTATTGTCAGATTACTCCTTATTATAAAAACAGCTAATTATTTGTACGTTGATATAGCTGAGTAAAATGATTATTAACTTGAAGTATTTTTTTGTCAATTACGTGTTTTCTAATTGGCAAATCTTTTAAAAAACATGAAGTAAGGCACTCTCTTGGTGTTATTCTTCTATGTGCATCTTTAATTAAATCTGGGTTTTTATTATATTTAGCACAAAATCTTTCTAAAAAATCCTTATCGTTATGGCTGTCTTCACTCCAGTCGGTGTATGCTATATAATCTTCTTCCAAAAAACCCTTTAGTACATTTAAGCAAAAACCAACACATGTCATACTTTCTCCTAAATTCTTATCACCAAAATGTTCACCATTTGTATTATAATACTCTCCAGAATAAAAATATCCATAAATTGGATTTGCGTGTTTTTTAATAGTTTTCGCATATGCTAAGAAGGCGGGGATTTCGTCAGGAGTAATTGTTTCTGTTATTTTATGATAATAATCGTCGTCTGTTTGTTGTGACTTAAACTCTATTTCCCACCCTGTATAATGAAACACATAAATTGTCTCGTCATATTGAATTAAAAATGCACTATGTGTTGACTCAAAATGATTATCAACAAGGTTGCCTATTGCAACAAAATCAACATTTATATCAGATTCATGATTTGACCTTACAATTTCAAACATATCAATTATTTTTTATTTCTGATATTTTCATAAGTTTCTACCAATAACATTCTTTCTCTTTCAATAATACTATTGTTTTTGAAAGGTTTAGAAATTACCAGCAGCGTTTTTAATTCGCTCAAATGTAAATTATCAGTATTAAATACATTTAATAATATGCTTAAAATATCAATACCATTTATGTTGTTTTTTATATTTTCATAGATAAATTCATGCAAATATTCTAATCTATCTACTATGTCTTCTTTAATATAATATGCTTGAAAAAACTCTTTAAAGACAGATACTTTTTCTTTATCAAGTATCTGTTTATGGTAGTATTCACTTTTCTTATCTGAAGTCCATTCTTTGCAAAATAAAATAACAAATATATCTTGATATAAATACTTCTTTATATCAATTGCTTCTTCTTTAGTACAACTTATTGTTATTTTATTTCCATGTCCATAATCAAAGTGATAATTAGGTGTGTTTCCTCCAATTTGATTTAGAAAACCACTTACTACTCTTAATTTATACTCAAATTCGCTTTTAGTTCTTTTGAGAGTAATTTTTTTTGCTTCTCTAAGTCGTTCATGGATTTGAATTACTTTATGAGTTTCATATTTATCATTGGTATATATAAATCTATAATCATATCCCGTTCTTTTTAATTGATCCTGTATTGTTTTTGTATTTGTCGTAAAATTTTTATCTCTACTCTTTCCTTTAATTGCTAATTCTATTCCATTATACATGTTATCAACTTCGACCTCATTATCAGGTGCATATACAGCACAACTTGCTGAGCCCTCACTTATTGTAAAAACAGTATTTGAACCAATACTTGTAGCAATGGATTTTAAAGAAGAGACAACAGCCAAGAAAGAATCCAATGCCTCAGGAGTCATTGATTTCAAACTTACTGGCTGATTATTTGCAGTCTTTAATATTATTTCTATTTTGTTTGGCACTGGTTTATAGCTATTTAATTAGATATTGCAAATGTAGGCATATTAAACTATTTATTCAAATTTTTTTCATTGAATTTCATGCATTGTGCAAAAATAATTGCTAAATTGCGTGATTTTTCTATCAGCTTAAACCAGTATTATTGAATTTTACACATATTCAAAAAAACATTTGTAGTAACATATATTAGTATGACATTAAGTTATCTGAAATAAAAAGATTGTATCTATTTTCGGTATGTTTGAAATTCAAGAGAAGTAAAAGAAAAAGCGGTCAGGCTTCGCCTGTAAGTAAATTACGGGCAGCTCCGCAGGGCAATCCCCAGTCGCCAAAAATCCCCGCCCCTCGTACCTCTGGGCTTGCACGGTCTTTTTGTCGGCTTCCGCACAATCCACGCTTCGTTGTTTTTTTCTATCACACTTTTTGCAATCAACCCTTCTTTCACAGCGATGTTTTTTCAAAACCACTGTTTCAATCCACCCACAAGAAGCAAAAAAGATGCGCCAGAAAAAAAACAACTCAAAGCTATATATACATAACATGTAGTTATGGGCGTTCCCTTGCCTGACGGCAAATCAATAGGGAAGCCCATAACCAAATTATGTATAATAGCCGCACAAAATCAACGCTTTGCCCCGCTGCGCTGCCCGAAGACTAAGCCCCTACGGGAGAGCGGAAAGAATAAAACACCTAATCGGTGAGTTGTTTAGGCGTACCGCCAACCTGAAACCTCAAAGACCCCAACCTCCCATTAGTTGTTGCAGTAGGAAAAAATATATCGAGTTTTATTTCCATGCGCTTGCGGTAGGTTCATTATCTTCTCTCATTACGTTTCGGGGAACGCTGTTCGTACCTCACTTAGCGTCCACCCTTCACTACATTGCGTTCAGTTCATTTCACCCACCTCAGCACCGCACGGCATAAGTGGTTTCTTCATTCCACGTCTCAAGTCAACCCACATTTCATTCCGCTTCCCGGTTGCTTTTAATCCACCCACGTTGAAAACCTTGCAAACTTTGCAAGATTTGCAACCTTCCACCCACAAAAAGCATTCAAGGAAGCTCCATTCCATATCAACCCATTGTTCCGTTCCATTCAGTCACCACCCATGCCCTTTTACAACGCATTTCTAATGGTCTATTTTTTCCACTGCGGCGAGTCCACCCCCATTAATCGCCTAAGGCAGAGCGGTAAGTGTTCTATTTCGCCAAATAGGCAGAAAGGTAAGAATAAAACAAGCATAGCTTGCGTTTAAAGCCGTTCCGGCAATATCGCCGATAAATGATATTGATAACCGAATAGCTTATCAAAACCATTTACAAAATAGGTAGAGCAGAACACATTTCTTATTTTTATTTCCCAAAACCGCAAGCGATGAATAGTTTTAAAAATAAAAATAAGAAATGTGACGAGTTGACTTTAATGCCCCGCAAAAGCCGTTCGGAAAAAATAGGTAAGTTTATCAATGTGGTTTTTGCCGAACCGCTTTTGACTAATAGGGGACAGCGGATACAAACAATGAAAACCACAGCCCCTTTTTATGAGGGGCATTTATCGCTTTTCATTCTTTGTGAACGTGCTTGGCACTACGTGCAATATAATGTAAATTACCACCGTCTTCTTATTTTGCGACATAATAACACTTCGGAAAAAGAAAAATAAAGATGGTTTACGCTGCGCGTGCAGAAAGAGTGGTTTACCTTTGGTTTTGTATGTGAAGTAGTTTTTATCTGGATTAGAATTTATCCAACTCAACGAGACTTTTTACAACTCTGCATTTTTAGCAATCTCAGCACCTCTAATGACCTCAAATTTCAAACACCGCTATCCATACATGAAGCATACATAAGTCATACATAAGCCCTACATAAGTGCACTCATGACAAAAATACCTTTGTGCATAACAACTAAAAAAGGGTGATCCTTGCGGAACACCCTTTTCTGAAATATAACATTTTCTCAATGTTATAATTGGTGGCTTTTTTTACTGGAATCCTAAGAAACTGGTAAAACTACGTTTTGAATCTTTAAAGCATGACCTGCATTTAGCAAATAATACCCTGAACCAGCTTGTTGATAAAACTCAATACCAACAGAATTCAAAACAGTTGTACTTCCTGTCAATTGTGGTGCTCCTGGAAGGGCACTTTCAATTAATGTTGGTGCAGTAATTTCAGTCCTCAAATCCAAATAATCCGAATAAGCAACATTCGAAAGCTCATTTAATGATGGCTCAATTGCCTCATAAATGCCTGTTGTTGCATTATATGCAAAATCCGAAATAACAGATAATGCATTAATCAAACGGAAGTGAGTAGCACCTGCAGGAGCAATTACACTATTCATTGGATTGAATGGTGCAATTTCCATTGTAGAACTTACTGCATCATTTGAGTTTGTCAAGCTTACAAGGGGTAAAAAAGAACCGTCAAAACTTACGTTTTTGTTGAAATGCAACCCTTGTAAATACTTACCTTGTGTAGAAATCAAAATTGCACGATATCCACGAGCTTCTGTCTGATCTTCCAAGTTGATTTTTTTCATAATCGCAGTTAAACGACCAGTCAATTGTGAATCACTCATTTGTTTCATAAGCATATTCAATCCTACTCGTACAGAACGCCCTGCATTGGCACAACCACCAAACTCATTCATATTCTCACGTGTTCTCACAAAGCCCGGATCATTTTTAATTTGATCACCTGTTGCACCTCCTTTTAAACCGGCAAAATTACCCTTCATACCTTTAATCTTGAAATGGCGAATTTCGCCGATAGTACCTCCGTACTTTACATGTCCTAATTGTCTGGCCATAGTAGTAAATTTAAGTTTTTGAATAGAAAATCATTTATTCAAAAATACAAAGAACAACTTATACTTATTAATGTACAAACAAAGCAAAATAGAGTATTTGAATGTATTTGAGCACAGAATTCTAAAAACACACCTATTTTTGAGCAGGGTCGTGGATCCAGATGGCATAATTTCGAATGATTTGCATAATAAATCGGAGGTAAAAATTAGGTTTATCTGGTATAGGTGCCACGGAAATAAAATAGTCCTACCTAGAACAAATATCACGATAGAATTAGAAAAAACAGATTATACAGATTTGTGTGGATGGACGTTGGCTGGTGTAAGATGTCTCAATGAAATAATGATTGCTGAAGGCTATGCGAAGCCCTACAGCCGCTATTATTGCCAAGAACTAGAACTTATCAGCAACTGAATTTAATGGCTAAGAACGAAAGAAAAGGATTATGTGGAATTGCGGATAATTTTTGAAGTTCAAAACGGCTGAAAGGCTTTGTTTTACTTACTTTTCTATATGTTTGTTATTTGTTTGTCTATTCAGAAAAATGTATAGAAAAATGTATAGAAAGAAAAACAGCCACATACATTTTACTGTAAGTGGCTGATTTTTAAGTCGGGGTAGCGGGATTCGAACCCACGACCCCCTGCTCCCAAAGCAGGTGCGCTAACCGGACTGCGCTACACCCCGAAATTGTCATTCCAATTGGTCAACTTTAAATGTGTTGTTGTTTCTCAATTGCGAGTGCAAAGATACGCGTTTTTTCCGATTATACAAACTATTTGTAGTAAATTTGTAGAAAAAATAAGTACTTTTTTTTGACCTATTAGACAAACATCTGAAACTTAAAAACTTAAAAATGGCAGGCATTTATATTCATATTCCTTTTTGCAAGAAAAGATGTACATATTGCGACTTTTACACAGAAGTTGCACCCCAATTAATTCCAAATTTGATTGAATCTATCGTTAAAGAACTGCAAATTCGTAAAGATTATCTACAAAACGAGACAATTCATACCATTTATTTTGGTGGTGGAACGCCAAGTATTTTGAATAAAAGTCAATTCGAACTGATTTTTGATACAATTTACTCGACTTACAACGTGGCTAATGATGCTGAAATAACATTCGAAGCTAATCCAGATGATCTGACAACGGATTTTCTTGCATCAATACGCCCACTTCCGTTCAACCGAATGAGCATCGGTATCCAATCGTTTGATGATCCGGATTTGAAACGAATAAATCGCAGGCATTCGGGTAAAGAAGCCATCGATGCCGTAAAAAATGCTCAAAATGCAGGATTCAGTAACATTAGTATCGATTTGATCTATGGCTTGCCCAATCAAACACTAGACGCATGGGAAAAACAAGTTGACACAGCCTTTACTTTAAATGTTCAACATATCTCGGCTTATGGGCTAACCTACGAAGAAGGAACTGCTTTGTGGAAACAGCGTGAAAAAGGACTTGTAAAAACGGTTGAAGATGATATTATGAATGAAATGTATTTACTTTTAATCGAAAAAGTAAAACAAAACGGTTTTGAGGCTTACGAAATTTCAAATTTTGCACTTCCAAACCATCGGTCACGACACAATACCTCCTACTGGAAGCAGCAACCGTATATCGGCATTGGCCCTTCAGCTCACTCTTACAATCTGACTTCACGCCAATGGAATGTATCGTCCATCACATCTTATGTAAAAGCAATAGCTGAAAACAAAATATTTTTCGAAAGTGAGATCTTAAGTATCAACGATAGATACAATGATTTTGTAATGGTTTCGTTACGTACATCTGATGGTATAGATGTAATATTGCTTGAAAAAGAATTCGGTACTGATTTTAAGGAATATTGCCTGCAAAATGCACAAAAATTCATAAAAACGAATAAAGTAGATTATTCAAATGACAGACTGTGTTTAAGCTCGCAAGGAGTACAGATTTCGAACCTCATTATTATGGATTTAATGAGGGTATAATTATCAAAAAAAGTAGTACTTTTGTGGTCTTATTACGTAACTCAAATTATGGAAAAAACAACTAAAAAAAGAAGCATTCGCTCTAAATTTTTACGCATATTTTGGCAATTATTTGCATTCGGAATTCTTTGTGTCGTTTTAATATTCGTTTTTATAAATATAGGATGGATTGGCTATTTACCTCCAATCGATGAGTTACAAAACCCCAAAAGCAAGTATGCCACAGAAATATACTCATCTGATTTACAATTAATTGGCAGTTATTTTAGAAAAGAGAACCGTGTAGGTGTTCAATACAACGAAATATCCGAAAACGTTGTAAATGCACTTGTGGCCACTGAGGACGTACGATTTTATGACCATTCGGGCATTGACGGTATGGCATTAACCCGTGCCTTTGTACTTACAGGGTTGTTTCGCCATAAAAGTTCAGGTGGAGGTAGTACCATCACACAGCAATTGGCAAAGCAACTTTATTCTCCACAAGCCGAAAATTTTATCGAGCGTGCATTGCAGAAGCCCATTGAGTGGGTCATCTCGGTAAAACTTGAAAAATTGTATACCAAAGAGGAAATACTTACCATGTACCTCAACCAGTTTGGATTTCTGAATAATGCAGTTGGGATTAAATCGGCAGCATATATCTATTTCAGCACTACTCCTGCTAAATTAAAAATTGAAGAAGCTGCTACACTGATTGGAATGTGTAAAAATCCATCTTACTTTAATCCGGTAAGATTCAATGAACGCACACGCGATCGTAGAAACGTGGTTATGAATCAGATGCGAAAGGCTGATTTCATCACCGAACAACAATATGACTCACTAAAAGCACTCCCTTTAACTCTTAAGTACAACAAAGTCGATCATAAACTAGGTCTGGCTGCCTATTTCAGAGAATATCTTCGAATATTGCTCACAGCTAAAGAACCAAGCAGAAGTGATTATGCCAGTTGGCAACAAGAAAAATTTGATGAAGACCGTTGGTCATGGGATAATAATCCACTTTATGGATTTTGCAACAAAAATAAAAAAGCAGATGGTTCGCCCTATAATATTTACAGCGATGGTCTTAAAATTTACACTACCATCGACTCGAGAATGCAAACTTACGCTGAAGCCGCTGTGAGTGAACATATTCATTCATTACAAAAAACATTCTTCAAGGAAAAGAAGAATCGCAGTTATGCTCCATTTTCACGAAAAATGACTCCGGATCAAATAGAAAGTAGTATGAGAACTGCTATGAAACAGTCGGAACGTTACTTGAGAATGAAGGCTGCCGGTGAAAGTGAATCTGAAATTGAAAATGCATTCAAAACTAAAATTGAAATGCAGGTTTTCTCATACAATGGAGATATTGATACCTTAATGTCGCCAATGGACTCAATTCGCTACCATAAACACTTCCTCCGCTGTGGATTTATGTCGATGGATCCTCACAACGGAAATGTAAAAGCGTATGTTGGCGGACCGGATTTTAGCCAATTTCAATATGATATGGTGAATGTGGGCAAACGCCAAGTCGGTTCTACCATAAAACCATATTTATATACTTTAGCGATGGAAGAAGGAATGTCTCCATGTGATATGACTGCTTGGCAACCACCAACTACATTATATGATGGAAATGGAAAGCTTTGGCAACCCAAAACCACTACAAAAGGTAAAAATGTAGGTGATATGGTATCTTTACGTTGGGGTCTTTCTAACTCCGACAACTGGATTTCCGCTTATTTAATGAGTAATTTTACTCCAGATGCTTTAATAAAACTGATGCGTTCATTTGGGATTAAAGGTTTTTTGCCAAATGTTGTTTCATTATGTTTAGGACCATGTGAAATATCCGTGGCCGAAATGGTTGATGCCTACACAGCATTTGCCAACAAAGGTATTCGTGTAGAGCCGGTTTATGTTACCCGCATTGAAGATGCTAATGGAAATGTGATTGGTACATTTACTCCTCAAATGCATGAGATTTTTAGCGAAACAACTGCTTACAAAATGATTTATATGATGCGTGCTGTAGTTGATGGAGGAACCGGAAGCAGAATTCGTAACAGATTCGGGTTAAACATGCCAATGGGTGGTAAAACAGGTACAACTCAGAACAACTCCGATGGTTGGTTTATGGGTTACACACCTTCGCTTGTTTCGGGTGTATGGGTAGGTGGAGAAGATCGCTCTATTCACTTCGACAATATCGGTGAGGGACAAGGTGCCAGCATGGCTCTACCCATTTGGGCATTGTACATGAAAAAGGTACTAGCCGATCCGGATTTAGGATATTCATCCTCCGAACAATTCGACGTTCCAAGTTCATTTAATGCCAACGAAGGTTGTGATGTAGTTGTTGAAGAATAATAATTTTGACCTCAATATCTTTCTATATAAACAAAAAACCTATAAAGGCTGTAAATATAATTAAATAGAATATTGAGTAGTGAAAAGTTAACTATCTTTGTTGTGTCATTTTAAATTCAATCAAAATTTCAAATACTTGAAAAGATTTTATCTCATAGCCTTTTATCTGCTGAGCCAGCTTACAGCCATGGCTCAATGGAACACCGACCGTATTATGGATATGGGGCAAAACGCCATGTATTTCAGCGATTATGTCATCTCAATACAGTATTTCAATCAGGTTATTGCCATAAAGCCATACTTAGCAGAGCCCTATCTTTTGCGTGCACATGCGAAGTATTTTCTTGGTGATTTTGAAGGTGCCGAACAAGATTGCACCGAAGCAATAAACCGCAATCCTTTTGTTCCCCGAGCGTATTACATTCGTGGTTTTTTGAGAAATCAATTAAAGTTTCACAAGGAAGCTGCCATTGACTTTTCTAAAGCATTAGAATTCAGCCCTAACGACACTACTTTTATAAGAGGAAGAGCTGAAGCTTACGAAAGAGACGGAAACTATACTGCCGCGCTAAATGATGTAAACCAACTCTTGCACATTAACCCTAAATCATACGGTTTGCTGTATGAAAAAGGGCGATACTACTTAGAATTAAAAGATACGGTTGAAGCTGAAAAAGCTTTTGATAAGTTTATTGATGCCGACAAAAAGAGCAGTTTAGGTTGGAGTGCCCGCGCCTTACTTAAAATGCAAAAAAAGGACAAAGATGGGGCTCTCAAGGATTATAATGAGGCTATAAAAGGTAATTCTACTTTTGCAGGCGATTATATTAACAGAGGAATACTTAACAACGATAAGAAGAACTATAAACAGGCGCTGAGCGACTATGACCATTCGATAAAACTTGATAGTACAGAAAGCCTCGGTTATTACAACAGAGGTTTTTTACGCGGATTTCTGGGAGATAGCAACAACGCTTTAGCCGATTTTACAAGGGTGCTCGATATGGATTCGACCAATACCGAGGCAAGATTAAAAAAGGCAATTCTTGAATATACAACCGGAAAATATAAAAGTGCAATTGCCGATTATAAAATCATTATCAGCAAGTATTCCTTTTATATTCCCGCATATCAAGGTTTAGCTGAATGTGAGGACAAACTCGGAAATGCGAAGAGTGCTTTCAGGTACAGGCAAATGGCTCAAAATATTGAAGCGAATAAAGATTACTACAAACGAAAAGCAAAAGAAATACTTCTTGCTGAAAATAAAATAGCTACCGAGAAACAAAATGTAGGTTCAGGAGGAAACAAACGAAACCTATTCAATCAGAACAAAGCCCAAAACACAACTGATAATGAACCTAAGTCGCAATATGGAAACGCGCTCTGGGGAAATATTCAAAACAAATATGCCGATGTAACTACAGAGGGCAACTTTGTAATAAGTCACATCACACTTATCGATAAAATCCGCAGAACAAATCTCTTTCATCCTTTGATTGAAAAGTATAATAAAGAAAATTACCCATCGTCGCTAAGGATTTCGAACCGGGAAATACCACTAACTTCCGAATTGCTTGGAGCATATTTCGATGCAATAAAAAAGACAACCGATTCCATTTCGAAAATCAAACCTAGTGCCGACGTCTATTACGCCAGAGCTTTGCAGTTTGCATCAGTACAAGATTACATTGGTGCCATTGATGATTTGAACAAAGCTATTGAGCTTCGTCCAGACTTTACTATTGCTTATTTCACGCGTGCTAATGTACGATTCAGATTATTAGATGCTAAAAAGAATGAGCATAAAATGGTAATTGATGAGGATCCGGGATTATTCAAAAACAATCAACCGGTAATCGAAAACAGTAATTACAAAATTGATTTGGCAATGATTATGCAAGATTTGGATAAAGCTGCTGAATTGACTCCTGATTTTTCGTTTACCTACTTCAATAAAGCCAATATTTTAAGTGCCAATAAAGATTTTAAAACTGCCATTGCGCTATATACTAAATCTATTGAAGTTGATAAAGAGTTCGCTGAAGCTTACTTCAACCGTGGACTCATCTATCTATTTATCGGCGAAGACAATAAAGGGTTATCCGATTTAAGTAAAGCCGGCGAATTAGGTATCATCAAATCCTACAATTTAATTCAACGTTTTAAAAATTGATTACATTTTAAAAATGTGTAAGCTACATTCGTTATTTCTTGTTTACTTTGCAGTTCATTATTTTTGAAACAAGCATCCATTTTTCTGCACATTAAATATCCGTATATGATACAAATTAAAAACTACTTTCGAATAACTTTACTCTGCCTCATTGTCTCTTCCCAATTATTTGCTCAAAAAAAGACCGTACCAAACACACAACTAGAACGACCAAAACTGGTGGTAGGTATAGTTGTCGACCAGATGCGTTGGGATTACCTGTACCGTTATTACAATAAATATGAAAACGGAGGCTTTAAACGATTGCTTAAAGAAGGCTTTTCGTGCGAGAACACCATGATTAATTATATTCCAACAGTTACCGCTATTGGTCACACTTCAATCTTCACGGGATCGGTTCCTTCGCTTCATGGTATAGCCGGAAACAACTGGATAGATAAAACCGGAAAATCCATTTACTGTACAGATGACTCCACTGTAGTAACAATCGGTGCAAAGGGCGATGCGGGTAAAATGTCGCCACGCAAGTTATTGGCAACAACCATTACCGATGAACTTCGTTTAGCAACTAATTTTCAATCGAAAGTAGTGGGTGTTTCGCTGAAAGACAGAGCATCTATTCTGCCGGCAGGACATAATCCAACCGCTGCATTTTGGATAGATGATGCTTCGGGTAAATTTATCACCAGTTCGTACTACATGTCGCTTTTACCTCAATGGGTAAACGATTTCAACGATGCAAAACCTATCGAGAAACTGATTGATAATGGCTGGAATACTTTATTGCCCATCGACCAATATACCGAAAGTACAGCGGATAATGTGAGCTGGGAAGGCACTCTGAAAGGTGCAGCACAACCCGTTTTTCCTTACGACACAAAAAAAGCATACACGTTGGATCATGGATCATTACGTCAAATGCCTTTTGGCAATACGCTTACACTTCAGTTTGCACAGGCAGCAGTGGATGGATATAAATTGGGACAGGAAAAAAACTGTGATTTTCTAACCATCAACTGTGCTTCCACTGATTATTCGGGGCATTTAGTTGGCCCAAATGCTATAGAGGTAGAAGATGTGTATTTAAGACTGGATAAAGATCTTGCTAACTTCTTTTCATATCTCGATCAAAAATTAGGCAAAGGTAATTATCTGGTTTTCCTTACCGCCGATCATGGAGCTGCCCATTCCGAAGGGTTTATGAAAGAGAACAAAATGCCAACCGGACTACTTGGTGAAGACTTATATACCAATTTGGATAAAAAGCTTACGAAAGAATTTGGTTATAGTAAGTTAGCTTATGAAATTGAAAACTTTCAGGTATTTTTTAATAAACAAAAAATAGATAGTCTTAACTTAGATTTTGAGAAAATAAAAGCGTCTACTATTAATTATTTGAAAGAAGTAAAAGGTATAGAATATGCCATTGATCAAGACAAAATTGTGGAAGCATCAATTCCTTCGCCACTTAAAGAAATGATGATAAACGGATATAACCACCAACGAAGTGGAAATGTAGTGCTGGCAACTATGCCCGGTTGGTTACCTAATAATTGCAAGAAAGGTTGCACACATAGTGTTTGGAATCCTTATGATTCGCATATTCCACTTATTTTTATGGGTTGGAAGATAGATCATGGCACAACCAACCGAACAACTGCAATGACTGATATTTCAGCCACTCTGGCTGCTCTGTTGCATATTCAAATGCCAAGTGGATGTATTGGAACTCCAATTGTAGAGGTGATTAAGAAATAGAAACTAGTTAATAGTTACGAGTTACAAGTGTATTTTTATTAATGCTCTTCAAAAACATCAATTATAAACGTATTGGCATAAAAAAAGGAAAGCAAACGCTTTCCTTTTTTTACATGGGTTAAGTTAGTTTACAATCTTATTGCAAACTTCTTTAGACGGGCATCGAGCATATGTGCGGGTATGATTTGCTTCACACATTCAGCCACGGCATTCAGCATTCCTTCGCGAACAAAATCGTGACGAATGATAACAGATATTTCACGAGTTGCTTCGGGTTTTACTATTTCGCGAAGATTCTTTTTTTGATTTTCGGAAAGCAATTCGATATGAAGTTCGGGAATAACCGTGTAACCGCCATTAATATCAACAATCTTCACTAAGGTATCTATACTTCCGGCTTCATAAGTATGATTATGTTCCGGCTTTTCATTGCAAAAATTAAACACCTGATTGCGCAGGCAGTGCCCTTCCTCCAACACCCATAATTTATCCAAGGGCATGTCGTTGGCTGAAAGTTCTGTGCGCTCATAAATTGGTTCAGTGGGAGAAATATAAGCTGCAAATTTCTCGTAATAGAGCGGAACTTCAAGTATTTTAGGATCGTCGAGTGGAGTAGAAAGAATGGCCATATCAATTTCGGCGATACGCAATTTTTCAACAATTGTACTTGTGTGCATTTCAGTCACTTTCAACGATATTTGAGGATATGTTTTTTTGAATGCTGCAATAAACTGTGGCAATAAATAAGGCGCAATGGTTGGAATAATGGCGAGGTTCAGCGTACCGGAAAGTGTATCCTTTTCATTCTGAATACTTTCTTTCAACTGATTGGCCTGATAAATAATAACTTGTGCCTGACGGATGATTTTTTCACCAATCTCTGTTGGTTCTATCGGTTGACGTGAACGGTCAAATATTTTACAATCTAACTCATCTTCCAGTTTTTGAATCATGGCACTGAGGGTCGGTTGTGTTACGTTGCATAATTCGGCAGCACGAACAAAATGACGTGTCTTTTCCAAAGCTAATACATATTCAAGTTGTTGTAAAGTCATGGCAATTATTTATAGATAAAACCTATGCAAAGGTAATAATTATAGCATTAACAATAATACATTTTCAGAGATTAATTTCAATGAATTTGATTAATTAAGCTTTGAAATTCATAAAATGTACTTTAATCAAAGCCATGATTTAGCTGATAGGAATGATTTTAGCTATCTTTGCGCAGAAAAAAATGAATGCATGAAAAAGAATATCCTTTTCGTTTGCCTGTTATTAAGCTTTTCGGCTACTCAAGCACAGCTCTTGTGGAAAGTGAGTGGAAACAGCCTCAAGCATCCCTCCTATTTGTTTGGTACTCATCATTTAATTCCGATACAGTTTTTGGACAGCGTACCCGGCTTATACAAAGCATTTAATGCTTCGAACGTAGTAGTTGGCGAAATGCTCACCAGCAACGTGGATGCAACTGCTAAAATACAACAAGCAGCCATGATGCCCGACCATATTAAAATGAGAGATTTGTTATCCGAAAAAGAATATGAACTGGTAGACAAAGAATTAAAATCGACCTTAAAAATCGGATTGAAGGAATTTAGTATGATGAATCCAACGCTAATAAATACCTTGTACGAAATGGAGATCTACAAGAAACTTACCGGATTTACAGAAGATGTACAAACCGACTCTTATTTTCAGTTAGTGGCTGCCGAGCAAGATAAGAAAGTAATAGGTCTTGAAACCGTTGAACAACAGATAAGCATATTATTTGGCAATACAAGTTTGCAGCGGCAAGCAGAAGTGCTGGTAGAAACAATAAAACAGAAAGACAGTGCATTGGTTGAATTGGTCCAAATGAACAAATTATACAAAGCCGGCAAAATTGATGAACTAGTGCAGTTGTCGAAAGGAAAAAACAAAAAGTCGGATATGACGCTTGAGGAATATGCCAAACTGGTGGACAATAGAAATACCGACTGGCTTACAAAGCTACCTCCGCTATTTCAGGAGTCTTCCTGTTTTGTAGCTGTTGGCGCATTGCATTTAGGTGGGCAAAACGGGTTAGTAAAATTACTGCAGAAAAAGGGATATAAAGTGACTGCAGTTACCGATTAGTTCAAATAGGATTATTATCCCACAAACTTTCTATAAATGAAAAGAGACGCAAGTATTTATACACTTTGCGTCTCTTCTGTTTTATTTATCGACCTATTCATGTAAATCAAATTCGTCGCCCGATGCTGGAATTTCGATATTGTTGAATCCAACCTTTTCCAATTCATTTTTGTAGAAAAGTTGAGTTTCATACTCGCCATGTACCAAAAAAGTCTTTTTAATCTGACTGGTATCCTGACAGCTCAAGAAAGTCATCATTTCATTATAATCACCATGACCGGAGAATGCTTCTATTTTAGCAATACGGGCATTTATTGGGTGAATAGTTCCAAAAATAGAGATTTCTCGCAAACCCGGTTCCTGTATACGAGCTCCCAATGTTGCCGGAGCACAATAACCAACAATAAGAATGGTATTATGTCGGTTCGAAATATTGTTGGCCAAATGATGTTTTATACGTCCGGCTTCCATCATTCCTGAAGAAGATATGATAATACACGGTTTGTCATAACTGTTCAAGGCCTTCGATTCTTCTAACTTTTTGACATAATGTAAAGAGTTGAATCCGAAAGGATCTGAATCGTATTTCAATAATGCTTTTACCTCATTGTTCATTCCATCTACATGCATTCTGAAAATATCAGTAGCATTTACCGACAATGGACTATCTACAAATACGTCTACTTTAGGCAGTTTACCTTTATTATATAAATCGTTGAGCACATACACTATTTCTTGCGTACGACCAATGGCAAATGATGGAATTATCAGTTTACCCTTATTTTTCACACAGGTATCCACCACTATTTGCAATAAATCATCCTCAATTTCTTTGTCAGCCGGGTGCAAACGGTTACCGTAGGTAGATTCCGTAATCAGATAATCACACTGCGGGAAAGCGGTAGGCGGATGAAGAATACGGTTGTGTTGACGACCGATATCACCTGTATAGGCCAGGTGCACTTTCTTGCCATTTTCCAGCAACTCAAGATTGACAACTGCACCTCCCAACATGTGACCGGTATTCGTAAATTTCACATTTATCTGGTCGTTGATATAAAAACGTCGATCGAAAGCCAACGAAATAAATAGTTTCATGCTGGCTTCGGCATCCACCTGACTATACAATGGCTCAACAGTTGGTAAGCCTTGTTTTACGCGTCGCTCGTTAAAGTGTTGCACGTCCACTTCCTGAATGTGAGCACTATCGGCCAACATGATAGAACACAGGTCTCGGGTAGCATTAGTACTGATAATAGAACCACGGAAACCGCCTTTGTACAAGTACGGAATCAAACCTGAATGATCAATATGTGCATGAGAAAGAATAAGATAATCGATAGTTGCAGGATCAAAACCGAGGTTACGGTTCATTCCGTCTGTTTGCAACCCTTTACCCTGAAACATGCCGCAATCGAGCAAAATGCGTTTACCTTCGTTGGTCGTAATAATGTGCTTACTGCCGGTTACTTCGCGGGCAGCTCCAATAAATTTAATTTTCATGGTATTGATTTATTAGTTATTATGTTTTCAATAGTTATCCAATAGAAACAAAAGCACTACTCCGCCAATTCAATTCTCACCTTCATATTCTTTATCTTTTCATCTGCAACCAATCGAAGTACATCTTTTACTTTCGACACTTTAATAGCTACAAATGAATAGTATTCTTTTACTTCCACCATGCCCAGTTCATCTTTGGCTAGCTGTCCTTTTTTGAACATAAAGCCCACAATATCCATTTTACTCAGCTTATCTTTTTTGCCTTTACCAATATAAAGCGTTGCCCAATCGGGTTTCGGAGGCATAGAAGCCAGCGCCGGCAAGGCCATAACAACGGGCTGTGGAGTAATAAATTCGGGTAATTCTTCCTTCTCTGTAAATAACAAGAAAGCAGAACCTTCGGCTTCCATACGAGCTGTACGACCGTTGCGATGCACATATTCATCTACCCGAACAGGAGCATCAAAATGGATAATGTTTTTTATTTCCGGAATGTCCAGTCCACGCGAAGCCAGATCGGTAGATATAAAAACAGTGCAACTGCCATTCCTAAATTTCGAAAGTGCACGTTCGCGATCGGGTTGTTCCAGTTTTCCGTGAAAAAATTCATTCGCCACTCGTCGCTCAGCCAGATAAGCACTTACTTTCTCCACCGTTTCGCGTTGATTGCAAAAAATCAAGGTAGAGTCATTACCCAAATAACAAAGCAACTGATAGACCAGGTCCATCTTATCGTTGTTTTTACCCTTTACCTGAAAGGTTTTAAGTCCTTTTAGTTTATTGTCTTTTTCGGAATAATCCAGTTTGATTGGGTTTTGAATACCTGTAAAAGCAGGAATCGAAACCGCATCGGTAGCCGAAGTCAGTATCCTTTTCTTGAGGTTAGGAATGCGACTGATAATAGCTTCCATTTGCTCAGTAAAACCCATTTCGAGCGATTTATCAAATTCGTCGAGCACCAACACCTTGATATCTGTCACATCAAAATTGCCACGCTCCACATGGTCCTGCAAACGTCCGGGAGTACCTATAAGCACAGCCGGCGGAACGGCCAAGTCGCGCTTCTCACCATTGCTCGGACGACCACCAAAGCAAGTGTTTACCTTAAAACCAGTACTCATACTACGCCAAACCTGTTCTATTTGCTGCGCTAACTCACGTGACGGAGCCAAAATCAAAGCCTGTACTTTTGCACATTCGGGATTCAGGCTCATTAGCACCGGCAACAGATAAGCCAACGTTTTGCCCGAACCTGTGGGCGACAAAAGAATCATATCTTTTTCTTTCTCGTTAGCATCAAGCGTAGCCAGTTGCATAGCATTCAGGGTTTCAATCCCCATGCTTTGCAACGTATTTTCTATTTGTGTGGAATTATTTTTCATGTTGTAAAGATAATAGAAATTTTGATGACAATGTACAAGCGAACTGACCAATGTATTGATAAGCAAAAAATCCTCTAATAGTATACTAAATGGTGCAATGACCTTACTTAACGCCTCGGCACACCTGCTGAGTACTGCGCCGACCTATTTGCGTGACGCGGAGCATATGCAGAACGCTGCGGTAACCCATCCGTGTCGCGCGGCACATGTGCAGAAGGCCGCGGTGACCCATCCGTGTCATGCGGGACATGTGCAGAAGGTTGCAGTAACCCATCCGTGTCATGCGGCACACATGCAGAAGGCTGCAGTAGCCCATCCGTGTCATGCGGAGCATATGCAGAAAGCTGCGGTGACCTATCCGTTAGGTATGAGCATTCTATTTTAGTAAAAAAAAACAGCTAATTACTTGTTAATGTCAAATTCAATACGTAATTTTGTAAAAAAAACTGCAAATTCATTCTATTTTATAGTAATGCACATTATTTTGCTCCAAATTCATGCAACAAACTATAAAATGAACAGATAAGTAATAAAAAATAATTACTGATATGTTATTCTACAATAACATTCAGAGAATAAGACTCGTAACTAAATACTTGTAACTATTTAAGTTTCTCAAAGGTATCCTACTTCGTAACATTTTTTTTTATTATAACCCTAATTACATTGATGTATGAATAAACGATCTTTTCTGACTATTATTCCTATCGTACTGCTCCAGCTTTCTGTCTCAGCGCAGAATGCTACCGTCGATAAAAGCCGGTTTAAATTAAACGACTCTACTACGCTTAAACTGCCCGAGGTTTTTGTAAAAGCTCAACGGCCAATACTAAAAGTACTTGATGGTCGGCTACAATACAATATTCCTAATCTGATTAAATACAAACCGGTTGACAATGCATTTGAAGTACTTAAAGAGCTTCCGGGCATTTCTATGACTGGTGACCTTGTTTCCATTATCGGAACCACAAAGACCAATATACTTATCAACAACCGACTAAGCTCCATGACCCTCGATCAGGTCGTTAGTATGCTTAAATCTACATCTGCAAGCAAGGTAAAGAAAGTTGAAGTTATGTACAGTACTCCACCTCAGTACGGTGTACGTGGAGCTGCTATCAACATTATCATGGAAGAAGACAAATCGCTAAAAGACGTAGTGAAAGGCGAAGTGTCACTTACTGGAAGCCAGGCGTATTATTTTTCGCCATCGGGACGGGTCAATCTCGGCTATACCACCGGTCGACTATCAAGCGATTTTTCGTATTCCTTAGAGCATGACAATGCTAGAAGAAAAGAGAACATGCAGGCTTTTCCTACGTTCAACAATCAAACCTATACGGTGAATCAGGCAAACACAGGTAAAACCATTAGCAATACACACAATGTGCGGGGCGTGTTGGAATACGAAACTGTAGCCAAAAGTCATCTTACCTTTACTTACACAGGATCATTTGATCAGGTCAATTCCAAAAGATACTCGAATACTAATTTCGTAGATAGTGCTATCGTCGCTACGAATAATCATATTACCGGCCCTACTTCACTTCACAGTTTCCGGTTGGATTATATAACTGCCAAAGACTTAAGTATAGGAGGCGACTATGTATTGTATAACGATCGCAGCAATCAGGATTTTCTTAACTCGTCTGCCCTACAGATGCAGGAAGCTATCAATAGTAACTCGTCGCAACATGTGCAAAGAGGAAATGTGTATGCCAACATGACCAGCCATTTAGCGCATAACTGGGAACTTAATTATGGTATCAGCGGATCTGTATCGAAAACAGACAATAAATCATTTACCAACATTAATAACCTGCCGGACAATACGTCCACCTTCGACCAAACGCAGAAAGAACAAAGCGCAGGAGGATTTATGGGCTTTACCAAGCAGTTTAGCGACAAACTATCTTTACAGGCATCGCTATCTCTCCAGTATTACAAAGCAACGGTGGACTCATTGCAACAGCACAGGACCTTATGGAGCAGGTTAGACCTTTTCCCCAGTATGACTTTATCCTATAATCCACATGAGAATCACGCTTTTCAGTTGTCGTTTTCGAGTGATAAAGTGTACCCCTCTTATTGGCAAACATCACCCAGCCATAATTATATAAACGCGTACAGTTATGCACAGGGTAACCCCAATTTATTACCCGAACGTACCTACTCTAGCAATCTGAATTATATTTTCCTTAGAAAATATGTATTAACGGCTTTCTTCAATCACGAATCGGGTAATATTCAACAAATGCCTTATCAGAATAAAACATCATTAAGCATGAATTACACCACCATTAATATGGATTATCGCAATATGTCTGGGTTATCAGCCACAGTGCCATTTAATGTAAGTAAACTATTGGAATCGAAGCTAACAACTACCGGAATTCTTTTTCATGACAAGGGCACACTCTACGATATTCAGTTTAATAGAAAAAAAATCTTCGGTTCAGTAGATATTGATAACACTTTCTTTCTGACAAAAAAGCGTGACTTCTTTTGTACTATTAGTGGGAATTACAACACCTCAGCTATTCAGGGAATTTATAATATTGATGCCACTGCCAACCTTAGCACTGCTTTAATATGGAAATTTGCGGGCGATAAAGCCAGACTAACACTGAAAGCCGAAGACATTTTGAATAGCCAGAGTCCTAAAACACATATAAACTTAAACAGTCAACGAAATAACATGTCGGTTTTTTATGATTCCCGCTTAATTTCCCTGACCTTTAAATATAGCTTTAGCGGATATAAAAAGAAAGATGTAGAAAATGTAGATACATCACGATTTGGAAATGGAATATAAAAACTTGAAATAACTCTATTTCAGAAACAAATAAACCGTCCCTCGACATAACTCCGGGACGGTTTATTGTTTTAAAACTACTGAATTTTGATACCAAAGTCAACCTACACATTTCATTTATTATTTAATCATTTACACATTTTATATGTAGGATAATCAAACTTAAGAAGAACATAACAAATCGAATCAATTATCATTATCAATAACTTACGTCCTAAATATTCCACATTTAAGTATCCAATTCTACATTATTTTTCAAAAAACACTCCACCTCTATTTTCAAGTTCAGAAAAAAGCATTACTTTTGCATCGCTTTGGTTCACTACTTCGCCGTTCGCGAAAAGTGATTAAAAGGGAAACAGGTGTAATTCCTGTACAGTCCCGCTGCTGTAAGCTCCTTTGATAATTGACAGTTGATAATTCACAGTTGACAGTTATTAAATAAAACGTTTTGAACAACACTTTTGCCACTGGAAACTTCAGTTATCAGTCATCAGTTATCAGTTATCAGTTTTAGTCAATCCGGCTATTTATACTGTTTACTGTTCACTGTTTACTATTCACTGAAATCGGGAAGGCGTTCAGAAACGGGAGTAAGTCAGAAGACCTGCCGAGCATAGTTAATTTCAGAAGCTTTCGAGGAAAAAGCGACGAACACATCAGCAAAAATCATTATCTTTTTGCCTTTGTCAGGTCATTTTCGGGAGCTATTTGAGCGGTTTATTCATCGTCAAATAGTTACAACTGTGTTTAAAAATTCAGGTTTTCATTTTCATTCAACCATCAGATCATTTCTGTTTTTCAGTGTTTTATTTTGTAGTTCGACGGCTGTAGCTGACGAATATCAAACTGATTCGTTGCATAATAAAAGCCTAAACGAAGTAGTCGTTAACGGACAGAAAATACAGACCGCACGTGCTGCCCTGCCTGTCCAAATTATTTCTGAGAAAGAACTATCTTCGCTTAATGCCAGCAATGTGGCCGATGCGGCTAAGCACTTTGCTGGTGTTAGTGTAAAAGACTATGGCGGCATTGGAGGGCTGAAAACAGTTTCCATTCGTGGATTGGGGGCACAGCACACCGGTGTAAGTTACGATGGTGTAATGCTTAGCGATGTTCAAACCGGACAAATTGATTTATCGAGATATTCGTTAGAAAACGTATCGGAAGTTTCAGTCTCGAACGGACAACCAAACAATATATTTCAAACAGCTCGCATGTTCTCTTACTCAGGAGTACTTGGCATTTCTACAAAAGAAGCTCCCTACAATCCATTAAAGACTTTTGAAACAAAAGTTACAGCAAAAACAGGCTCTTTCGGACTGGCTAATCTATCTGTATTACTTGCTAAAAATTTCAACAAGAAATTGATTGTCAACGTATCGGCCGATGCTCTAACTGCTAATGGGAAGTATAAGTTTACTCAATACTATGGCAACCTGAGTAACCAATCAGAAATATTAACCCGTACAAATGCAGATGTCACTTCAATACGCTCCGAAGTAAATGCCACTTATCATATCAACGACAAAGAATTGATTTCGCTGAAAGGTAACTATTTAGACTCAGAAAGAGGATTGCCTGCAAATATATTCTATAATGGATATAGCGATCAACGTCTCAAAGAGAAACAATTTTTTTCTCAATTGCATTATTTGAATAAAAATTCCATTTCATTCCAACAACAATTTTTTGTCAAATACAATAGGTCTTACGTTCATTATACTGATATGAGTTCATATTCCGAATATACACAAAATGAATATTATAGCTCCTACTCGGCTATCTACCAACCGTTTTGCGGACTAAGCACGTCTATATCCACTGACTGGTGGTTGACTAACCTAGATGCAAAAAGCATCTATAACAATAATTTTGGATACCCAACCCGTAACACTGAATTGCTGAATATGGCAGCTAAATATAGCTCGGAGCGTTTTATTATTTCGGCGAATATATTGGGCACATTTACTCAGGAACAGGTTAAAAGTGGATCGGCTTCGCCCGACAGACACAAAATAACTCCTTCGATAAGCCTATCATACCGAATGCTTTCTGACGAAAGTCTACATATTCGGGCATTTTACAAGGATATCTTCCGTGTACCAACATTTAACGATTTATATTATCAAGATCTTGGAAATACAAATCTAAAACCAGAATCAACCCAACAATATAATCTTGGTATTGTGTATCAATTAAACAAACTTCTATTCTTAAACAATTTAGAAATAAGTGTTGACGGATACTACAATCATGTAAAGGACAAAATAATAGCTATACCAAAAAATTTGTTTTTGTGGACAATGATAAACAAAGGTAATGTGGATATTAGAGGTGTAGACATTAATTTAAAATCGGAAATAAAGTTACATCAGACCAATGAGATGCTAGTTAGGCTAAATTACACTTACAATAAAGCAACTGACAAAACAATTGATTCACCTAATTCTGGAGAACAAATACCCTATACGCCATTTACATCGGGCTCGGGAACATTGTCATATAAAAATAAACTCGGAGAGGCTGGCTATAACATTCTTTACTCCGGTTTACGTTGGAAAGGTCCAAATAATTCGGACAATCTTCTTAGTGCGTATGCTGAGCATTCAATATATGCATCAACCCAAATAATGAAAATTCATATTAAAGCAGAGATAATCAACCTATTCAACACACAATACGAAATTGTAAAATTCTATCCAATGCCTGGACGAAATTTCAGATTCACGCTTTCAACAATTATATAAGATAAATCAAAACAACAATTAAATTTATGAAAACAACAAAACTTTTCTCATTTATATTTATTGCAGGCTCTGCAATAACATCAATGACCTCATGTGATCCGAAGTCGGACGTTGTCGTTACTCCCGACGCTGTTATTAATACAGGTATGTTTATTTTGAACGAAGGAAGCTACCAAGGTAACAACGCTTCATTAAACTACTTTGACTTATCCAGCCAATTTGTTACTGCAGATGTTTTCAAAGCTAAAAACAATCGTGGTTTGGGCGACACCGGACAGGATATGATTAAATACGGAAGTAAAATTTACATTTCTGTTTATAATTCAAGCATAATTGAAGTAATAGATGCAAAAACAGCCGTCTCAATAAAATCAATTCCAGTACTTGATATTGTTTCCGGATCTAAAAGCTATCCAAGGTCTTTCGCAGTGGCAAACGGAAAAGTTTACGTTACTCTTTTTGACAAAACATTTGGTAATGTGGGAAAAGGAAATGTAGCAATGTTGGATACAGTCTCACTTTCAATTACTAAAACAACTCCTGTAGGTAGTTATCCTGAAGGTTGTGCTATTGCAAACAATAAATTATACGTGGCTAACTCAGGCGGTTTAGCAGCCGTACAAGACAGTACGGTATCAATCATAGATTTGAACACATTCACCGTTACAAAAAAAGTGAAAGTAGGTTCAAATCCGGGTTCTGTAAAAGCTGATAATTATGGCGATGTGTATGTAATTTCAAATGGAGACCATCACCCAGGCAACACTTTAGTATCGAAAATAAACAGTTCTACGGACGTAGTTACAGTTCTACCCAATATTAAAGCAAGTTTTATGACCATTGTGGGTGATAAAGCCTATATGTATTACTCAGATTATGATGCTTTGTGGAATATTACAAATAAACAATTTACCGTATATGATGTCAAGAACGATCCATCTACAAGTACAAATTTCATATCAGCTAACTTAATAAAAACAAATACTACTTGCATAGATGTTGATCCTTCAACAAACCTGGTTTACATTGGCGAAACAGATTATTCAAACAATGGTACTATGCACTGCTACAACCAACTTGGAGTGGAACAATACAAATTTACCACGGGTATAACTCCGTCTAAAATTGTATTTCTAAGCAAATAAAACACAGGCATTAATTTCTAAGCAAAACAAAATGCATGTATGGAATAATTGAAGATAAGATGCTGCCATATTTTATTTTCAGTTATTCCTCTTTTAAACTAGAATCAAATGAAAGGATACGTTCAGGTTTACACCGGAAACGGGAAAGGTAAAACAACAGCCGCTTTGGGATTGGCTTTAAGGGCAACCGGAGCAGGCAAAAAAGTGTATATTGCTCAATATGCCAAGGGAATGCATTACTCTGAGCTGGACGCTATTTCCACACATTTGCCTAATATTACATTGAAACAATATGGTATGGGTTGCTTTATCTTCAATGAGCCTAAACAAGCTGATATTGAAGCTGCGAATATAGGCCTTAGAGAAGTAGAAACCATTATATCAGGCTGCGAATATGACATAATTATTCTGGATGAAGCCAATATCGCAATCTTTTATAACCTGTTTAGCGCTCAACAACTGATAGAGGTACTTAACAAACGAAACCTCAAAACGGAAATCATCATTACCGGTCGCTATGCCTGCGAAGAGATACTGAAATATGCCGATTTGGTAACCGAAATGAAAGAAATAAAGCATTACTATCAACAAGGTGTTCAAGCACGCACCGGGATTGAGAAATAAAAACATTGCCTTTAATAATAAAATCTGGCAAAAACTCACAAACGACAGCAAAAATTCCATTTCCTACAAGAAAAGGAATAATTCCAACAGGAAAAAGAACTAAAGCAGTTAGAAAAATTACTAAACCTATAGGAAAAAGAACTAAACCTATAAGAAAAATCATTTTTCCGATAGGAAAAGAAACAATACCAATAGGAATAATAATTTTTCTTACAGGAAAAGGAACAAAAGCTGTAGGAAAAGGAATTTTTCCTGTAAGAAAAGCAACTAAACCAATTGGAAAAGGAATTTTTCCGATATAAATCAGAAAAATGGTAAATAAACTCTCTCCTATCATGTTTGCCGGCACAGGCAGCGATGTAGGCAAAAGCGTTATTGCAGCTGCCTTTTGTCGCATCTTCAGGCAAGACGGCTACTCTCCTGCTCCGTTTAAAGCACAAAATATGGCTTTAAATTCATTTGCCACCCCCGAAGGATTGGAAATTGGTCGTGCTCAAGCCGTACAGGCCGAAGCCGCCGGCATCCCCTGCCATACCAACATGAATCCGCTCTTATTAAAACCCTCAGCCGACACCATTTGCCAGGTAGTACTGAATGGAAAATCAATCGGTAACCAACATGCTATTGATTATTTTACGTCGAATAACAAGGCTGTACTACGCAAAGAGGTCTGTTCGGCATTCGACAGATTGGAAAAACGCTACAATCCCATTGTCCTCGAAGGGGCTGGGAGTATATCCGAAATCAATCTACGCGAAGTGGATCTGGTCAATATGCCAATGGCTGCACACGCCAACGCATCGGTTATTTTAGTGGCTGACATTGACCGTGGAGGGGTTTTCGCGTCAGTGTATGGCTCCATATTACTTCTCAATGAAAGTGAACGCAAACTAGTAAAGGGTATATTAATCAATAAGTTTCGTGGCGACTTGCGCTTATTCGAATCGGGCATTAAGATGCTGGAGGACTTATGCAAAATACCGGTTATAGGCGTAGTACCTTATTACAAAGATATTCATATTGAGGAAGAAGACTCGGTGATGCTGCATACCAAAAATCGGGGTTCGATGCAAGGGAAAGTGAACATTGCAGTGGTGTTGTTGCAACACATGTCCAACTTTACCGATTTCAACCCATTGGAACATGATGAGCGTGTTCATCTTTATTATACAAATGAATCGTCGGAAATAGCAGATGCAGATATCATTATCATTCCCGGAACAAAAAATACACTTCACGACCTCCAGATACTGCGCAAAAATGGAACTGCACAAGCCATTCTTCAAGCACATGCAAGTGGCAAAACAATACTGGGCATCTGTGGTGGTTACCAAATGCTAGGCAAAGAATTACTAGATCCAACCGGTATTGAAAGTGATTTGAAACAACTACCCGGTTTAAATTTATTGCCCATCAGAACCGAAATGGAAGGTGAGAAAATTACCAAACAAGTAAATTTTTCCATTGTTGGCGGAAAAACAACTTGTACCGGTTACGAGATACACAACGGCAGAACGGAAATCTTGTCGAGAATAAAATCGTTGAATAAAATGGAAAATGGCTTTACTGACGGCTGTTTTACCGAGAATTGCTATGGTACCTACATCCATGGCATACTGGACAATGCGGAATTTGTGGATATGATAATTGCTCCATTTCTTATCGAGAAAGCTCAGCAGCCGTCCTTCGACTATTTCAAATTTAAAGAAGAGCAATTCGACAAACTGGCCGATCATGTTCGAAAACATGTGGATATGAATTTAGTTTACAAAATAATGCACAATTCATAATGCATAATTCACAATTAAGATTCTATAGCTGCACAGTAATATATAAGAAATGAGTTTTAAATTTCCACTACTAATTAAAAAATGATAAACGGACACGGTGATGAATATGTGGGCGAACTGGAAGCTAATTTCAGTTCGAATGTGTGGTATGGTGCTGATAATTCGGCATTGTACAAGCATTTGTACTCCCAAATGTACACCATCGAGCGTTATCCCGACACTGAAGCCGGTTCGTTAAAGCAACTGTTGGCCAAAAAGAACCTGGTTGCAACAAATCAGCTACTCATTTGCAACGGTTCCACCGAAGCTTTTTACCTGATCGCGAATGCATTTTCAGGCTCACAATCTTTAATTGTGTCGCCTACTTTTTCTGAATATGCCGATGTGTGCCGAATGTATAATCATAGCGTTCGACTTACAAACAGAACTGATTTAAATACTGACATTAAAATAGTAAAGCCCGATCTGGTTTGGATTTGCAACCCCAATAACCCAGATGGAAATTGTTTCGAGGCAACCGAAATAAAACATTTACTCGCCAACTATCCCGATTCAATCTTTGTGATTGATCAGGCTTATATTCATTTTACACAACGTGAGATTTGCGTCGTGAATGAAATCCAGAACTACCCGAATCTAATTATAGTTCAATCACTTACTAAACGGTATGCTATTCCGGGACTAAGGCTTGGATACGTAATGGCTTCCGAAACAATAATTACCCTAATGAGTCAATTCAGAATGCCCTGGAGTGTCAACAGTTTAGCCATTGAGGCTGGGAAATTTATCCTGGAAAATGATAAAGATGGATTCAAATTGCACAACTGGCTCTGCGAATGTGAGATATTAAGAAACAAAATTGATTCGTTCGACTGTTTCAAAAGCATTCCAAGTGAAACTCCCTATTTTCTTGTAAAACTAAACAAAGGAAAAGCAAGTGATTTGAAAACATTTTTATTGAGTCATAAAATATTAGTTCGTCAAGCCACCAACTTTGAAGGTTTAGAAGGCGAACACATCCGCATTTGCACTTTATCAAGAGAAAAAAACGATTTATTAATCAACAAATTGAACGAATGGAACCAGTCTGTTACTCAATTATAGGACTACTAATTGGCTTTGGCTTAGACCAACTGTTTGGCGATCCGGAGAAACTGCCGCATCCCATTGTTGGCTTTGGTCATCTCATTTCGTTTGGAGAAAAACACCTAAATAAAGGCAAATTCTTGTTTGCCAAGGGCGCTTTAATTACCATATTCCTGACTGTATCTATTTATTTTGTATCATATTTATTTATCAATATAACAACAAATTACAACTATATATTTAATCTACTGCTTACGGCAATTATTGTTTTCTATTGTTTATCGGCACGAACGCTTCGAGACGAAGTACGGCAGGTATTTGAAGCGTTGGAGCAATCAACTGATGCTGGAAGGAAACAGCTATCGCGCATTGTAGGCCGCGATACGGCAACACTCGAACCACAACAAATCCGCTCGGCAGCATTAGAAACGCTAGCAGAAAATTTGAGCGATGGCGTTATAGCCCCCTTGTTTTGGTTCGCCTTATTGGGGGCACCGGGTATGTTAACTTACAAAATGATCAATACGCTCGATTCGATGATCGGATATAAAAACGATAGATATTTTTATTTTGGAAAGTTTGCCGCCCGACTGGACGATGTAGCCAACTACGTCCCAGCTCGGATCACTGCTTTTATTATGTTGCTGTCTGCAAACAAATTATCAAAAACAGATTTTGTTTTTAAAAATGGAAACAAGCATTCCAGCCCCAACTCCGGTTATCCCGAAGCAGCTCTGGCAGCTATTCTCAACTGTCGGTTCGGTGGGCCTAACAGTTATTTTGGAAAAATTGTGGATAAACCGTTTATCGGAAGCAACGATAGATTGTTTGAAACAGCCGATATGTTTACAGCTGTAAAAGTAAATCGATACTGCGAAGTAATCATGGTTCAACTTATTTCAATATCAATGCTTTTATTATCAGAACTAAAATATTTATGAAAATTGGTACAATTGCTTTTACGCTTTGTCTTGTTATACTACTTGGTTCGTGCAGAAATACAAAACAATCAAACGATAAAGGCGCATTAAAAGAAAAATCAGAAATTAAATACGCCAAAGGCTTTACTATTCAGCATTTTGATAAGTATACACGGATTACTGTCCGCAATCCATGGGACACTACCCAAACCATGGAAAAATACATTCTAGTGGATAGAAATATAGAATTACCGACAAACTTGCCAGATGGAAACATAGTAAGAGTTCCCGTTCAAAGAGTTGCAACTTGTTCATCAATCTTTGCTGGAGAATACAAGCAATTTGGTGATATCGATAAAATTATAGCTATTAGCGAACCCGAGTATTACAATATTCCTGAAATTAAAAAGGGATTAGGTACAGGCAGAATTGCCAATTTAGGAATAACAACATCACTAAATACTGAAAAATTAATTGCGTCTAAACCTGATCTCTTAATTATCTCTCCTTTTGAGGTATCTATGCACGACAAATATAAAAAAATGGGAATCAGTGTCGTAAAAGACGCATCGTATATGGAAGAATCTCCATTGGGAAGAACCGAGTGGTTGAGGTTTGAAGCAGCATTTTTGGGCAAAGATTCATTGGCTAATACAATATTTTCAAAAATAGAGAAACATTACTTAGACCTTTGTAAGGAAGTAAATAAAACGAAAAACAGACCAACCGTTTTTGGTGAGAAGAAATACGGTGATGTCTGGTACGTAGCTGGTGGTAATAGCTATATGGGTAATTTTATGAAAGACGCAGGAGCCAATTATCTTTGGAGTGATTTGAAAATTAATGGATCAAAACCATTTCCTTTTGAAACCGTATTCTCTAAAGCCCTTAATGCAGATTTTTGGCTTATTAAGTACAATAATTCGGAATCAAATCTAACATACAAGCAATTAGGTGAAGAATATGATTTATACAGAAACTTCGCTGCCTTCAAAAACAAGCATGTGTTTGCGGTGAATTCAGGGAATACACCTTATTACGAACAAGGACCATTAGAGCCCGATGTCGTTTTGTCGGATTTTATCAAAATTTTCCATCCGGAAATTTTGCCCGATTATCAACCTAAATATTATTTTGGACTAAAAGAATGAAAAGAATTACACTCGTTACGGGCGGACAACGTTCAGGAAAAAGCAGTTATGCACAGAAACTTGCACTAACACTTTCATCCAATCCGATATATTTAGCTACTTCGGCTGTTTGGGACGATGAGCATCGTCAGCGTATTGAACGCCACAAAGCCGACCGTGGTGCAGAATGGACGAATGTTGAGGAGCTAAAAGAGTTGCAAAACATAACCGTAGAAGGTCATGTGGTGGTAATTGACTGTGTTACACTTTGGAGCACTAATTTTTTCACCGAATACGAAGGTGACACATTGCAATCGCTCGAAGCCATCACTTCCCGTTTCGACCAATTCGTGCAGCAAGATGCGCATTTTATCTTTGTCACGAATGAAATAGGGTTGGGTGGCATATCAGCCAACGATTTACAACGCCGTTTTACCGACCTCGTAGGCTGGGTAAACCAGTATATCGCTTCTAAATCGGATGAAGTCATCTTAATGGTATCATCTATTCCTATGAAAATCAAATAATTGATAAATATATAAAACCAAAAGACTATGCTTAAGTACAAATTCAAGATCGAAAAACCTAAACAAGGCATTGTGCCACATCTGATTGACAAAATAGACAACCTCACCAAACCGAAAGGATCACTCGGACGATTGGAAGAGTTGGCACTACAGATTGGTACTATCCAACAAACACTTACTCCGGAACTAAAAAAGCCTTACCATATTATTTTTGGAGGCGATCATGGCATCGTAGCAGAAGGAGTGAGTTATTCGCCTGCTGAAGTTACCCCACAAATGGTCTTCAACTTTATGGAAGGCGGTGCAGGGATCAACTTCCTGGCCCGGCAACACAATTTTGACATGAAAGTGGTAGATGCGGGTATTAATTACGACTTTGAGGGTCTTGACAAGCTGATTGACCTTAAAGTGCGTAAAGGCACGCGCAATTACCTTCACGAACGTGCTATCACGCAAGACGAATTTGATCTTTGCATTGAGCGTGGCGCAAAGGTAGTGGAAGATTGTTTCAACGAAGGTTGTAATATCATTAGCTTTGGCGAAATGGGAATAGGGAATACCTCTTCTTCATCGTTGTGGATGAATTGCTTAACCGGCATTCCACTTGAAATTTGTGTTGGAGCCGGTAGTGGATTCGATAGCGAAGGTGTAAAACGCAAATATAATATACTCAAGCAATCATTAGACAACTATAATTTAAAACGCGCAACGAACAACCACGACGGTAATGGTTCAATTGTTGATATGCTCGGCTATTTTGGTGGTTACGAAATGGTTATGACTGTTGGCGGCATGCTCAAAGCAGCAGAATTAAAAATGGTGATTCTTGTCGACGGATTTATTATGACCAATTGTGTTTTAGCCGCTTCAAAGCTTGACAGCAATATGCTTGATTATTGTATTTTTGCTCATCAGGGCGATGAGGCAGGACATAAATTTGTACTGACACACTTAAACGCAAAACCATTGTTGAACTTCGGGATGCGACTTGGCGAAGGAACAGGTGCATTATGTGCTTATCCATTAATTGACTCAGCGGTGCGCATGATCAATGAAATGAATTCCTTTAAAAAGGCCAGCGTTACAAAGTATTTCGAATAATTACCGGAATTGTATTACAAATATCTCATTTTGTCCATCATCTGACAGACAAAATAATAAGTAAAGATATGAAAAAAATCCTATTGCAATTGGCTGCAGCCATCACCTTTTTCACTCGCTTACCACTGTGGAAAGTGCTGGAAATTCCATCCGAAAGTTTCAAAAAAATCATCTGTTTCTGGCCACTTACCGGCTGGATAACAGCTGGTTTTACAGCTTTAGCATGGTTGGCATTTTCAATGGTCTTCCCTCCTATCCTTGCTGTTATTCTGGCTTTTGGGTGTAAAGTATTACTCACAGGTGGGCTGCACGAAGATGGGTTGGGCGATTTTTTCGATGGTTTTGGAGGCGGACGAACCAAAAAAGATGTGCTGCGCATCATGAAAGACTCACATGTGGGTAGCTATGCACTTATCGGAATGATTTTCTATTATCTACTATTAATCAATATAGTAGTTAGTATTCCAAAGGAAATGACTGCAATAGTCATCTTTGCTGCCGATCCATTTTCAAAAATGCTCACAGCGCTGATGATGAACCGACTACCTTACGCACGCACGGAACAGGAAAGCAAAAGCAAAACCATTTTCGAAAAATTGAGTCCCGGCAGACTCATCACCATCCTTATTTTTGGATTATTGCCCATTATTTCATTATTGGAAGTTAAACTTTGGTTGACGATTATACTGCCCATCGCCACTGTTAGCTTTGTATTCTTTCTTGCAAAAAAACGTATTGGTGGTTATACCGGCGATATTTGCGGAGCAACAGCTCTTCTTTGTGAACTAAGCTTTTACCTGTCATTTTATGTAGTCTTACATCTGTAAATTAACTGTAACTTTGGCTTTCTTATAATCTGGCATAAACAAAAATACCTATACTTTTTATTCGAAACCGCCTATAGTAAAGGATTTGAAAGATTCTTAATCTTCCTGTTTTCGATAAATTTACAAGTTGATAGTTTCAATAATCTGATCCTATTTTGTACTTTTGCAGGAAAGACAACAAAAAACGAGCACAATTAATATGACTATCACTTTAATAAGACACACTTCAGTAAATATACCATCTGGAATATGTTATGGACAAAGTGATGTAGATGTTTCGGGCAATTTTGAATTTGAAGCACCAATCGTAAAAGATAAACTGACATCAAATAGTTTCGATGCGGTTTACTCCAGCCCTTTACAACGTTGTGAGAAATTAGCCCGTTATTGCGGTTTCGAGAACCCCACCATCGACAACAGATTGATGGAGATTAACTTCGGCAACTGGGAAATGAAAGCCTGGGAAGATATTACCGATCCTCAACTCAATCGTTGGTATAAAAATTGGGTAACGGAAATCCCTACCAATGGAGAATCACTGATGGATTTGATTTGCCGGGTAGATTCATTTATTGTTGAGCTAAAAAAACGGAATCACGAACATGTCGCTATTTTTACTCATGCAGGAGTGATTCGCTCTTTTGGAGTGATTCTAGAAAAATTCTCGGCTGAAAAGTACTTCGATTTAAAAGTCAATTATGGTGACAGTGTACAATTTATAATGAAATAAGCTTCTTTTTCTATTCCCCCTCCCCTATTCAGCACTTTCAATTTGACACATTTACACTTTTGTGTGTTGAACGTAAATTACATTTAAGTAAATACCTGTTTCAAATCGTCCGATTATCGTGTATTTCGGTCTCACTTTGCGTATCCATTTGCCTCTCCAACTTACAATTTATTTCAGATCTGCTCATTTTGGCCTATTTTGCGCAGCTTTTTGCATATTAATGCTATCTTTCTGATAATCAAAACGAAAAAAAAATATGAAAAATTATTGTGTATTTCGTTGATAATGAAGAATTATTGATGTAAATTTGCACGAAATTTGAAATAAGGAAAAATTTCTGTAATTGAAATAATTTCAAATCGTAATTGTGTTGTAATTTCAAGTATACATCTTTGTTTATCAAAGCATTATAATTTAAATCAATCTTTTAAAAATATATATTTATGAAACCGACTCATATTGAGCACTTAGGCATTGCAGTGAAAAGCCTCGAAACTGCCATCCCCTACTACGAAAATGTATTGGGATTAACTTGTTATGCTGTTGAAGAAGTTCCGGAACAAAAAGTAAAAACCGCTTTCTTCAAGGTAGGTCAAACCAAAATTGAACTATTGGAATCAACCGATCCTGAAGGACCAGTTGGTAAATTTCTTGAAAAGAAAGGCGAAGGTGTTCACCACATCGCATTTGCTGTTGAAGGTTTACAAGCAAAATTGGACTTAGCTGCAGAACGTGGCGTAGCTTTAATTGACAAAACACCTCGTAAAGGTGCTGAAGGCTTAAATATCGCTTTCCTTCACCCAAAATCTACTTTTGGAGTGTTGACAGAATTGTGTGAAGATCCAAACAAATAAATAGTTACTTGGCTGATTGGCACTTACATGTGATTTTGTGTCAATAAACAACCAAAACTTCATATATAAAAAAATGGAAAATCAACAAAAAGTAAAAAACCTTATCGATTTGCGCGTTCAAGCCAAATTGGGAGGTGGTGCTAAAAGAATTGCATCACAACATGCCAAAGGAAAATTCACAGCTCGTGAGCGTTTGGAAATGTTGTTGGATGAAGGTAGCTTCGAAGAACTGGACATGTTTGTTACTCACCGTTGCAACAACTTCGGTCTTGAAAAAGAAAAATACCTTGGCGACGGTGTAATTACCGGTCATGGTACTATCGACGGACGTACTGTGTATGTCTTTGCACAAGATTTTACAGTTTTCGGAGGTTCATTGTCAGAAACAATGGCACTTAAAATTTGTAAGGTAATGGATATGGCCATGAAAATGGGTTGTCCGATGATTGGTATCAACGATTCGGGTGGTGCCCGTATTCAGGAAGGTGTTACTTCATTGGCCGGTTACGCTGAAATTTTCCAACGTAACATTATGGCTTCGGGAGTTATTCCTCAAATCTCAGCTATCTTCGGACCTTGTGCCGGTGGTGCTGTGTATTCTCCTGCTCTTACTGACTTTGTATTGATGACCGAAGAAAATAGCTATATGTTCGTAACTGGACCTAAAGTTGTAAAATCAGTAACCGGTGAAGATATTTCGACAGAAGATCTTGGTGGTGCTGATGTTCACTCTCGTAAATCGGGTGTTTCGCACTTCAAAGCTGAAAACGAAGAAGAAGGTATGATGCTTATCCGCAAATTGCTTTCTTATTTACCTTCTAACAATCTGGAAGAAGCTCCATTGTTTGAAAATACCGATCCGATTATTCGTTTGGACGACAAATTAAACTCTATCGTTCCTGACAATCCGAACATGCCTTACGACATGAAGGATGTCATCCACGGAATTGTGGATAACGATGAATTCCTTGAAGTTCACCGTCACTATGCCCGTAACATTATTGTTGGTTTTGCTCGTTTCAACGGTGCTCCAACCGGAATTGTGGCTAATCAGCCTAATTTCCTTGCAGGTGTACTTGACTGCGATGCTTCGCGTAAAGCAGCCCGTTTCGTTCGTTTCTGCGATGCGTTCAACATTCCTGTATTGACGTTGGTTGATGTACCCGGATTCTTACCAGGTTCAGGACAAGAGTATGCAGGTATCATTTCGCATGGTGCTAAATTAATGTTTGCTTATGGCGAAGCTACTGTTCCTAAAGTAACGGTAACCATTCGTAAATCGTACGGTGGTGCACACGACGTAATGAGTTGTAAACAACTTCGTGGTGATTTCAACTACGCATGGCCTACAGCTGAGATTGCCGTAATGGGTGCAGCAGGTGCTATTGAAGTATTGGAAGGACGCGCTATTTCTAAATTTACCGATGCAGAAGAAAAAGCAGCTTTCATAAGCGAAAAAGTGAATGAGTATAAAGAAAAATTCGCTAATCCTTATCAGGCAGCTTCTTATGGTTATATCGATGATATTATTGAACCTCGTAATACACGTTTCCGTGTGATTCGTGCATTCCAAGCTCTTGAAACCAAGAAAGTGGTTAATCCGCCTAAGAAACACTCTAACATACCTTTATAATTAATCCTATGATATTTGAAAAACTATTTGGAAAAAAATCCAAATCTCCTTCAACTGAAAAGGATGAAATTGAAGTGCCAAAAAATGATATAGTGGCAATAGCTATGGCTTTGCACCTTTATTATGATGAGGTTCACGATGATGAAAGTAATGTTATTACGATCAAGCGTATCGAAAGACGTTATTCGCCTTGGAGTTCAAAAATTTATGGTGTAAACAATAATATCAGATAAAGAATATGAAGAAATTCAAATTTACAATAGATGGGGCTTCATACAGCGTGAATGTCAAATCGGTAGAAGGTAATAAAGCAGAGATTGAAGTAAACGGTAAATCGTATGCAGTAGGATTGGAACAAGAGGTAAACACCTTAAAAACTCCTATTATTGTTCGTAAGGACGTACAATCTAAGCCGGGCGAAAATAAAATTACAGCTACTCCTGCACCTAAATCGTCGGGTAAAGCAGGTGCAAATGTTCTTAAAGCTCCACTTCCCGGAAGCATTATCCGCCTGGAAGCCAAAGTTGGCGACACAGTTAAACAAGGTGATTTGCTTTTGGTAATGGAATCTATGAAAATGGAAAACAATATCCTTTCTGAAAAGAATGGTGTAGTGAAATTCATTGCTGTAGAACCAGGACAAGCTGTTATGCAAGATGATATCTTACTTGAGTTCGAATAAGAATTAATCTTTTGAGATAAATATGAAAAAGCCCGACAATTTCCATTGTCGGGCTTTTTCATATCCTTTTAGCACAATAGTTGATAGATATTTACAAACCGGAAACGATTTGTTTTAGCTTGGTTTCTGCCAGCTTAAGGGCATAGCGGAAGTTGATAAGGCGAGTAGATGATTGAACGTAGTCATCTTGTGCACGTCGAACCTCGAGCGAAGTGGTTTGCCCATGTTTCAACCGGTCGACGCTAATTTGAAGGTTCTCTTTGGCTAATGCATTGTTCTCAGCCTCTATTTTCAACAATTCCTGTTGATTTTCAAATTCTGTCAAGGTGTTTTGTAATTGAGTATTTACCTGCAACTTGATGTTTTGTAAATCATATTCGGCAGTCTGTGCCTGAATTCTGGCTACATTTTCTTTTCGCTTGTTTTCACCGGCACTGTAAATAGGTACTACAAGCGTCCCTCCTATTTGAGGTCCTATTGAACTGCTGCGCAAAGTACTTCCGGAAGAATTGACGGTTTGTGAAGCGTAATATCCGGCTTTGAGACTGAAGGTAGGCAGATAGGCGCTACGGCTTTCTTTCAAAGCTAATTGTGCAATATCTATCTGTTTCTGAAAACTAAGAATACTTGTGTTGGAACTGTTGAGTTTTTGAAATAAGTCGGCCTTATCGGGTGTGTAGTTCAGAGGAATGGAATCGGCAATGGAGAGTTGTTCTTCGGCATTCTTTCCCAATAGCTGGTTGAGGTATTTCAAGCCTGCTTCAATAGCGTACTGCTGACTGATACGACTCTCGGTAGTGAGATTCAAATCCATCCTGGCTTGTAGCAAATCCGACTTCATCATTGAACCTGCATTAAATCCTGCCTGCGCAATAGTTACCCTGTCGCGATTATAATTCAGTGCTTCATTAATGGAACTGAGCTGTTGCTTTTGTTTTACAACATCATAATAGGCTGCAATGACTTCGAAAAGTGTTTGCATTACTTTGTCCTTATACTGAATCTCACCCAGCGCTTGTATCTCGTTCAACTTATTTTTAGTAACAAACATCTTACCGCCATCGAACAAGTTCCAGTTAAGCTGTGCACCTGCACTCAGTGCTGTGGTAGAGGCGGAATTATAATTAGTCTCAACACCCGTAGAAAGCTTTTGAGTGGTATTATTCAGGCCGTAGTTGCCTGTACCGGTAATGGCTACTGTTGGTAACATTCCTGCATTTCCTGCAGTATTATTGACTTTGGCAATATCCGCATCATTGCGGGATACAAGGATATCAAAGTTGTTTTTCAGGGCAATGCTTATGGCATCATCTACCGTGATGGCTTTTTGAGCATTGGCGGTAGTGCATAGGAAGGCTAAGAGTATAATTGGAAGTCGCTTCATAATCGTTTTTATTATTGGTTCAACCCCTTCGGGGTTGTGTACATCTGGTTATTATCATCCCCCGGTTTCGCTTTGCTTACCGGGGGTTATTTACATTTAGCCCCTTTGGGGCAAAAGACGGATTTGAATTAAGTAGCTATGCGAATCAGGAGTTAAAAATAATTCTATTTTGTATACAGTAAGCTATTTCCCGTAGGGAATGTATATCAATAGAAAATAGAAATAAACAATAATGATTCCCCGTAGGGGATAAACAAAGATAAAAAGTTAATGTCCTACGGACAATAAAACATTTATACATGTGTATTCTATTGATATTGAAGTCCTACGGACTATTCTTCAACAACTGATTCGCATTAGTTACAAGTATCTAGTTACGAGTTACAAATCTCTCATTTACCTTTTCTTTTATCATCCAACTACTTTCTTTGTTTTTTTAGATAGCACCATATACGTTACCGGAATGATAAACAATGTAAGCAACAATGAGAAGAGCAAACCACCAACCACCACTATCCCTAGTGATACACGACTGGTGGCTCCTGCACCTAAGGCTAACGCGATAGGTAATGCACCAAAGATAGTAGCCAGCGAAGTCATTAAAATAGGACGGAAACGGGCAGACGCAGCTTCGAAAGCAGCTACTCTCCTATTCATGCCTAGTTTACGTTTCTGGTTGGCGAATTCTACAATCAGGATACCGTTTTTGGTTACAATACCAATCAACAGAATCATACCGATTTCGGAGAAGATATTCAGCGTTTGTCCACATATCCACAACGAAAGCATAGCACCTGCAATGGCCATTGGCACGGTAAGCATGATGATAAACGGATCGCGGAAACTCTCGAACTGAGCTGCAAGTATTAAATAAATAAGCAACAAAGCCAGAATTAATGCAAAGGATATATTGGAATTACTCTCGGCAAAATCGCGCGACGGTCCGGCCAGTGCTGAGGCAAAGGAGGTATCCAATAACTTAGTAGATATACGTTGCATTTCTTCAATACCTTCACCCAGTGTTTTTCCTTCGGCAAGATTCGCTGATACAGTGGCCGATTTATACCGATTGAAGTGATACAACATGGGCGGATTACTGTTTTCTTTGATCTGTACCAGGTTATCCAATTGTATCATATTGCCGGTGCCTGAACGAACATACAAAGATGAAATGTCGCCGGGTGCACTTCTGTCGGTGCGGGCTACCTGACCAATAATATAGTACTGCATATTGTTTTGCAGGAAATATCCATAACGGCTACCGCTATACGCCAGATTGAGGGCATCGGATACATCCTTTTCGTTGATCCCAAGACTGGTGGCTTTTTGACGATCGACGGATATATTTAGCTCCGGTTTATTGAATTTCAAATCCACATCCACATTACTGAACACCGGACTATTTCTGGCTTCATCCAAAAATTTAGGAAGAACAGTTTTTAGTTTCTCAAAGTCGAGGTTCTGCAGTACAAATTGCACCGGCAAGCCTCTGGAGCTTGAAGTAGTAATAGTTGGTTCCTGACTGGCAATGATTCGGGCATCGGGAATAGAGTCGTACGCTTTTGTCAGATTTTGATAAATAGCCTTTTGCGACTTCTTCCGTTGATCGGGTTCGGAAAGAAAGCTGATAACAAATCCGGCATTGGCTCCTGAGCTTGAATTACCTCCACCAAAACGGGCAAGGGTGTACTTCGCTTCGGGCAATTTCATATTCATATCAGCTATACGAGTTACCACTTTATTGGTAGTAGTATATTCTGCTCCTTCGGGGGCAGTGATAGAAGTACGGATATAGCTGTGATCTTCGAGTGGTGCAAGTTCCGATTTCAGAGTAGTAACCAAACTGCCAATAACAACGATACACAAACCAAGAATGGAGAATGAAATCCAACGATTGAGAATAAAGAAGCTGAGAAAGCGTTTGTATTTTTTCTCCATTCCCAAAAAGAAAGGTTCGGAAGCAATGTAAAACTTAGAATGATGTGTTGCCGAACCGCCAAGAAACACATTGAGTACAGGAGTAAGTGTAAGCGATACGAGTGCAGAGATTAATACGGCGCTGGCTACCACGATACCAAACTCGCGAAATAAACGTCCTGTGAATCCTTCTAAAAAGACAACGGGAATAAACACAATGGCCAGTGTAAGCGAAGTAGAGATAACAGCAAAGAATATCTCGCGGGTGCCTTCTACGGCAGCCTGCATCTTGTCCATGCCGCGTTCGATACGTTTGAAGATATTCTCGGTAACCACAATTCCATCGTCCACCACCAAGCCCGTGGCCAGTACAATACCCAGTAGCGTAAGTACATTGATGGAATATCCGAAGATATACATGACAAAGAAGGTACCTATCAGCGAAACAGGAATATCGATCAGTGGACGTAAAGCAATGATCCAGTTACGGAAAAACAAGAAGATAATCATTACCACCAAGAAAATGGAAATCAATAAGGTTTCCAACACATCGGTAACCGACTGACGAACAAAGATAGATTTATCACGCGCAATGTTCAACTCCATACCTTTCGGAGCATTGACTTTTATCTGATCAAGTCGTTTGTAAAACTCATCGGCAATCTGAATATCGTTGGCACCCGGCAGTGGCACTATGGCTAACATTACACCTGTTGTACCGTTCACCAGCGCTCCCGACTCTTCGTTTTGCGAACCAAGCACTGCTTCACCAATATCGCTGAACCGAATGATCTGATTGTTGTCCTGACGGATGATCAGACTGTTGAAATCGTCTTCAGTAATAAGTCGACCACGCGTTTTCACGGTCAATTCGGTGGTATTGCCTCTGATCTTTCCGCCGGGCATTTCTACGTTTTCTTTATTCAAAGCCGTTTGAACATCAGAAGCTGTGATCTTATAGGCCGACATCTTGGTGGGATTGAGCCACAAACGCATGGCCGGTTTTTGCTGACCGTAAATGCCTATGGAACTAACGCCGGGAATGGTCTGCAATTTTTCGAGCAATACATTCTCAGCATAATCACTAATATGTATAGCATTCATGGCACTACTCTGCACAGCCAACATGATAATGGGTTCTCCACTTGCATCTGCTTTGGTTACGGTGGGTGGCGCATCGATATCCTGTGGTAAACTACGCATGGCTTGCGAAGTCTTATCGCGGACGTCATTGGCTGCTTTCTCCAGATCGGCACCGAGTTCGAACTCTACTGTAATATTACTCGAGCCAATGGCCGAACGCGAAGAAAGTGATTTCACACCTTCAATACCGTTGAGCGATTTCTCGAGCGGTTCGGTTATCTGCGATTCTATGATTTCGGCATTGGCACCAGTGTAGTTGGTCTGAACCGTAATAACGGGTGGGTCAATGGCCGGAAACAAGCGAATACCTAGGAAATTAAAACCTACCACGCCCATTAGTATGATAATTAAACTAAGTACTATGGAACCTATGGGACGTTTGAGGGCAATATCGGATATACTCATGATTTAAATATATTTTAAGTAGACAAGTTAACGTGTAAATTAGTACACAATTAGTTTTTAAATAAGAAATGGAGTTTACTTGTTTACTAGTTAACTTGTCTACTTCCTTATCGTTGCATATTGTAGTTTTCCACCTTCTTTGAGGAATAACAGGCCGGAAGTGATAATGGTATCGCCGGGTTGCAGGCCATTGGTGATTTCAATGTCCGAAGCTTTACGAATGCCGGTTTGTACGGTTATAAAATGTGCTTTGCCATTGTGGGCTACAATCACACTTTTACTTTCTTCCTCGGGTATAATGGTTTGAGTAGGAATCATCAAGGCGTTGTGGTTTTCGCTCAGGCGAAGCGTTACATTAGCAAAGGCTCCCGACACCAATTCGCGGGCAGAACTGTTGACCAGCGCTCTTACTTTCAGGTTACGGGTGCCGACGTCGATACCTTGCTCGGTAGCAATTACAGTGGCATTATATACTTTATCGGTGTTGGACATATTGAATTTTACTTTCATACCTGTGCTAATCACCGAACTGTATTTTTCGGGAACGCTAAAGTCGAGCTTAATCTTATTGGCAGTACGAATTGTAGATAGCAGCGTGGCCGGAGTAACGATGGCACCAATGCTTATGTTGCGCAACCCGATAACCCCATCGAAGGGTGCAAGTACTTCGGTTTTGCGAATCAGGGTTTTCTCTACTTCAATATCGGCTTTCAGCGAGTTAACCAGCAAACCTGTTTGGTCGTAATCGTTTTGACTTATACCATTGACTTTCAATAATTCGGACTGACGGTTGTAAATCTTTTGTTGAATGGCTAGTTGAGTGGTCAGTTTGTGTAGAGATGATTGCAAATCATCGTCGAAAAGCTTCACCAACAGAGTGCCTTTCTTTACAAACTTACCTTCGGGCAAATTGATCTTTACCACGCGACCGGCCACTTCGTTCTTCAGTTCCACTTCTTCGAAAGCCAGCAACGATCCCGAAACAGAGATTTCATTGATCAGCAAGGTTGGTTTTACAATAATGGCATCTACTTTCTTTTGCACTTTTTCTTTGTCGCCTCTTTTGTCTTTTTCATCAGACTTTGTAAAGGCGAGTTTCAGAAAGAAGGCAACTAATGCTACCATCACTATGGCAATCCATAGGGTCGATTTCTTTTTCATTGAGCTATTTTTGAATATGTATGTGTAATATGTGTTGTTAGTCTGCTACATCAAATGACCTCCCCAACCCCTCCAAAGGAGGGGCTAAAGAAGAAGTTAGTTTTGTCTCGTAAGACTACCCTAATCCGTCAGCTGGAGCTTAATAAGTTAGTTTTGTCTCCTAAGACCACCCCTAAATCCCCTGAAGGGAACTTATAGTTAGTACCGTCTCCTATAATAACCTATGCTATGAATAGATGACCACTCTTAAGCCCCTTTAGAGCTTGTCCGACTATTGGCGGAGGTTTGGGGTGGTTTAAGCTTGGAGTCACTGATTACTGTAATAGATAGTTTTTAGAGCAAAAGGTTTAATTCGAACGGCAAATTTAGCTATAATATTTAAAGATGTGGTTTTAAACATTTTTTTTAGCAGAAAATTAATATAGAAATTGGTTTGCTAAAAAACGAAGTCTGTTTTTACAAGATTAGATTGCGGTGCACTGCACCTTAGACTAATCTTAGAAATAAAATTTGTACAAAGATTTCGCCACGCTGTGGCTTTGTTGCAGGTGCAGCGCACCGTTATATCTTGTGCAAATAAATTGGGAGAACCATTACAAAAACCTTGCACAACTAAACACAAAGTTTGAACGCATTACATTTAGATATAACAGATTAAATATTTTCCAACAGGCCTAAAATAACTGTAGTTGGTGCTTCGACTTCGCTCAGCACAAGTAGTTGTTTATAGTTGAGAGCGACCCTCTAATTATCTCCCTTCGGTCGCTGACCGTTGGTTCCCCCGAAGGGGACTTTAAGATAAGAGTTAGTATAACTACCCCAAACCCCTGAAGGGGCTTTTGAAGTTAGTTTCGTCTCCTATAACCATTCCTAATTAGCTTCGCTGACTGTTGGTTTCTATATTAGGAACTTAGGGTTGGTACTGGCACTTATAACACACAAGACACTGATTAATGTTTACTGATAACTATAAAAAAGGGTGTGGGAGAAGACGCAAGGTACTCTCCCACTCTTTTTGTTTTTAGGGTATAGCGGAGTAATTTAGTGCGGATATAAATATTTGGAAAGATATAATATCCTATAATCAAATTAAAACAAACAGAAGAATAGAACGCGGATAAACGCTGATCTAGCGGATAAAAAAACGGATTTTCATTCTGACCACTACTTAAAGGGAATGAGCATATTGATTTATCAAAATGATTTAGAGCAATAAAGATGCTGTTAGATAAATTAAAATTAATCAAAAAACATATCGTTAATACAAAATAATATTTTTACCTTTGGGGCGGAAATTAAGAATCAGTTATGAAAGCATACAAAATTGTTCATCGTTCCGAAATACGCATACGCGTTGACTTCGGGTATAACGCGGAGTTGGTGTCGAAATTAAGGCAAATAACTGATGCCCGCTGGAGTAAAACCATGGGTGCATAATTGGCAGGTTTTGCTCCCGCATTCACTTTGTCGTTTCACGACAGCGAATGCTCCCTCCATCAACTGACGGACAAATGCCCATAGCCTCAGTCGTCAGACTGCGCAAAAACTAAAATGGAATCGCTGAGAATGGCACAGATGGATTTTTTCTCAGTCAGGTATCCGAATATATAAATGTTGAAGGGAGTTTTTGCGCAGACTCTCGTTATGGGCAATTTTAGAAAAAAAGGAAAATACGAAAAACAGAACCAATATGAGAAAACGAAATTGGATTACACAGACTCTTTTGACAGCTTTAGCGATTTGTTTTATAACAAGTTGTAATAAACCAAACTCGACTTTGGCAAGTAAAAATGAATTACAGAATAAAAATGAATTGTCAATTGACACATTAAAAACTGTGTATCCGACAAAAGCAACAAATAAGCACAAAGATTGGACTGGTGACGAAGACACATTGAGTTTATCAATAAATAATTACGATTTCACTATTTATCCTGGCGGACTTTTGAAATGGGGAGACAAAGACAGCGTTAGACTTTCCGTTGAAATGTATGTAACACGAGCATATTTCTATATTATTGGAAAAGATCTATTGTTGTTTTGTGAGATGTCAGACAGTGATGAGGGAACCAGTGATTTTTATAGAATTAACCTTACGAATGGACAGATAAAATGGAATGCAAACTTGAATGGCTTTAATTTAGGACGACCAGCAATAAGAGCTAACTATGTTTATATTACGGCGATTGGTGCTGTTGGAAAATTAGACTTAGGAACAGGAAAATATGTTTATGAAAAATCTAATTTATATGACACTAAGACGACTTCGTTCAATGACTTCGACACGATATTATTTAGAGAAAACAAAACATATTTTGTCTCGAAAAGACCACTAAACAACATTGTTGACACCGTAATCTTTGACGAGAATACAAACAGAATGACAATTAAAAAACAAAAAACGAGGCCATAACACACACCTCGTATGTTCATTGGCTGGCTGACGTGCATTTAGCAGTCTTTGCTCCCGCATTCACTTTGTCGTTTCACGACAGCAAATGCTCCCTCCGTCAACTGACGGACAAATGCCCATAGCCTCGGTCGGTAGGGGGAAGCCGAAAAAAAGGAAGATGACAGCAGAATTGACATTGAGTAGAAGAAAAGAATAACACTTTATAAACAAACCCTAAATACAGCAACCAGAATATCAAAGATGGCACCATCAAAGCTAGAGGAGGCATATTGAATGTTCAATGCAGCGAATTGATCGTCAATTCGACACATTGATGATCAATTCGGCGGAATGAACGATGACGATGGGTGATTGAACCTTGCAGATGCCAACATCATTGTTCGATGTGGCTAATGAGGTGATGAAAACAGCAAACGTGCTGATTAAAATTGGAATTTCATTTATATATAAATCTATTTGTAAACTTTAAAAAACTAAAAACTTATGCCAAATTCAAAACCAAGGGTAAACATACCCACCAATGCTTCTGAGAGATTAGATTTAGCTGCACGTATTTATGCCAAGCATGGTGCCGATGGAGTCGGTTCGCCGTTAAATGCCCTCCAAAATCACAAATGGGATGCCAATGGTCCCGAAGTGGCTAATGCATTAACCTTGCATCAGCAAGCCGAAGACCTGCAACGACAGACCGATCTTGCGTACCGCAAACGTGACCTGTTGTTGACTGAAATTGACGAGTCTATTAAATCGACCCGCGATTTATTGCTGGGCATTTACCGCGACAACCCAAAAGAACTAAATCAATGGGAATTTGACGTAAGTGATACCGTACGTGCAGCTGCAAAAAAGCAAGCGTGATGTAATTTTTAAGTGATAGCCTCACTTTAGGGTGAGGCTATCGCTAATTGAAAACAATAAATGCATAAATCGAACTCACATACAAATGGTGTAAAAGTTATTACTTATCTTGCACAGACAATTAATCCCGAAATTTGGTCATATCAGGAACACTTTATAAATGAGGATTATGACTTTACCGTGAAACTAAGTAACGGTGAAATTGTTATGTCAATAGAAATTGCTCAAGACTATGAAGCACGACCTAGTAGTGTGACTTTTGACTGGTACGAAACAGTTGCCGATACATTCCAGAAAACAGAATAAGATTTAGGAACCCACTGAAAAAGCTAACTCCACGGTGTTTTTATGTTGAGGGATTGGTTCTTGGTCGAATCTTAAATACGATGTAGACATTCTATTCTCGCTGTTTTTTTTGCTTTCACTTTTTAATATCAAATTAGATGTTATGAATAATTCAAGCAAACTATTAAAGACTGCAAACCTGCGTCAAGAAGCAGAAACGCTTCTGAGTATAAATTCAGCAGAAACATGTTCGCCTCTTTCCGAGGCAGAAACACTGAAACTCGTACACGAACTGAAGGTACACCAGATTGAACTGGAATTAATAAATGAAGAACTTCTGTTGGCAAATTCTGTCACACAGCAGGCTATCCAGAAATATACAGAATTATTCGATTTTGCCCCATCGGGTTATTTTACACTTTCCAAAGAAGGTACAGTCATTGCTGTAAACTTCAGTGGAGCAAAGATGCTTTGTAGAAAATGCGCTGATTTAAAAAACAGTAACTTTGGTTTTTTTGTTTCCGACGATACAAAACCAATCTTCAATCTTTTTTTAGAGAAAGTATTTAACCGCAAAGCCACCGAATCATGCGAGGTAATCCTGTCTGTTAATGACAACTTACCAATGTATGTTTACATGAATGGCGTCGTTACCGAAAATGGTGAACAATGCCATGTAAACGTGATGAATATCAATGACCAAAAATTGGCAGCCGAATTAATCATTACTAATAAAGAGCTTGCTTTTCAAAACCAAGAAAAAGAAAAGCGGGCGGCCGCCGAGCTGGTTGTTGTCAACAAAGAGCTGAATAATTCACAGCAGGAATTAAGAAACTTTGCAACGCATATACAACATGTGAGGGAAGAAGAAAAACTTTCGTTGTCACGCGAGATACATGATGATCTGGGTCAAATTCTAGTCGCTTTAAAAATTGATCTGGGCTTGTTCGAACGAAAATTATCGAAAGGAATTGAAAATACCACTTCAGAGGAGCTACTTTCTCAACTGAATGGTCTGTCCAATCTGGTTGATAAAACTATTAAATCGGCTCGAAGGATTATTAATGGTCTGCGACCTGAATTGATTGAATTGCTGGGACTTGAAGAAGCATGCAAATCATACCTGCGTGACTTTGAAGAAACACACCATATAAACAGTGGATTTGAAAGTACAATTATGCACCTCAATATTGATTTGGAACAGTCAGTTGCATTATTTCGAATATTTCAGGAAGTCCTCAACAATATTATCAAACATGCCAAGGCAACTTTGGTGACTGTACAATTATCAAATCCTGCCGGCAAATTGGTGTTTCAAGTAGTTGATAATGGAGTTGGGTTTGACGAAAATCACCAAAGTCGACAAGATTCGTACGGTTTGATTGGCATGAAGGAACGGGTATTTCTACTGGAGGGTAAGTTGTTTATTACGAGTAAAGTGGGACAAGGTACAAGTATCAGAGTTGAGATACCTTATAGCAGTAATCCACTTTGACATAGAATTGATACGGCTGATTGACGAAGAGCTATTATACAGTAAAATAGCTGAATTAATAAAGAAACAACAATTATAATTAAAGCCCGAATAAATGCCTAACCGCTAATACACGCTCTTGGCATTGGCTGGCTGACGTGCATTCCGGCAGTTTTGCTCCCGCATTCACTTTGTCCGTCAGCCGACGGACAGCGAATGCTCCCTCCGTCAACTGACGGACAAATGTCCATAGCCCCGGTCATTAGCACCCGAGAGATACGCAAATAGAAAAAACTGATTTCACAAACAATTATTTTTAAAAACATGACTAAAAAGGTACTCTTATTTTTGGCTCAGGGATTTGAAGCATACGAAGCCAGTGCGTTTACCGATGTATTTGGTTGGAGCAGGGAATCGGGGCTGGAATCTGTTGATATGATTACTACGGCTTTGCGACCAACAATAAAATGCTATTGGAATCTGATTGTACAACCGGAAATGGCCTTCGATCAGATAAACGTTGATGACTTTGATGCATTGGCTATTCCAGGTGGCGCGGGTGATGCCGGCTTCTACGAAGATGCGTATGACGAACGGTTTCTTGATTTGATACGGGAATTTGATAAGAAGGGTAAGCATATTGCTGCTATTTGCGTGGGAGCTTTGCCCATAGGTAAAGCAGGCGTATTGAAAAACCGAAATGCTACCACCTGGGATTTGAATGAAGGTGCGAGACGAAAACAATTAGCTGATTTTGGTGCCAATGTGCAGGATAAACAAATGGTCATCGACAAAAATATTATTACATCAACGGGGCCTGCCACCAGCATTGATGTGGCTTTTCAATTGCTTGAGATGCTTACGGATATTCAAAACGTGAATGAGATAAAAAGAAATATGCGCTTTATACTGGATTGATATTGTTATCATTCTATGAATAGCAAAAAGAAAAGTAAGTACAATATGGAGAAAATAAAGATTTTTGTTGCCGGTTTGGGAAAGTTAGCCAATGCGATACTAAGCTCCGGTTTATCATTTCTGTCGTGCGAAATACTAAAATGGGATACCCGATATAAAACGCTTGATGAAAAGGCGATACTGGTCCACGCCGGTTCGGGGAGGCAACTGAAAGAATGTATGGAATTCTGTGCCAGAACTAAATCTATACTTATAGAACTGTCGACCGGACTGGAAACAGAAACTATGAAGTCTGATTTTCCGCTTATTATTTGTCCCAACACTTCGATCTTGGTGCTAAAAACATTAAATATGCTCAAAGCAAATGGCAGGAGCTTTGAAAATTATTCGATATCCCTCACTGAATCTCATCAGTCAACAAAAAAAACAGAACCCGGAACGGCATATGCTTTTGCTAATTCACTAAAATTTCCGGTCGACAAGATCGAGTCAGTACGTGATCCTGAGCTGCAGAAGAACGTGATAGGAATACCGGAAGAATACCTTGAAAAACATGCCTACCATAAAATTGTTATCCTGGATGGAAACGACGAAATAACCATCGAAACAAAAGTACTGGGACATGATTCGTACGCAAAAGGCGTTAAGATGATAATTGAAGCAACTTTGATAAACAGTTTGGAAAATAGAAGGTATACGGTTTTGGATTTGATTGAGAGCAATATGCTGTAAAATGATAGACCTAAGTGCTCTTTGCTCCCACTCTCATTTCATCCGACTGATGACGGCATAGTGGTTATAATCTTATTTTTATTAAATTTGCAAGCGCTATAAATAAACGCTATAGTTTGCTAACCCTAAATTATTTATAAAGATATGATTATGTATCACAAAAGAATGCTTCTGACCTCAGTCGCTTTTTTCTTCGGGTTGTTTCTGATAACAGCGCATGCGCAAACAACAACCTATGGCGATACGATCTTTTTTGATGATTTCGGAAAGCATATTACCCGCGTAACCACACCTTATATGCCCGCTGGAAGTTACTCGTTTGCTAGTGCCAGTGGCACTTCCAGCGAAAAAGAGATCCAGGATAATTACTATGCCATCGTTGACCCCCGACACATTGCAGATGCAGGTCAGTCTTCTTATTTCTGGACTTCTACAAGTCCTACTGCTACCTTGCCCGGAGGTGCCAGACCCTATTACGCCACAGATCACACCGGCAACACAGATGGAGCAGTGATGGTTGTAAATGCGGGTACCACGGTGAATTATATATATAAACGTCCGGTAATTTTAAAAACGGGATTCCGCTATCAGTTTTCGTTTTGGATATACGTGGTGGCACGCAGTTCGCAATTTTCTATGGAAGTAGTCAATCAAAACAACAATACCACCAGTACATTTGCAGGACCTGTACTCGATGCCGAGGGTTCATGGTCGAAATATACATTAGTCTTTCCGGTTCCACTATCGGCAACAGTAACCCTAAACAATGTTACTGCCGGACTGCAAAACAAATATTCGCTGATTAATGGAAACGACTATTATATCGATGACATTTTATTAAGTACGCTATATACCGATCCAGTGACAATAACAGCTACCAATATCAGTCCTGTTTGCCAGGGACAGCCCCTTCAGTTCAACGCTGCTCCGGCAGGTGATGCAATACCTTTTATTTATTCATGGACAGGACCCAACGGTTTTACATCCACCGATCAAAATCCGGTACTTTCCAATGCCACCATTGCTGCAACGGGTACGTATAGCGTTACTGTAACCGATGCACTCGGACAAACAGCCACAGCTACTACTCATGCCACAGTGAATCCGGCTCCCAATAGCGATTTTACACTTTCATCTGAAACTATCGACATCAGACATAATTCAGTTACGCTTAGCATCACGCCCGAAAAAAATGTCGTCTACGATTGGGAGTTGGGTGACGGAACAACGGCTAATCAAACAACTATCAATTATGCCTATAATATTGCCGGAAACATACCCGAATACACTATTAAACTGACGGCTAAGGACAGTATTGGATGTACAAGTACAAGCATTAAGAAAATTGAAGTAGTGCCATTTATCCCCAATGTATTTTCGCCAAACGGAGATGGAGTGAACGATTTGTTTATGGCCGGATATGAAGTGCAGGTTTTTGACCGTAATGGTATGATGCTTTACAAAGGTAATGCAGGATGGAATGGGACCTATAAGGGAAAAAAAGTGGACAACGATACCTATTACTATTACCTGAATTTCACCGATATAAATCAGAACGTTCAGACACGTAAAGGATTTGTAACCCTGAAAAGATAAACGATTAAACCAATGAGAAGAAAAGAAAGAGCAATAGCAGAAAATGAGGCCATTGAAATACTGATAAAAGGAGAATATGGAATACTCTCGATGTGTACAGCTGAGAACGAAGGCTATGGAATACCTATAAACTATGTTCTGGACAATACTAAAATATACTTTCATTGTGCTGCTGTAGGTTCGAAGCTTGATTATTTACGAAATAACAACAAGGTTTCGTTTTGCGTGGTTGGAAGTACTACTGTTATTCCTTCAGACTTTGGAACGCTCTACGAAAGCACTATTGTGTCCGGAACAACATCAGAAGTGGATGGAAATGAAAAACGGGAAGCGTTAAAGAGAATCATTGAAAAATACTCTGCCGGTTTCATAACAGAAGGAAATGAATATATCGATAAATTATATGACCGAGTAAGCGTTATAAAGCTTTCGATACAGTTCATTACCGGAAAAGCCAGACGGCAGTAGTAAACCATTACAGTTAGGTGAACCTTTGCTCCCACTATCTGTCCTAAAAGCAACACATGTCAATTTGTATGAGACTATAACTCAATTGCAAATTGACATGTGCTGTTCTGTTAATAGTGAAACATCTTACCTAAAATATAGCAAGTTTCGGATTTGACAAACAGAAAATACATATTACATTTGCATCACAAAGCCATATGAAATGCAGAGTTTTGAGGCATAGTTTAAAAAATATCAAAAATGAAAGTATTTGACTACGGAGAAAAAGAAATAACGTATCTTGGCAAAAAAGATAAACAACTATCAAAAATCATAAGTGCAATAGGTAAAATTGAACGTCAGGTAACACCCAACCTTTTCGAAGCATTGGTTGAAAGCATTATAGGACAGCAAATATCGAATAAAGTAGCAGCGACTGTCAATCAACGGCTAAGAGATAAATTCGATGGTGAGATAAGTCCTGAGAAAGTGGCATCAGCCAATCATTTCTACATACAGGAATGTGGTACCACGCTTAAAAAAGCAGGTTATATTAAAATTGCGGCCGATGCGATTTTGTACGGAAAAATCAAATTAGATAACTTCAGCACTCTGACCGACGAAGAAATCATTATGCAACTGACCCAACTTCCCGGTGTTGGAGTTTGGACAGCTGAAATGTTGATGATATTTTCACTTCAACGTCCAAACATTATTAGCTACGACGATTTAATTATTCGCCGTAGTATAATGAAACTTTACAAGTTGGAAGAGTTGACTAAAGAACAGTTTGAGAAATACCGCAATCAATATCACCCTCACGGCTCAATAGCATCGCTTTATCTTTGGGCTTACGGACACAGTGATATTGCTGAATAAATAATTAAAGTGTCGTACGTTATCTTTCAATCAAACAACTACGAATAAAATGTGAGTCATGAAAAAAGCAACAACATTAATATTGATTCTTTTATTTTCAATCATTCTGAGCGATCGGGCAGGGAATAATTCTTCTACACGCGCCAAGACAACAACAGCCATTAACGCCTCTACTCCTACTCTTTATTCGCCTGATGATGTTGGCATGAGTTCAGTAACATTAGCAAGAATTGATTCTATTGTAAAAGAAGGCATCAAAGAAAGAGCTTTTCCCGGTTGTCAGGTTATGGTTCTGAAAGAAGGCAAACCTGTTTATGACAAATGTTTTGGAAACTACACCTACGAATCTGCGCAAAATGTAAAGCCAACGACCATGTACGATTTGGCTTCACTTTCCAAAACTACCGGAACATTACTTGGCATCATGAAACTCTATGACGATAACAAACTCGAAATTACTGATAAAGCATCCAAGTATCTAACTTTCCTTCGGGGTACTAACAAGGAAAATATAACAATTAAGGAACTACTATTTCACGAATCGGGCTTGCCCGCGGGACTGCCATTCTATAAACTGGCGATGGAGAAAAACAACACACCGGCATTCCTAGCGGGAACTAAAGATACAACACATACGGTGAGATTGAATAGCACAACTATGAAATACAAACCGGATTGGGTATCTAAAATTCAGGGTGCTGACTTCCAATCGCAAGTATCGGATAGCTTTTATTTATCCAACCGCTTTCATAAAGCGGCAATGCAGATGATAGCTGATACTCGTCTTAATAGCAAGACTTACGTTTATAGCTGCGTGAACTTTATTTTGCTGAAAGAAATTGTGGAAACAATCAGCGGCATACGGATGGACGAATTTCTCAACAAAGAATTCTTCGCTCCAATGAAACTAAGTACCATGACTTATTTGCCACTGCGCACTCACAACAAAGATGAAATAGCACCTACCTTGAAAAGGGATTTTTTGCGTAACGGAATAGTTCAGGGATATGTGCATGATCCCGATGCAGCTTTTTTGGGTGGCGTATCGGGTAATGCCGGATTATTCGCTTCTGCCCGCGATGTGGCAACAGTATATCAAATGCTACTCAATAAAGGAGAACTGGATGGGAAACGCTACCTTAGTGCAAAGACCTGCCACTTTTTTACAACTACTACCTCACCAAGTGGACGACGCGGTTTGGGCTACGACAAGCCTGTGCCTGCACCAAAATCGAGTCCGTGTTGTGCCTCAGCACCATCGGCTGTCTATGGACATACAGGCTATACAGGAACATGTTGTTGGGTCGATCCGACAAACAATTTAATCTATGTTTTCCTGAGCAACCGCACTTATCCCAACGACGGTGTCAATAAGCTGGCTAAAACAGGCATTAGAACAAAAATACAAGAGGTGATTTATCAATCAATGAAATAATTGATATCGTTTTAAATTTCTTAGCTTTCTATCGATTACTTTATCTAAAACATGCATGACTGTTTAAATTCAGTATTTAAAACGGACAAACGCTAAAAAATCAATTATTTATCATTTATTTTAGCAAATATGAATTAATAATTATGAACTTAGCTGATTTACCACTATCTTTGTAAAAACTACAGTTTTTTACACTTAAACTGCAACATAAATTAGAAACACGTAAAAACAAAAATAGATAAATGGCGAAATCGCAAGTAAGTAGTACAAAGAAAGAAAAAGAAACCAAACGTTTAAAAAAGATTAAAGACAAGCAACAAAGAAGTGAAGACCGCAAGAAAAATTCTGTTGGTGGCGCACTTGAGGATATGTTTGCCTATGTGGATGAGTATGGCAATTTAACAGATACTCCACCGGATCCGACTAAGAAGAAAATAGTTGTTGATGTTAACAGCATTGTACTTGGTGTTAGAAAAAGAGAAGATGAAGAAACCTCACCTATCAAAAAAGGAAAGGTAGAATTTTACAACGATTCAAAAGGATTTGGTTTTATTAAAGAACTGGATACTCAGGAAAAATATTTTGTACATGTCAACGGTTTGATTGACCCAATCAAAGAAAATGACATGGTTACATTCGAACTGGAACGTGGATTAAAAGGCATGAATGCCGTAAGAGTAACGAAAGCGTAAACTCACATCTGTTTCCAATAAAAATAATAAATAGCACGGTACACTGTTACTTTTTTTAAAGACAGTGCTCCGTGCTATTTATGTCTAACCACATTACACATATATTTCGACAGCAAACAGTTATAAGGCTAAAATACTATAAAACACAGAAATTACACGCACTGTATTTGCTAAATTTCTATTTGTTTTTATTATTTTTGTGTCAGATAACTAATTAGATATTCCACCATGCAAACACCCTCACCTTACTACCAACTAGCACAAGATTTTGCCTTGTTTACCAATCGTTCCATTTTTCTTACCGGCAAGGCAGGAACCGGGAAAACAACTTTTCTTCATAACTTAAAGAAAGCGACTAAAAAACAAATGGCTGTTGTTGCGCCAACGGGTGTTGCAGCCATCAATGCAGGTGGTACTACCATGCACTCCTTCTTTCAATTGCCGTTCACGCCTTTTGTACCAACCGTAGAAGGACGCAAAAATCTGATTGAAAAGATGAAAATGCAGGGCAATCGTCGTAAGGTGCTGCAAGAGCTTGAACTGCTGGTTATAGACGAAATAAGTATGGTACGCGCCGATGTGCTCGATTCGGTCGATACTATCCTGCGCCACGTACGATATCGCAATAATGAGCCTTTTGGTGGTGTACAAGTCATTTTCATTGGTGATATGTTTCAATTGTCGCCGGTGGCTACGGATGAAGAATGGCGCTTGCTGAGCCAATATTACTCCAGTCCCTATTTCTTTCATAGTCAGGCTATCCTGCAGCAACAACCGGTTTACATCGAACTGGATAAGATATTTCGACAAAGCAATGTAGACTTTATCAGCGTACTCAACGAAGTTCGTAACAACCGTCTTTCGGATAAAGGATTGACATTACTTCAGAGTCGATACAATCCACTCTTTGTGCCACCAAGCGACGATACCTACATCACCCTCACAACGCACAACCGCAAAGCCGACCAGATAAACGCCGAAGAGCTGATAAAAGTAAAAGGTAGAACTTATACTTTTGATGCCGAAATACAAGGCGAATATCCCGAAAAAAGCTATCCGACGGAGAAAGAACTGATATTGAAGATTGGTGCAAAAGTAATGTTCCTGAAAAATGATACAGAAACTCCTCGTCGATTCTTTAATGGCAAAATTGGTGTGGTTGAAAGTGTGGAAGATGAATCAATAAGCATAAAATGCCCCGGCGACAATGAGGCCATCGAACTTAGCAAAGCTGTTTGGGAAAATATCCGCTATTCCACCAATCCAACCACCAAGCAGATCGAAGAGGATGAATTGGGTAAATTTATTCAGTACCCACTCCGATTGGCATGGGCTATTACCATTCATAAAAGTCAGGGCTTGACTTTTGATAAGGCAGTAATTGATGCCGGATCTGCTTTTGCGTCAGGTCAGGTATATGTTGCGCTGAGTCGCTGCAGGTCACTGGAAGGTATGGTTTTATTAAGCAAGATAAACCCGGGAAGCATTCAAAATGACCATCAGATTGTAGCACATGAACGCAATAAACTTCCAATAGAAGAACTTGAAATGCAGCTAGATGAATCTAGAAATCTATATCGAAACTTTATCCTTATGCAGCTCTTCGATTTCAAGAATGTCATTGGTCAAACTTCGCGTTTAATAAAAGAAACTACTGACGTAAAAAGCTCTTTTAATGAAGAAACATTTCCATTTCTGGACGATGTTTTGCGTCAAGCGCAAACTTTGCAAGAAGTAGGAGCTAAATTTCAGGGGCAATTGCAGCGTATCCTTCAGGAACGACCCATTGAAGAAGAACATTTGCAAAGTCGCATTACGGCTGCCGCAGAATTTTTCAATGATAAAATGAATAATCTGATAGAAACCCTGCGTCAATCGCCAGCAACTACCGACAGTAAACAAAATGCGTCGGAATACAACGATATGATTCGTATGATTTTCTCTAATATTGCACAAAAAAGCTTCTTAATGAGAGGATTAAAAAGCAAATTCACGGTGGAAGATTATTTCATTCTGAAAAATACCTTTACCCTACCCGACTTTACCCTAAATGCCTATGCCAAAAACAGTTCCAACAAACCGCTGGAAACGCGAGAACCCAAACTGTTTAATCAATTATTGCATCTTCGCAATAAATTATGCGAGCCAAAAGATCTGCCCATTTACATTGTTGCAGGCAGCAAGACACTTATCGAAATGTCGGACTATTTACCTCAAAATGAAAAGGATCTGTTGCACATAAATGGTTTTGGACCTGCTAAAGTAGAGAAATATGGCAAGGTATTTTTGGATGTTATTCTAGCCTATTGCAAAGAAAATAAGCTTTCATCCTTGATGCACGAAAAAGAAAAAGGGAAAGAGAAAAAGGAGAAAAAACCGGTTGGCGAAACGATGAGAACCAGCTTATCGATGTACAATCAGGGAATGTCCATTGAAGATATAGCAACCAGTCGCAATCTTGGCATTTCTACTATTGCCACTCACCTGGGTAAATATATTGGTACCGGCGAATTGGACATCAATAACTTTGTAACTAAAGAAAAACGCGATAAAGCTGTAAAAGTAATGGAAAACACAGCCGAAATCGGTTCTGTGTACCAGATGTTAGGTGGAATAATGACACAACCTGAAATTTCGATATTTATGGCTTGGTTAAGAAGCGGTAGGAAATAATACTACTACACTGTTTCTGAAAGCAATATCCAATCCATCTTGTTAAATAGAATACAAGTTCTGAATATTTATTTATCAAATAATCATATTATGAATAAAATTGTAAAACGAATTTTAATTGCAATTGGTACGGTAGTGACTATTTTTCTCATTATCATGGTTGGTTTCTATTTTAAATTTAAATCAGAAATATCGCAAATGCATGTCACCGAGACAAAAGAAGTGACTCACAATGTATATGCTATCAAGGACTCATTTGTAAATATGTTTCTGGTAAAAGATAGTGATAATTACATAGCCATTGATGCCGGAAATGACACAACTGTCATAGCTACTGAACTTAAAAAACTGAATATCAACGCTGATAAAGTAGTTGCAGTACTTCTCACGCATGGCGACGGCGATCATACAGCTTCACTTCCATTATTCAGAAATGCTAAAGTATACCTCTCACGCCAGGAAGAACAAATGATAAATGGTAAAACTGCTAAACTAATGTTCTTTCACAATAAGCTATCCACTAACAATTACACATTGTTGGATGATCAACAAACGCTGAAGATTGTAAATATAACTATCAGAGGAATTGAGACACCGGGTCATACTCCCGGCTCGATGAGTTATTTGGTGAATAATAAGTATTTATTTGTTGGTGATGCCTTTGGGTTAAAAAATGGAAAAATTGATAAGCCCAATAAATTCTTCAGCGGAGATATGGAAACCGCTATCAAATCGTTTGATAATATCTCAGATCTGTCTGACGTTGAATACATTTTCACTGCACACAATGGCTACAGTGCTAACTATAAAAATGCAGTCAGTGCTCAATTGAAATAAATATATTAAGCATAATCGGGTTATTTCTAATATAATTAAAAGTATTGTTGGCTGAAACAGCCGGCAATGCTTTTTTATTTTGAATAATTCTGAACAAAACAACAGAATAAACGTTCATTCATTAGTTTGTATTTATATCTTTGTATAAAGAGTAAACATTAAAACAAAAAGTAATTATGAAAGAGAAAGTAAACGATAAATATTCAGCATTGCTTCAGGCAACACTCACCCTGGTAAATAACCATGGTTTTCACGACACTCCGATGTCGAAAATAGCTAAACTGGCCGGAGTTTCGCCTGCTACTATCTATTTGTATTTTGAAAACAAACAAGATTTAATCAATAAACTCTATCTCGAAGTGAAAGCTTCATTTTGCAGCTATGCACTGCAGGGTTACAGCTCAGAACTTCCAGTAAAAAAGGGATTTGAAGTAATCTGGTACAACATAGCAGAGTACAAACTGAACAAAGTTGAAGAAGCAATGTTTCTATCGCAGTGCGATAACACGCCTATGATAGATGAAGTAAGTGTACAGGAAGGATTAAAACATCTCCAACCCTTGCTCGATTTATGGGAAAGAGGAAAAAATGAAGGGATTATCAAGTCGATATCTCCCTATTTATTATATGCTTACACTGTTTATCCATTGTCATTTTTACTGGCAATGCACGTGAAAGGAATTTGTAAAGTAACCGAAGCTGATCGCTTGGAAGCCTTTCAGGCTGCATGGGACTCCATAAAAGTCTAATTTTTTCAACAAAAATGAATGAACGTTCATTATTGAACCATCAATAAAATAAATCCAAAATAAACATGAATAAAACAATTATTTTAGAAAAAAGACCTGTTGGGAAACCACAACTGTCCGATTTCAAATTCACAGATACCGAACTTCCTCAAATTGGAACCAACGAAGTACTACTTAAAACAAGTTTAGTTTCTGTTGATCCTTACCTGAGAGGTAGAATGAGTGATGCCAAATCATACTCTGCTCCTTTTCAACTACAAAAACCAATCAGCTCGGGTATTGTAGCCGAGGTGATGGAGTCAAACAATGCCGCATACACGAAAGGTGAATATGTATCAGGACTTCTTGAATGGAAAGAATTTCAAAAATCGGAAGGTAAAGGGCTGCTTAAAGTAGACCCCGCAAAAGCTCCATTATCAGCTTATTTGGGAGTATTAGGAATGACCGGTTTAACGGCTTATTTAGGACTTACTGAAATTGGGAAACCTAAAAAAGGAGAGACCCTGGTTGTATCAGGTGCGGCTGGTGCTGTTGGAAGCGTAGTAGGTCAGATTGGAAAGTTATTAGGTTGTCGGGTTGTTGGCATTGTCGGGACCGACGAAAAAGCAGAAATGCTGAAATCAAAGTACGGTTTTGATGCCGCCATAAATTATACAACTACTTCCAATATGAGAGAAGCCATTGCAACTGCCTGTCCGGACGGTGTTGATATTTATTTCGACAACGTAGGTGGTGAGATAACCGATGGCGTATTAGCCAATATCAATCAATTGGCAAGAATCATTATTTGCGGTTCCATTTCAGTATACAACGAAACCTCAGTACCCATGGGACCACGGGTAGAAACTACCCTGATAAAAAATAGTGCCTTGATGCAAGGATTTATTGTAAGCAATTACGCTGCTAAGTTTCCTGAGGCTATTATTCAATTATCCAGCTGGCTACAAGCCGGAAAGCTCACCTACTCCGAAACAATTATTGATGGATTTGATCAGGTCCCTCAAGCATTCATAGGACTTTTCGAAGGTCAGAACAATGGCAAAATGATAGTGAAAATCTAACATATAATATTTTACAAATTTAAGCATAACAAAAATGAATTCTAATTTTAAAAACTTACTAGCTCCTTTTACTTTTCCTGTTTCAGGCATAGAAGTTTCTAACCGCATTGTGTTGGCTCCCATGACTACCTTTTCGGGAAATGATGATGGTACTACTACAGATGCCGAAGTGGCATATTACGAGGAACGAAACCAGTCCGCAGGACTACTGATTACTGCTTGTGCTTATGTGATTAAACATGGCAAAGGTTTTCATGGACAAATAGGTGCTGATACAGACGAACTTATTCCGAGTCTGAGAAGAATTGCTGAAGCCTTAAAAGCAAACGGGAACAAAGCGGTGCTTCAGATTTATCATGGAGGACGCATGTCACCTCCTGAAGAACTAGTTGATGGACAATCGGTAAGTGCCAGTGCTATTGCTGCCGAAAGAGAAGGTGCTCAGGTTCCGCGTGAAATGACAGAGTCAGAAATCGAAGAAACCATTGTAGCATTTGGCGAAGCAACCCGCAGAGCTATTGCAGCCGGTTTTGATGGCGTAGAAATACATGGAGCAAATACATATCTGTTACAACAATTTTTCTCACCGCATTCTAATCGCCGCACCGATAAGTGGGGAGGTGATTTGATAAAGAGAATGACTTTCCCGTTAGCCGTAGTTGATGCAGTAAAACAAGCAGCTGCGCTTGCAAGTCATCCATTTTTGGTTGGCTACCGCATATCGCCCGAAGAAATGGAAAATCCCGGAATTACAATGGAAGATACACTTCAGTTGGTAGAAGCTCTTTCGCATAAACAACTGGACTATTTGCATGTATCCGTCATGGATTTTTGGGCTAGTTCTATGCGCGATAAGCAAGATACTACTGCCCGTGCTCAACTAATTGCGGCTAAAGTAGGACATATTCTTCCTGTTATTGGAGTTGGTGGTTTTCATACCCCTGAAGATGCTGAAAAAGTCCTTGCACTGGGTATTCCGTTGGTAGCTATGGGACGCGAACTTTTAATGGATCCACATTGGTTGACGAAAGTAAAAGAAAATGCAGTTGACAAAATAGAAACAGAACTGGATATAAATGCTCAAGATGCATTGAAGATCCCTAATCCACTTTGGCAAGGACTTGTTTTAAGAACAGGTTGGATGCCATTGAAAAAATAATTGATACAAACAATTTAATTACATACATTTAAAGCAATACTATTATGAACAATTTTGAGTTTAAGAATCCGACTAAAATTATATTCGGGAAAGATATAATTGCAAATCTTGCCAAAGAAATACCGGCCAATGCTAAAATACTTATGCTTTACGGAGGTGGAAGCATTAAAAGCAATGGCATATATGATCAAGCAAAAAAAGCAATCTCTGCCTTTGAAGTGGTTGAATTTGGCGGAATACCTGCCAATCCCGAATACGCAGTATTATTGGAAGCACTACACATAATTAAAACACAAAAAATCACATTCCTATTGGCAATTGGTGGTGGTTCAGTTATCGACGGTACAAAATTCCTATCGGCAGCAGCTGTATATGAAGGAGAAACTCCGTGGGAAATACTTACCGGAGGGAAACCGATATTAAAAGGAATGCCATTTGGCGCTGTGCTCACCTTGCCAGCAACCGGATCTGAAATGAATTCAGGATTTGTACTTACCCGTAAAGAAACAAAAGAAAAACTGGCTTCGGGAGGTCCAGCCTTGTATCCGCAGTTTTCTATTCTCGATCCACAAGTTGTAAGCTCAATTCCTCAGAAACAAATTGCTAACGGGTTAGCAGATGCATTTACTCATGTTTTGGAGCAATACATGACCTATCCAAGCGATTCGTTGCTGCAGGATCGTTTTGCTGAAAGCATACTTCAAACGCTTGTTGAGGTTGCTCCTGCTATCCTAAAAAATGCATCAGATTATAATGCTGCTTCCAATTTTATGTGGAGTTGTACCATGGCATTGAATGGACTTATCGGTCAGGGAGTTCCTCAGGATTGGGCGGTACATATGATGGGACACGAATTAACTGCTTTGTTTGGTATTGACCATGCACGTACGTTGGCTATCATTGCTCCAAGTCATTACCGTTATAACATTGAAACAAAAAAAGACAAACTCGCACAATATGCAGAGCGTGTTTGGGGTGTAACTGAGGGAACAACAGAAGAAAAAGCAAAAGCCGGTATCGATAAAACCGAAGATTTCTTCCATTCCCTGGGTATTAAAACCAAACTATCGGAATACACTTCCGATTACTCCGGAACTGCTGAAATAGTCTCAAAACGCTTTACCGATCGCGGTTGGTTAGGCTTGGGTGAACACCAGAAATTAGCTCCGGCCGATGCAGCTAAAATTATTGAAATGAGTTATTAAACAAATAAAAAAAAATGAACACAATACTAAAAGTACTCATTGTACTAACTTCGCACAGCGATTTAGGCAATACCGGACACAAAACAGGGTTTTGGATTGAGGAATTTGTCGCTCCTTATTACGTACTAGCAGATGCCGGAGTACAAATAACCTTGGTATCTCCTCTGGGTGGTCAACCTCCTATCGATCCTAAAAGTGCATTACCCGAATCTCAGACAGCTGCAACCCGTCGGTTTGATGGTGATGTAGCACTGCAAGAAAAACTGGCGCATACATTGAAACTGACCGATGTGAAAGTAGAAGATTATGACGCTGTGTTCTATCCCGGCGGACACGGACCATTGTGGGATTTGGCAAACGATGTAAATTCAATTGCGTTGATAGAAAGCTTCTACAATCATAAGAAACCAATTGCTTTTGTGTGCCATGCTCCCGGCGTATTGATAAAAACTAAATTGCCAAACGGTGAACCATTGGTGAAAGGCAAAGAAGTCACCGGTTTTTCAAATTCGGAGGAAGATGCTGTACAATTAACTAAAGTGGTACCCTTTTTATTGGAAGATGAATTTAAAAAACTAGGTGCTAACTACAGTAAAGGTCCGGATTGGGGCTCGTATGTAAAAGTGGATGGCCTATTGATTACCGGACAAAACCCGGGATCGTCAGAAGCTGCAGCGAAAGAACTAATTAAATTATTGAAGTAAAATACCTATTAAATACTGAAGCGATTACATGAATATCAGGTAGTCGCTTTTTTATTTATATGCAAATAGTCGGATTTTTGTAATCATTGACCGCATTTTCATACTTCCATAAGGCCTTCATGATTGTAATTTTGCATCATCAAATAATTGATCATAATTAGTTTAAACAAATAAAAACAATTCTCATGAAAAAAATTATTCTAAACATTTTAGTGTTGTCGTTATCGTTAATAGCTTCGGCACAACAATCGTGGTCTAACGACCCTATGCATTCCCGACTTGGATTTGTGGTTAAACACCTTACAATTTCTCAAATAAACGGGCAGTTCAGCGACTTTTCTGTAAAGGTAAAAGCGAGCAAATCTGATTTCAGTGATATGAAAGTAAACGTAACAGCAAAAACGTCAAGCATCTCTACCGGAGTTGAAATGCGCGACAATCACCTGAAAACAGCTGATTTTTTTGATGTGCAACAATATCCTGAATTATCGTTCGTAAGTACTTCAACAAAAAAGATTTCGGATAAAAAATTTACATTGACCGGTAATCTAAGCATGCACGGCATAACCAAACCTGTGACCTTAAACGTTGTTTATTATGGCACTGTTGTAAATTCAATGAATAAGAAAAAAACTTTTGGTTTCCACATTAATGGTTCGGTAAAACGCTCTGATTATAGTATTGGACCGAAGTTTCCAGAACAAATGGTTAGTGACCTTATACAAATTGTGGCCGATAGCGAATTTACAAATGACTAATTATATCGGTAGTATTTTACAAAAAAAACACAGAGCTCTGATTTACAGAATCTGTGTTTTTTTGTTTTAAGGCAATGATTGTCTATCACTTAAAAAATCAAAACATCACCGAGAATAGCTATTTACTTTTTTTTACTTTGTCTTCGTTTTTTGCTATAAAATCCTTCCATCCCGAATATGCCTTGTCGGATACTGGTCTACCTGCTTGCAAAAAATGACAATAGGCTGCCGCCAAACCGTCTGTTGCATCCATTTGTGGCAACATACTTTCTTGTGGTATTTTCAGCATCCGTCGGAGCATATCTGCTACTTGTTCTTTCGAGGCACTACCACTGCCTGTTATAGCCATTTTAATCTTCAATGGAGCATATTCTGTAATTGGAATGTCGCGATACAGAGCAGCCGACATAGCTACACCCTGCGCTCTTCCAAGTTTAAGCATCGACTGTACATTTTTCCCAAAAAATGGTGCCTCAATAGCTAAATGGTCGGGGTGAAATTCATCAATTAATGATAAAGTCCGGGCAAAGATTCGTTGCAGCTTAAGGTAATGATTGCTGTATTTTTTCAAATCCAATACACCCATAGCAATAAGCTCAGCCTTATTACCGGTCACTTTCAGCAAACCGTATCCCATTATCGTAGTTCCGGGGTCAATACCTAATATTATTTGTTCTTTTATCATTAATGATTATGAATTATACAAGCAACTCTAAGTGCATTCAAAAATAAATATTTAAGAATTACTTATCAACTCCAAAATAGTTGTGAAAAAAAGTGCTTCAGTTCCAAATTGGGATGAAAATTTTTCTTGAAAAGCAGCGCTATATCTCTCATTCCAAATATGCAAAGTTTCCATATCCTGAACATGAAATTGAAGCGAAAAAGAGGTTCCCTCTTGTTCGTCGTTTGTCAATATTTTTGCAACTTGTGGTTTTGAGAAGAACTCCGATTCGAGCATAAACGGAATATGTTGTTCATGAACCCATTTGAGCCACGCACCGTGCGCTTTATCTGAAACTAAAAATGTTGTGTTGAAAATAAGCATAGAATCGCTGTTTTGTTGATAATATTATAAACAAAAGTAGTCATAATTTCAGAAACTTCCTTATCTTTGCACTGCAATTTCAAAATCAAGCTCGGGGGTTTAGCTCATCTGGCTAGAGCGCGACACTGGCAGTGTCGAGGTGATCGGTTCGAGTCCGATAATCTCCACTTGGTTAAAACAAAAGGCTTGTCGAGCAATCGGAGAGCCTTTTTTTTATGGAGCTGATAATTCAAAAATACTTAAAATTCTTATTCGCATGCAGAATTTTATATCCTGCGTAATGATTAATTTTACTAAAGAACGATATGAAAAGAAAAGAATTTCAACTTCTAATTCAAAAATTTGGATTTGAAGACATTACAAAAAATGAGATTGTTGGATACAACAAACGGTTACAAAATGATGAAAAAAATGTTGAGATAAGAAAAAAGTTCAAATACAAACAATGCTATATTACACTCGAGAATGGTGATATTCAAATAGCATTCAACAATCCACCCTATTCTTTCAATTCAACTGAAATTACCTTGTCTGAAGTTATATCGTTATTTTACTATTTAACAATAACTTCCAATAAAAAATTTGCAGTAAAAAAGGAGAACCCTGATATCTGCAAAATTTATGATAAGTTAGAATTGCAATCACTAACAATTGATTCAAAACCATATGTTGAGAAAAAGCGTTACAACCTTGATATGATTGAGTTCAATAAAATAAAGAAATTTATATCCGAGTAAATCATAAATAGAGCTCAAATAAATTTTCATAGTAATATGCTGTCAATCAATCTAAATAACATAGCCACTACCATTCGTAGTGGCTTTTTATTTATGCTACATGGTCGAATAACTTAATCAAAACTTTTTTGCTAACTAATTTCTTGACATAAACCCTCCCAATTATCGAATAAAACTCAATCCAAACAAGACAATAAACACTTTATTGTGAATTAATCATAAATATTCGTTCTATTTATATCGCAAGCGATTTAAATAATATACATTTGTATCGCAAGCGATATATATTCATTTAAACATACATATTATGAGTTCAAATTTTCATCAATTCAAAGCTAAAAGCCTTCAAAGTAAGGAGATAGACATGGAAAGCTATAAAGACAAAGTAGTTTTAGTAGTAAACACAGCTAGTAAGTGTGGGTTAACACCTCAATACGAGGGACTGGAAAAACTGTATAAAGAATATAAAGACAGAGGATTAGTAATTATCGGATTTCCGTGTAACCAATTCGGCAAACAGGAACCGGGGGATGCAAAAGAAATAGCTGAGGGATGTCTGATAAATTATGGAGTGACATTTCCGATGTTTTCAAAAATTGAAGTAAATGGAGAAAATGCACATCCAATCTACAAATACCTGAAAAGTGAATTGAAAGGTACATTTGGAAATAGAATTAAATGGAATTTCACAAAATTCCTGATAGACAAAAACGGAAATCCATACAAACGTTTTTCACCGACTACAGCTCCGGACAAACTAAGAAGTCACATCGAAACTTTACTATAATAATCTCTCACTCCCCTTTTCAATCAAGAAAACACATTCGTTTTCTTGGTTTGATTACATTTGCCATAAAAAAATTATCATGAACTACGATCAACTTAAATTAGAAAATCAACTCTGTTTTCCACTATATGCAGCTTCAAGACTCATTATCAGAGCATACCAGAATGATTTAGATGTTTTGGGTATCACTTATACTCAATATTTGGTGCTCATGGTGCTTTGGGAGACCGATGAACTCAGCGTCAATGAAATTGCAGAGAAACTAATTTTGAACACAAACACTGTAACTCCGTTATTAAAGAGAATGGAGTCAATGCAATTGCTTATGCGTATGCCTTCAAAAACCGATCAACGTAAAGTAATGATATGCTTAACAGAGCAAGGTAAAGCGCTTCAATCACGTGCAACTGAAGTGCCCTTCCATCTATTGAAAAAGCTAAACATGACTATGACCGAAGCGGAAATAGCAGACGTATTGGAACTTAAGAATCGCCTTTATAAAATCATTCACACTTTGGAAACAAGTGAGAACAAACTCTAATATACAATTAGAATTTCACAAACAATTTAAAATCAATTCATTATGAAGAAAAGTATTATATTATTATGTTTGATATTTTTTGCCTTATTTACTGTAAATGCGAAAGCAAAAAAAACAACCGAAAATTTCTATCAATTCAAAGCTAAATCGCTCGAAGAAAAAGAAATTAGCATGAAGGAATACAAAGGAAAAGTAGTATTGATTGTAAACACAGCTAGTAAATGTGGTTTTACACCTCAATATGAAGGACTAGAAGCACTCTACAAAAAATTCAAAGATAAGGGATTAGTTATTCTCGGTTTTCCATGCAACCAATTTGGCGGACAAGAACCGGGAGATGCTGCAGAGATATCAAGCTTCTGTTCTTTAAAATATGGTGTTAGTTTCCCTATGTTTTCAAAAATTGAAGTGAATGGTAACAATGCACATCCACTTTATAAATTCCTAAAAACACAGCTCCCTGGCACATTAGGTAATGAAATCAAATGGAATTTTACAAAATTCTTGTTAGATAGAAATGGTAAACCAATACAGCGATATGCCTCAACAACAAAGCCTGAGAATATCACTGAAGATATTGAAAAGTTATTAGCTGAATAAAAACAAAAAAATGAGGACATCCAAGTTTGGATGCCCTCATTTTATATTTAGAATCTCGAGGTTATTTAGAAATATAATTTACAATCCACTCACCCACTTCAGTTGTTTTGTAAGCTTTTGCATTATCAGCAATATCCTCAGTTACAATACCGGCCTCCATACTTGCAGTTACGGCAGCACGTATCACAGCACCTTCTTCCATCATACCAAAAGCATATTCAAACATCAATGCAGCCGATAAAATAGTTGCCAAAGGATTAGCAATATTCTTTCCGGTAGCCTGTGGATATGAACCGTGAATTGGCTCAAAAACAGATGTGTGAATTCCAACAGATGCCGAAGGTAACATACCTAATGAACCTGTAATTACAGAAGCCTCATCAGTAAGAATGTCTCCAAAAAGATTTTCAGTTACCATCACATCAAAGCTCTTTGGCCATTGAATAATGCGCATTGCAGCGTTGTCAACAAACATAAATTCAGTTTCAATTTCAGGATATTGAGGTGCAATTTCCTGACCAATCTGACGCCACAAACGAGAAGTGGCTAGTACATTTGCTTTATCAACAATGGTCACTTTTTTATTACGTTGACCTGCATATTTATATGCCAAATGCAGAATGCGCTCCACTTCTTCGCGAGTATAAATACATGTATCGTAAGCAGTATTTCCGTCTTCAGCTCTACCTTGTGGGCGACCAAAATACATACCGCCGGTCAATTCACGAATACACATAAAATCGGCACCGTCAATTAGTTCTGCACGAAGTGGTGATTTGTGTATCAACGATGGGAAAGTAGTAACTGGACGAATGTTTGCATACAACCCTAAATCTTTACGCATTTTGAGCAAACCTTGTTCCGGACGAACTTTAGCTGCAGGATTATTATCATACTTTGGATCACCGATAGCACCAAAAAGAACTGCATCAGATTTCATGCATAAATCGTGAGTTGCCTTTGGATATGGCTCGCCCACTGCATCGATAGCACAAGCACCTACAATACCAAATTCATAAGTAAGTTTGTGACCAAATTTCTCACATACAGCTTTTGTCACATTCAATGCTTGTTCTACTATTTCCGGCCCAATACCATCTCCTGGTAAAACCGCAATATTCAAAGACCTTACTTGCTTATTACCGTTTTGAAAAGATTCTAACATAATTATATTTTTTTATGATTAATTTCAATCTATTTAAAAAAAAGTATATATATTTGTAGTATAAAATATCACTATATTTGTAATATAAATATCACTATACTTGTATGATTTACAAATTATTATCAATATTGGCAATTATGGCTGTTATGGCTATTATAACTGCTTATATTTTGAATTCGATGTCGACAAAGACACCGCATCAAAATTTAAGGAGAGTGATAGTAATTGGAATTTCAATATTAGTTTTTTTTGTAATTGCACTTTACCTATTAACACAAGGTATTTATTACTAGTCAATTAAATCAGTCAATAATATTAAGCATTTTAATAGTTGCTTTTATGGCAGCCACAGTTTGGTCGCCGTCTAGTCCTCGTGTTTTAAATACCTTCTCATTAAATCTCCAAGTGATAATGGTTTGCACAAAAGCATCCGTCTTACCTCCGGGAGGAATAACCACCACATAATCCAATAATTCGGGTGTTGGCTTATCCAGTTTTTTGTATATCTTCCACATGGCCTTTGAAATTGCATTATATTGACCATCTCCCGATGCTGATTGCTCGTACACCACTCCATTAATTTCCATCTTCACTGCTGCCATTGGTCTTAAACCGGAAGTTAAAGATAATGAATAATTTATCAACTTTACAACTTGCGCTTCCTGCTCATTTTTCAATACATCCGAAACAATATACGGCAGTTCGTCCATCGAAACAGTTTCCTTTTTGTCTCCCAGTTCGATAACACGCTTAGTTACGCGTTGCATCATCTCATCATCTAGTTCAATACCCAGTTGTTGTAAATTTTTTAAAATATTTGCTTTACCGGATGTTTTTCCAAGCGCATATTGACGCTCACGTCCAAATCGTTCAGGTAATAAATCATTATAATAAAGATTCTTTTTATTGTCACCATCAGCGTGAACTCCAGCAACTTGCGTAAAAACATTCTCACCTACAACTGGTTTATTATGTGGTATCCGTATTCCTGAATATGTTTCAACGACTTTACTTACTGAATTAACCTGATCCTCTTTTAGTCGTGTTTTCAATTTCAAGTGATCATGCAAGATAGCCAATACGCTTGATAATGGAGCGTTACCAGCTCGCTCACCTAAACCATTCACAGTAACATGAACTCCCTTTACTCCGGCTTTTACTGCTTCAAAAACATTTGCAACGGCAAAATCATAATCATTGTGAGCATGAAAATCGAAATGTAAATCGGGATAACGGGCTATCATTCTAGAACAGAAATCAGAAGTCTCAGTTGGATTCAAGATTCCCAAGGTATCAGGAAGCATAAATCGTTTAATATTGGTATCTTTAAGATTATCTACCATAAAATACACATACTCTTCCGATTCGCGCATACCGTTAGACCAATCCTCAAGATACACATTCACCGAAATGCCCATATCGTTGCCATTATTCAACACCTGTTTGATATCAACAATATGCTGCTCTGGTGTTTTTTTCAACTGATGAATACAGTGTTTAAGCGAACCTTTACAAAGCAAGTTGATTACTTTACAGCCGGCATTGTTAATCCAATCGAGTGATAGGCGTCCATCAACAAACCCAAGCACTTCAATTTTATCAATATGTCCATGATTATAAGCCCATTGAGCAACCTTTTTTACAGCTGCATACTCACCATCCGATACTCTGGCAGAGGCAATTTCAATTCTGTCAACACAGAGTTCTTCCAGCAAAAGTCGGGCAACGCTCAACTTTTCCTCCGCTGCAAAAGAAACACCCGAAGTTTGTTCCCCATCACGAAGCGTGGTATCCATTATTTCTATCATAGTTCTCTCAATATGTACCAATGAGTAATACGCTAACGTACCAACAATTGGCGTATTAGCATATTGGCATACTATAAATTATCTTGCGTTTTCGTAAGCTTCAATCTGTGTTTTCTTGCTCAACAAATAATCAATATCATCCAATCCATTAAGCAAACATTCTTTCTTATAAGAATTGATTACAAAGGTTTCGGACTTGCCGGTAGCATTATTAGTGACCGATTGATTTTCTAAATCAATTGTCAACGTAGCTTTTGGATGAGCAGTAACAGAGGCAAAAACTTCAGCCAGAAAATCTGCTGATACAACGACAGGAAGTACGCCGTTATTCAATGCATTATTCTGAAAAATATCAGCAAAGAAACTTGATACAACTACTTTGAAACCGTATCCATCGATTGCCCAGGCAGCATGTTCACGGCTCGAACCTGAACCGAAGTTTTTACCGGCAACCAAGATTGAACCGCTAAAAGTTGAATTATTCAATACGAAATCGGTTTTAGGACTTCCATCTTTGTTGTAACGCCAATCGGCAAAAAGATTATCACCAAAACCATCTTTGTTGGTCGCTTTCAAGAAGCGAGCCGGTATAATTTGATCAGTATCCACATTCTCAATCGGAAGTGGAACTACACTTGAAGTTAATTTTATAAACTTTTCCATTTTTTCCTTAGTTCAATATTATTTACGTGGATCTGTTATTTTTCCAGAGATTGCAGCAGCAGCAGCTACAAGTGGACCAGCCAAAATTGTGCGTGCTCCAGGACCCTGACGACCTTCGAAGTTACGGTTTGATGTAGAAACTGCATATTTGCCTGCAGGTACTTTATCATCATTCATAGCTAAACAAGCCGAGCATCCCGGTTGACGAAGTGCAAAACCAGCTTCAGTCAGAATGTCATATAAACCTTCTTCGCGGATTTGTTTTTCAACCATCCAACTTCCCGGCACTAACCATGCAACAACGTTATCAGCTTTCTTTTTACCTTTTACAAAAGCTGTAAATGCACGAAAATCTTCGATACGGCCATTGGTACAACTTCCAAGAAATACATAATCAATTGCTTTGCCTTCCAGTTTTTCACCGGCTTCGAAGCCCATATATTCCAGCGATTTCTGATATGAAATACGTCCTGCTTCATCAATTTGATCCAAAGTTGGAATGGCTTCAGTAATACCCATTCCCATACCCGGATTTGTTCCGTAAGTAATCATTGGTTGAATATCTGCAGCATCAAAAACCAGTTCTTTATCAAAACTAGCACCTTCATCAGTTTTCAATGTTTTCCAATAAGCCAATTTGGTTTCCCATTCTTCACCTTTTGGAGCAAACTCACGACCATTTACATAATCAAATGTTGTTTGATCGGGAGCAATAAGACCACCACGTGCACCCATTTCGATAGAAAGGTTGCAAACTGTCATACGTTCTTCCATTGACAAATTGCGGATAGCTTCACCGGCATACTCCACGAAGTAACCTGTTGCACCACCTGTAGTCAATTTAGAAATCATATACAGTGCTAAATCTTTAGCAGTTACACCAGCACCAAGCTTACCATTAAAAGTGATACGCATTGTCTTCGCACGCGACTGAAGCACACACTGTGTTGCTAAAACCATTTCCACTTCACTGGTTCCAATACCGAATGCAATCGCTCCGAAAGCACCATGAGTTGAAGTATGACTATCACCACAAACAATGGTTGCACCCGGATGAGTGAATCCATTTTCAGGGCCAATGATGTGAACAACACCATTTTTAATGTGTCCTAATGGAAAATACAATGGCAATTTGAATTCATTTGCATTTTGATGAAATGTATCCAACTGGTTTTTTGAAATTGGATCTTTAACCGGTTGATCTTGATCGATGGTTGGCGTGTTATGATCTGCTGTCAAGGTTGTTTGTTCCGGACGAAAAACTTTCAATCCACGTGCACGAAGACCATTAAAAGCCTGAGGACTTGTTACTTCATGGCAAAAATGACGATCGATATACAACTGAGTTGGTCCGCCTTCAACGGTAGACACCACATGGGCATCCCAAATTTTATCAAATAATGTTTTCATTTTATATATAGTAAACGAGTTTTTAGTAATTGAGTAGAAAAAAGACATCTGACACTTGTCTTTCAGTCTACTTTACAAATTTATTTATCGCATTCAGGTAAGCCTCCACCGAAGCTGCAACAATGTCGGTATTTGCTCCAAAACCGTAATAAATTGCACCATTATGTTCAACTTGCATATGAACTTTACCAACATCATCACTACCCTTATTAATAGCCTGAATAGTAAATTCTTGTAAAGTCATCTTGCGTTTGATAATTTGCTTCAAAGCTTTGATTGCTGCATCAACCGGACCATTACCCGAAGCCGCTGCTTCAAATTTCTCGTTAGCAATAGTCAATCCTATACTAGCTACAGCCTGTACTCCTACTCCCGAAGTTACTTGTAAATAATCCAGTTTTATACGTTGTTTTTCACTACGTTCTCTACCGGCAAGTAATAAAACATCATCATCATTAATGTCTTTTTTCTTATCAGCAAGTCTTAAGAAACCTTCGTATATTTCGTCTAATTTTCCATTCTCAACATCAACACCCAACACACTCAAACGATGTTTAAGGGCAGCGCGTCCACTACGAGCAGTTAATACAATTGAATTTTGATCAATTCCCACATCGGTTGGATCCATAATTTCGTAGCTCTCACGATTTTTCAAAACACCATCCTGATGAATACCGGACGAGTGTGCAAAAGCATTGCGACCAACTATCGCTTTGTTTGCTTGAACAGGCATATTCATTAATCCTGAAACCAAGCGGCTTGTAGAATATATCTTTTGAGTATTGATTTGAGTTTCAATCTCCAGACTCTTGTGGCATTTCAAAATCATAGCAATCTCTTCCAACGAAGTGTTACCGGCACGTTCGCCAATACCATTCATTGTTACTTCCACTTGACGGGCACCATTCATAACACCAGCCATTGTATTGGCAGTAGCCATGCCTAAATCGTTGTGACAGTGCGTTGAAATAATCGCGTTGTGCACACCTTTTACATTTTCCATCAAAAATTTGATTTTGTCTCCAAATTCCCAAGGCAAGCAATAACCTGTTGTATCCGGTATATTTACTACAGTAGCACCGGCTTTAATTACCGCCTCTACCACACGCGCCAAATATACATTGTCTGTACGACCGGCATCTTCGCAATAAAATTCCACATCTTCAACGTACTTCTTGGCATACTTTACGGCTGCAATAGCACGTTCAAGAATTTCTTCCTGAGTAGAATTAAATTTGTGTTTGATATGAAACTCAGATGTTCCGATTCCGGTATGAATACGTTTATTTTTAGCGTATTTGAGGGCATCGGCAGCTACATCAATATCTTTTTGCACTCCGCGCGTTAACGCGCAAATTGTAGGCCAGGTAACCGCTTTCGATATTTCAACTACCGAATTAAAATCGCCTGGGCTAGAAATCGGGAAACCCGCTTCTATAACGTCCACACCTAAGGTTTCCAATGCACGAGCCACCTGAATTTTTTCTACTGTATTCAACTGGCATCCCGGAACCTGTTCGCCATCGCGTAAGGTGGTGTCAAAGATAAATAATCTATCCATATTCTTTAGTCTAAAGTCAATTGACAACAGTCGACAGTCGTGGTTACTTTTTATAACTTACAATCTGTACATATTGTCTTTCAACAAGTTTATTTTTCTGTAATCTTAGTTTATTCTGTTGTCGATCGTCGGTTGTTCTTCGTCAGCTACAGCATATAAAAAAAACCTTTCGCACCGAAGTGAGAAAGGCTTTATATATTATTCATTGTATAACTACATACCAAACTCACTTCTACTTGTTTTGCAAGAGAATAATAATACCGAGTAGTAATGTATGTAGAAAATTCTTGTTCATTGTTTCTTTTTTATTGCGCTGCAAAGATACAGCATTTTTTTAAACCCACAAATACGAAGTGAAAATAATTTGATTATTTTTCTATCAATTCAGTATAAAAAGAATAAAAAATACGCTATTTCAATATATTTATTACTGAAATAGCAGAAATTTCTAACTGAATGCTTCCAAATTCATTCAAAGCATTAAACAAAGCTATCTTTTGAAAGTTCATTAGCTCCTCCAATTTTATATCTTTCGCAATCAACTTTCCTTCTTCAAGCAGTTGAGCACGAGTTACACCTTGTATTAATGGCTTAAGCGGCGTAACCCAATTCTCACCATCAAAAAGTGCTATATTACAATAAGATGTATCAGTCAGCAAACCATTCTTAACCAGTAAAACATCATCGCAGTTGCCTTTTAAAGCTGAAACATCCTGGTAATCCCTCCTGTCGGCCATCTTATACGGCAAAGTAGGAATATTTGTTTCAACAATCTTCAGCGAACGAATTACAGGATGAACGTAAGGATGAAACTCAATGAGCCGAATTTCGGAATCGTAAATCACCCTACATTTATATAAGCCGTCAGTTGGAAAGCTTGTTGCACCCAATTTATCAGACAAGGCTGGAACAATTGCAGTTGGATAAAAATCGGCCATTGCCCTTTCCAGTCTGGATTGGTGTCGGGCCAGACGCATAAATTGTCCATCGCACAGCTGTATGGTTTCAAGAAATTGGCACATATACCTTTTGAATTAGTTCTTCATATTCTTTTTCCAAATCACTCTGAGACGTTATTCCACCACCGCTTTTAAAAAACAATTGCTCGCCTTCTTGCTCGATAAAACGAATCATAACTGCCGAATCGAGATTTTCTCCATCGAAACAGCCGCAAATACCGGTATAAAATCCACGCTCGTACCCTTCGGCCTGATCAATTATTTCCATCGTTTTTGGCTTAGGAGCACCTGTTATAGAACCTGCCGGAAGCAATGCAAACAAAATATTGCCCAAACGGGAATAAAAATTCTCCGGCAATTGCCCTGAAATCTCCGAACTGACCTGCAATAAATCCTGTCGGTTGGTAGTCAGTTTCTCGATATATCTGTATCTTTTCACGTCCACATTTTCAGCCACCAAACTTAAATCATTGCGTATCAAATCTACAATGGTAGCATGTTCGGCCTTTTCCTTTGGATCGTTCAAAATCATCTCAGCTGCATTCTCGATTGAAGCATCGATGGTTCCTTTCATTGGGAAAGAAGAAATAGTGTGCCCCTGAATGCGAACAAAGGTCTCGGGCGAAAGAACAACAAATTGATTTTTAACCCATAATTTATATTTTGCCGTCCCGAATTGAAATAAATCGAACAACGAAAGGTTAGTTTGCACCTCAGTAGGCTGTGTAAGATTGGTGAGAAAGGAATTTCCCTTGTGTAATTGATCTACAACAAATTCAAATTTTGGTTGATAGTTTTGCAATGAAATGGGTTTTACCGACCAATTAATAGTCACATCAATTGGTTTACTCGCTGATTCAATCTCAAACCGAACAAACATATTGTCTAATTCATCCTGTTTTATTACATAACCATGCTCTGCTTTGTAGTCGATAATAAATAAAAATGGTATTCGTCCAGCAGCCAACCGATTAATTTGTTCAGCTATTTGGTGCTTATTGAGCAATGTGTATGGAAAGTCTTTTGTCATCAGTTGATATATAAACGCAGCGGGCACAAAGTTACGCAAAGTTTTCAAAATATCTGTTTTGCTAGCAATTCGTCACATTTTTAAGTGCTAGGACAATGAATAGTAAAATGTCAAATTCAATTGTATATGTTCTCTATAAAACTGCGCATTGTTGAAAAGAATTTCTAATTTTGTATGTAAATAAATTTTCTTAATCAACAATTTGATATAGAAATGGTTTTAGTGTAACACTTCAGGATTAATTCTGTAAATCAAAGTTTTAAAAATGAAAAAAATAACCCTAATTTGTATGGCAAGTATGCTAATGGTCAGTGCTGCGACAAAAGCAAGCACCCCTCCTGTTGAGAATTTCAAATATACTGTAGATAAATTTGCCGATATTGAAATTTTACGCTACCGTGTTCCCGATTTCGAGAAACTAAGTTTGAAACAAAAAGAATTGATTTATTTTCTGAATCAAGCTGCATTAGAAGGTCGCGATATCCTTTACGACCAAAACAACAAGTACAATCTAACAATTCGTCGTACGCTGGAAGCTGTGTATGTAAATTACAAAGGTGATCGTAAATCGAAAGAGTTCAACCAGTTAACTACCTATTTGAAGCGTATTTGGATGGGTAATGGAATTCACCACCATTATTCCGAAGATAAGTTTCACCCTGAGTTTACATCCCCATTTTTTGCAAAAGCAGTGAAAAGCATTGATGCCAAGAAACTTCCGCTTGCCAAAGGTCAAACTGTAGATGCACTTATTAAAACCCTCACCCCTATCCTATTTGATCCAAGTATTTATCCAAAACGCACCAATCAAGCCGAAGGTGTGGATCTAATAAAAACATCAGCCAATAATTACTATGGCGATGGTATTACTCAAGCTGAAGTGGAAGCGTTTTATGCCAAAATGAAAGATCCGAAGGATAATACACCAATTTCGTACGGATTGAATAGTAAACTGATGAAAGAAAATGGTGTTTTAGTGGAAAAAACCTATAAAGTAGGTGGCATGTACAGTGCGGCTATTAAACGTATTGTAGGTTGGTTGGAAAAAGCGGCTACCGTTGCAGAGAATCCAAAACAAAAAGACGTGATTACTTCACTTATTGAATTCTACAAAACCGGAAGTTTGAAAACCTACGATGAATATTCTATCAAATGGGTGCAAGATTTAGCTTCGAAAGTGGACTTTGTGAACGGTTTTACCGAAACTTATGGCGACCCTCTCGGCATGAAAGCCAGTTGGGAATCCATTGTAAATTTCAAGAATATTGAAGCCACAAAACGTACACAAATCATCAGCTCAAATGCACAATGGTTTGAAGATAATTCGCCGGTTGATAAGCAATTCAAAAAAGAAACTGTAAAAGGAGTTTCAGCCAAAGTTATTACAGCAACCATTCTAGCCGGCGATTGTTATCCGGCTACGCCAATTGGTGTAAACTTACCCAACGCCAACTGGATTCGTCGCGATCATGGCTCTAAATCGGTTACTATCGAGAATATTACTGAGGCCTACGATCAGGCATCGTTGGGCAATGGATTTGCAGAAGAATTTATGTGGAGCGATGTAGAGCGCCAACGTGCTAAAGATTTTGCCTCACTAACTAATAACTTGCATACCGATTTACACGAATGTCTGGGTCACGGTTCGGGAAAATTACTTCCCGGAGTTGATCCTGACGCGCTAAAAGCCTACGGCTCAACCATCGAAGAAGCTCGTGCCGACTTGTTTGGTTTGTATTATATGGGTGATCCTAAAATTGTAGAATTGGGATTATTGCCGGATAAAGAAGCGTACAAAGCGGAATATTACCAATATATCATGAATGGATTAATGACGCAACTAACGCGCATTCAACCCGGTAAAAATATTGAAGAAGCGCACATGCGTAATCGTCAATTAATTGCCAACTGGGTATATGAAAAAGGAAAGACTGAAAAGGTAATTGAAATAGTCAAACGCGATGGCGAAACTTTCATCGTTGTAAATGATTACTTAAAATTGCGCAACTTATTTGGACAATTATTAGCGGAAATTCAACGCATTAGATCTACCGGCGATTTCAACGGTGGAAAAGAGATCGTTGAGAATTACGGAGTTAAAGTAAACCAAACTTTACATGCCGAAGTGCTTGACCGTTACAAAAAATTGAATCTTGCACCTTATCGCGGTTTTGTGAACCCTGTTTACACCCTCGTAAAAGACGAAAAAGGCGAAATTAAAGATGTGACCATTACCTACAAAGAAGGATATGCTGAACAACATTTGCGTTATTCGAAAGATTATTCGTCCTTACCATCTATAAATTAAAGAGGCAGAACTTCCGAAAGGAGTATTTATAAACGAGGCTGCCATAATGAATGGCAGCCTCGTTTTATTTTATCGATAGTTTAAGCATCTATACTTTGTCAACTTCTACACTTTTCAAAAGTTGCTCTAATATTTTATTCATCTTCGCAACCAAAGGATGACAATCATCAGAATGAATAACAAAGTTGGCATTTGCAATTTTCTTATCATCAGCCATTTGATGCGACATTCTGGCCTTAACCTGCTCCTCGGTCACTTTATCCCGCTTCATCACTCTAGCAATTCGAATATCCTCGGAAGCTGTCATAACGATTATCTTGTCAACCATTCGATTAAAACCGCTCTCAAACAAAATAGCCGATTCCATAAACAATAGGCTCTCAGCACTATGCCTTTGAATCCAATCTTTGAAATCGGTATTTACTACCGGATGAACAATACCATTAAGCTTTGCAAGTAGCTCGGACTTCCCAAAAACCAATTTTGCTAACGCTGGGCGATTCAATCCCTGATCATTATAAATATCCTCTCCAAATAATTCAATCAGTTGATCTTGAATCTCCGGATGTTCATTTTGTAATCGTCTGGCTTCCAAATCCGAATCATATACCGAATAACCGATTTCACGTAGCCGCTCCGAAAGTGTTGATTTTCCACTCCCAATGCCACCGGTTATACCTATGATTATTGGAGTTTTCATTTGTTTTAATTTATTGAGAATTGACTCGTTTGTAAATTTTTAATGTAAGTATGTGTCACTACCTACTTACAACTATCTTCCAGTCACTAATGACTAGTTATGCGAATCAGGAGTTGAAAATAATTCTATTTTGGTAACAGTAAGCTATTTCCCGTAGGCTTCGGCGTGAGCTCAGTCGAACGGGGATAAACAAAGATAAAACGTTAATGGCCTACGGACAATAAAACATTGATACATGTTTATTCTATTGATATTGAAGTCCTACGGACTATTTTTCAACTCCTGATTCGCACTAGTTACTAATTTCAAAATCCGATACTAAAACCAACAGTAATAGTTGTATTCTTGCCTTGAAGATAGGCCGGTGTGAACATATCTAAATACCCTTGTGCCGTTTTACGTATCTCTCCATCGATAGGTATTGACGTTAAGTCATACCCCCGAATATCACTATACGTAACATTAATCAAAGCGTATGCATTGCTAAAAACCTCATATTGAGCATTAAATCCTATTGTTTTGTTGCTCCATGTTATATCTCCCAAAACAGGTTGACTAATAATCTTTGAAATGGCATCGGTATGGCTTGCAGTTCTGCGCAGGTACTCATATTCATTTCCATGTTTTGCATCCATAAACGACAGGTTTAAATCAAGTCCACGAATTGGTTTATAACGCAATGCCAGGTACATTTCCTGCGAATTGTCCCCTAAATAACTTCCAAGGTTATAGCTGTTCGACGCCCATGTTAGTACTGGAATAGAGTGCTTATAGTTTATAATATTCGTACGGGTAAACTCACCTATGACAGATAAATTTTGAATCGGGAAATTACTCAGATTAGCTCCGATCTTTATTGAAATAGGATTTTTTTCAGCACTACTTGGTTTAAAACGGGCAAAGTTTATTTCATCAGCATATACGGAAGTAAACAAATGCAAATGCTTAATGTTGCGCGAACTTACATTAAAAAAAACTTGCGAGTTTTGATTCTCTACCCCCAATCCTTTTGTCATGCTATGATCAATGGATTTATAAAATGCAAAAGGCAGTAAATAAGCAGCCTGCACATTATTTTCGGCATACACAATCGAATTTCCTACCGAGACATTTAAATGTTTCACCGGAGTAAACGTGAATATATTGGCCGCAAGAAATTTATTGGCTGGGCGATACCATTTTGTGGTACCATTTTCAAGATAGTAATGACTTGAATCGGCAACATTAGAAACTAACCAACCGTGAATATACTGCATTTCGAACCATTTTGTCGGTTTTAAGTGTAGCGTGAGCATTGGAAACGATGGTGCACGACCCGAAAGGATATTCGAACCATGGTAATTATCGCCCCAGATAATATTATCCTTCACCAAACCTACCGATCCCCAGTTCCAGGCATATTTTATTCCACCACGAGAATCGCTGTAATCGCCACCACCACTGGATTCTTTATACTCATAGCCAGGGAAGTCATTTAAATAACCGGGACGAGCCAACAATTGCCCTTGAATTGAAATATCACGAAGACTTCCATACACGCTAAGGTGTTTACCCATCATTGCTTGAAATTCAGCTCCATACCAACGTTTAGTGATATTACCATTGGCATTACGAGTAACAGTCATCCCAATTATTGGCGTAATTCGAGCCCTGAATATACTATCTTTATAATGAAAAGCCGGCTGTATAAATGCCAATGTCGAAGTTTCCTTATTGACCAGGTTTAACTTGGTTTCGGGTAAGATATTTTGTTCTAATGCGAATTCATTCAGAAAAAAGCGCAAGTCATCATTCTGGCGTTTATTCAGTAGCGTATTTTGCTTTTGAGCCTGCAATAATTTTTCGGCAATGAACTGGCGAGAATAGGGTTTAACGGCAGAGTTTAATTCAATAAGTCCTTCGCTAGCCAATTCGTCTAAGTAATCATAAATTCGCGTATAAGAAACATGTTCAGGAATATCCTGAGAGAACATATTTGAGAAAGCGAAAGCACAAAACAATAACAATACAACTCTTCTCATAATGGATTGGTTTTATGAAGATTAAATATAATAATATCTAATATAGAAATAAATTAATTGATTCTAAATTCAATTAATTCACTATGCACTTCTAGCGTTTTTAATTAAAATATTTTGCAATATTAAGAAAAAATACCGTATATCTGTGATGAAAGTACCATTTCTTTCACAGGCATTTAGGTATTTCATTTCAGATTCTTGTATTTCGGACAATGTATTGGGCATATCGGCATAAAATGGAGGCAACAGACCGGGTTTGTATGCAATTCTTTTTTCCTGTAATTCCTTGTAGTACAAATTGAAATATTGTACGCTCAAAGGGCGCACTCCCACTAATTTCATGTCACCATTCATCAAGTTATAAATAGTAGGTAGTTCGTCAATCCAAAACCTCCGCATAATTCTACCCATAGTAGTCACTCTGAAATCTTTATAGAATTTACCCCCATCCTTTAAGTTGTTACGCTCATATATATAAGCTTGTAGAAATTCAGAATAAGGATGCATTGTCCGCATTTTATAAACATCGAAAGGCTCCCCATTTTTTCCGTAACGGTGTAAACGAATAAGTGGACCGTAGGTTTTGTTCAACAACATCTCAGGTTGCTTCACTCTTTTGGCAAATACATAGGTCAAATGACCAATTTTTTTCTCACGAAGCACCTTAAAACCGCAACTGTATATTCTACCTAGCACCTCAGCCTTCGATAAAACCCGATCCCGCCCTCCAGTAAAATAGAAGTATAACCATTGAGAAAGGAATATCTTAGGAATTATGCGTTTTACTATGAAATTAAATATGTAGAAAATATAATTAAATCCTTTGTTATATTTATTCAGTATTTCTTTTTTGTATGTGCTTTTCGATTCGTAGCAACAAATAAAAACACCATCATCGGGTAGTTTTTCATTTGCAATAGATAGCATTTTATTAATCCCAAGAATATTATTAAGTTTCTCAAGCTGAATAATGGTAGAATACTGATAATGCGGTTGAAATTTCAACACCAATGCATCAGTTGTGGCATATACATATGTATTTCCATCAGCTAGAGTAAGATTTTCATTTAAAAATGTAAATACTCGTTTACCGGAATGATCTTGAATAGTAGCACACAAGTCTATCCAACTTTCTTTGTCAAGCGGTACGGCTTCTTTAGTTCTTGCATTTTGACGATTCTCGTCTAAAGCAACCACAACATCGTTATATTCAACAGCAAGACGATAGGCAAAGTATATATTTAAAGCTGCATAATTAATTGCAAAAACAATAATTGAAACAGCAATCAAAACGTATTCCGAAAACTCATTATTGAAGTAAAACTGTATAAGAGCCAAATAAAACAACGATACAACTACCGATGTACTAACTAGTTTTAAGGCCGCATGAAAAAAACCTTGTCGTTTTAACGGTCTATATCGTTCAAATAAATAGGAACATAAAACCCAGGTAATCACATAGAAAAGTGAAGGTAACGAATATTTTGTGAAGGGGGTATTTGTAGTTAATGGAAACCATTTCAACACCACAAATAAACTAAACGAGAGTAGAAGAACATCTACAATTACACTGATGATAGTTGGTTTGTGAAATATTTTCATTGAAATGTGTATGTTTGTACAAAAGTAATACGAATAAATCGAAATATCAACACAATTTCACAATTCGTATAAAAAATCGTTTATTGTCTGGCAACAAGCATTTTCTTTATGAGATTCTTCATGCTCTGAAAAACTAATTCCTGCAACCATGGGAGTGGTTTATCAATCCATCTCTGGGGGTGCGTGGTTATCATCATCACATTTTCTACTGGTTTATTTTTTATATATTCAATAAAATCAAAAGTCGAATGAATCTTCTTTTTTCTCGAACCAGATGCTGGTAACTGATTACAGATAACTGATTTGTCTCTCACATTATATTTTTCACCATCCCACATACGAGCTGTGTCGGTAAAGTAAACTATATCACCATTCAGAACAGCTGGAGTCGATAAAAAATCGAGATATGGCTCGCCAATCACTCCTAATTCCCGATAGTCATTCAACTTCCACAGATCACGATTATCAAATCTGGAAGTCGGGCTACCGTGCATACAAATGGTTTTCACTGGGTAAAACTGATGAAAATAAGCCAACTGAGCCTTAAAATGTTCAAGTGCTTTATCTGCATTGCCATTGAATAGCGACAAATCTTCGTAATGATAACCTATTTCGTGTCCTAAAGCTGCAATGGCTTGTATAATTTCGGGTTTATTACTTTGTGGCACAACCCGAAAATAGTAACTGGCACGAATGCCCATTTCAGCCTCAATCCTGGCTGTCATTAACGACCGTTCAGCTTTCAAATCAACATCATGACGCAATATCACATACCGACCCACTGCTTTCTCTTCGCACCACTCTTCGAACGTGTAAAAAGCATAACCCACTTGCTGAAGAGCATTTAGCAAGTGCCGGTAAGCAGACAAGGTAAAGTCGATAGCCATTTTTGATTGTAATTAGTTGGTAGTTGGTAGTTGGTAGTTGGTCCGATAATTTTTCACTTGCTTGGCACTCTCAGGGTAATTTTCTATAAACCAAACATAGAAGGCTGTAACATCAATTTTATCGGCTAGCATCTTTTCTCGCCTTATTGAGAATTCTTTCTTAATGTCTTCAATTCTTAGTATATCATCAATTTTTTGTAACATTTCATCGGCATTCCCCGGTTTAAAGCCAAATGTAAGCCCATATTTGTGTTCTAACTCTTCAAGAACAGACAGTTTACCTACAAAACTACTATACCTGATAGAAGGAACTCCCAATAAAGCCGACTCTCCACTCATTGATTGGCTATCGCCGATAAGCATAGTTGCAAATGCCAGCACATGATGAATATCCAACGGATTGATATTTAGGGCATACATCTGCAGATTAGGTGTTAATGGTTTCTCACTCGAAATATAAACTTTACCATAAGCAGTCAGTCGGGTTATAATATTCATAATTAGTGTTTCATCGAAGCCTTTTATACCTAAATCATGATAAGCATCCAGTGCCGAAAATCTTAGAATAAAATATTTCTCGACATCAATATACTTATCCTTTATCTCTAAACTTGGCGAAAATTGATGAGGATGCAAATACGCTAGCTTTTGGTAACCATCATAAGCTATTTTTTTTTTAGTCCAAAGCCAGGCGTCAACAACTCGGGGAGATATGATTTTTGTAAAAAAAGTATAGGACGTAATTGCATATAGCTTAATTGCTTTTGCATCATCTTCGCTAAACTCAAACGACGGAATTCCTTTTATAAAGCCCACGCGTGCTACCGAACCATCAGAGGCAATCAATAAATCCGGCTTATGCTTATTTATAATACGAAGCATTTCAAAGTCCTTATTTATAAGTGCTAAAGCCAGACCAACTATCCCATATTTCTTTGGTCTGTTTTTAATTTTTATATATTTAAGTCCATAATTTATACAAAGTTGTTCCAAAATATCCTTAGGCCTAATCACCACAATTACCTCATGTCCTTTTTCTTCCAGTTCCTTCAAACTAAATTTAAACATATGGAAGTGAGCCGGATGACTTATTAAATATAGATATTTACTCATTTGAATAATCTTTGATAATGGATAGTAGGCAGTTTAATTTTTTTGGGGGATAATTGTAATGCGTTGGAATCGTTACTATGTTTCCAATAAGCTTCTCATAGTTAGCACAGCTTCCTTGTTGATAACCAAAGTGAGGTATTATTTGTGCCGATTGAACAAAGTGTCGACCAATTTCAATTCCTCTCATTGCGGCAAAAAGAATAAAATGATCAGGATTCTTTACTAATACTGGAATCATAAAAAAATTCTGTCCTTGCTTTAGTTGACATATCTTAAATGAAGGATTATCCTTTAAAGCCTCCATTATCAACAGCCCATTGTTTTGTTGCACTTGAAGTTTTTCATCTATTTTCAATAGTTGACTTTCAAAAACAGCTCTATTGCAAGGAAATCCAAATTTAATTGGTTTGGTAGAATCTACCGGCTTTCTATAATCAAATTTTAGTCTTCTAGCCTCTTTTATTTTTAATGTTAGTACATTATAAATAAACACATTATTCATTATTGACAACAAAACAGCTTTCATCAGATTCAGTGCTGAGTCTTTGAATGCCGGAGCACCAATCGCTTTCAGACAATGCTGAAATGCATCAGCATACTGTAGGTTATTCAGTAATAAATAGCCCCCTTGTATTGCAGATGGAAATTTAGCAAATCCGTGTGAAAATATAGCTATATCGCCCGTTTTTCCAACCAACCCATTTGCATTTTCAGACATAAAAGCATGAGCACAATCTTCTATCAGCAGCTTACCACACATTACCAACCGAATCTCATTCACATCAGCCGGATAGCCAAAGGTATGTGTAAGTATAAGGGCATCAATATGCTCAACTTTATCAACAAGGCACTGTTTATCAATAACTAAACTATCATTTATATCAACAAATGAGACTATGCACTGTGCTTTCTCTATTGCCTCTAACACTGTAGGACATGTAAATGGTTGTACGCCTACCTTGGAGTTAGGACAAAGTAAACTTAACGCCAGTTGCAAACCGGAGCGTGCGTTGTCAAAGAAATAGATGTTTTCCGAATCTAAGATTGATGATACAAGAGAGCTCTTCAACTCAGGTTTAGAAAAAAGCGAGCAGAATGCTATTATCTTTTCTTTAAACGAAAATGAATAATTCAGTCTTGGTTGTACAAATTTAAACAGGCTCATTGGTTGAAAATTATTTCTCTTATTTTGGTTTGTATTGGATGAATTTTCCTCACAATAACCACTCAAGCGTATCAACAATATTATTTCCTTAGCTTTCTTCGACGATAGTAATTTATCCCCATTTCGCCAATCTTGTACAAAAGGGGAGCATTAATATGGATAAATCTGCCATGCTCCACAAGCTTACCTCCAAACTTCGATTTAAACTCGCGAACTCCATACCCTTCATCGGGCTTACCGGCCCCCATCATATCAAAACGCTTATACCCATTTGCCGCTGCATATTCAATGGCGGCCCAGGTAGCCAATGTTGAAGGAAATATATTTTTTATCTGACCATCCAACCCACAAACAAACCACTCATAGATCGTCTTGTTTTCCAGTAAAACACAAACACTTCCACCCACAATCTCATCCTTGTATTTAACTACAAATAGTTTTCCCTGCGGGAGTTGAATCAGCTTCTCAAAAAAATCAAATTCAAACAGAGGTGTTTTTATCTTTGTTTCGTACAGGTTTTTCAGCAATTTGAAAAAGACACTTACATCTTCACTATTTTTTGTCTCAAACCATTCTGCACCCTCTCTCTTCGACAGTCTTACATCCCTCCTCTTTGTGGTATTCAACTGCATAAGAGCAGCCTCTGCACTATCTGTAGACACATGAAAATTCAAATGAGGATTGTACGTAAAACGAGCCTTCTCAAAGGTGGTGCGGTACGATGAGAAATCGTTATAATTTCTAAGCTCCAGATATATTGCTTTGCCTGAGGTTTGTTCAATAGTGTAATTCAATAACCGGAGTAAAGCATTTGATGAGATATTTGTGTCTAAAAGTAATCCACCCGGAACTATGGCTCTTCTACTCAAAAAGCGTTTGAGTCCATTTCCGTCGAATATAATGTAACCGCAAACAAGTCCGACCAGACTTTCGTTTTCCGAAACGGCAAAAACAAAAGGCTTCATAAAAGAGAGAGATGAATAGAAATTGTAGCAGGCCCGGGTTTGAAAAAAACTCGCCGTTGGCGAATTACGGACTAATTCCTCCCATTGAGTAGGATCAATATCATTTATGGAGGAGTGTAGAACTATCATTAGTTAGTGGTATAATTTGTACTTATGCAAAGATACAAAAATTGTTTAATCTGTACCACATTCTAGGCCTTGTACCGCCGCCATTGGATGACTTAAAGACATCAGATGAGTAAATATATCTCAAACAGCAGTAAAAAACAAGTGAGTCCCCTCTTTAAGCAGGACTTCCACTAATGGAGAATTTCACGGTACAAATTCAGTAATTTTTCAGCCACTTTTTCGGTACTCCATCCCAACTCAATTATCCGTTTTCTTCCGTCTGTTCTCATTCCGTTGTCCAATACCATTTTTATTTTTTCTGCAATATCAATAGCATCGTATGATGCAATAAAGCAACCTTCAATTTTATCTATCACAAAGGGTACATCACCTACCGGCACAGAAACAATGGGACAGTTGCATGCCAAGGCTTCTTTTATAAATTGCGGGGAACCCTCAGTAAAACTAGTCATTAATGCCACATCAGCTGCATTCATAAGCAATACAACCTGTTCTCTACTATAGTTTTTCAGCTCTATCAACTGAACATCGTGTAACAGAGCAACAGCAGATAATGCCAACGTTGAATTCTTGACAGAAATCTCAAATGCACTTGAAAATAAAACAAGTTTCTTTTCTGCTTCTAATCCTAATAGCTTACGGGATTCCGACTTTGATTGGGGAACAAAAAGAATAGTATCAACTCCACAAGGAATTAAAGAGAAATTTGTTTTCAAATCGGATTTCGATCTATTTTTCTCAGATACAAATATATTATGTGCAGATAACATCATATTCATCCGCGAAAGAAGGAACAAACTGAGCTTATTTATATCACTTCCGTGGTAAGTGGTCACAACAGGTATTTTCCGTTGCGTATTAGCTAGTAAACCCGATAAACCATAATGTGCATGAATAATATCGGGTCGGAATGATTCTATTTTTTCTAAATAAGATTTCCTATTCTCCCAATACCCATTCAAACCCTTACCAACAATGGGATAATAATCCACCTCCACTCCTATTCGCACCAATGACTCCCCTTGCTCAAGAATAAAAGGAGCTATTTTTCCGGAATTTTTGCTGCAAACAATTAGAATTTTCATAGTTTCTAGTCAGTAGTAATGCGAATTTGGAGTTGAAAATTAGTCCGTAGGACTTTAATATCAATAGAATAAACATGTATCAATGTTTTATTGTCCGTAGGACATTAATGTTTTATCTTTGTTTATCCCCTACGGGGAATTAATTTTGTTTATTTCTATTTTCTATTGATATACATTCCCGTTCGACTGAGACTTCGGCGTGAGCTCAGTCGAACGCTCACGCCGAAGCCTACGGGAAATAGCTTACTGTAAGCAAAATAGAATTATTTTCAACTCCTGATTCGCATTAAAAACTACTAACTATTATTACGCCATTCCCCTCCCTGCCAACTTAAACCAACTCCAAGCAACAATAACTATAAAAATAAAAATAGTGTACCACTGGAAATATTTCTTTTCTTTGTTTGTTATTTTACTAATACCAAAGGCAGCAAATACCATCAGAAAAGGCAAAGCCGGTTGATGAAAACGCTCTGATTGAGCAAACGAACTCATGGCTATTACGAGTAAATAACCAATAGTAAAAGAGCCCAAAGTAATATACTCCCGCCATTTTCCTTCCTTAATAATCCAATACAGAGCAAAGATGACAAAGAAAGCCAATATATTTTTTACATAATTTCCACCATTAATTAGTTTTTGATTCTGTTGCAAGGGTGTTTCAACAATGGTTGGGAAAGGTATCACAAAAATAATAGGCGCAAACACAGCACCCGTAAAGTATTTAGCAAATTTATTCCCATTTACTTGTACTGTTCTCCAATCCATAGATGCCTGTTGGGTAGTTTCTCTCGCTTTCCATACCTGCTCCACTTCTGTACTTAGTCTACCTCCTACGAAATAGCCGATTGTCAACACAACCCAAATTGTTAACATTACACGTTTACCCATTCCTAATACCTTGGTAGATGTAAAAACCAAAGTTGTCAATAACGAAAAAATTGCCGTCGCACCCAACACCGTCCGAAAGAAAAAAAGTGAACCTGCTAGTACTATGGGGGGAGCAATTTCGACAACATTAAATTTCTTATTTCTGAACATCCAATCCGACCGCTCCATAAAGGCTACAGTAAGTAGCACCATCTCCACTTCTTTGGTATGGAGTCCTGTGTAAAGTATAAGATTGGGCATCAACATGCAAAATATAGCAGCCATCCGTCCTGTTTCTTCTCCAAAATTACGGACAGTAAGCTTACAAATTAACACACAAGTATAGGCTCCATACAGCACTTTTAATAATCGTTCAATAATAATCGAATCTCCTGTAATCCAATACTGCCAACCCAGATAGAATGTATATCCCATATCGGAGAACCTACCATTAAGATAAGAAAAAAAAGCTTGTAAGTTGCCGTCATTTATAAGCTGATGCACCCACTTACCTTCTTCATGATAAGCAAGAGCATCTCCAGTATCAAATTCAAAGGGTTGCCCTGTCATATAGGTATAAAAGAAATAGCTAAAAATCATCCAGACCAATCGAATAATCAAAGCCGTTTGAAAAAGCTGTTTTACAAACTTTTTAGAAGATATATTACCCCATTGTTTAGTCAATTGGTTCGCAAAATAAAAAAATCCAATCACCTCTACTAATCCAAACACCCACCACATCATCGATAAGGCATTTTTAAAGAAAATCAGGTTACAAAACACCAATACGATTAGGTAGAGTGTAATGGCTTTGGAAGTGAAGTATTTGGGGAAGTAGGATAGCACAATATAAGTGATTAACGATTAGTGATGAATGATAAGTAATAAGTAATTAACGTTTAATCAATGAATTCTTTGCAGTTAAAATGCTGGCTGTAATAATTTTCATAAGTTCAACTGCATCATTCAACAGACTGTCGAATTGCTTATTATCAATATAGTCAGTTTTGTGTGTTAATTTCAACCAATAAATTGTTTCATTACATTCTTTTTGGACAATTCCGTATTTATGTATAAAATCCGCTTTACTTTCGGCATAACTGCCTTCACTTTGTAGTGCTCCTATTGCAGTTCCACTTCGTAACAATTGCTTTGACATGACAAATTCCTTTTTATTCTCTGTTAGGTATTTATACAAGTTGATAATCCTAATAGCAAAACAAAACTCTTTTCTGCCAAAATTGATTCTTTCATAAATTAATCACTTATTGTTTACCACTAATAGTTTATCACTAATCACTGTTCACTATAAACTTGCTTGAGATTCTCTATGTGTTTTTCAATGCTGTATTTTTCTCTGACAAATGTAGAAGCTTCTTTTGCTTTTGTCAAAAAGTCGGTTTTATCTTGCAAAAATAACAAAAATAACCGAAGTAAATCACTCTCATCTTTTGTTTTGTAAATTGTCGCATACTTTCCAGCCTCTGTAATTTCAGTCATCACCTCCCAGTCATTTACAAATACAGGAACACCTACTGCCATAGCTTCTACTACACCGATACCGAATGTATCATGATCTGTAGCGTAAATAAAAGCATCCAGTTGTTGTAAAATGTCTGGAACATCCTCTCTGCTACCTAAAAAGCTTACATTCTCCAATAGATTGTTTTGCCTACAATAATTCACACAGTCATCGTACAAAGCAGCTGAATTATCGACTCTTTTTCCTACAAAAACAAAATGAAATGGTATGTTCTCCTTTTTCAATAATTCCAAAAAACGACAAATAGTCAATTGATCTCTTACTTCATTGAAATTGCCCACTGCACCAAACAGCATTGTATCGAGGGTGAGCTTTAATTCTCTTCGCAGAGTATTTTCTTTACTCTTAGTATGACTTGAAGTTATGCTATGAGTGCTTGCACTCTTTGTCTTATCAAATTTGTCAAACGATATTCCATTGTATACCACCCCCTGTTTATTCTCGTCTAATCTATACTTCTTTTGATAATATTCTCGTTGGGCATTGCTTACGTAGATATTAGTGTCAGTTCGTTTCAGGATAAAGGAAAGAATCAAGTGTCCTAATTTACGTTCCTGTAAATCATATCCGTGCAAGGTAAGTAAGACCTTGATATCTAACCCCCGAATGGCTATCCAAGCCAATAAAGCATCTAGGGGTTGTTGAGCATGTACTACTGTAATATTATTTGTTATCATAACTTTTCGCAAACGGATAAAGTATGAAAATAAATTCTTTCTGAATGGAAGTTTAGTCATCAGGATTCCACTTGCCAAAAAATCTTGCTCAAACATTCCCGACTTTCTGTACACAGCAATTGCATCCAGTTTATTGGCAGTAGCATTCCGAAAAACATCCAACAATAATGTTTCTGTTCCGCCACGATTTAAAGAACCAAGTAAGTATGCTATTTTCATTAGTTGCTAGTTAATAGATAGTTGATAGTAGTTAGTTAGTTAGTTAGTTAGTTAGTTAGTTAGTTAGTTAGTATCATTAATCACTTATCACTAATCGTTTATCTATTATCACTATTTTTCCATTTTCTTTTAAGTGCAGATCCGAACTTTAGCAATTCAAACCCGATTCTCACTATCATTTTTGGCAAAATCTGATAATACAGTCTATATTTCAATTCATGTTGTTGCCAATTAATTCGCGACAATATCGATTCAACTTCTACTTTATTTTTTTCGGCTAAATAATACGGCAATAGACCATAAAGTGCCAATCGTTCGTATAAATACCTAAAGTCTATATCTCCACTTAACTCACCATAGTCGGTAAAAAGCATATGTTCCTCCGGCTGATACAGCTTCTCTCCTATTGCTCTATTTACCAGCTCTACATCCTGATTATAATTTGCCAACGGGATATTCAGAAACGCAACCGGATACTTTGTTGCTACCCGTATCCAAAGATCAAAATCCTCCCCTAATTTCAATTCTGGTTTAAATCCATGCTCTTTCTCAAATATCGTTTTTTTCAGAATAGTGGCACCCGTCCACAGTGGCATACAAAGTGTTTTGGCATATACCCGACAATAATTTATCAGTCCTCTGTCAAAATTCGATTCTACACCTATTGGTGCACTTTGTTTCGTCCCATTTTTGACAATAAAATAGCCACTACCATAAATGCCAACTTCAGGAAATGCCTCTATCAACCTTTTTATTTCCTCCAGATAAGTAGGCTCCCATGTATCATCAGCATCCAGAAAAGCAATATACTCATACTTTGCCAGCTTTACGCCATTGTTCCGCGCCGTGGATACACCCTGATTTTCTTGTTCAACTATCCTGACTGACCCCCCAACCCCCAAATGGGGGAGTAAGATTGGGGGAGTAAGAAAACCCAACTTCCCTAAACGCTCAGCCGCAGAACCCCCATTAGGGGGCAGGGGGTTATCAGTCGACCCATCATCCACTACAATAAGTTCAAACTCTTGATAAGTTTGAGTAAGAACTGACTGTATCGCCTTTTCAATATAAGCGGCTTTATTGTATAGTGGGATAATTACAGAAAACATTTTTTATAAGTCGGTAAATTAAATTGTTTATTGCTATTTAATAGGTGAAGTACTATTGATTTTTTATTCGTTTAAACAAAACAAACATCCAAAACAAAATTCTATTTTGGGAGCATAAAACCTTTACAGATTTATTTCCAATTTTCTTCCCAAATTCTTTGGCTTTTATAAAATCTTTTTGTTTAAATGCTAAATTCAACAAAATAGAATTTATATAACAATCGTAATTATTTCCATCGTATAATAAATCTTCCGGAAATCTATCACATAGATACTTATACATAATTTTTTCTTTAGCATATTTTTCTTCAATTTTGCAATAATTTTCTGGATTGCTCAATGATTCATGACCAAAACGATAAGTAGCAGTTGATTCGGGTAAAAAACCAATTTTCGTATATTTAGACAGAATTAACCATGTTGGCCAATCTTCTATTGGAAATTCAAATTTTATATAGTCTTCAAAAGGAACATATTTATCATATAAGTCTTTTCGGAACAGAACTGTAAGAGTTAATGCAGGAACATTACCTGCAAAAAACAATTTGACAAGACCTTCACCCTGATATGTAGTTATTTGAGAAGTTTTAAACCAATTTCTAGTTACTTGCTCAGTATTAATATTTAGTTTATCATAATCACTATAAACCAAACCATAATCGCTATTATTTTCAAGAAAATCAACCTCTAATTGCAATTTCGACTGATTGTGCCAAAAATCGTCAGCAGCACAAACTGCAATGTATTTGCCTTTTGCTTTTTTTATACTCAACACAAAATTGATTGCAATACCTCCATTTATTTCATGAAAAAACAAATGTATTATTTCAGGATATTTTTCTTTATACGCTAAACAAATTTCACGAGTTCCATCCGTACTACAATCATCACCTATAATAATTTCAAATGGGAAAGTACATTTTTGTGAAAGGATAGAATCAAGGGTTTGAGTAATCGTAGATGCTTGATTATATGCCGTAACAATTACAGAAACAATTGGGTTTTCCATTAAATTAGATATTTAATTTTAAAATCAATAATTATAGAAATATACTAAATTCCATTTTAGAATTTCATATTCAAGCATTAAATAAATACATTTTAATATTTTATTTAAAAAACAGCTTGATATAAAGTCGATGTAATCAAAACTATAATTTTACCTTGTAACAGAAAGTAAAAAAATGATTTATTTATTCAGATATATGTGAACTTACCATTGCATATAGTTTCTTACTTTTTTGAACAATTATATAATTTGGGTTAGCATCTAATATAATCTTCGCTAATACTTCAGGATCATCTGGAAAATGATAAGTACAAATTGCTAATTTGGGACCATATCGTTTAAGGGTTTCTTTAGCACCAGCTAACATTTTGCGCTCAAAACCTTCTATATCTGATTTAATAAAATCAATTCGATTTATGCTGTTTTCTACCACAAATTCATCAATTGTAGTCACTTCAATTTTATTTGCACTATCTAATTCAATTGAAGAAATCATATTAGAAGACGAATTATTTTCTGTCATACTAAAAACTCCGGAATAATCACTTAATCTTTTTTCCACAATTTGAATATTGGGGTTAAGTTCTTGTGTTTTTCTTAGATATTCAAGATTTTCCGTTGATGGTTCAAAAGCGATAACTTTAGCACCTTTTTTTGAGGCATAGGCACTAAAGTCTCCAATCCAAGCCCCAGCATCTATTACAACATCATTTTCTTTTACTGTTACATCAATATCCATATTTTTATATCCATAGGTACCTTCAGGTAATAAAAAGTCAAGCTGATCTATCAAAGTATAATCATAGTTATCATTGTGAATACAATAAACAAATAAAGTATCCATATAAACAGGATACAAATATCCTATAGATTCCGGCTTAAGCTTTGGAAATCTTATTCCATTAAAGTTCCATAACCCATCTTTATAGTATTTCTTTTGAAGTTGTAAACTTTGTTTATGTCACTTCTTTTCATTGGCTATTTTCTTTCCAAGAATAATTTTGTTTATTCTGTGAATTATCATGTCTAAGGGAGATTCTATTTTAAATTTATATTTACCTAAAGCCATTTTCATATTATATGATTTTAATTGTTATTTTTTTGATTTATCATAAAACGTTGAATCTAATGTTCAATTCTCACTTTTAACTTTTTGCTATCTATAATACTTTATTCTCCACTTATCAATTTTAAACAAAATTCTTTCTACAAGCCAAAATACTTTCCTTGTTAAACCATACTGATTGATTCTTTTTATATGTTCAATAGTAGAAGCCCAATGTTCGTAATCAACCAAAACATTAGCAGGCAACATCTCTGATAGGATTTGTTTCCGTTCAGCCTTATCCAAACAGGGATTTACGGTGCTTATTCCATTCATATCAAAAATAGTCACATCAATATCCTTATAAACGGGCATGACTCCCTGTAAAACAATGACTTGTAAATACCATTTCCAATCCGATACTATTTTCAAATTTTCATCATACAAGCCATAAGTATCAAATAAACTACGCTTGATATAGGTAGATGAATGATTAAGTGTTCCTGTATAGAAATCAAGCATTGTCGGGGTTCTACCTGCAAAACCTCTATCCCGATATATTCTTTTTACAAGCGGTTTCAACATATTTCCATAAAATATATTACAGTCACTTGGTAATGAGTCCAACATCTTCTCAGTTACATTATTTGCTGCCAATATATCTCCGGAATTTAAAAACTGAATATATTCTCCTTTAGCCATACGGATGCCTTTGTTCATGGCGTTGTAAATGCCTGAATCTTTCTCACTAACACAGACAACATTAACACCTCTTAATTTCGTTTGTCCACTTATCTCTAATCGTTTACCACTAAAAACTAAATCGCCTATCACCTGACACGAAGTGTCAGTACTACCTCCATCAACAACAATGTATTCAAAATCATCTGATCTTTGAGCCAAAACACTTTGCATCGTTTTTTGTAAACCAATGACATTATTATAGTTAATTGTAATTATGGAAAGTTTAGACATTTTATCTCAATTTAAAATTTATTCAAAACCTCAATTAAACGGTTTACATTAGCTTCGATATGTCCATAAACTCAATGTTGTTATATGGATCTCTTCTAAGATGGGATATGTTTCTAAAATTATACCTTGCATAGCTTTCTGTTTATATGGTGGTATTGAATAATGGATTTCTGACTTAATTCAACATTTAAGAAAAAGATATATTTATATTTCCCAATCCTTATCAAAAGGCAAAACACTATCTGAAACCCAAAAATACAAATTATGACGTGACGGATAAATCGTTTCAAACACTTTAATATTTTTAAAATGAGGATCTAAAAATCGTTTCAAGTCTTCTTTAGATTTAAATTCATATTCATGTTGCGAAAGACTCTTACCTTCAGTCTTTTCTACAATCGTATAGCCACTTAAAATTCCAGTTTCCTTTAAACGATTTTTAATATCCCTCATAATCATATCTATTTCAATTTCTGTAAAATGAGCAATCCCTGCGTCCCACAATATATTATCATATTGGCCTTCAGGAATTTGCGTCCTAATATCACATAGTTTGAATTGAATATTCTTTGCTTGATTATATTTTCTCGCATGGTGGATTGCAGTACTATCAAAATCAACTGAAATAATACTCTTTGCACGTATAGAATAGAAATGATATGTATTATACCCATCTCCACAACATAACTCTAAAACATCTGCATCATTCTTAATAGCTAACAAGTTGAAAGTACTTCTTTCAACCCAAAGTGGATTTTGCGTAAATCTAAACAAATAAAACTGATCACAATAGTGGTCAAACCATTCCGGAGTTGGAGCAGTTCCCCATTCATATTTAAATTGTAGTTTATGCATTTTAAATGCAAATGATCTGCTAAAAGCCGAAAGTAATTTAAAAAATCTAAGATTTGCTTTTTTCCCAAATACTCTTGTACTACATTTGAATAATAATTTTATCATACTTAGTGGTTAATTATATTTTATTTAAAATAACTATGTTTGTATTATTTTTCGTTCAGCATATTTTTTATATTGTGTTCAAAAACATTTGTACAAAATGAATTCATTGCTAAATTTCTACATTCCAACGCCATTGTTTTATAACTCTCCTCACTTAAAGACAAAATAGTATCAATTCCGTTTGCCATGTCATAAATATCGCCAAATATTGCCCGGTATCCGGTTTTTCCGGTTAATACTAAATCCATAGCTGATCCCATATCAAATGCAACAACTGGTGTTCCACACATTATTGATTGATTAATCATCATAGGTCCAGAGTCTTCTAATGATGGACAAACAAAAATGTCAGCAGCTTGATATGCTTTAATTAAATCTGACTCTGATAGATAACCCACCCGTTTATGATCAAGTGATATTAATCCAATATCAGCCGTACCTGCAATTAATAATACTACATTTTCATTTTTGATTATGTTGATTACATGTAATAGTAAATTCATTCCTTTTCTTTCTTCTTCCAAAAATGTGGCTCCAAAAAATATCACTTTTTTGTTTTCATCAATTTCAAAGAACTTTTTCATTTCAGTCTTTGAAATAGAAGGCTTAAATCTTTCTTCATCAATAATCTCTAAAAGCTTAATACATGGGCTAGATTTATATAAATTTGACTTTTTTACTCTAAAATAATCTGACTGTGTAGCAACAACCAATGTTGCTGTATTAATTCGATATTTCATTTTAAAAGCCATATTTCCTTTTGCTAATTTCATCAATTTCTTATTTTGAATAGCAGGACAATGTTCACATCCATTTTCATAACCCTTACAATCCCAAGGATAGTGACACCCCCCCGTAATAGGGGCATTATCTATCATAAGTATATAGATTTTTGCTTTAGTCAGCTTATGTAACTCATTAAGTAATTTTGCATTTATAAAACCAGAAACCCAATAAACAAAAATAACATCTGGATTTCGTGGCAATAAATTTAGTATCCTTTTTGCAGAATAGCAATTTATTTGTTCAAATTTATTGTAAAAAAAATACTTGTCATTGAAATCGAAGTGCGCAAGAAAATTGCGCAAAATCATTCTTTTGATTTTTGAAAAAAAACTTTCCATTAGTGAATTCGGATATCGTATAACATTATCCTGATTCACTAATGGTTTGTCTTTTACAATCAAATAAGAATCATATCCCAATTTAATTAGTAAACGATGATTTTGTAAGGCATAGTTTCCAGCACCACCATTTATTACAGTTGACAAATTCAATATAATTTTTCTATCCATTCAGTTTTTAATTAATATATTTAAAGCTGTCAATAAGGTAAATAAATACTGATATCAATAAAGTTTAGTTGTATACTTTCTTTTTAATTATAAAAATATTTTTTCCTCTAAGAATACGACATATTCTATTCATCATCTTTTTCCATACTGGCCTTTTCTTTGGATAATAGGCAGAATAGAATGAATTAATTATCCGCTTATCTTCATACAAAACATCTAAAAAAGACGGATATTTAGTTGCTAAACTTGTGTCTTTCCGATAACTTAGTCCTTTTTCCCCTGAATGTATTCCAGAACCATCACAACCGATATTGTCGATATATGAAATGCAAGGTAAAATTGCAACAGCATGATTCATAAAATGAGCAAAAACGAAACGAATTGCCCAAGAATCAATCTTATTATCACGTTGCATTATTAGCATTTTGTTTAAATCTTCGCCTCCTCTATTAAATGCTTGCATCAGATACGGTTTGTTCAAATACTCCACAATAGAATCCAACGACCAATCCACACATTCCCATCTATCAATCCAAGTAGCCCATCCATATGAATAAGATCGTAACGAGACAAACACGTCATATTCATAATCTTCAGGAATTTGAAACAAATTATAGGCTGGTCTGTCTGCTGAAATAGAATATACTGTTTTTTTATATTTATAATACTCTAATCCGCTATTCATGTATACTAAAAAGTATTTTGAAGTTACCAAATCATCCTCCAAAACAATTACTTTGGCATGTTTCGATAATACTTCAGAAACACCTTGAATAATTGAATCAGCTAATCCTTTATTAAATTCGGATTCAATTATATATACTTCCTTACACCATTTCTTGGTTCTAATAACATTTCTTACATCAATTATCTTTTGTCTTTGATCTTCCGTAGAATTTTCTTTTACACCATCACAATAAATATACAATGTACTTTCCAAAGCCTGTTCATTTTGCATTAAAGCATTCAAGGTTTGCTCTGTATGCCAGGGACGATTATACACAAATAGAACTATGGGGGCTAAATTATTATTCATCTGCTCTTTGTGTTTCATTTGTCAGACAAGTTTAAAGAAAGTAACCTATCAGCTAAGACTGAATTAAAGAATTTTGAATCAGAGTGAATTAACTTATAATTATAGTTGTTCACTAATTCATTGACAAAAGACATAGGGGGAGTAAATCCCCTTTTTTGAGCGTATAGAATATAATCCGGAACAATTCCTTTTAAAGTTTCCTTCAGAAAAAATTTAGGTTTATATTTATTGTATTTCATTTCTAAAGGCAAAGATGAGATAAATTCAATCAATTTGTAATCAATCAATGGAGAACGAATCTCTACAGAATTACCCATACCCTGACGATCAGCCAGATACAAGCATTGTGTTGACATAAAAGTTTTAAATATATCATAATACAATTGTTCTATTTCACATTTCCCATCTTCATACGAATGATGCACATCGATATCTTTGAATTGTATCGTTTCGCCATTATATTGTAAAAAAGCCTTTTCTACAAACTTCATATAATCATTATAGGTCCAATTAACAGTAGTTTTGTCATTTATTTTGTTCGGATAACCTGCATATAGCACATACTGCCAGTTTTTAAATATAAATTTCAAGAACTCTTTTTTCTTCCCAATTCCTTTCCAGGGAAACAATGCCTGATGCTGATGTTTTAGTTGCAAGGATTCTGCTATCTGATTATGCTCTGGATATCCATAAAACAGCTCATCACCTCCCAAACCACCCAATAATACGGTAAAACCCATGGCTTTTGCCTTTTTGTACAATGCCCATTGCGACATGGAAGATACATCACAAACCGGTTCATCGATAAATTGAGAATATTCCCAAAACAGATCCTGAAAATCGGCAGCATCCAATTCAACTTCATGATAAATCAATCCCTTTTCCTGAGCAAAGCGTTTTGCAACCTCCCGTTCATCACAATCGTGCTGGCCTTTGTATCCTGCTGTTATTACATGCACTTCTCGTCCTGTCTCCTTGGCCAAGGCTGCAATAGCACTGGAGTCGATACCCCCGCTTAGCAAAACAGCTACCGGCACATCACTACGTAAACAAAGATTAACTGACTCACGCATCAATCGAAGTATCTCTGCCTTTGCCTCCTCTAGAGTTCCTTTAAATTTTGGCGTTAAATCACGTTTCCAATAAGTATGTATTTCCAATCCTTTGGCATCCACTAAAGCATATTCACCGGCTTGCAGACGTTTTATTTGCTCAATATAGGTATTCTTTAAATCTATAGGATAATTATATCGAATAGATTCTGCTAATGCATGTGCATTGATTTGTGTTTTATCAAGATAATTTTTGAGAATAGCCTTCAATTCTGTACAAAAAACAACTCCTGTAGGAATTTGAGCATAATAAAGTGTCTTCTCCCCCACTCTGTCACGAGCTGCAAATAGCTGTTTAGTTTGTCTATTCCAAAGGCAAAAAGCAAACATTCCCCGCAAATGATCCAAACATTTCACACCATACTCTTCATATAAATGTAAGATGGTTTCAGAATCTGAATCAGAATTAAATACATGTCCCTTTTCAATTAAATCTTGTTTCAGTTCTATATAATTGTAAATTTCACCATTACATATCAATACCAAAGACTTATCTTCATTGAACAATGGTTGCTTACCATTTTCCAAACCAATAATCGACAAACGGGTATGTGCTAACCCACAAGTATCATCAGTCCATACACCGTTTTCATTTGGTCCACGATAATGCATTTCCTGATTCATTGAAGTTAATTTATCAATATCAGAGTCAGTTATTTGGGTGTAACGGTATATTGCTGAAATTCCACACATTCTATCTTAATTATTATCTTGAATAATGTTATTTTTATATTTCGATCTGAGATATGTTTTAATTCTTAAAATAGGCAACAAAAATATCATTGACAAGATTGGTTTTGAAAGTGTACAATAACTTATTCTTGACAATTCACAACTTTCTTTTATAAGAGTTTCATTCTTTATTTTTTTAAAAAAAAAATGTTGTTCTCTTATAGGTAGATAAGCAAGCTTTTTTATAAGAACGTTGAAATTACATTTAACAAAATCCATTAAAAGTTTTACATAACTTACATCAATATTTTTCACATAATCACAAAATTCGATACATTTTAGATTTAACTTTACTGATTCTGATAATTTTTCACCCGTTTCTTTCGAATTCATAAATGAAGTAGGATTATCTCTATAACAATAAGGTGTTTGTGAAACATGCATAATTCTTGTTGCAAGTATAATTGATTTAATTGAATATAGAAAGTCTTCAAAAAAAACATGTTCCTCAAATTCAATATGATTTTGAATTAAAAAATTTTTACTATGAAGCTTTCTCCAAACTTCAATATCCTTTTTCCACCATATTTCACCCTCATGATGAAAAAAGTTCAAACCTGTCATTACATCTGTAGTGTACTTTGTATCATAAATTTCCTCAATTTTACCTTCAAGAGTGACTCTAGCATAATCAAAGTGCAAAATATCAAGATGATTATCGGACATGATTTTAATAAGTCCTTTTAAAACATTAGGCTTAACAAAATCATCAGAATCAACAAACCAAATATATTCACCTACAGCAACTTTTAAACCTGCATTTCGAGCAGCCCCTTGTTTGCTATTTTGTTCAAGATCAACAAGAATTAATGTTGAATATACTTCTTGTAGTGCAATGACGATACTTCTGCTACTATCGGGTGAACAATCATTCACAATAATAACCTCATAATTATCAATTGGAATATCTTGTGCGTACAAGCTATGAACACATTCAGAAATGTACTTTTCTACATTAAATAAAGGTAAAATAAAAGAGAGTAAAACTTTGTTTTCCATAACTTATTTTTAGGAAACTCTAATTTCTTAAGATATATTGTAACTACGCTGAGAGTAATGTACTAATCCAATTTTAGAAATTATCAACTAACGATTCACATTTAAATTGGTTGTATTCATTTTTTATTCTTTCTGAAAAAGCTTTAACTCCATACTTTTCACAAATTTCATTTGAAATTTTCCGTTTATCATATTTCATAATATTTTTCAACATATATATAATAGCATTCGCTAGTGAATTGGGGTCTCTTATTGGAACTATAATTCCATTAGTCTCATTCACATAGTCCTGCGGACCACCACTATTGGTACAAACAACAGGTAAACCACACATCAATGCTTCTGTAATAGCTAATCCAAATGTTTCTGAGTAACTCGTTGAAACTAACAATGAACATTCAGAATACTCAACCAGGATTTTATCTCGAGGAACGATTCCTTTAAAAATGAAATAATCCACTAATCCTGATTTTTCAACTTCTTCATTAACAATACAGTTTCTACCGGTAGAATCGTAATAGTATGGTTTATTTATTTCTAATCCTACAACATTTATCACAAAATCAATAAAGCCTGACTCCACCATTATTTTTGCAGTCTGGATTAATATATGAAAATCTTTACAACCCAAATGATTAGCTACAAAAATAATCTGATTTTCAGCACTTTCTTTTTTATTATCCGAGAAAATGAACCGACTATCGTTCAATAAATTTCCAACAACCGAGAAACTTTTTAAATTGAAATTATTAATCAATAAATGTCTCAAAACGTGATTACTAACACATAAGACTTTTGAAACTCTTTCATATACTCTTTGCTTCTCGTTTTCAAAAAAATCTATATTCCCTCTAAATGAATAAACATTATGCTCAGTAAGTATAACAGGGATTTGATATTTTTCTGCTAAATTACACACAAATACAGCACTATCGCTTAAAGATTGTATATGTATCAGATTTGGTTTCCAGTCAGTTTGGATTAATTCCTCAAAAAGTTCACCAAACAACTTATTTAAATAATCATCTTGCTTTTTTTCTAATCTTTTAGGCAATAACTTAACATATAAATAATCTAACGCAATTGTATGTTCTTGTTGGGTATATTTATTATCCACTCGTTTTGAATAAACAAATTTGCTATTAAGTATTTGTTTTATTGCTGTTTTTCGTCCTAAAGGCAAACGCTGTCCAATTAACACCTTGAAATCGAAATCATCTTTCAATAATCTCAATTGTTCCTGAAAAAATGAACCCAAAAGTGGATCAGTTATTTCAGGATACCAAGCGGGGACTAACAATACTCTGGGTTTGTTTAACTGTGGCATCATAAATTGTATTTTAATACTTGGAAGTCATCATTTTTTATGATTATTGCTATTGTGGGAATTATTCAATTTTATGATATCTGAAAATCCCCTTATATATTTAAACGGCATAATTACATATTTTCCAATTCTATAGGCTTTTGAACGCCTAACACTTTCAAGTTCGGTCTTACATTGAATATATGCTTCCATCCATATAAAAGTTTCAGCAACCAAATCATTTCTCACTGTCATTTCTTCAGAAGACAATTCTACACCAGCCACTTGAGGTAATTGATCTTTCCACTTCTCGAAAAACAAAACCGTATTTTTCACCCAGTCTGTAGTAAAACTGCCAGAAGAAAAGTGTTCAATCAAGATATCAGATATTATATATACTTGAAAACCAGCATTTCGTATTTGCAAACAAATATCTAAATCGTAACAATGAAAACCTTTAAAGGTCAGCTCATCAAAAGAAACTAGAGAGAACATTGACTTAGGAATACAAAACCACAATCCATCAACAACAACACCCTCAATAGACAATTTATCTTTAAGATAAATCAGATCCATCTGTTTCTCTACACTATATTTCCCATTTTTAAAAACACGTTGTAAACCGCCACCAGAAGTTACTCTTGATTGATACCAACCTATTGGTGTTTTTGGCATAAAATGAGAACCCATAGTACCAATTAAGCCAACCTTTGTATTCTGAAAATGATTAATTACTTTCCTACCCCAATCACTTGTATGAAACAAAATATCATCATGCATAAAACAAAGAAATGGAAATTTTGCTCGTTTCACCCCTTCATTATATGCCGAAAAAATCGAGTATTTGTTCTTTGAATTGTCGACAACAATTAATTCATATTCAACTCCAATAGTATTCTGAATGTTATTATTTAGTTCAGAAGTAATATGAGCATTTCTTGAGCAGAGAATAATTGAAATCATTGTGGTTGTAAATTTAATTTTAATATAGTTATAATTCCTTATTCATGTTTATCAACAACTAAATTTCTGATATATGAAAATGGCTTTAAGATAAACTTACCAACACGATATGCTTTAGAGTGTCTTGTTGCTTTCAGCTCTTTTTTCAATCTATTTACTTCTTTTGTTAATGATATTACTTCATTTACAAAAAAAACTTTTGATTTATTAGGATACTTTTCAAATATTAAATTGTAAAATTCTTCATAAGAAATAGAATCCCTAAAATTATGGGAATTATCCAGAATGTTATTACTTTCTGGAATTCCAATTTGTTGATTAGAATGAATCCGATATTGAATAAGTGATTCTTCAATAAAATGTAAACCATTTAACCCTGATGCATGAAGTGCAATCCAGACATCATGCCAATATTCAAATGGGATATTAATTGGAAGGATATTATTTTTTAGTTCTTTACAAAATGCAACAGTTGCACCAGTAACTTTATTATTATTTTTAAATAAATCATTAAATGCTAACTCATTATTCTTCCAATTTTTACGAATTTCTAAATTAAAATCCCATTTATCCCATAATGTGGAACCAATTAACACTCCGTTTCCATCTATTAAATCACCATTTGAAAAAACCAATAAATTTCCTAAATTATTATCAAAGGCATTAATCATCTTTTCAATTTTATCTGGATACCAAATATCATCTTGATCGGAAAGAAAAATTATATCACCTGTTGTTAAGGATATTGCCTTTTCAAAGTTTTTTATTGTTCCAATATTTTTTGTATTAACAAATATATTGAATTGATTTTCATTTGAAAACGTATTTATAATACTAACAGTATCATCTGTTGAATTGTCATCACAAACAATAATCTCATCGGGCAATATAGTCTGGTTTAACAAACTTATTAATTGTTCTCTAATATATTTTTCTCCATTATATGTACAGAGTGCTATACTTATTCTCATAATCAATAAATGTAATAATCAATTCCTATAAATTTTGTTTATTACTTTCTTAAACTGCCTATATGGGTATAGAATAAACCTACCAATTTGCCATGTTTTTGTTTTTTTTATTTTGATAGCAGTTAAACTGATTGCAGATTCAATATCAGATCTTGTAATAGCTTCGACTTCTTCTGTATAACAAATTGTTTGTTCAAATATCTCAAATTCTAAATCATTAGAAGCAATAGCTATATTGTACATAGGTAAAAAAGGATGTTTTAAACCTTTGGGTTCAACAACTAATGGTTTATTATAAGAATTATGATTTTGATCTAAAGCTATAATTGAACCACTAAAAGTTCTTTGACTGAAAAAAAACACATTCCTAAAACTATTCGAAATTAAATTTCTAAATTCAGAATAATATAGCTCCTTAACATGATATTCATTTTTACGATTAAGTAAATCTGAATAATAATACTTATCTGGAGAAGAAATTATTAAAATCCCTTGAACTTTTAAAACCCTCGTGATTTCACTTATCATTTCAGTATGTTTGTCGTGATGTTCAATCGTTTCAAAACTAACAACTACATCGACAGAATTATCTTCTAATGGTATTTTAGTTGCATCTCCTTGAATAAATTTCAAATTTTCATTTAAATATTTGGCTTTAGCGTATTCAACAGCTTCAGGACTGATATCTACTCCAATAACGTTTTGTGCATATCGCGATAATATCTCCGAACCATAACCTTCTCCAGAAGCTATATCTAGCACCTTTTTATTTTTCAAATCAATCTGATTGATTACAAAATAATATCTATTTAAGTGTTCTAATTCAACAATTCCATCCCAACCGGGAATAAAACGTTCGCCTGTAGATTCCATATAACTTTAATTATTCGTTTTATTTATATCCTATGATAATTTTTCTCTTTTATCCCATTTTAAGAAGGGTCTTATTAATCCGGGTAATTCTGCTTTATAATTATCATTTCGTGTTACAGTATCTATAACTTCAAGTATATTTAGTCTTAATAAATTCATTTCATGGAATAATATTTCGAATGGATTATATTTCATGCAAGCGAAACTAATTTCAATTTCTCCGGCTTGTAATAAATTTGCAGGTATCCAAACTAATGTTTTATATAAACCTTTTTTTATAGCTTCATTTCGATTGTAATCCTCTTGATCATGAGAAGTAAAAAGATGTAACTCCATATTGTTATAAACATTTATACCATGTGTAAAAAAAGAAACATCATTTAAAACTTCATATTCTGTATAAAATCCAATTTTTTGATTTATAAAAGCATATTTTATAGGTTTATATTCGGAATCAACACAATATACTTTTCTCAATTTTATATAATCATTACCCGGTGCATTATTGCCAAGCCAGTTAGATTCGTACGAGACATGACTATTTAATGATAAATATTTATCAACTACAGCATTAGTAGTACCACTAAATGAAAGACTACCATCATTTAATAATACTGCATGTTTACATAAATCATTTATAGCCGCCATATTATGACTCACAAACAGCACCGTTCTCCCCTCTCCTTTTGAGATGTCCTGCATTTTGCCTATCGCTTTCTTTTGGAATTCGGCATCGCCTACAGCCAGCACTTCGTCTACTACCAATATTTCAGGCTCGAGGTGGGCAGCTATGGCAAAACCAAGACGCACTGTCATACCCGATGAGTAACGTTTGGCGGGAGTGTCAATGTATCGTTCCACGCCTGAGAAATCGACAATCTCGTCGAAACGACGGGTTATCTCTGCTTTTGTCATGCCCATAATGGCACCGTTCATATAGATATTCTCACGGCCTGTCATTTCGGGGTGAAAACCGGTACCTACTTCCAGTAAGGAAGCAATACGTCCGGCTGCTTTAATAGTTCCGGTAGTGGGTGCTGTAACTTTGGAGAGAATCTTTAGTAATGTCGACTTTCCGGCTCCGTTTTTCCCTATAATGCCGAGTACATCGCCTTGTTGCACTTCGAAGTTGATATCCTTCAGTGCCCACACATATTCACTTTCGCCTTTGTGTGCACGGTCGTTTACTTCGCCTATCTTTAAATAGGGATCTTCTTGTCCACGGACATTCATCTTCCACCAACGATTAAGATCATGACTAAGCGTTTGGGTAGAGACTACTCCGAGGCGGTATTGTTTGGATATATTTTCGAATTTTATGGCTGTTGGCATTATAACTTCTAATTAAGACACTTGTTTTATTAAACTACGAATGACACAAATGACACGAATTATAATCTTTCCTTATTCGTGAAATTTGCGTAATTCGCGGTTGATGTCCTTTATAGTAAGGAACAAATATTTATTATTAAACTACGAATCACACTAATAATAATCTTTTCTTATTCGTGAAATTTGTGTAATTCGTGGTTGATATCTTTTATAGTTAAATATCTACTTATTTATTAAACTGCGAATGACGCGAATTATAATCTTTCCTTATTTGTGAAATCTGTGTAATTCGTGGTTCATATCTTATAACTGTGTATTGAAATAGTACTTGTTTTTAAACTACGAATGACACAAATGACACAAATTAAAGTCTTTTCTTATTCGTAAAATTTGTGTAATTAGTGGTTGATACTCTCTAATTTATGCAGCTTATAATGTATTCATATACCTTTTGTATGTCAAGCTTTTTTCTCCAAAGTTTATCAATATTCCTAATTGAACATTTGTTGCTTTCAAGTAATTTATAATTTGAGCTTCATGTTCGGGTAATATTTGTGAGACAGCTTTAATTTCAACAATTATATCATCATAACAAAAGAAATCTGCTATGAAATTCTTTTTAAGTTTTCTTTTCTTATAATAAATATCAATAGGCGCTTGCGGTAAAAAAGGAATTCCACAATCACTTAATTCAATCTCCAATGCTTCTTGATATACCGGTTCAACAAATCCGCGACCTAAAGCAGAATGAACTTCCATTGCTGCGCCAACGATTTCAAAAGACTCATTTTTATAGAGTATATTTTCACTCATAACAAGCAATAAAATTAAAGAATAAGTTTAATTAGTGGACAACTATGTACAAAAATCAATATAGAATTCATGACACTCTTAATCTGCTTAACAAAGATATATTATTTCGTTTAAATATCAACTATAGAAGAGTTATAAAATAGAAGGAATGAAAAAAGGGCTGTAGAAAAGAATAGGAGCTACATTAGTCATTCCTCCAGATGAAACATTAAATATTTTTCATTTTGAAATTTAGCAGCAAGAAAAACAGCAATATTTTTTCATTTCCCTATTTTTCTGCCGGAAAACATCAAATATCTTTTCGTTTCGGTATTTTGAAGCAAGAAAAACAGCAATATTTTTTCATTTTCCTATTTTTCTGCCGGAAAACATCAAATATCTTTTCGTTTCGGAATTTTGAAGCAAGAAAAACGACTATACTTTTTTGTTTCCCTATTTTTCTGCCGGAAAACATCAAATATCTTTTCGTTTCGGAATTTTGAAGCAAGAAAAACAGCAATATTTTTTCATTTCCCTATTTTTCTGCCGGAAAACATCAATATTTTTTTGATTTCGGAATTTTGAAGCAAGAAAAACAGCAATATTTTTTCATTTCCCTATTTTTCTGCCGGAAAACATCTAATATTTTTTCGTTTCGGAATTTTGAAGCAAGAAAAACAGCAATATTTTTTCATTTCCCTATTTTTCTGCCGGAAAACATCTGATATTTTTTATTTTCGGTATTTTGCAGCAAGAAAACATCGAAAAATTTTGGAAACAGGTATTTTTCCGCGGGAAAACAACGAGAAATATTGGAAGTACGCATTTTTCTCGGAGAAAACATCGCGAAATTTTGGAAACAGGTATTTTTCCGCGAGAAAACATCGAGAAATATTGGAAGTACGCATTTTTCTCGGAGAAAACATCGAGAAATATTGGAAGTATGCATTTTTCTCGGAGAAAACATCAAGAAATATTGGAAGTACGCATTTTTCCCGGAGAAAACATCTGGAAATATTGGAAATGGGTATTTTTCTCGGAGAAAACATCGAGAAATATTGGAAGTATGCATTTTTCTCGAAGAAAACATCGAGAAATATTGGAAGTACGCATTTTTCTCGAAGAAAACATCGAGAAATATTGGAAGTACGCATTTTTCTCGGAGAAAACATCGAGAAATATTAGAAACGTGCATTTTTCCGCAGGAAAACATCTAATACATTTTCGTTTCGGGATTTTGAAGTAGGAAAAACGACTATATTTCTTCGTTTAAGTAATTATTATTGATATGTTTGTCAAATTTGAATTGATAAATCATCTTTGCTTCAATTTTACTTGAAAGTCTAAATTATAATATTTGCAATAATGCATAGAATACTCATTTGGCAGGTAATCCGTATCTGATATATAGTACAAAACAGGGTGTGGATTTTTATGGCGGCCAACTAATTTGTATAATAAATACTTCGGCCCATTTGTATAGGGTATAGAAATGGGAGCAACTTCTACTACTCCTTTCACACCCTTAGCATTGAGAGTTTTCAGATAAGTCAATCTATTATCAACCGAATCGGCATAGTTTTTCGCTGAGATTCTATCTAAATAAAAATTATATGCCATTATTACAATGAGAGCAAATAATCCAATATGCAGCAAATTTTTCAACACTTTTAGATGAATAATATTCGATTTAAAATAACCAAACAAAAAAGCCTGATACATGATAAACAGCATAGTTAGAAATACCATCGGTGTATAATTTCGTTGAATACCAAATCCACTCCACAAATAAACACTCGGGAAAACAGATATTAATACATAAATCCCATATATTATAAATGAATATAAGATTAATGTTTTGTGACTTAAATTAAATAGAGTTGGTCGTTCGGATGTGTTATGACCAAGTTTAACAAATAATAAACCTAACACTGAGTAATATGGCACATAAAATATTAACTGATATAATAGTTGACTTAATGCATCTTTGTATCCTAATAAATAACCGGATATATTCATCGGTCTTATAAATTCAGCCATTTCAATTCGCTTATAATTACCGGGAGCTATAACAACAATAACGAAACAAATTGAAATTATAAAAATTGAAATGACTAAACGAATAACTCTAATATCGTGAAAAACTATTTTTGGTTTAAAATGATATAAACTTAGGTAATACAAACCATTAGAAAACAAAACTCCGAGTACTACAGGGGTGAATGATTCCTGACCACCTCCGATTAATAATGACACCATGATTAGTAATACCCATTGCATTTTTGACAACTTGTCTCTGTTCACCAAGTCAAAAACAAAAACTAACATTGGTCCCAATAAGTAATAGTCCATGGCACATAACCAGTTAAAGACTGCAAAATCAATATTAGTGAGTATATATAAATTATAGAAAACCAGTACAATATTTATTAGCAAAAAATTTGATACATTCCTAAATATGTGTCTTGCAAAGCTCCAACAGAATGCAACTCCAAAAAGCCAACATAAAACAGGTAAATAACGATGTTCATTAAATATTAAAATAAGCTTCGAATATGTTCCAACTTTAAAATAGCTAACAAAACGTCCAGATCTCGAAAAGTAAAAATCACTAACAAACTGCCCAATACTCATCTCTTTCATTTTCCACAAAAAATGCAAATCATCAAAATGAAAGCGAGAGTAAAACGCTAACATCAGATAATACAAAAGAAACAATAGATTTAGAATACAAAGCAACAAGATGGTTTTATCCGAAAATGCCTTTTTTGACTCAAGCTTATTCATAATATAATTTTCAATAATAATTCCCTGTAACACATAACCTCACAAAGTAAACTACACCAATCAGCACTTGAATAAAATAAGTAGAGAGAAGTAAATTATTTTTGAAGGTTGTACCTTGTTGTTTAAAGTCCTTGAGCAAGGCCATAAGCGAAACAAAGAAACAAATCCAAGTACAGATAACTATTTGCCAATAGAAATTACCATGTGTTGCTCTTGGTCCTGTTTCGGCAATAAATAGATAAATAAATACGGAGACAATAAAGGAAAGAGAAGAGAACCAAAACAATTGACTTTTTCGTACTTTATTGAAGTTAAGCACCGCGTAAAGAAGTGGGAAAAACAATGAGAATACAAAGGCATATGGCATTGGCCACAAATCGGGGAATAGTGGACTGGTATAAAAAGGTTGAAAAATAACAGACGATTTTTCGTTACTAAATGGATCTTTTGTCAGATAAATAGACCAAAACTCCAGCGCTAAAAAGACCAGACCTATCACAATGGGTAAAATGCCTTGCCAGAATTCTTTTTTGAATTTGTATTTAAGAAGCAACAACAAAGGATACACACTTACAAAAACAAAAAAATAACTCGGTTTTATAAACACATTCAGAAAAGTCAACAGCAGAATCCAGTTATTTCTTTGTGCATCGTACTGCGTCAATTGCCTGTACGACTGCTCGAAAAGCAGCAAAGCAAAAGGGAACATAAATAACACGGTAGAGTTGTGCCAAACATTGGGTACATAGTTACCAATATACATAAACTCATCTAACGAATAGCTTGGAACAGGAATGGCAAAAACAAAAAGTAAGCTCAGCGCTAATCCTACTGATAACCAATAATTCAACAGCGAATTCTTCTTAACATCAATTACAGATACTATTTTTTTTTGCGACCAATGGAGTCGATAAGTCGTAGCACCGGCTAAAAGTAAACACAAACTAATTTCAGTAAACCGAATATTTCCTGTAAAAAAAGAGAATATATTTACCAACCAATAAAACATAAAGTTACCTGCAGTTGGTCTCGAACCACTTAGCATCTCACGCGCAAAAGCCGCATGTTCACGCATATCATTGTATCCATTGGGGATAGCTGCCAGTACAGCCATATATGCCATAAATAGAAGTAAGAATACAGATGGCAGTATTATCTTATTTTGTTTCATCAATTTTTAATTAATCGTTAGTTCGATATAAACAAACAGCTTATGCTATCGCCTCAAATGATTGGCTTTCAACTTTCATTGCCGTCACTTTTAAGTGACGGTAATCAATTCGAATTTCTGAGTCGGCTTTAGCCAAAATGCATAGTTGAAATGTTTGGCTAAAGCCGATATTGAATTCTATTCTTGTTCCATCAGCGTTCGACTGAGCTCACGCCGAAGTCTAAAGCAGACGGCAATTGATAACATTGACAATCAACTTATTTGGGAACATAATAAATACTTTCTTATCCCAAACCCAGGTTAATTATTCATTTGACGCACACAATGCATTGCTACAAGAAAAATGTATTTATTGCATATACAACTCTCTCAACATCAGTCTCTGATAGTTCGTAAAACAGAGGTAGACGAACTAAACAATCGGCAAAATGATCGCAATTAGGCAATTCTTCACCTTCATATTTATCAATATAATAGGGGCTGCTATGCAAACTCAAATAATGAAATACAGATAATATCTTATGCTCCTTTAAATGGGCAATAAACTTGGTTCGTTGGTCTAAAGACTTGCAAACCAAATAAAACATATGAGCATTATTGGTAGCGTAAGCCGGTAGTGCTGGCAAGAAGAAGAATCCTTTATCAGCAAGCGGTTTCAATGCCTGATAATATTGGCTCCAAATAGCCTTTCGACGGAGTTGAATATCTTCTAAATTTTCAATCTGCGCCCAAAGAAAAGCAGCAATAACTTCTGAAGGTAAAAATGAAGAGCCGGTATCAACCCAACCGTATTTATTCACTTCTCCACGGAAGAACTCCGCACGGTTAGTACCTTTTTCCCAAATAATTTCAGCACGATGTATAAACCGGTCATCATTTATCGCCAACATTCCGCCTTCTCCCGAAATGATATTTTTAGTTTCGTGAAAAGAAAAAGCAGCAAGATGACCTATCGATCCCAAAGCTCTTGCTTCTTGCCCCTTACCTCTTGCCTCTGAATAGTACGAATCCACAGCCTGTGCAGCATCCTCCACTACCAACAAGTTATATTTATTGGCAATGGACATAATTTTATCCATATCACAAGCCACACCGGCATAGTGTACAGGTACAATAACTTTAGTTCGGGGAGTTATAAGTCCTTCGATTTTATCTGCATCAATATTGGGATTATCGGCATAACTATCTGCAAAAACTATCTTCGCTCCCTGACGGACAAAAGCTAATGCCGTAGAGACAAAGGTATAACTAGGGATAATAACTTCATCGCCCGGTTGAATATTGCAAAGCAAGGCTGCCATTTCAAGCGCATCGGTACAGGAAGTTGTGAGTAAACATTTCTTAAAACCATATTGCTCTTCAAAAAATGCCTGACAACGCTGAGTAAACATGCCATTGCCCGAAATTTTACCACTATTTACTGCTTCGTAGATATAATGTGTTTCTTTACCGGTTAGGTAAGGTTTATTAAAAGGGATTGAATAGTTCATTTTATTTTCCTACTTATTATCTATATCAATTTTTCTTAATGGATTTCCAACATACAATCCTGACTGTACAACATCTCTAATTATTACTGAACCACCGCCAGTACATACGTTATCAGCTATCTTTATATGATCAATCACAGTACTATTTATGCCTATATTGCAACATTGCCCTATTTCTGTAAATCCTGCAATAGCAACTCTTGGAGCAATAAACGAGTGAGACTTTATCAGTGAGTCATGCGAAACAACAACTCCTAGATTAAGCAATACATTATCTTGAATAATTACATTTCTGTCAATTATACAGCCTTGATAAATTACAACACCTTTACCAATTCTTGCAGTATAATCAACAAGACAAGAAGAATCAATAATGCTTGCAAATGGTATTTGAGTTGAGTATTTTTCAAATAGTTTTTTTCTTTCAACAAAATGATTATACCCAACTCCAATAATTAGCTCATCAAACTCATTTGCTCTAAAAGAAGAAAACAAATCATTTGTTGAACCTAGAACTGAATACTTACCAACAACTGTTCCAATGGTTGCAACATCATCATAATAACCTGAAATCTCATAAAGAGCGCCTTGTTCCACTAAATGCGCAATTTGTTGTCCAAGCTCACCAGCCCCAATAATCGCAATTTTTTTTTTCATATAAAATTTAGTTTTTCAAGCGTAATAAACTATAAATTGATTATCAATCAAATTTAAAGAATTTCAACAACTTTATAGTTTGGTCGTTTAGTCGTTTTTAAATTGATACGATATATATATTCTCCAATAATACCCAATGCTAACATTATTAGTCCTACTCCAAATCCAATAGCTAATATTAGCGATGGATAACCCATTGCAAGATCGTTGAAAATCCATTTACGAATTACAATGTATGTTGCAAAAAAACACATTCCAATTAACAATAAAATTGAGAAGGAACTTAAAAACCGAATAGGTAAATCGGAGAAGGTTACGAATATATTAATAGTATGATTGATTAATTTATTATATGTATAGGAACTCTTACCCCCTTGTCTTTCGTGATGAGTTACTACACAAGACTGTACATCAGTAGTAATCCAAGATAAGTATCCATCCAAAAAAGTATATGAGTTTCTCATTTCAACAGTTGATTTTGCTACAGAAGCTTTAATTAATCTAAAAGCCGTATAATCTGGATGAATCTCTGGAATTCCTATTCGAATTATATTTTTTAGTATCGTTGAACTAAAATTTCTGAAGATAGAATGATTAAGTTCCTCATATTTCCCGTAAATAACATCAGAATTTGACTCATTTTGTTTGTTAATCATCAAAATTATGTCTTCAGGCGAATGTTGCAAATCCTCGTCCATTGTTATAATAAAATCACCTTTTGCTTGTTCAAAACCACAAATTAAGGCATTATGTTGACCGAAATTTCGGCTCAACTTAATTAACTTTACAGTATCAGGATATTTACTTTTAAGTTCTTTCAACTTTATCCACGAATTATCCTTACCACAATCATATACAAAAACAACTTCATATGTATAATAGAATTTCTCAAAAAAACATTTGATTTCTTCAAACAGGCTATTAACTGTTGTTTCACCGTTGTAAACTGGAACCACCACTGAATATTGTATCATAAATAAAATCGTTTTAAACTTTTGTAAATTATATAACCACTTCTATCAGCACTACACAGTGCTGAATGTAATTCATTATCAGTTAGCTTTGCATCTACTATTTCACTATATTCTTTTGCATTTTGAATTATGGGTAGAATTCTAGTTGTTTCCTTTGATAGAAAATAAACTCCTGAACAAAACTCATTATGTATAATTGGCGTCTCAAAACAACCCAAGGAAACATTAATTACACCTTTTAAAAAATCATATCCAGTTGATAATCGTACTAAGTCTGAACCTATAAAATCTCCTCCCATACGTGCACCCACTTCAATAATGTAAACTTTGCCTGAATTAGTAATTTTAAATTCTGAATGACTTGCACCATACATAATATTTAGAGCAGATAGTGCTTTTATAGTTTCTGTTTTTATTTTCTGTTGAAGAGCTTTTGGTAGCATACTTGGCTGATGATGTTCTAATTCAACAAAATAAGGTTCATTAGTAGTTACTTTATCAGTTATTGCAAGTATAAAATGCTCCCCTTGCCAAGAAATAGTTTCTACACTTACCTCATGTCCTGAAATATACTCTTCAATTATTGCTTGATTTTTGAATGATATAGCTTTAGCCCTATCAACTGCATTTCCTAAATCCTCTATTTTCTCTATTCGACTAACACCCCTACTTCCTGATCGGTCAGTTGGTTTAACTATTAATGGAAAATTGAAGCCATCAATTGAATAATTATTAGCTATTACATATTTGGGAGATAAAACGTTATGTTTATTAAACTTTTCCCGCATTTCAAATTTATTCGTTGTAGCTAATGTGTCAGAATATAAATTTGATGTCAGTTTCATTTGCTCTGCTACATAAGAAATAGTTGGAACTGCTATATCAGAAGCTATAGAAGTGATTCCATTGATACAAATACGTTGACATACTTCAAGAATTTGTTCTTTTTCTACAATTGAAATTGGATAAAAATAATCTGAAACATCCTTACAAACGGCTTCATCTTCCCATGCAAAACAGTGAGTTTCAATTCCCATTTCTTTTGCTTTTAAAACTAGAGGTAATTGCAAATAACTTGCACCTATAATTGCTATTTTTATCATATTTCAGTCTTAAGCGCTTATTTAATAGTAATTAAATAAGTAATTATAATTATTTATAATCTTGTAGTATTCTTAATTGTGAATTGCGGTTTGTTATTTACATTCATATAGGTTCTTCCTAAGTATTCCCCTTTAAGACCTAAAGATAATAATAGTAATCCACCCATAAATAGCTGTAATACAGCTAAAGTAGTCCACCCTTCGACTACGTTTTTGTGAACAAAATAATCGATCAGATAATATACAATCATTATAAAACCAATAACAGAACAAATAGAACCAACTATTGAGGCAACTCTAAGTGGAGTTACCGAAAAAGTAGTTACATTTTTAAGAAAAACAGATATAGATCGAGTGAAATTAAAGTTACTGCTCCCCTTATACCGTTTGTGATGTTCCACATCTATTTGAATGATATTATCGGTAACCCAAAGTATAAGACCATCCACATAAGGATATGGACCAACATATTTTATTATCTCATCAACAATTTCTCTTGTAAATATCTTATAAGGAGACAGGTAGATATGCTTCGGTTTATTCATCATCCATTCCGATATTTTACCATTGAACCAACTCCCCATGTTTTTCCAAAGTGCTTGTTCGCGCTTTTCAAAATTAGCATAACAAACATCCGAACTACTATTTCTACAAGCTTCGTACAACTTCACAATATCATAGGGAGAGTGTTGCAAGTCGTCGTCCATTATTACGGCATAATTACCTTTAGATAAGTTCAAACCGGCCATTAATGCATTATCCTGTCCGCAATTTTTACGCAAATTCACCCCATTTACCTGAGCGTATTTTACTGATAGTTGCTCAATTACTTTCCAACTATTATCTGTACTGCTGTCGTTTACCAATATCAGTTCATAGGAGATGCCCTTCAACGCATCTTCAACCTGAAAACATAACTCAGTCAAATTATCTTCGCTGTTATAAACAGGAATAACAATACTTATTTCAATCATTTGTAATTTGAATTAAAATATCTTTATCAATAGTAATTATCTTATAATTAGCGTTTAACTCATTCAACATAGTCAAAAATGTAGTTTCATTAAATCTAAATTTCTCGTTTCCATTTCCGGCATTTGTAAACCGGGAAGCAATAGTTCCAACAAATCCTTTTGCTGTAGAAATATTTTTAATTGGCTCAGAAATAATTACTTGTCGAGAAGAAGCAATCATTTTTCTGAGTATCTCGATACTATTATTTTTAAAATGATAAAGCGATCCTGTAATAATGTATGTATCACATTTTTCGAACACATCCAATTCATTAACGTCCTTTAATATTGCATTATAATGATGCTTAGTGGCATTATTGACAAAACGTTCATTTATATCGTACCCTTTCCATTCAATTCCGTTTTTTTTACAATGCTCTGCAATATAAATATCGCCAAAACAAAGCTCTATCACAGTATTTGGTTTGGGTTTTAGTAATGCATTTATCCTTTTAAATCTTCTTTTGTATTTTCCAACATATAAAACGGACATCAACAATCGATAAAAACTAATATTCCAATAGATTATACTTTTTTTCATAGTAAAATTACCTTACAAAGCGACCAGAAATATTTAAATACAGAAAAACAATAAGATAGTTGCCGCTTCGAAAAACCAGTAAACATATATTCTTCTGGAAAACAGATACTATTACATATTAACGTTTATTTTAAAACAGTTTTTTAGTATTTCACCGTTACTATTGTACCAACAATGATTAATATCAATCCTACTACCTTACCAATAGTAAAAGTTTCACCTAAGAAAAAAACTGCCAACAAAAAAACAATGGCAGGTGCCAGACTCATAAATGGATACGCTTCCGTAATTTCAAACTTAGACATAGCAGCCATCCAAAACAACGATGCAACAAATGCTGACGCAAATCCGGAAAAAACATATGGATCAAAAACTAATCGCATTAAAGCTCCAAATTTATCTACGACTCCCGTTTCGGGCAATGCAAAATGGATGTTGGATATTCTCCATTTCATAATTAACTGTCCGTAGACAGTAAAAAAAAGCGTTGCGAAAATATAAAAATATTTCATTGTTCAAATTTTACAAAATTACCATAAGAAATTCACAGCATACCTACCTGATTAATAAACTAGTACGATATAAAATAACTATTAATGCGAATCAGGAGTTGAAAAATAGTCCGTAGGACTTCAATATCAATAGAATAAACATGTATCAATGTTTTATTGTCCGTAGGACATTAACGTTTTATCTTTGTTTATTCACGTT
>Ga0209123_1000065_pt1 | contig 177742 bp, 159 predicted proteins | sample BarGraIncu00431A_FD_184500 | JGI IMG/M metagenome (GOLD analysis project Ga0209123, IMG submission 184500) | Arctic peat soil microbial communities from Barrow, Alaska, USA - Barrow Graham LP Incubations 004-31A (SPAdes) (version 2) | ecosystem: Environmental > Terrestrial > Soil > Wetlands >... | reverse complement strand
TCCCGACAGCCTCCACCACGAATGTAGCTATTTGCTTGGTAGATTTTCCATACAGTTGGAATGGAAATAATTACCCGACGGCTGGAAGCTTCAACAAGATTTTCACCAATGCCCAGGGTTGTGATAGTGTTGCCACGTTGGTATTAACCCAAAAGTACCCGACCGCTTCCACCACAAATGTAGCTATTTGCAGTGTTGATTTCCCATACAGTTGGAACGGAACCAATTATCCAACGGCAGGAAGCTACACCAAGACATTCACCAATGCACAGGGTTGTGATAGTGTTGCCACGTTGGCATTAACCGAAAAGTTCCCGAGTGCCTCTACCACGAATATAGCCATTTGCAGTGCTGATTTTCCATACAGTTGGAATGGAACAAATTACCCGATAGCAGGAACTTACATTGCGAATTTGACTAACGCAGTTGATTGCGACAGCACGGCAACTCTGAATCTGTCGATCAAACTGCCAACAGGTTCCACCACGAATGTAGCCATTTGCTCGGCTGATTTTCCTTACAACTGGAATGGAACTAATTATCCAACAGCAGGAGGCTTTACCAAGACATTCACCAATGCCCAGGGTTGTGATAGTGTTGCCACGTTGGTAATAACCGAAAAGTTCCCGAGTGCTTCCACCACGAATGTTGCCATTTGCTCGGCTGATTTCCCATACAACTGGAACAGTACCAATTACCCAACGGCAGGAACTTACACCAAGACATTCACCAATACACAAGGTTGTGATAGTGTTCCCACGTTGGTATTAACTGAAAAGTTCCCGAGTGCTTCCACCACGAATGTAGCCATTTGCTCGGCAGATTTTCCTTACAGTTGGAACAGTGCCAATTACCCAACGGCAGGAACTTTTACCAAGACCTTCACCAATGCACAAGGTTGTGACAGTGTTGCCACATTGGTATTATCCGAAAAGTTCCCGACAGCCTCCACCACGAATGTAGCTATTTGCTTGGTAGATTTTCCATACAGTTGGAATGGAAATAATTACCCGACGGCTGGAAGCTTCAACAAGACTTTCACCAATGCCCAGGGTTGTGATAGTGTTGCCACCTTGGTATTAACCCAAAAGTACCCGACCGCTTCCACCACAAATGTAGCTATTTGCAGTGCCGATTTCCCATACAGTTGGAATGGAACTAATTATCCAACGGCAGGAAGCTTCAACAAGACATTCACCAATACACAAGGTTGTGACAGTGTTGCCTCGTTGGTATTATCCGAAAAGTTCCCGACAGCCTCCACCACGAACGTTGCCATTTGCAGTGCTGATTTCCCATACAACTGGAACGGAAGTAATTACCCGACGGTAGGAAGTTACAACAAAACTTTCACCAATGCACAAGGTTGTGACAGCACAGCCACATTGGTATTAACCGAAAAGTACCCGAGTGCCTCCACCACGAGTGTAGCTATTTGTCAGGGATCAAATTATGTATTTAATGGAACAACGTACAATACTGGTGGAACTTACATAGCACATTTGGCTAACGCAGTTGGTTGCGACAGCATAGCCATGTTGAATCTTATAGTTAAAATGCAAACGACTTCCATCACAACTGTTACTACTTGTCCTATTGCTTTACCTTTTATTTGGAATGGAAAAGCTTATAACGCGGCAGGAAATTATTCAGTTAAATCTATAAATATCCAAGGTTGTGATAGCGTTGCCACATTGGTATTAAATGTAATATCACCTTTGACTTCTACTACTACCGAATATGTTTGTTCTTCTTTACTACCTTATAATTGGAATAATAAATTATACAATGCATCCGGAACTTATACTGCACAATTAACATCATTGTCAGGCTGCGACAGTATTGCAACTTTGCAATTAACGGTAGTAAAACCCACAAGTTCTATAAGTAACGAGGTGGTAAATAACACCGAATTACCCTATGTTTGGAATAAAATGGCTTTCACAGAGTCTGGGACTTATACTTCGCCAATCACATATATTAATTCTACAGGTTGCGACAGTATTGCAAAACTGATTTTAAAAGTAAATTTATCAACCAGTGCCATTACTGACGCTATGGTATGTGAATCCGAATTGCCATATATCTGGAACGGATCGTCATACTACACTTCAGGCACATTTTATAAAGCGATGACCAATATTTTAGATAATGATGTAAGTATTAGTTTGAATTTGAAAATAATTTCGGCATCTAATATCTCGCAAGCCGTTCACTTGGTGAAAGGTGAAAAGTATGAAATTAACGGACATTCCTATGATAGTCCGGGAACTTACATTGATAATCTTAAAACAACAATCGGCTGCGATAGTACGGTAGTAACCGAACTTTCATTTTTTAATATTCCAAATACAATAACACCTAACGGTGATGGATATAATGATAAGTTTATGGCAGGCTATCATGTGGAGATTTATAACAGGAATGGTTTTAAGTTATATGATGGATATAATGGCTGGGATGGTAAATACAACAATAAAGAGGTTTCAAAAGACACGTATTTTTATGTACTATATTATAATTCGGGAACCGGCATCAAATCAAAGGAAGGATACATTGTAGTAATTCGATAATTTCGATTAAAACGTATGAAAAAAGCCCTTTTTATATCTACATTTAGTATAATGAGTCTTCTCATGGTTGCACAATCGAACATTCGTTTTGAATAATTATTGGATTAATACTCATTAAATTAATCCTGCAGCCATTTATGCTAAATACGTAGCAGTATTTAGCATGGTTACACACTAAAAAATTGGGTTGGCATAGTAGGTGCTCCAATAACTTATTTTACTTCAGGAAATATCTATGTTCACTTAAAAAAAACTCTATATTATTTATTTATAATTATTAATTTTTAACTCAATGTTAAATTCTTAAAATTATAATATTCCCGGACTTTTGCTCTTTTCTATTTATTCATTTTACATACAAAAGAATACAATAATAACATCAATTTTATCCTTCAAAAAAAATCTCATTTGCGTACCCTTGATGTACCCTTCATAAATATTTATATTATTCTTAAACTATCTACATTTGCATAAAAAAATAGTTAATATGTGTATTTAATTGAAACTGATCTTGGACGTTCATAATAGCTTCAACATATTTATCAGTATAAATCAAGTATATCTATCTGAAATGCAAAACTGTTGATTCAAGTTATCTTTTATTTTTCACAAAGTTATTAGTACAATTTTTCCTTATCTGTAGTTATTAAAATACTAACTATTTGTTAAAAACATCATGATCTATTTTTTAGTTTATCCAAAATTGAAATTATTTATTTCTGATTGCAGAACTGTTTTCAATTTGGTGCTGCAAATTGAAAACTTAACGAATAAAAAAGATACGAATATTCGATCAATTATACGACGGGGTTCGGATACAAGAAAAATAAATAGTGTATTTAATAAATATAGTAGTGGTTCAAATGGAAATGAAGCCTGTTAACGATAGACTACTGTTGGTAGGATTATTTCTGGGTATTAGTAAAAAATAATGAAGTAAATTACTCAGAAAACAGCTATAATATATTAAATCAAACTCATAAACAAATGATATATTCAGTCATGAAACAGAAGTATCTTTTCTCGTTTTTTTTGTTAATACTATTGGCTTTGCCATTATACGCCCAAAACAAAATTGGAAACAATCCGGCAAAGATAAATGGAGGGTCATTGCTAGAATTGGAAAGCACTTCGAAAGGGCTACTTTTACCACGTATTCAGCTGGACGATATGACTAAATGGACAATTGATGGCACTCCGGTGAATGGAATGATGATCTTCAATGAGACAGGGCTTGAACCTAAAGGAATTTACTATTGGAGTACAGACTCCTTGCGGTGGCTTCGGTCGGTCAATAAATCCGAACTGTCGACCTTGATAGCGAATTACATTAACCAAAACACAACCGTAAGAGATTCAATTATTAAAGTAATAAACAACACCATTACTACAGGTGGGATTGATGGGAAAGACCTGACCAGTAACAGTGCAGTTTTGACAGTGCTGAATGGAACCGGAGCAGTTATCAATGCCGTTCAGGTGGATTTAGATAAAAATGCCTTTGGTCATTTGCTACTGACTTCACCGGTTTCCGACAGTTTATCGATTGCTATCTCCAAGAATACTGTTATTCGCGACAGTATTAATTCAGTCGTGAAAGCCACCACAACGAATACATTAACCGGAGAATCAGACAAACTGACCAGTATAGTGAATGGAGTATCAGCTGATTTGGTTCCTGCAAGTGGTACTATCAACAAAACATTAGGATTTGACACGAATGGGAAGTTAGTTATCCAGGCCCCAACATCTACATCAACAGTAGTTTCGAATACATCGACAGTAAATAGTATCTCCACAACCGTTAATGGAAGCACTGGAGTTGCTGTCAATATAATCAACAACAACTCACTCTCTTTGGTCAATGGAGTACTTTCTTCTTCTGTGAATGGAGTTATGAGTTCTCCCGGTCTTAATCTTGTCAGTTCTGCAGATAACGGACTAACAAGCAAAAACGGCAATGTACAACTGGGAGGGACTTTAATAAAACCCACAACATTATCGACTACAGCAATCAATACATTATCCATAACCGGATTGCAAAATGGGAATATGAGCACCGATAGTATCTTGGTAGTAGCACCCAATACCGGCAGAGTTGGAAAAATAAGTGGTGATATGCTAGGAACAAACATGTATAAATTAATTGCCTTTGCTACTTCTAATGGTCAAAAGAGATTTGAAACTCCCGCGGCGATTACGCAAGTAAAAAAAATCCAGGTATATCGCAATGGAATAAATGTTGAATTTACCAAGGTGGATGATACGCATATTGATTTAGAAGACCAAGCGGCTTGTTATGTCGACGATGAAGTTAAAATTATTCAATTAAAATAAAGCATTATTAATTATTTAAAATTTAAGAAAAATGAACTTACCAGGGAAAAAACGAGTGATGAAAATTGTATACTTGACATTTGCAATTTTTTCAATGACAACTGTAAGCAATGCTCAAACGACAACAGGAGACATTGCTAAGAAAGTTTCTACAAACCTAAATGGTACTGTGAGAGTAGTCGACAACAAAGGAACAATTAAGTATTTACAAACAGCAAATGGCTTGACCACTTTGACTAACACAACCAGTGATGTAACTACCACAACATGGCAGCTCGGCGGGTCGTTGACTAACGACACCTATATCGATGCAACCGGGAAAGTATTTGCACTAGATGGGCTTGCTGTGACTGCTTCAGCTCCGGCAAAATCAGGTGATGTGGCACCTATCCATGGTGGTGCAGGTGCGGGTTATACTTTTTTGGTTCATAATGAATCAACAGGTGCAACAGAAAAATTACTGGTTTCTAATTTAGTAGTTGGTGGACATGACATTTTTACTGTGACTGGTGTGACAATACTAACCTATCAGGTAACTGCTGTAACAACAGGAACATTCCCATCTGAATCCTTTAAAACTTCAGTATACAGAAATGGCGCAAAATTACTTGCCGGAGTAGATTATACTATTGATGTCGATGGGTTAATTACCTTAATAACCAATACGACAGAACCTCAAGATTGGGCTCTATGCGTCGATGATAAAATAGAAGTGAATTGGATCAAATAACCTGGCTTATCAAATAATTAATTTTACTCTGTTTTTAATTTGAAACTATCATCAAAGTTTTTCTCCCTGAGAGTGAAACTTTGTTGATTATAATTTGAAAAATCATACGACATTATTTAGTCTCCATTACCTGAATTCTGTATTGGAGTATATATTTATGATTTATTGACAATTTGATGACAACTTGTGTGCACTGTAAATCCGTCAGAAATAATAAACAACCGCATGAAAAATATTAAATTACCATTATTCTTGTTATTTGGATTTCTAACAACAAGTTTATTCATTAGTGCCCAGATACGGGTAATCGATAATAAAGGAACTGTATCAATCATAGATGCCAGCAATTGGAAGCGTATAGGAACCAGCAATGATATTTATGCGAAGTTACCCGGCAACATCGGAATCGGTGGTATGAAGGTACCCGTAGCTACCCTGCACAATGCCGGTTCTACCATATTGGGGATGACTTCAGTTTCAGATGTTTCTGCAACATATACCTTGCCTGCAGCTTTTGTTGATGACTACTCCGGTGTGGTGATTACACAAACAACCGTCGCATCCAGTATCACGCTTTCCGAACCAACTAATACAACTGTAGGACGGTTGTTTACAATAAGCAATGCATCTGCATCTGTTTATACATTGACAGTAGCAGGTTCTGCTCTGAACATTACGCCTGGGGAATCTGCCTGTTTTGTCTGGAATGGGTTTGCCTGGTCGGCACCAAGTGCGAGTATTTCCAATGTTTTGACCGGAGTATCGAACAAGTTGACCAGTAATGTAAACGGTATAACTTCCGATTTAGCTCCGGCAGACGGAATCATCACCAACACCTTAGGGTTTGATAGCTCAGGTAAATTGGTGATTCAGAGTCCAAAAACCACCGACACTTCAGTTTCAAATACTTCGACAGGTAATGGATTGACCACCACAGTAAATGGCGTTACCGGTGTATCGGTAAATCTGATTAATACAAATTCTTTAACGGCTACCAATGGAAATTTAGTATCTACAGTCAATGGCATTGCTACCAATCCTGCTGTTCCGGTACTTATATCGGCGAACAATGGGTTGACTGCCACGAATGGCAATATAGCTTTAGGTGGCGCATTGGTTTCAGCTACAACCATCGCTACCGATGCTACAAAAACACTTACCCTGGCTGGTCTTCAGACAGGTGCTGTAACCGATAATATAGTAGTTGCAAATGCCGGTGTGTTGAAAATAATTACACCAACAGACTTGTCCATTGCCGGTGACGTTTCTGGAACTCTGGGAGCTTCCAGCGTGGATAAACTGAAAGGCAAGGCACTTTCGATAGGCACTTTAGCCTCAGGCGATCAGTTGAAGTACAACGGTACTAACTGGGTGAACTTTACTCCCGACTACTTTGTAAATTTAACAGGTATGGTTACCAGTATTGGTAACGCAACAACCGTAGTTACCAATGCCAACCTCACGGGTGAAGTTACCTCGGTAGGCAATGCAACTACGGTGACCAACCCTGCAGTGATAGGTAAAGTATTAACCGGTTATGTCAAAAGTGGAGGAACCATTTCTGCCACCGATAATATTCTCCAGGCTATTCAAAAACTCGATGGAAATATAACAGCAGGCTCAGGGGTAAGCAGTATTATGGGAACTGCCAATCAAATTACAGCATCACCCAGTACAGGAGCAGTAACACTTTCTTTACCGGCAACTATAAGTGGGTTGACATCTGTAACTTCAACCAGTTTCACGGGGGCATTGACAGGTAATGCAAGCGGGACATCGGCGAATGTAACCGGGATTGTAGCAGCTGCCAACGGTGGAACAGGCGTTACAACAGTAGCAGCTGAACAAACTCGTTTAGGTTTAGGTACAATGGCCTATGCAGCTACCGGCAGTTATGCACTCACAAACGGAACTAATGCTTCCGGTACATGGCCCATTAGTATTACCGGTAATGCAGCAACAGCTACAACAGCAACAAATTGGAGCGGTAGTGGTGCTTTAAATTCTTACCTTCCTTTAACAGGTGGAACTTTATCTGGAAATTTGACTGTTAATGGAGATATTTATGCAATACGATCTGGCGGTACTGCTGGAGCGATACTTTTTGGAAACAACAGTGGTACAAGATATTTGTATTACGATGGGGCTCAATATGTTTTTGGTGGCGCAGGCCTCAATGTCGGTGGTAGTGTAACAGCAAGTTCTTTTACTGGTGCTGGTACAGGATTAACAGGAACTGCTGGAAGCTTGAATATTGGAGGTAATGCTGCTACAGCTACAACAGCAACCAATTGGAGCGGTAGTGGTGCTTTAGGTTCCTATCTTCCTTTAGCAGGGGGAACAATGACAGGGCAATTAAATTCGCAAGGGAATCAGGGCTCTGGTATTGGTACCGGGACCGGTGGTCTTGGAGCTATTATGGTACAGGGAAATGGAACCAATGCAGCATTTATGGCTTTTCATCGCCCCGGTTCTTATGCTGCATACTTTGGTTTAGATACAGATAATCAATGGAAGGTGGGAGGTTGGTCAGCAGGTGCTGTCGCATATGTGCTCCTACATGCCGGTAACTATAACTCCTACTCGCCAACACTTACCGGTGGCAATGCGTCTGGTACATGGGGAATTAATATTACAGGTACCTGGCAGGGATTAAACCCATCACAACTATTCAATAATACGGGAGCGAATCATGGAACCTATACTAGTTTTTCTGGGCCAACCAATTTTGGTAAATACTTTATACACCAAGATGCAGGAGTTACTGATGGTCCCGGTCCCACTGGGCAATTTTATTCAGAAAGTGTGGGCCTGGGTAATGATTACGCATATAGCCAATATGCAATGCAAACGGCTATACAAAGAGATCTCACTAATCCTTATATGTGGATAAGGTATAAAGGAAGCTCAAGTTGGGGTGGATGGACTAAACTGGCTGCAGGATATGCAGATAATGCAGGTACTGCAAATGCTGTAACCTGGGCAAACGTTTCAGGAAAGCCTTCCCTAGATTTTGCAACGCACAGGGGCGAAGGAACAAATTACATTGATTACTCAAGATATGTCTATAACAATGGTGCATATTCCGGTTCGGGATGGACAGAACCGTCAGACTTAGGTGTGAGGTACGCAAGTACCGCAGGATCTTCAACTCAATTTATGTCCACATCCCACGCCGGTTCTTATTATTTAGTTAATAACTGGGATGGTACCTATTGGTCTATTACATCAAATCATGGGGCACCGGCAAGGGTTGGTTATGCAGATGTTGCTGGTACAGCCACAAATTCTACCAATTCTACTAACGCAACCTATGGTAGATATGCCTATAACAATGGCGCATACTCCGGCTCAGGATGGGTAGAACCGTCAGACTTAGGTGTAAGATATGCTAATTCTGCAGGTTCAGCAGGCTCTGCAGGCTCAGCAGCTTCTCTTACAGGTCAAGCTGTTGTAAATGGCTCAGATGGCTGGTTCCGGTCATCAGGTACATGCGGCTGGTATAGCACAACCTATGCCGTTGGAATCTATGCTACAGAAGCTGGTAATGTTCGTACTTATAATGGAGCTAATTTTATATCTAGTGGAAGTATTACTGCAACCGGTGATGTTACTGCTTTTTCAGATATCCGCCTGAAAAAGAATATCCGTACACTCAGTCCGGTATCAGCAAGCCTGCGAGAGATTAATGCCGTAGAATTTGACCGTAAAGATATTAAGGCACATCAAATTGGATTTATTGCCCAGAATGTACAGAAATATTTCCCGGATCTGATAAATACTGCAAACGACAGCATCTCTACCTTATCCATGAATTACCAGGCCATGACAGCACCTTTGCTGAAAGGTTGGCAAGAACACGATGCCATTATTATAAAACAGCAGGGCGAAATTGAAGGGTTAAAAGACGAAATAGGGTTGCTTAAAGAATCGATAGAGGAATTGAAGAAAGCTATCGCAGATAAAAAATAATCCGATTCGTACAGCAGACAATTAACAAAACATCGCGATGAAAAAGATACTAATATTACTTTCCTTATTGTTTCAGGTTGTATTATGCAGTGCACAATATCCTACTGCACTTCCCTCATCAGGTTCAATAAGTATTCAACAAATCAGTAACTGGATGCTGGCGGCAAATGAAATTAGCGCAAACAATTATTCCATTTCCTATTTGAACAGTAAATCTCATTTAGCGGATAAAACGGCACCCTACAGTTTGAGCGACTGGTATGGATATACACCAGCTTGTTTTACACCTTCAATTTCAAGTGTTAGTTATTCAGGGTCACGTTCCACGGGAATTTATGTTAAGATTAATGGGGTAGTGGGCACAGGAAAATGGAGTTTCACAGTTTCATTTACTGTTCCTTATCCAGCGAATCAGTATATAAGTTTTACTGATTATGTTACTACCAATGGTGTTTCAACACTCGTTGGTAGTGGTTTTCCTGGAGCTGTTACAATTAGTAACTTCCAGAATGTGTCAAGTTGTGGTGTTTCTACTTATGCAGGCGGATATAATAATACTTTTAATTGAATAGGGTACAATTTAAATTTTCACGTTGCTCCCCAATTTGTAATCCTGTTCCTGTTGGTGTTTTAAGCATTCTTCTGCCAGGTTTTATGAAATGGGGAAAGATAATTTTGGATCTATATAACATGTGAGAGGATGATATGCAGGTGCATAAGACTATAGAAGATGGGCGGTTCGGGATTGCGTCCAACCGTTTCTTTTACGGTTTGACGCATGGGCAAATAAATAAGGAAGACCCCTAACCCCTAAAGGGCGGTTTGTCGGATAAAAAGAAGGATACAAGAAAGAACAGATGCTGTACGAGGACGAACAGGTGCTGTGCAAGGACGAATAGGTGCTATACCAGAAGGAACAGGTGCTATGCGAGGAGGAATAGGTGCTGTGCAAGAAGGAACAGGTGCTGTACTAGGAAGAACAGGTGCTATGCAAGGAAGAATAGGTGCTGTACTAGGAAGAACAGGTGCTATGCGAGAACGAACAGGTGCTATACCAGAAGGAATAGGTGCTATACAAGAAAGAACAGGTGCTATGCGAGGAGGAATAGGTGCTGTGCAAGAAGGAACAGGTGCTATGCAAGGAAGAATAGGTGTTGTGCGAGGAGGAATAGGTGCTATACGAGGAGGAACAGGTGCTATGCGAGAACGAACAGGTGCTATACCAGAAGGAATAGGTGCCGTACTAGGAGGAATAGGTGCTATTCGAAGTAGAACAGGTACTATGCAAAGAAGAATAAGGCTACATTCTTATGCCTCATACCGCAAATCGGTATGAGGCGTACAAACCGAACAACCGCTTCGGGTGGTTTGTCGGATGAACAGAAATGATATAAACTAATTTCGATGACATACTTATGCCTGTTAATCCGGGTATACATTAGCCGCCGAAAAAAGGAATTAAATAAGTATCAACAAATGAAACACCCATGGCCAATATAAAAAAATATAGCCACACAAGGGAATGATTATACAATTCTAACTTCACATACCCTCCTTTGGAGGGGCTTGGGGAGGCTAAATTAAAAACAAATGAAAAAAAATAGATTATATGTCCTCTTTTTGTTTTTTGCCCTCATTCCGGTGTTGGTACAGGGACAACAAGCTGAATACAATTGGGGAAACAATTGGATGCACGGAGGACAGAAGTTTGTAGGTATGGACTTTATTAACTCTTCCGTCGGTATCGTGATGAATAACGGCACCGTGTGGTACAGTGGTAATTTTACCAACAACGGCATCGTCAATTTCGACAATAGTCTTGTTGTCAATCAGGGACAAACTATGTTTGCCGGTGATACGTTGCAACATATTGCGGGTAGTGGCACCACCCGTTTCTATAGTCTGATGTTCGGTAGCCAGCTCATGCCTATAGCCTACAACCTAGAGCAAAACATATCGGTGGTGCATCTGCTAAACCTTAGTAAAGGAATAATCAACACCCGGCAAACTAAGCCAGAAGCCATGATGAATATGCTGCAGCTCGAAAATGGTGCTACCTGCATCAACGCCTCCGCCGGTAGCTATGTAGATGGTTTTGTAAGCAAAACAGGTAATAGCACTTTTACTTTTCCCATTGGCAACGGCGGCTTTTATCGTCCGGCTTCCATATCGTCCCCTGCAGCAGTTACCGATTGCTTCGCAGCCCGTTACCTCTATATAAATCCTGATAATGCAGGTTATTCACGTGCAAAAAAAGCGGCGGGTCTCTCACGCATCAGCGATAAGGAATACTGGGTAGTGAATCGCATTAGCGGCACTGCCAACGGGCAGCTCACCCTGAGTTGGAACGTAGACGAAACAAGTGCTCCTGTGCCGGCTAAACTCAATTCACTGGCCGTGGCACGCTGGGATGGCATCCAATGGATAAACGAAGGAAACATTTCAACTACAGGCGATGCCCTTGCCGGAACTATAACTGCTAATGTGACAGGCTACGGTATATTTACACTGGCTAACAGGATTGTGGATCCTCCGGTAGTTGTAAACGATACTGTAACCACGTATGAAAATAACGCTTTAAGCGGCACAGTAATAGCCAACGATTCTGTATTTAATGGCAGTGCACTTACGCTTACAACCTTTAGCGTAAGCGGTGTTACCTATCAGTCGGGTACCACAGTTACTATACCGAATGAAGGTATAATAACTATAGGTACTGATGGTGTATTTACTTACACGCCGGAATTGAATTATATCGGTGTGTTACCAACCATTACGTATTCCATAATTGATGGCGACGGTAATTCCGATTCGGGTGAATTGATCATAAACGTATTGCCGGTGCCCAATTTGATAAAAACATCCGGTAAACCGGTGATGAACAATGATGGTAGCTTTAGCTGGACTTATATCATTGCTTTACAAAATAATTCTCAAAACTCCATTAATAACATTCAGGTAGAAGATAATTTGGACGAAGTGTTTAGCAATAAGGGTTGTACTTACTCGGTAACTCAGATTTCATCTACAGGAGGTTTAACAGCTAATGGTTTATTTAACGGATCGGGTAATGTAAAAACCCTGATTGACGGATTGTCACTGAGTCCCAATCAGCAGGATTCTATCCGCATTGAAGTGAATGTAAACACCCACGGTCAATCTGATACTATTCCGGTATTTAACCAAGCTACTATGACGGCGATAGCTACTTTCGGCGATATTAGTTTGAAATCGCATGCAGATAAAACATCTGCACTGGCGGAGTCTACTCAAACGGATATACCGGTGGTAAAACTATTTGTAGCCGATGGCTTTTCACCAAACGGAGATGGAGTGAATGATCAGCTTGTAATTATACACGAAGTTTCGGTAAAATTAGATATTGAAGTCTTTAATCGCACAGGCAATAGCGTTTACAAGAGTTCAGATTATCAAAATGACTGGGATGGAAAAGGGATGGATAGTTTCTCTGGAGGAAACGATCTTCCGAGCGGTACATATTTCATAACATATAAAGCAATAAAAATTTCAACAGGAGAATTAATAAATAAAGGAGTTAAATTCATTACCCTGCGACGTAATGCGAAATGATCGCTCGTTCCCCTGTCCGGGAGCGGATTATTATTCCCGATTTTTACTAAAAATTTTCGAACCTAAAAGAAAAAAAAATGATATACAAACCAATTAACAATTTGTTGATAATGGGGAATCGAACAATATTTCAATTTCTAATTTATTTTTGTTTACTCTTTGCCTGTAATCAGCTTAAGGCTCAACAAGAAATCATGTACTCGCAATATATGTACAACATGATTAATATCAACCCTGCCTATGCAGGTAATCGTATCGGTGACAATATCACGTCTTTGTACCGAAAACAATGGGTAAATGTTGCAGGAGCTCCTACTACTTACTCTTTGTCCTGGGATAGAGGTACGGATGAAGTTGTAGGTTTGGCTCACGGTAGTAATTGGCCGGTTGGATATGGTCTGCAAATTTATAAGGACCAATTGGGAATCGAAACTTCTCAGGGCGTTCAGGCTTTTTATTCTTACCGCCTTAAATTCAAAGAATCTTTTTTGTCACTTGGTTTGAGTGGTGGTGTCATGAATTATAGGGCTCTTTATTCTCAGGTTTCTACTGTTACCGGTGGAGACCCATTATTTCAGGAAGATGTTAGTGCTATTGTCCCCACTGCCGGTGTTGGCGCTTTGTATGCAACCACACATTGGTATGTAGGATTATCGGTACCCTCTCTTTTACAAACAAAAATCATGGATAATAAACAGCAGATTACAACCGGCTCCGATAGTCGCTTTTTTCTGACCGGTGGCTACGTTTTTTATGTTTCAGATGAGTTAACATTAAAACCATCTGTGATGCTAAGAGCTGTAAAAAATGATGCTCTTCAATATGATATCAATCTCAACGCATGGATTCAAAATACCGTTGGATTAGGTGTGAGTTATCGTTCAAAGGATGCACTTGTTGGAATGGTCAATATCAAGATAACACCTCAAATCACACTCAGTTATGCCTATGATTACCTGATTTCGAATTTGACTCATTTTAGTACAGGATCACATGAGTTAATCTTGAATTTTCAATTTAACATGCCAAAAGATTCGCATATATTGTCACCTCGTTACTATTGAATAATATAATCCTAATTGCTTAAAAAACACAGTAAAATAAGATGAATAAATTGATACATAAATTTTTAATGTCTTTGATAGTTGTTATTGCCTCTTCTATTGCAATAAGTCAACTTTGGGCACAGCCTAAACGATTTGTTACAAACGAACAAAAGAAAGTGTTGGATAATGCAGATATAGCTTATGAGGGATTTAAGTATGCAATAGCCGCGGACTATTATGAAAAATATCTGAAATCTGTGCGTGACACATCCAATGCATTACTAACAAAATTAGCTGATTGTTATTGGCAAACCAGAGAATACAATGATGCGTTTCGTATATATCAAAGCCTGTATCGGGATGTCAACCCAAAAGCGACAATTCAACAAAAACTTCGCATTGGCGAATTATATGCCCGTTTCCATAACTATAAACAAGCTTCACAATGGCTCAGTGGAATATATGGTTATCAAACCAAGGTAGCTTCGTTTATGGACACGTTAAAACTAAAATCCATGAAAAAGGATTCGCTTAATTGGCATTTAGGTTTTTTGAATATAAATACTCCTTATCAGGAATTTTCTCCCGCTATTGTAGGTGATACTTTGTATTTCAGCAGTAACAGACCTAATCGCATCGGAGTAAAAATTAGCAAAGCAGAATCAGCAAATTACGATCGCTTGTGGAAAATTTCGAAATCAGAAAAAAATACAAATCCTCTGAAAAAATTGAATCTTAAATCAAAAGGGAAATTAAATGTACCCGGGACGGTTGTCGGCAAAGGTGCTTCTCTGTTCAAAGGGTTGGAAAAATTCCAATATAATATCGGTACGGTTTCTATTGATAAAAATAATCATTATTATTTTACAGCTAACTATCTTAGTTCAGGTAGAATAGGGATAAACAGGCTTCGTTTGATAGAGGGTTTTTTTAATCGTAATGGTACTCTGAAAATGAAAGTATTGCCTTTTGGAGATCCCAAATTGTTTTCAGTCATGCATCCGGCCATCAATCGGGATGGAACTTTTCTAGTAATTAGTAGCGATAAGCCTAACGGGAAAGGAAATAATGATTTATATTATACCCGACGTAAGAGTATTCTAAAGCCCTGGGACAACTTAAAAGCATTTGGCAAAAACATAAATACGGCAGGTAATGAAGTCTTTCCAACTCTTACATCTGACGGTTACTTATACTTTAGTAGCGATGCTTTGGCCGGTTTAGGCGGTTTGGATATCTATAGAATCTCTTTGCAGGATGCACTGAATGGAAAAGAAAATGTAGAACATTTAAGTTATCCTATAAATTCATCAGGAGATGATTTTGGATGGTCACAGGATAGTACAACAACAAGTGGTTTTTTTACATCCGATAGACTAGACAATGATGATATATACAGTTTCCTTTACAAACACTATCAGAAAATGTGTAATATATCAGGTAGCGTGCTTGATCTATTTACGAAAGAGCCGATTATGAATGCTACAGTATTTATTTTGAATAAAGAAACAAAAAAAGTAAACATAGCTAAGACTGATAAAAAAGGAAAATATAATTTTATTTTAGCGTCGACAGATACAGTTATTCTTAAAGCTGTAAAAATAGGACTAACAAATGATTTTCTTACGGACAGATCAAACGGCAAAACGCAACAAGAAGACACCGTTTTGAAAAATATGCAAAACTTATTATTAGAAATACGGATTGCGAATATCAATGATACTGTCAGTTCTAATAATGAAAATCATTCTTCTGAGAGGTCAGGCAATGTTATGCAAAATCTTTTGTTGAACAAACATGTTCTGTTAATTAATGCCAATTGGAAATTGAATAATATCTATTATGATTTTAATAGTTGGGATATTCGGGCCGATGCAGTGCCTGTTTTGGATAGTTTGATTAGTCTTCTGAAAATGTATCCTATTCGGGTTGAATTGGGTTCACATACAGATAGTCGGGGTACATTCGAATATAACGATAGGTTGTCTCAAAAACGTGCAGAGTCGGTAGTTGATTATTTAGTAAAACATGGAATTAATAAGGACAGAGTAACAGCTATTGGCTATGGGAAACGCTTCTTACTTAATAAATGTGCAGATGGAGTGCCTTGTAGCGAATCGGAAAATCAGGTCAATCGTCGCACGGAGGTTAAGGTCATTAGTAATACGGATATTCAGAAATACCAGATAGATGCTATTGATCCAGATAAATTCAAAGATGGGGAACAGATTGATCAAAGTGCATTACCTGCAGATTTTTTTGATAATTGCGATAAATTGAATTAAGATGAAGAAAGTATTCATTTGCACTGAAAGCCAGGAAAACAGAATAGAACTTCTTTCTTTTAATACCGAAATCACTGTAAAGTAATAATCTCATTACTGTATTTTGCGAAAAAGCAATGGAAGCGTTAAGTTAAGTTCCAAAGTGTTCAATTAAATTTGATCTTCAACACTATAAACTTCTCTTTCAATACAATTTCAGTTTCATATAGAAACTTTCAACCCATTGATTTTATTGGAGGGAATAATCGTTTGTAAATAAACCAATAACTTAAATTGAAGTTATGTCGGGTCTCGCGATTGCAAAATCGCGTAAATTGATATTTAAACGCGATTTGAAATTATTCCCCCCGGTTTATGAACGTAGGTTCGCGGAATCTAGAGTTTGACCTTGTCTAAAATATTTTTAGAAGGTATCAAAATATTTTAGGAAGGGATATATTTGGGTCTACTGAATAAACTGAGTCAGAAAGTATCTTAATTGACATTTTATATTAAAAAAAAGTCTTTTGCCCTATAAGAAAAAGATTGCGGTATATTTTCAATTATGTATCACTTATGTGCCTTCAATAAAAATGAACCATCGTGATAAAAAACATAATTTTAATCAAATTTAATTTTCGAACGTAGAAATAAGCTATTTTTCAGAATCGCGATATTAAATTGGCTTCAAATAGCTTAATAACACTAAAAGGAATAAACTATGAACACTACTCAACCTTTTTCGGACATATATCTGAAATTGGAGGATATGATGGCAAATTTCTCAACAGGTTGTATCTTTTTAAACCAAGATTGTGAAATAATCAACATCAATATTGCAGCTTCCAAAATGTTGAAAGTGAAAACTTTGGGACACTATACAAGCATGAAATTAAAATTATATCCTGATTTTCATCCCATCATGCTGGATCTATTGAATGGTAAAACTGTTTCGGATGTAAGATTATCCTTAAAATGCATGGACAATAATTCAGTTCATGTAAATCTGAAAGCTTCATTATTTTATGGAATTGATGATTTATTTATTTTTCAGTTTACTGAAATTAATTCCTTTGTAATAGATGAATATCTGCATAAACTTTCCAATTCCCTTCGCATGAATATTCAAATGATTAAATTACAATACAGGAAACTGTATAAAGTGTATGAAAAAAAGGTATTAATTGATTAATGACCTAATAATTTACAGAATAAATATTTGCCATATGTGTACAAGGTAATAGATTGGATTTAAAGTCTTTATTTCTCAGCAGATGACTTAAGAATCTAAATTGATTAAACATGCTTTTGCTCAGCTTTAAGTTGATTGAATCTTAGTTCATCTGATCGTACAAATCACATTAAACAAATTAATGAACTATGTATAATTACCTTACTATGTTGGATAATTTCCATGAAACACTCAGGGTGTTAAAACTTTTACCTACCTGTTGCATTGTTATAAACCGAAACGCAGGTATTATACTTATTAATAATGCAGCTGCCAATTTATTAAAAATTGATTCGGTTGGTGAACAAAAAATCAGAGGGCTTAAATTAGAATCCGATCCTCAGTTTATCAGTATCATTCAAAATTTATTAATTGGAAAAACAGTTCGAATTGATAAGTTTAAATTAAAGTGTGAAGATAACAGTCATGTAATTGTCAATCTCAAAGTTTCGTCTTTTCGTAAATTTAAAGAAGTGTTTATTCTTCAGTTTGATGAACGAACACCCAAAGAAATAATTGAAAGTTCACAATTTGTTTCGGATTCCATTCAATGTGATATTTTAATGATTAATTTACGAATAAAGGAATTGGAAAACGTTGCTTTAAAATAAAATTATTAGTGCTGTCTAAGGGCATATACCAATGTAGTAATTCTCATGTCAATTATCTCTGATAATAAATTTTTAAGTGATTTTTTTCCTTATTCATCTTAATTAGAGCATTAAACTTTATACTAAAAGCTTTTGCTACAGACTCCAATCAAAGTGCTACAAAACCTATACCCATAAAAAGAGTCATTTGCCCAATAAAAGAAAATTGACTTCTTATTTTCAATCATGTACCCCTTATGTACCCCTCATAAAATATAAATGCAGTTATTCATTTTGTAATTTTGTTCAAGAATTAATTTTAGACAATAAAAAAATACAATTTATTGCTGAATTACAATAGAGCTTGACATAACAATACCCAATGCATTGATACTTGGTGGACAGATTAGATATTTAGTTGGAAATAAAAAAAAGATGTTATAGAAAACTACAATTTAAAACTACAAATATGAAAACTTTAAAAAAATTATCAGTTTATTTGGTATTAGTTTTTACAATCATATTATTTTCAAGGTGTACTATCACCGAAGATATGGGCAAGCTTAAGAATTCGTTAGATAGTCTGAGCATCAAAATAGGAACTCCCGAGTTTGCTGCTTTGGTTCACATTCAATTTGTGGATGCAAAAACAAATGAATATATCCAGGGTAATGCTACAATAACTCTATCTGGTAAAAATTCAACTGACATTTATAATAATATCGGTATGAGGTTGGATTCATATAAAACGATAATAGGTATGCTTGATTTGGTCGTTGATCCACACAAAGTAGATACAAATACGATTAAAAATAACCCGATTGAATTTGATCTTAATGCTTCCTTACCAGGCTATGTTGGCGTTACTCAAAAAATATTTGTGAATGAAAATAAAACGAAAAATGTAGTTCTTTCTTTGATAAAACTGGATGATGCCCCTTCAGGAGTTAGTGTAGTTCAAAATACAAATTTTGCATCATCAACTTCCGATGCAAAAATTACGGAAAAAGTTGTTCAAAAATTAAATGCAGGAGACCAAACTGTCGAAATTTCTGATGGTGTTGTACTAAAGGATAAATCCGGTAATCCGGTTAGTGGAACTGTTAGTTCTCAGGTTATCTATTACAATCCAACTTCTGTTGATGCACAGAATGCAATTCCGGGCGGCTTGGATGTTACTGCAAAATTAGATGATGCATCAACAAGTCAGATAAGTTTTGTTTCAGCCGGTATGTTTAATCTATCCATGAGTGCGGGAGGAAAAGAAGTCAAGATTTTTGAAAATGGCGGCGTAAAGATTAAAACGAATGTCCCTCCAACTTTGATAAATCCACATACAGGTAATCCGGTGAAAGATGGTGACTTAATTGAACTGTGGAGTCTGAATGAAGGTTCCGGAAATTGGAATTATGAGAAAATGGATACCATAAAAAGTGTAAACGATGAGCTCGTTTTGGAAGAAACTATCAACCATTTAAGTAGTTGGAACTGGAGTTTTTATTCTCTGTCTTGTTCTAACGGACCTAAATTTACCTGGAAAGGAAATCTGTCAAGTCCAGCCTCTGTGAAAGTTTCAGTAAAAATGAAGAATAATAACTCTCCGAGAATAATCTATACGAATGCAAAACCAAGTGACGTAGATTATGGAAGTTATCAAATCCATAATACTCCGACATCTGTCCCAACACTTATAACTTTTACCGATGCTAATGAGAGTAATCCGTTATTTACCTTTTCGCCATCTACGTTGGATATTTCAAACTTATGTGATGGACAAAACTACGATGTGACAATTACTGAAAAGCTTGTTGATCATCTAACCGTAAATGCTGATTTGTCCATATCATCCAGTTCAAACAAAAATATTATCATTAGACCAAATGCAACAATTTACTTTAAACCGACCACTGATCGCAATTGGATTTCTAAAACGATGATAAATGGAATTTTCAGCATGAGAGTAAATGTAGGTATAGAGTATGATTTCTTTACCATGTTTGGTGGCACTTCAGGATATGCCAAGTTAAAGGTGGAGGATATTGGCAACAACATGCTAAAAGTTACTATGACTCCAACAGTAAGTTTTGGGTCTGTGTTCAAGGAAAATCAAACTGATTCATACACTTCAGCAAAACCAGATGATAATATAGTCAAGATAAAGTATAATATGAAATTACCTGATGATGTTTTTAATCAACTTAAATAAATTAAAAAATATGAGAAAACGATTATCAATACTTTTGGTGCTTGTTATATCATTCACATTGTCAGCTCAAACAACTGTTATAACTAATGAAACAGAAAAATCTAGCAATTTTGAGATTTCATTGGGCACAAGTGTATCAACAAATGGGTTTGGTGTAAATTTAACTTCATCAATAAATAAAAGATTTGCTCTGCGTTTAGGATTTGAGAACGTAAATATGTCATTTAATGATGCATTTATTTATAAGCAAAGCGGTCAGACATTAGCTGTTACACCGGTGTATAAGACCGGTGGTTTATCTGCGATTCTCGATTTATATCTGTTCAGGTGGCTTTATTTATCAGGAGGGATTGTTTATTCTAATATGAATATTGCAGCCAAAATGATGTCGGGCAATTCTCTTAAAATTGGAGATATTGTCTTTCAGCCTGATGAACTTGGCGAGCTCGTTTTAACAGTAAAACCCGAAAACAAAGTTGCACCTTATGGTTCTATTGGTTTTGGACGAAATATCTCGCGTAATCATCGATTGGCTCTGAGTTTTGAAATAGGAACCTATTATATGCAGTCATATCTTATTGGAATGACAGGTACTAAATTATTTGAAGCCAATGGAGATGCCACAAATCAGGAATCGATTAACAAATTAAATGAATCTTTGAAAATGATAAGTTGGAATGGTTTCTATCCTGTAATAAAATTTGGAATTTCATATAAGATCTTTGGAAAAACCAAAAAAAACAGATTAGCAAAACAGTGCAATGGAAATCATGTTGAACCGAACATCATTGAAGCCCACAAACAAATACAATAACAGGTAAGCGTAAAACAGAATCAAGCTATGTATAAATATCTTCCACTTACAGAAAATGTACAGGAAATGATGGTAATGCTTAAATCATTACCCACTTGCACGATTGTTTTCGATAGTAAATCTCAAGTCGTTGATATAAATAAAGCTGCATTAGACTTTTTAAAAATTAATTCGGTTGACGATTTTCGAATTAAAAGATGGGGAATATTAAACGACTGCGATAATTTAAAGGAGATTATTCAAAGATTAAAAACTGGGAAAACAATTCATAATAAATCGGTCACGTTAAGATACCCGGATTATGCTTCCGCTTCTGTAAGTTTTAGTGCATGCATGCTCAATGGAGCAAGAAACATATTTATATTTCAGTTTTTTGAAATATCACCATATCCATATTTAGATTATAAAAGCTTCATTCCTCAAGCCTATAAAAACTTAAATATAATTGATAAGAAACCCAAAAATAATGATACTCAAAATTTGTTTATAGATAATACGTTCAAAAAAGACACATTCCAAAGATATTTGGATGAAAATAAGATTCAATTACTTTCCAATAAATATCCAAACCTTTTAAATAATGAAATAATTATTTGTGGACTCATCGGCTTAAATATCCATACCGCTCAAATTACCTGTATCATGTGTAAATCGGAAAGTTGGGTACGGCTTTTATTAACTCAAATTTTCAAAAAGCTAAATATTAAATCTCGTAAAGAGTTATATTATAGAATTATAGAAGATTGTACTATTAAACTTAAAGAGGATTTGATTTATTAGTTAACAAAAAGTTGATAACCTTTTTTTCACATAGTGTTTTTTACCAAGCGTCTTCACTTGATGGTTTTAGTAAAAAGGTATTTGCAAATTAAAAAAGAACTTATCACCTGCACGATTTTGTGACATGGAAGAGCAAACCATCATTCTCGCTTCATTTTGTTGTTCCTGATTTGATAATAATACCACACGATACAATAGTAATGTAGCTATTAGCTCAAAGAGTTTATAATTGAATTCAAATAAAAGAAGATTCATTGACAATCCACACCCACCTGTTTTGTGATTAATTATAAAGATATATATTTGTGCATTCTAATCAAAAAAAATTACATATATAAATTTATCCATTAGCACTTTTTTACCATTCTCTGTATTTCCCTTACAGGTTGTTCGACAACACCGATAAGGTTGAATACGGCCGAAAAGTTTATAGAATCCAACCCGATTCGGGTTTAAATATTCTCAGCAAGAAATTGAAACAAAATCCCAATATTCAGTATTCTCATATTAAATCAAACCTACAGTCGATTTATGTCAGGAAATACTGTCAATGGGAGATGAAGTTGAAGTAATATATCATGAATCATATAGGTAAGAAATCAAAAATATAAATGATCATCCTATTTTTTTCATGATCCCATGATTTGCCTGTTTACGGGACATATACGGGACAAACACCGAAAAAATAAACGCCAAATCCCTTGTAATAAGGACTTGACGTTTTTTAACTGCGGTACGGATGGTACCTGAGTTGTCAGCCCAAGTTGATTAAATGCAGAATAACCGGTTAGATAACCGATTGTTTTTCCGTTTTTTTCTATTAAGTCTTTTACGATTTGATATGTATCTGGCTGAAGTTCACCAAACTGTGTGATGCGTGGCTTGTAAAAACGACCTTTAGATAAACAGCGAATCTTACCGGCAGCGACCATATTATTTAATATCCGGTTTACTGTTGGCTGCCTGCTTGCTTCTACCCCAAAATCGTTAGGGGGTGAATACAAACCCGCTCTGGAAGCTATTTACAATATTTGTAATCTTATCAGTCATTTATGTGATTATTGTTTACATGGCAAAGATATTAATTATTCTTGTTTTTACCCGTAAAAACAAGAATAATTTTAAGTAAGATCAAAAAATAAAATGAATGTATCCGGAAAATGCTTATACGTTTGAGAATTGTCATCTAAACCTAATGAATTGTGAAAAAAGATTCTTGTGATTAAAAATAAAAAAATCTTATTTTGCAGGTAGATTTTCAGCACTACATTCTTTTAGAAATTCATCTTTTATTAAAGGGGCATAAAGTTGATTTACTTTATCTAATACACTTTCGTATAAAGCACTCTGACTATTTATGAAAGTCAAAATATAATCCTCTTGTTTATACATTTTCCAAAGTTCATCATCTCTCAAATCATTCAGCACACTTAAAGCTACGCTTTTACTCATTCTATTAGGATATCCTTCTTTATTCAATTTTATTTTATAATTTACAACTGAGTCAATGATTCCGTTTAAAAATGGGATGTATAACTTTTGTACTTTATCCAACACACTTAAATATGTTTCGTCCGCTTCTCCAACCAACACTTCAATTTCCTTTCTATACATGTCCATTAAACACCCTAGTTCTTTCATTCGGATTTCGTCGGAACAGTTTTCCTTTTCTTTCTCAATGCGCTTTATTAGTTCCCAGACTGCTTGTATAGCTTCTTGTTTTCCAATTTCTTCCATATTCATAAAAAATTTTCGATAACTTTATTATTTATTACACTAAACACAATTCCTCTCAGCTTTCGGAGTAGATAGGTCAACATCAAATGAAAACCGTCCCAGTCTTGTCAACACTTCATACTTTTCCTTTTTCAGCTTTTATTAAAGGAGCGTAAAGTTGATTTACCTTGTCTAATACACTTTCGTATAGTGAACCTTGACTATCTACAAATGTCAAAATATAATTCTCTTGATTGTACATTTTCAAAAGTTCATTCCCATTTCCCCTGATACATGGCATAATTAATAAATTCAGGCAACTTAATGCTACGCTTTTGCTCACTCTTATTGGGTAACTATCTTCATCTAATTTAATTTTGTAATTCACAACAGGGTCAACAATTCCGTTTACAAAGGGGATGTATAACCTTTGTACTTTATCCAACACACTTAAAAAAGTTTCATCCTGTTCTCCTGTAAGTATTTCAATTTCTTTTGTATACATGCTCATTAAACACCCTAGTTCTTTAATCCGGATTTCGTCTGTACAAGTCAATTTTTCATTTTCTACACTGGCTACAAGTTCCCGTACTGCTTGTATAGATTCTTTGGTTTTGATTTCTGATTCTTTCATATTCATATATATTGGTTTTCACATACTTGTTATTACTTTTAAGCTATTTTAGGTCAACTACAAATTTAGTGATTTTAATCGTGCTTTTAGCAATCTTATTCTCTGTATTGAAATGTCATTCTATTAATTCTTAAATTGCATTATTTTCAGTCAACAACGCTTCCCTTTCTTTTTCCGGCAATTTATCAAAATCAGCAATATCCATTTCTATTAAATATTTTAGCTCTATTTGAGTTTAGGCTTAATATGAAAAACTTGGTTTCATTCTCCCCCATTTTGATTTATAATTATCAATAGAATTTATCAACTTGCGTATTGAAATTTCGTTCTCAGAATGAAAAAAAATTTTAAATCATTGCTTTTCTATATCTAAATAAGTCGCTAAACAGATACAATATTTGCGGATTCCCGCTTTCTTATTTGTTGCTTTATAGACACGCGCAAACACATTATCTCAATTCTTTTGTCAACCGACTTATCCAAGCATCAAAATCATTTCTTTCTATTTCATAAATATCTTTATTAAAAGTTGCAGGTCTTTTGAGTGCATCTATTTTATCTATTATCTCAAGTAGAACACCAGTATTTGCTAAATAATTCGAATTTAAAGAAGGTGATTGCTGTTTTAATTCTTCTACTTCATTCAACAATGATTTATTTTTTGCTTCAGTTTTTTCATTCAACTTCTTCAGTTCCTTATATTGATCTAGTAAATCTTTTACATCATTTACGTGCATATAATTTTCATCATTCTCAACTATAGATTCGTCTTTTTCATTATTTTGTGTAACTGAAGAAACAGCTTTCAATAATTCATAAATTGAATTAAGAGCTATATTTTGCTTTTTCTCTACACCTCTCATAACTTCAATTACTCTGTTGCTTTGCTCTTTCACAACAACCTCTGGCGAGATAATATGTGAAGTTGGTGCAATACCAGTAATTTCAAAATAAGAGCACATATCAACCAGTATATCATCATAACTCTTTCTTCCTTTTAATGAATCTATTCGATTTTTAGTTCCTGCATAAACTGCTATATGTTTATAGTTATTTGCCATAATTTAAATAGTTATTATATTGATAATTAATTATTTACAAGTTATAATTTAAATAGAATTTAAATTATATTTAAATCGCACAAACACAATCACCTTAATTTGAGCTAGTTATATAGAAACCATTGGACTCTGCCCAATGACTGCTTGCTCATTACATTCCATTTATTATTTATCCGAAAGATTGCTTATGAAAAAATAAAACAGTAATGTATTATTTCCCATTAACCTTGTTCCCATTTTCATTTTTTGCTTGGTTATCTCAACTTACTTTTTCCTGAACACCTCATCAATGCAATGAGCTTTGTAAGTAAAATCACATTCTTTTTTTTTCATAAGCAATGATTGTTTTACTTAGAAGCGAAATTATCTGGAAAAACGGTTACATTGTTACAAATTACATGTAATCATTTTATATTTAAATAGATAGAGTCGCATCAAAATTGTAACACAAAATATTTTTGTTACAAGCTGTAACATTTGATAATTTGTTATGATCTTGTTACATCTTTGTTACACTACTAATAGTATAAATAATAGCACTATACAAAGAATTTTAGAAATGTAACAATAGTTTGCCTATTTTTTCACGAGAAATAAGATAGATCCTTGCAGTTTTCTTAATTTCAAGAATATCACTACTTCCTCCAAATATAAAAGCCGTGTAACGAGTCGCGTTTTCTGGCACTAATCCCCAATTCTCTTGTAAAATCCTGCGGATTTGGGTTGGTTCAGTTTTGATGTTTAAGCGGGTAAGCATATCCAATATATCGTTTACACAAAACGAATAAGTATCTAGCTCCTTTATCTGCATGATTTCGGAAATCAGATTCAGCATTTCAATTTCGACATTCCCTCTATTGAATTGTATTATCTTGCGTAATGCATCTGTAACCAATAAATCGTGCCTGAACCACATCCGGGATTCGCATTTAGTAGAATATTCTCTATGTTGAAGGAAATATAGAAAATGAGGTATCTCTTCCATTAGCTCACTTAATATTTTGCTGTTTTCATTCTTTAATGGCGAGATCTTGCGTACCCAATAACGGGTCTCGCCCTGTTCGATAATAACAGGGCGATTTTCGTTATTCGAATTAAGAATAAACTTGGCAAAAAATTCAACTTCATTACGGTCTTTTCCTTTTGCTTCAGCCTTGAATGACATTGCAGTACTCAGGTTTTTTATACGTTCAGAATCTTCTTTTCGATCAAGTATTGCTTCATCGATTGCGATAATTAATTTGTTTGTCCAATCTGAGTTGAATTGGGAACGAAAGTCTTCGTTGGTGTTGAATGTCATATTGTTTCCGAAGATTGATTTTAGGAAGTTCAAAAAAGTAGTTTTCCCAGTATTACGCTGCTTAGACACCAAAAGCAAAACAGGAAGCCTTGCTAAAGGTCTTAGGTAAAGTAACTGCAAATAGTCCAGACCCATTTCAATCTGTTCTTCAAAAACATGAGCTAAAAATTCGATGATTTTCTGACAATTACCTTCAGTTGGTAGATAATCAATAGGTTTATACTGGTTCAAGAACTTACCTATGCATTTTTTATAGGCAATGTGGTCTGGCACGGAAGTGAAACCGTCATATTTCTCGATTTGAGAAATGTAATCTTTTGAATGATCTTGCCGTAAAGTTTCGTAGTTCCAGGCTCGACGCTCTTCTATAAAATCACCACTCATCAACGGACGCTTGACAATTTTATAGAGGGTCGTGCCAACACGTTGATACTTCTCTTCTTCTTGTTCTTTCATTATGGTCGGAATTGTCTATTATTAATAATGAAGTTTAGAATATCTTCTTTATCATAAAAGACAAGTTTCTCTCCGAACCGATACTCTTTGTAGCATCCTAAGCGGGCATATTTACGAACTGTGGGCGCAGAGGCCTTGAGTAGTTTAGTAGCCTCCTTCATTTTAACGAGATTGTTCATCGCCAAGTCAACAGGCGATATTTTTTCGAGTGTAGAACTATCCTTGATAGTTTCTGCATTTTCCGATTTTTGCCAGAACTTTACAAAATTCTTCTTCATTTTCCTTTAATTTTTAAACTTTCGGAAGACAAAGATCGGATGGAAATTACGAGAAAAAAAGTGTATTACACGTGTTTACAAACATATTACACGTATTTACGAACATATTACATTAGGTAAAAAAATCACATCTTAAAAGTAAAATACCGAAGGTAGAATTATGTAAAAGTCAATTATTTAAAATCTTTTTTCAAAATTACTAAGTCTTTGCTTACGATGTCGGCCACAAAATGAAGACCTATTTCGTTGAAAAATATTTGGATTTCTTCCAATTGATCAATTTGTAATCTACTCCTGCAATAATCTGGTCTGCCAAGTAGATTGGCTGCCGACGAGTTAATGCTAATATCTTCGCCCAAAAATTCATGCCATTTATCTAATCTTTCTTTTTTATTCGCTGCCCTATAAATTTTTGCTTTTATCAAATAACCAAATATCCTGTGTCCTAAGTGCATTTCAGTACTAATAGAATTGTGTTTCATAATTTGCGCTTTTACCAGCACTCTTTGTTCTTCTGTAAATAGAATCGATTTATCAATGGTTTGATCTGTAATGTCGTTAACTAATCCTGTAATCTTTTCATAAGGAATGTCATCTTGCAAAAAAAGTTTTTCATCCCCTTTCTGCTCTAGTTCAATTAAATGAACACTTGGTTTTTGTATAGGAAATGTTGTATCATATTCAACTATCATTCGTTTATAGTCCTCGTAAGTAAAATCATAACTTTGAAAATACTTTTGAACTAAATCGGGACGGGTTTCTAATAATTTTTGAACTCTATTTTTGATAGAATTCTTCTTGTTTGAGCTAACAATGACACCTAGTTTGTTAAATGAATCAGGTACTTGACCAGTATTTTGCACACAAAAATCATCAACATATCTATCATATAGTTTCTTCCTATTAATAACTTCCTTTCTATATGCATAAAAAGCTTTTATAAATAAAACAAAAAAGCCATCGGTAAATTCTAAAAACCAATTTTTGGTTTTTAGCCAATCGGAAACTTTAAAATATAAAATTCCAAATACAACTCCCGATAATATAAAGTAAACTATAAACATACTATTAAGCATTAAATTAGAATTGATTGTAAAAATAGTAAGATTTTTTTATTTTCTAAAAGTTTCTACTATTTTTCAATAAATGCAGTTAATAGAATAGAAGCGAATTGAGGCTGAAATTGGGAGAGAAAAATCAAATTTGCACGACAGATGCACGACAGAAAAAACTAAACCCCTCATAATCAACGGATTAAGAGGGGTTTTAGCGGTACGGACGGGACTCGAACCCGCGACCTCCGCCGTGACAGGGCGGCATTCTAACCAACTGAACTACCGAACCAGGTTTTATTGTCAGGCATTGTTTTCTAATGCGGTGCAAAGATACGGCAAATTTTGGTTTCTGCAATAGCCTTGTGATTTTTTTTCTGATTTTTCCAAAATAATTTACTCCGAAATTCCTTTACAGTTCCCCTTATTAAGATGAAATTCTAATACAAATTCTAAAAAGAAATACAAATTGTCGAGATAAATATGGGTCTCAGATTAAAATGCTATCTTTGCCTTTAGTTTACTGAAAAAACGAGATTAAATGAAAGGAAACGCTAATACGGCAGTGCTTTTAATCCACTGCTCTGACAGACCAGGTATTTTAGCTGTAGTTACAGAATTTATAAATCAACATAAAGGGAATATTTTATATCTGGACCAATATGTAAATCGCGAGGAAAAAGTTTTTTTTATGCGGGTTGAATGGGATTTAACTACATTCCAAATTCCTAAAGATAAAATTGAAGAATATTTCGAAACGCTTATTGCAAGTCGTTTCAATATGAATTTCCGTCTCTACTTTGCAGACACGAAACCCCGAATGGCAATTTTTGTTTCAAAAATGTCACATTGCCTATATGATCTTTTAGCACGTTATTCTGCAGACGAATGGCATGTTGAAATTCCACTGATTATTAGCAATCATCCCGATATGGAAAGTGTTGCCAATCGTTTTGGAATAGAATTTCACATGTTCCCAATAAATAAAGAAAATAAAGCCGAGCAAGAAGCTAAACAATTGGAATTACTGAAAAAACATAATATTACATTTTGTGTCTTAGCACGTTATATGCAAGTTCTTTCGGCAGATTTTATAGACCATTATCCAAATCGGATTATTAATATTCATCATTCTTTCCTACCGGCTTTCGCCGGAGCCAAACCATATCACGCCGCCCACGAACGTGGCGTGAAGGTAATTGGCGCTACCAGCCACTATGTTACCAGCGAATTGGATGCCGGTCCAATTATAGAGCAAGATGTTACTCACATTTCCCATAAAGACACAGTTGAAGAATTAATAAAAAAAGGGCGCGATCTTGAAAAAATAGTTCTTTCGCATGCGGTAGAAAAGCATATCGATCGAAAAATTCTGGCTTATAAAAATAGAACTGTTGTTTTTCAATAACATGGATTATTTATTATGATTCCCTAGCTCCTACTTTCGACCATTAAATATAATTGAATAATATAACTCATTAAAAAAAAATTGCAGACTAACACGAAGCTAGTTTGCAATTTTTATTTAAAATCCAAATCAATTGTCAACTGCAATTGTCTATCATCAATTAACTCGTATCTTTACTGCGTGAAAAAAAGATTCTTCATATACTTTTCTTACAAAGGCACAGCTTATCATGGCTGGCAAATTCAGCCCAATGGTATTTCTGTTCAAGAAGTTCTGACAAATGCTCTCAAAACTATTCTTAGGACTGATTTGGAGCTGATAGGAGCCGGTAGAACGGACACAGGCGTGCATGCTAAATTAATGGTTGCACATTTCGATTTAGAATGTGGTTTGCCTACCGAAATCAATTTAGTTGCAAAACTTAACAGCTTTTTGCCAAATGATATTGCAGTTTACAAAATCGTTGAAGTAAAACCTAATGCTCATGCCCGTTTCGATGCAATTTCCAGACGCTATGAGTACTGCATTATTATTAACAAAGATGTATTTCGCAACGAAACAGCCGCAAAAATAAGCAATCCCCTTGATTTTGGCCTCATGAATGAGGCAGCTAATGCACTGAAAGAATATACTGATTTTACGAGCTTTAGCAAACTTCATACAGATGTGAAAACTAACAATTGTATAATTTCCCGTGCTGAGTGGAAACAACATGAAGAAGAGTGGGTTTTTACAATAGAAGCCAATCGCTTTTTAAGAAATATGGTACGTGCGATTGTAGGTACATTGTTCGAAGTCGGTCGTCATAGAATGTCTGTCAAAGAATTCTGTACAGTTATTGAAGAAAAAAATCGGTGCAAAGCCGGCACTTCAGTTCCGGCACACGGGCTCTATTTAGTTGACATAAAATACCCTGAGAATATTTTTCGCTGATTTCTTAATTATGAATTATTAATTGTAAATTATTAATTATTACATGTGGTTATTACTTGCTTTTATCTCTGCAATTTTATTAGGTTCTTACGAAGTTTTTAAAAAGGTTTCTTTAAATGACAATGCCGTTATTCCGGTAATATTTGTTTCAATATTATTTTCCTGCCTTACTCTAACACCATTTTTATTCATCTCAGAGTTTTTTCCTGACTTGCTCAAAAATTCAATATTTTTTGTACCGCGCGTTGATTTTCATGCACATATGTTGTTCATTCTAAAAGCCATCATAGTATTAACATCATGGCTTTTTGCTTATTTCGCACTAAAACACTTACCGCTATCAATTGCTTCACCAATTAAAGCGACTCAACCCATGTGGACAGTTCTTGGAGCAATGTTAATTTTTGGCGAAAAATTAAACGGTTTCCAAGCTGCCGGAATAGGGATTACACTGGTTTCATTCTTCCTGTTTTCAGTGGTTGGCAAAAAAGAAGGAATATCACTGAAAACTAATAAATGGTTCTGGTTTATCGTCATGGCCACTCTTACCGGTGCATTGAGCGGTTTGTTCGACAAGTATTTAATGAACAGATACGATGTCATGTCCGTTCAGGTTTATTACACATTTTATCAAGCAATTATAATGGGTTTAATCACCCTGTTTTTATGGGCGCCGACCCGAAAAAAAACGACTCCATTTAAATTTAAATGGGCAATTTTTTGGATTTCAAGTTTTCTGGTAACTGCTGACTTTGTGTACTTTTATGCACTCACCTTGCCCGATTCAATGATCTCAATTGTTTCAACAATAAGACGTTCGGGAGTAATTGTTCCATTTCTCTATGCCGCATTTGTTCTGCGCGATAAAAACATCAAATTGAAAATTATTGATTTAATAGGTGTGCTCATCGGCATGTTCTTATTATATCTTGGTTCGAAATGATTTAAACAACCATTACTCTCATTTACAATATATTAAACACAATTAAATCCGCCACATTTTTTAATAATTCATTTTAATAATAAAATTCAAGGAAATAGTTGGATAATTAGATGAAAATTAGTACTTTTGCAAGCCGAAATAACAACAACGAAATAAATTAAAACATACAGATATGAAAAGCGGAATCCATCCAGAAAATTATCGTCCGGTAGCATTTAAAGATATGTCGAACGGCGACACCTTTATTTCACGTTCAACCGTAAACACAAAAGAAACTGTCGAAATTGATGGTGTAACTTATCCTGTGGTTAAAATGGAAATTTCAAGTTCATCACACCCTTTCTACACCGGTAAATCGAAAATGGTAGATACAGCAGGACGTGTTGATAAGTTTATGACTCGCTACGCAAAACGCATCGACAGCAAGAAATAAGCAAACAAGAACATAAAAAAAGCCCCGACATTTTTGCCGGGGCTTTTTTTATTGTATCTGATTCCACGCTCGATTTATGAGTTTAAACTGAAAAGGCTTCGCATTTACATATGGAGCTATTATTTTCCTATCTGCCTCACTTAAAAAATCCAAGGTATTATTCTTTGCAATAACAACCTGACTATCTGCCGAAAAGCTTAAAGATATAAAACTCACATCTAAAACATTTTTCACCCATTGAACATCAATTTTATCAGATGGAATATTTTTTTCTTCTAACCATTCAATACTTTTTGGCATCTGGAACGGAATTACAACCCACTTCCAAAGTAAATCGTAAAACTCAATTGAAGACATACAAACCGGAGCACACACAGTTCGAATAATACCAATAATTTTGGAGCTATCTTCCAACTGCAAAATTTTCATTTCAAAAGTTGAACTCTGAGTATTCTTTACAACAATCCTTTCATTTAAAGTGTCGAGACTCATTAAGTAAGCCTCATTACCGATTTTGTTAGCAATGCTATCGCTTTGATGTGCTTTGTGGTATTCAATCAACTCCAATCTGTTTTGCCGGCTCAAAGTAGGGTTTAGAGTGTCCGGCATGTTTACATAGATATCTTCAATATTCTGGGAAGACAATAATTGATTTATCAGCAATAGGCCAAAGATAATCACATATTTATTTTTTTTCTGGAACAGTTTTTTCATTTGTTTTTGCGTTTTTGTTACCAACAATAAAATGCCAATAATAATTGAACAATTCACTCATACTATTAAAATCTTCCTTATAAATAAAACCTACACCCTGAGTTTGAGTTGCTTTACTAAGTTGCAGTCGATCGATTGTATGGTTATAAGCTTTGAATCGCAATTTCCCGGATTCATTAAGTAAATATTGAATATCAACATCTCCAATAAATTTATTGGCATTTGCGTTAGTTGTGTAAAAATCATTTCTATATCCAAGGTTTCCATTTATTATCAACCTGTTATTCGGTTGATATAAAATTTGAGCCTGAATATCACTACTTGTTTGGTCAGACTGACGATAATCAAATCCAAATGAGAGATTATTGCTTTTCAACATTTGAGACATCCAATTATTCAGTTGTGCACTCAGGGTAGAAGTTGCAAAAGAAATTGCTTCACTTGATCCAAAATTAGTTGTAGCAGCCGTTTTCATGTAGTCAGGCGTGTAAAATTTATTAAAAAGCAACAAGTAAAGAATTTGTCTATTCATCATTTCGTCAGTATTAATAATACTTTTAACTCTTTGTTTTACACCTTCGTCGCTTTGAGGTAAATCAATATCAAACCCGATTGTAGGTTTCATAATATTGTCAGTCAGTTTCAACACACAATTAACGGGTACACTTGTGCGCGAAGTAGTTGATAAAAGTGATTCATCCAAATCTTTTAACGAGGCAGTAAGCGGATACAAAGCTCGAATATTACATTGCGCATTGAATGGGCTGCCAGTCCATGCCAACGTACTTCCCTGATCAATTTTAAACTCTTTACGCATTAAATTCTGAAGAGTAAATAGGTAGTATCCTGAATTAATTGTATAAGTTCCATAGAGTTTTATATCAGAGAAAGAATCAAATTCTACACGCAAATTACCTTTGCCTTTTCCTGTAATCATATCTCCAGCTTTTGGGTCAACAATCAGTTCCATTTCAGCATCAGGTGTAACTTCAATCTGTAAATTTACTTTTACATTCATTTCATTTCCGTTAGATTTCTGATGTGAAACAGTATCTTTATTGGTATCTTCTTTTTTACTGATAAAGTTTATAAAGCTGTTATCGGAAGCTTTTGAAGCTCCTCCCATTTGAATAAAACATTTAGTTTGAGGTTGCGAAACTGCATTGACATTTATATTTGCAACTTTATCATCTCCAAAAATATGTACTGTCCCTTTAGCGTAAGCCTTTCCGAAAAAATATTCATTATCTGCAGGCTGAGTGTTAAGTGCTAAGATATTATTTCCAGCAATATTAACATCAAAATTCATGTGTTGAAAAAATCCATTGTGATTAAGTATTGCATTTAGACTCGCAGGATTTCGTTCCTGATCAGTCACCTTAATGTTTCTAAATTCGATAGTATTTCTAGTTAAATGCACAGAATCATTCAAAAAATAGGTAGTTTTAAGAGTCTTAATCGAAGCCTGTCCTTTATCTACATAAACATCGCCGTCAAAACTAACACCATGCTTCAAGAGTCCAAACATTCGTACTTTACCTGAAGCAAAGCCTTTTACATCTTGCGCTACACTTTCAAGATATTGATTTAGAAACTCTATGCTAAATCTTTTTGCATTAAAAATCACATTTATTGTATCTGTACTTGGATTGAAAACTCCATTAGCAACAACTAGTGTATCATTCTTTTCATTTACAAACGTACCATGGGCCAATAATTTGCTGTTTATTTTATCCCAATTAGACGTCACATCACCATTCCCAATCCATTTGTGGTTAAGTTTAAAGTCTTTAACGTGCAAATTGGCTTCAAAAATTGGCTTTTGTAATAAACTGAATAATGTTGCCTTCCCAGTAACTATGCCACTTAAACTAATTCCTTTTAATTTAAGTAGATTCATAACAAAATCAAGATCAAGATCATTCATATCCAATGACAAGCCATCATTCATACTTTTTGATGCAACTCCATTTATGTGTATAAATTGCTTGTTATTATTGTCGAAACTGAAATTTCGAACTTGAATTGTACTATCAGCATTAAAATTAATTTTGCAAGGATGAATACTCCATACAGAATCAGATATTATTACTTGTGTAGGTAGAACCGTTAATTCTGCTGAATTTCGACCATTATCTTTCCTAAACTCAGTTATAGTATGAATTTCTCCGGCGTTAGTTACTTGCGCTGCATTTTGCCAACCCAATTTAGCAATGATCGAATCGTTTGAAGCTCCAGCTTTCAAAAAAACATTCATAACTGCGTCCTTTTCCTTCACTTGTGCTCGTGTAACCAGCTGTAATTGTTGATTAGAATTATCAAAGTATATGCTAATATTCTCAACTTGCTGCTTACTTAATTTCAACAAAGGAACATTAGCAGATAAATTAATAACATTTGCCTTCTCATCTATTGAACCTTTTATCGTTGCCAGTCCCTCAATAGTATAAGGTAATTCCAATACTTCCGAAATCTTACTTGTATTTGCAATTTCAAGATTGACATCAATTTGATTTGGAGTTTTATCAATTGAATTTTTACTCGACAGAGACAGTGATGGCAAATACTTTTTGACTATTTTATCAATTGTTTGCCCTACAGTACTATATTTAAAATTTCCATTAAATGCTCCATTTACAAAATCAGAACTAATACTAAACTGTGTAATATCTTTTTCTATTCTGGAAATGAATTGAATTTTATCGATATTCAATACTTTGTCTTGATTTCTAAATTCAATGCTATCGAAGCGAACAAAACCATTTATATTATCCAGGGAATTGCCAACCATCTTGGTTTTAGCATTTAAAGATAATGTTGCATCCGGATATTTATCTGTCAGCTTTAAAGCATTAAAATTGGTATTCTTAATGTTTAACCCAAAATCGTAGATTGGCAATTTCTGACTCAAATCAATTTTTCCTGTAAAATGTGCATTTACATTCTTATCGTTTAAATCGAAAGTCCCATCAAAACCTTTTCCATCATACTTACCTCCCAATTTTATATCGTGATAAGAATAATTATTAAACTGAAATTCAGAAATTTGGGCATTAATCATACCTTGAAACTTTGTGTTTTCCTTTTTTATTCCAACGGTATTCAAATTAAATGAAATTTCACCAAGCTGTTTATTACTAAGCAGTTTACCTAACAGTAAACTCTCTGACTTAACAGTTCCATTATATGCCAAATCTTTCAACTTATTTCCAAATTTTAGTAATATATCGGTCGATAAACTTCCAATATTAGTGTTCAAATTACCATAAACAACCAGATTATTTAAAAATCCCGTAATATTACCTCTGTATTTTATTAATCCCAGCTGACTTAACTCATTCGGGAGTAAAACAGGTCTTCTTCTTAAATCCGAAATAAAATCCTGAATATCTGACTTATCAAAATGCAAATCATTAATTTTACCGTAAAAGAAAGCACCTTGTAAATCAGGCAATCCATTAATATCCAAATCAGCATTTAGTAAAAATGAATTCCCGTATCTCACTTCAAATTTTTGAAAACGCAAACTAGACATACGTCCATTTATCAAACCTTTAACTGTTGCGGTTCCTTTTACATTTTTAAAATCAGGAACAAAAGCACTCAAATCGGAAAAAGCTATTTTAGAAAGTTTGATTGGAGCATTCCATTTCACTTTATCGGAAAAATGTTTCAAATCCGCCAGACTATCATATGAAAGTCGAATGTCTTCCAAATGCAAATCAGAATTTGGCATTCTCAAATCAATTTCGGGGATTTTTACGCCTCTCAAAGAACCTATAATTTGAGTTTTAAAATCAGTAATTATCAAACCCGTACTTTCTTTGGCACTAAAACTTAAAACGCGCATATTTAACGAGTCCTTCTTAAATACATTAAGAGAAATGTCAATGTTTATATCCTTAAGTTTTAATTTATTTTCATTAAAAACGTCCTTAGGAAGATTTTGAAGTTCTTTAAAATTAGTAAAATTAAATTTAGAATTTTTAATTCTAAATTTATTTATCCGATAGACTATTTGAGTAGAATCTTTTGTTGGAGGTGCTTTAAACGCATTCAATACAAACTCAAGGTTAGAATGGCCTTTTTTATCAATTATCAGATTTCCATATAATTGATCCAAATCTACTGAAGTAAAAATAATTTTTCTTTGAAAAAATTTCCAAAATTTAAAATGTGCATCAACATTTTTGACAAATATAAGTGTATCTTTTTGTTGATCTTCTGCGTATAAATCGTGAATGGCAATATCGTTAAAAAGCTTGTATTCAATTTTTCCAATACTTACTTTAGTGTTTAGTTTTATCGAAAGTTCAGATACAATTTCATTAGTTATAAATTGCTGCATCAGGCCATTTTGAAGCAACAAGAGCAATAGGGCGAGAAATAAAATTATTCCGCCAACGCTAAAACCTAATATTTTGAGTGTTTTTTTTATACCTTTGAACTTTGTTTCGCAAAAGTAAATAATAATTCGTGAATTACACAAGGAAACTCTTCTTGCAAAGCAATTAAAATTTTATAATTTACAAATCACAATTGTCGTGCCATCTACAAAACGGATTTCATTGAAAACTACCTGGTATAACAATCCACTTTTATAAAAAAATGAATTCAACTACAATATTAGGCATTGAGTCCTCATGCGACGATACCTCTGCATCGGTAATACGCGATGGAGTAATGCTTTCAAATGTAATTGCCAGTCAGGCAGTTCACACCAGTTTTGGAGGTGTTGTTCCTGAACTGGCTTCTCGTGCTCATCAATTAAACATAATCCCGGTAGTGCATGAAGCTTTAAAACGAGCTAAAGTGGACAAATCGGAATTAAGTGCCATCGCTTTCACTCGTGGTCCCGGCTTATTGGGTTCATTGCTCGTTGGGACTTCCTTTGCCAAAGGACTGTCTCAAGCTCTTAGTATTCCACTCGTTGATGTAAATCATTTGCAGGCTCATGTGTTGGCACATTTTATAAGTGAAGGTAAAGCGGAAGAGCGTAAACCTGAATTTCCATTTTTATGCTTGCTTGTTTCTGGTGGAAATTCACAAATTGTGCTTGTTAAGGCGTTTGACAATATGGAAGTGATTGGCCAAACTATCGATGATGCCGCCGGTGAAGCTTTTGACAAATGCGCAAAAGTAATGGGACTCCCTTATCCGGGCGGTCCACACATTGATAGATTAGCAAAAGAAGGGAATCCAAAAGCTTTCAATTTTAATAAACCACAAATTCCCGGCTACAATTATAGTTTCAGTGGACTAAAAACATCTTTTTTATATCTATTACGAGACAAAATAAAGGAAAATAAAAATTTTGTTGAAGAAAACTTACAAGATCTTTGCGCATCGTTACAAGCAACTGTAGTTGACGTTTTAATGAATAAGCTCAAAAAAGCCGCCACTGAATTAAATATCAACCAAGTAGCTGTTGCCGGTGGTGTTTCAGCCAACTCAGCTCTTCGACAAGCGTTTCACGATTACGGAACTAAATACGGCTGGGAAGTTTTCATTCCACCTTTTGCATTTACAACTGACAATGCCGCGATGATTGCCATAACCGGTTACTTTAAATATCAACACGCAGATTTTTGCACAATCGACAAAGTTCCATTTGCACGAGTTTCAAATAAATTCTAATTAACTATTAGTTGCCTGCCTGAAATGAAAACACCTTCCTTTAAATTATCCGAAAAACTAGCTCCTTTCAGAGGAGTTATTTTGTTCGCGATAATTTTAATGGGATCGAATATCTTTTGGAAGTACAATGTGTTAGGCGACGAAACTTTAAATGTTGATTCAACAGTAACATTCTGGGGACTTGATATTTCGCTGCCATTTGTTTGGATGGCACAACATGTTGCTCATATGTCAGAAGTCATTTTTCACATACTCGGCTCAAAAATCAAGCTGGAACCGAATAATATCCTACGACATCCAAATGGGAATGCAGTTCAGATAATCTGGGCTTGTACGGGATTAAAACAAGCCTATATTTTTTTCTGTATCATAGCATTTTATCGAGGACCATGGCTTAAAAAATTGTGGTATATCCCTTTAGGATTAGTTGTTGTTTACCTATTCAATATCTTCAGAATTTTGATAATAGCAGCTTGTGTAAATAAACATCCAAACTGGTTTGAATTTCTTCATTTATACTTTTTCAAATATGTTTTTTACGGAATAATTTTCCTTATGTGGGTACTTTGGGAAGAAAAGCTATCTAAAAAAACTATCAAAAGCATAAACAAAGAAGCTTAACTTAAGTATGATATTATGGGTTTTTCATCACCTCAATTAATACTCTTTACTCTTCTCACCTCTCAAAACACGCAATCCACTCATAGCTAATGCTTCCATTTCATCTTCGCCAGGATAAACAACCACCTTCGCCATTGGGGAAATCATATGTTTAATATATTCCACAATAAATTTACTATGTGCAATGCCTCCTGTGAGAATTACAGCATCAGTTTTGCCTTGTAAAACAGCTAACATTGCACCAATTTCTTTCGCTACATTATAAGCCATTGCCTCCAAAATAAGTTTTGCATGTGCATCTCCAGATTCAGCTTTCTGTTCAGCTTTTATTTGATCATTTACCCCTAAATGAGCCATAAGTCCACCATTACCAACCAACATCTTTCTTATTTCATCTTGTGTGAATTTTCCACTAAAACATAAATCGACTAACTGCCCGGCATCCAACGTTCCTGCTCGTTCTGGAGAAAAAGGTCCATAACCATCCAAACCCTGATTGGAATCAATTACTTTTCCAAATTTATGTGCAGCGACAGAAATACCACCTCCTAAATGAGCTACAACGAGTTTTAATTCCTCATATGAAGTTCCAGATGCAGCAGCATATTTACGTGCAATTGCCTTATGATTCAACGCATGAAATTGCGATTTTCTGGGTATCTGTGGCAAACCGCTTATTCGTGCTACATCTTCATACTCATCTACTACAATCGGATCGGCAATAAAAGCCTCACAACCAACAATATTTTCAGCAATTTCCAGTGCAATTACTCCACCCAGATTACTGGCATGTTCGGCAGTATGTGGAGATTTCAAATCCAAAATCATTCTATCGTTTACAGTATAAACACCCGACTCCAACGGATGGACCATTCCTCCACGACCGACAACCGCAGATAAATCAGACAAATCAATTCCATCATTTCTCAGATAATCCAGCATCATATTTTTGCGAAATTCATATTGATCAAACAAAGTTTTAAAATGTTTCAAGTCCTTAACAGAATGTCGTATGGTGTGCAAACATATTAATGTTTCATCTTCATAGACCGCAAATTTAGTAGAAGTTGAACCGGGATTAATTGATAATATTTTATACATAGCCTTTGTATTTAAAAATACAAAGATAACAGGAAGTAAGTAATTATATCATAAAGAAAATATTTAACCGGAGTCCAATTCAAGAGAAACAAAATAAAATCGATTTAAATAAATTGGAATTAGAATTATTGTCATAAATCTTTGTATTATAAAGAATTATTTTGTACTTTTGCAAGCGAAATAGGATATGGAGGAGGGGACAAACGTCCCCTTGTTTGTTCAATTAATTCAAATATGATTTTAAAAGAGACTATAAATCAGATAGTTGAAAACTATCTTTCGGATACAGCCTATTATTTGGTGGATGTAAAAATCACTACGGACAACCGGATTTCTGTAGAAATAGATTCATTTGAAGGTGTATCTCTTGATTTTTGTATCGAACTAAACAAGCATATTGAAACTCAATTTGACCGCGAAGAGGAAGATTTTGCACTTGAAGTAAGTTCTGCAGGATTGACTGAGCCTTTCAAAGTGTTGAAACAATATGAGAAAAACATTGGCAATGAAGTTGAGACACTTACAAAAGCCGGAAAGAAAATTTCCGGGATTTTGACTGAAGTGAACGAAAATGAATTTGTTTTAGAAATAGAAAAAACTGAAAAACCGGAAGGTTCAAAACGCAAAATAACTGTTATTGAAAACGTTACACTTGCATACGAAGACATTAAAAATACAAAATATATTATTAGATTCAAATAAGCCATGAGCAAAAAAGAAACTATTAGCTTAATTGATACTTTTTCGGAGTTTAAAGAGCTAAAAAGCATCGACAGAAGTACATTAATCAGTGTAATGGAGGAGTCATTCCGTAATGTGATTTCAAAATTGTTTGGAACTGACGAAAACTTTGATGTCATTATTAACCCTGACAAAGGTGATTTCGAAATTTATCGTAACCGCACAGTTGTGGCCGATGAAGATTTGGAAGATCCTAATCTCCAAATTTCACTTACTGACGCAAAAAAGATAGAAGCCGATTACGAAATAGATGAAGAAGTTACCGATACAGTTGATTTTTTAAGTTTCGGACGTAGAGCTATCCTAACGCTTCGTCAAACCTTATCATCTAAAATTCTGGAACTGCAAAAAGATAATGTTTTTAGCAAATACAGCGAAAAAGTTGGTCAGATTGTAAGTGCTGAATTATACCAAATATGGAAAAAAGAAATGTTGTTGATCGATGATGAAGGCAACGAATTATATTTACCAAAATCGGAACAAATTCCAACTGACTTCTACCGCAAAGGTGATACTGTTCGAGCGGTAGTAGCAATGGTTGAAAATAAAAATAACAATCCAAAAATTATCCTGTCTCGTATTTCTCCTGTTTTTCTGGAACGACTTTTCGAACTGGAAGTACCTGAAATTCATGAAGGTTTAATTACAATAAAGAAAATTGCTCGCATACCGGGGGAACGCGCCAAAGTAGCAGTGGAATCTTATGATGATCGGATTGATCCTGTTGGTGCATGTGTTGGTGTGAAGGGATCTCGTATTCATGGAATCGTTCGCGAGTTGCGGAATGAAAATATTGATGTTATTAATTACACAAGCAATGTCAATCTGTTTATTTCAAGAGCACTAAGTCCTGCAAAAATCTCATCAATTCGGTTGAACGAAGTTGAGAAAAAAGCAGAAATTTACTTGAAACCGGAAGAGGTTTCGCAAGCTATTGGAAAAGGAGGTTTAAATATCAAGTTAGCGGGCATGCTTTCAGGTTACACACTTGATGTGTTCCGTGAAATGGATGAAAATGCTGATAGTGAAGATATTTACCTCGATGAATTCAGCGATGAAATTGATCAATGGGTTATCGATGCATTAAAAGCAATTGGATGCGATACTGCAAAAAGTGTATTAGCAATTTCACGTCAGGATTTAGTACGCCGCACAGATTTGGAAGAAGAAACTGTTGACGAAGTCTTGGCAATTTTGACTGCCGAGTTCGAAGAAGAAGTATAATTAGATAGTTCATAATGAAATATTTACAAGTTGTAATTATGAAAGATATTTAATATGAGTTTAGTAATTTTCTTAGACTCATTCACATGAAATAAAAATAGAAACTGTAATAATAGAATATGTCCATAAGATTAAGTAAAGCCTGTAAAGATTTAAATGTCGGTTTGATTACCGCTGTTGAGTTTTTGGCGAAAAAAGGTCATAAAATCGTCATCGATCCCAATTTAAAGTTGTCCGATGACTTGCACCTTTTACTTGCGAAAGAATTTAATAAAGATATGGCTCTGAAAATTGAGTCAGAGCGATTAAGCCAGGAACGTCAACTCAAAGAAAAAGCTGGCACAGTTGCTCTTGAAGGTTATAATCAGCCAAAACCTGTTGAGAAACCGGTGGAAACAATTCATTTTACAATTTCTGAAGATCAGTTACCTCACTTTAAATCAGTTGGACATATTGATTTGGAAGCGAAAGTCAAACACTCAGAGCCAAAAATTGAAACAAAAGTACAAGAAGTTGAGAAACCGATTGTAGAAAAGAAAATTGTTGAAGAACCTGTAGTTATCAAAGCAGAAAAACCCATAGAAAAGGTTACTGAAGTAATTGAAGAAATAAAAAAAGAAGTTGAAGCACCTGTTACAAAACCAGAGCCTCAACCGATAGTTGAAATAAAAGTACCTCCTGTTACTGTTGTAGAAGTAATAAAAGAAGAAATTAAAGAAATTAAAGAGCCTAAGGTTATTGCAAGAGAACAAATTCCAGTTGAAACACCGAAAATTGAAATTGTAAAACCTATTAAGAAAGTTGAAGTAAAAGAAGAAGTAGAAGCTGTTGAAATCAACATTGAAACAAAAGATAATGATCATGAAGAAAAAGAAATTTTCTCTTTAGCGAGACCAACTATCGATGTGGCTCCAGTTGTTATCGGAACAATTGACTTAGAACTTTTAAATCAAAGTACTCGACCAAAACCAAAAACAAAGGAACAAAAGCGTAGAGAACGTGAGGATAAGAATAAGATAGTTATTGACGGCAAGAAACCTATAATAGTTGGTGAAAAGAAAATTTTACGCACTGCTGCTGAAGTTGCTGCCGATCCTACATCATCTCATCCTAAGAAAAAACGTGAACGTTTTTCAAATCAAAAAGTAGATATTACAAAAGTATCTCAACCTAATGTACCTACACAAGGATTTGCACATCCTAAAAAAGTTACTCCTGGGACTACAGGAGGCGGTGGTGGAGTTGGAGCCACAAAACCAAACAAAGACCGACTTAAAAAGCCTGTTAAAACGGCCGTAAACGAAGAAGACGTTCAAAAACAAATAAAAGAAACTCTTGCCCGCCTTTCTGGTGCAAATAAAAAAGGGAAAGGATCAAAATATCGTCGCGATAAACGTGATAGCAATAGTGTTCGTCAACAAGAACAAGCACAGCGCGAGCGTGACGAAGAAAGCGTAATAAAACTTACCGAATTTGTTACGGCCAGCGAATTAGCCGTGATGATGGATGTATCCGTAAATCAAGTCATAGCAACTTGTATGAACATTGGTTTAATGGTATCTATCAATCAACGTCTTGATGCTGAAACTATCAATATTGTGGCTGAAGAATTCGGTTTTACAACTGAATATGTGAGTCATGATGTAATTGAAGCCATTGGAGAAGAAGAAGTAGATAATGAAGACGACTTATTACCACGTGCACCAATTGTTGCCGTAATGGGACATGTTGACCATGGTAAAACTTCATTACTTGATTATATTCGTAAAACAAATGTTATTGCTGGTGAAGCTGGTGGTATAACACAACATATTGGTGCTTATAACGTGAAGCTTGCAAACGGTCAACGCATCACTTTCCTTGATACTCCGGGTCACGAAGCGTTTACCGCCATGCGTGCTCGTGGAGCTAAAGCTACCGACATTGCAATTATCATTGTAGCTGCCGACGACAACGTGATGCCTCAAACTATTGAAGCGATTAATCATGCTGCAGCAGCAAATGTATCAATTATTTTTGCAATCAATAAAGTAGACAAACCTGGAGCTAACCCTGAAAAAATCAAGGAAACTCTTGCACAAATGAATTATTTGGTTGAAGACTGGGGTGGCAAATACCAATCGCAGGAAATTTCGGCTAAAAAAGGAGATGGTATAGCTGAATTGCTTGAAAAAGTATTGCTTGAAGCTGAAATTCTTGAATTGAAAGCCAATCCAAGTAAACGGGCTATTGGCTCAGTAATTGAATCAACTTTGGATAAAGGACGTGGTTACGTTTCTACTATTTTGATTCAAAATGGAACTCTTCACTTAGGCGATGTAGTTTTAGCCGGTACTTATTACGGAAAAATTAAAGCGATGTTCAACGAACGTAATCAGCGCATTACGGAAGTACTACCCGGTGAACCAGCCTTGATTCTGGGACTAAACGGAGCTCCGCAAGCCGGTGATAATTTCAACGTAATGACTTCAGAACATGAAGCGCGCGAAATTGCCAACAAACGCGAACAATTACAACGCGAACAAAGCTTACGTACTAAAAAACACTTTACACTTGATGAATTAGGTCGTCGTATTGCGCTTGGTGATTTCAAAGAATTGAATATCATTGTGAAAGGTGATGTGGATGGTTCGGTTGAAGCATTATCGGATGCTCTACAAAATCTTTCTACTGAAAATATACAAGTAAACGTTATTCACAAAGCAGTAGGTGCAATTTCCGATTCGGATATTTTGCTGGCTGCAGCATCAAATGCAATTATTTGTGGATTCCAGGTTCGTCCAACTACTTCAGCGCGCAAAATTGCAGATAAAGAAGAGATTGATATCCGCTTATACTCCATTATTTACGACGCAATTGAAGAAATTAAATCGGCTATGGAAGGTATGCTTTCTCCTGAAATCAAGGAAGAAATTACCGCTACTGTTGAAATTCTTGAAGTATTCAAGATTACCAAAGTGGGTACAATTGCCGGTTGCTTGGTTCGTGAAGGGAAAATCAAACGTTCGAACAAAATTCGTATTATCCGCGATGGTATCGTAGTATACACAGGAGAATTGGATTCGTTGAAACGTTTCAAAGACGATGTAAAAGAAGTTGGAACAAACTACGAATGTGGTTTGAATATCAAAAACTACCAGGATATACGCGTAGGTGATATGGTTGAAAGTTATGAAGAAACTGAAGTACGAAAAACGCTTTAATAGTTGACAGTTGATAGTTGACAATTCATAAAATAATAATGCCGGATTCAATGTGAGTCCGGCATTATTATTTCATTTAATTCAGAAAGGAGTTTCATTCCACCTCTTATATCAAAGCTTTCGCCAAGGGTGTATCGGCAAACATTTCCCGGTTTGAAGCCAATGCGCTTGCGCATTTTTATCACGAAGTGGTATTGAGACAAATGCACACACGCATTATCGTCGCGCAGCCGTCAGTACCAAAATGCATCCGCGCATTTTCGTCCCGCAGCTGTCGGCAAACAAATGCTCATGCGCATTGTTGTTCTGATGCCCTCGGCAAGCAAATGCGCAGAAAACAGCTGAGCAACTTACTTTATCTCGCTAGATAAACCTTAAAACCCAAAGCAAATAAATACGGGTTTCGCGAACCAACGGTCATGACTCAAAGGAATAATTCCAATTCACGAATAAAAAAGAATCGCGGTTGAAAACCGCGAAACGCTAATTATTTATCCAACCTCTCCAACAACAACTTCACTCCTTTTTCCACATCCTGAGTTTCTTCCAACGCCTTGATAAAAGCACTGCCAATTATGGCTCCCGAAGAATAGCGGTTGACCATATCACGAGTGGATTTATTAGAAATACCAAACCCTACAAGCCGTGGATTTTTCAGATTCATTGAATTTATACGATTAAAATATTCTACTTTATTGTCGAATGATGTTTGCGTTCCAGTTACCGCAGCCGACGAAACCATGTAGATAAATCCGTTTGTATGTCCGTCAATTTCACGGATACGTTCTGCGGAAGTTTCGGGCGTAATCAGGAAAATGAATTCCAATTTGTAACGCTCGGCAATTTCTTTGTATTCCGCCAAAAAATCAGCCATTGGAAGATCGGGAATAATCATACCATCCACTCCCACTCTACTGCATTCTTTGCAAAACGTTTCGAAACCAAACTGCATAATTGGATTCAGATAACCCATCATGATAAGTGGAATATGAATTTCAGCCCGTATAGATGTAAGTTGTTCAAAAAGTTTACGAATGCTCATGCCATTTTGCAATGCCACATGACTACTATTCTGAATAACCAGACCATCAGCCATTGGATCGGAGAACGGCACACCAATTTCCACTAAATCTACGCCATTTGCCTGAAGGCATTGAAGTGTAGGCACAGTGTTTTCTAATTTTGGAAACCCTGCAGTAAAATATACCGAAAGGATATTCTCTTTCTTTGTTTCAAATAATTGATTTATTCTGTTCATATTGTTGAATTTCGTAGGGACAGGTCGCGGCCTGTCCTGATATGTTATATTTATTAGTCAATGGACAGGTCACGACCTGTCCCTACCATGAATTACCGTAATTGTTTCAAAAATACCCTCAACATTTCCACATTCTTTTCTCCTGGTTTTTCTTCAAACTTACTGTTCAAGTCGATTCCGGCGAATTTTGAGTGTTCAATTTTCAATATCGCTTCGGCATCGTCGGCAGCAATGCCACCGCTAAGCAGAAAAGGTGTTTCGCCCACATATTCGTCAAGCATTCCCCAATTAAACTTCACGCCCGAACCGCCGTAAGCATCCGTTTTCGTGTCGAAAAGAAAATAATCGCAAGCACCTTCGTAAGCTTTGGTTACTTTAAAATTATAGGCTTCGGCAATCGGGAAAGCCTTTATGACTATATAACCTGCCTTACGAAGTTCCTTGCACATTCCTTCCAGTTCTGTTCCGTGAAGCTGCACGCCGTCAAGGTCGTACTTGTAAGCAATAGTGAGGATGTTTTCCAGGTTCTCGTTCACAAACACACCAATTTTTTTAATGCTTTTGGGCAATGCTTTCAACGTGGCACTATCCAACGGTTCGGCAAAGCGCGGCGACTTCGGGTAAAAAATAAAACCCATAAAATCGGGTTGCAAAGCTGCAACTGCGCGTATATTTTCGGGGAATTTCATCCCGCAGATTTTAATTTTCATATTCAATCTGTTGTTATAGACGCAAGGCCTTGCGTCTCTACTGTAAATTTTCAATAAAATTTTTCAACGCTTCCGCCGGATTTTCTTCTTTCATAAAGTTCTCACCCATCAGGAAACCACGGTAGCCGACTTTGCGAAGTTCTTTTACGGTTTCGATTTTAGAAATACCGCTTTCGCTCACTTTTACAAATTTGTCAGGTATCAATGCTGCCAAGTCAAACGAAGTCTGAATGCTTTGCTCAAAGGTTTTCAGGTTACGGTTGTTCACGCCCAGCATATCCACAAAGTCATTGGCATGACCGAGCTCTTCCGCATTATGAACTTCGAGTAATACTTCCAAACCCAGTTCGTGCGCTTTGCGGGCAAGTTCAAACGTTTGTTCAACGGTCAAAGCCGCCGCAATAAGCAAAACAACATCGGCACCCATAGCCTTTGCCTCGTAAAGTTGATATTCATCAATCACAAAATCTTTACGCAGCACAGGGCAAGCGATAAACTGACGGGCAGCCATCAAATCCATGGGCGTTCCACCGAAATACTCCAAGTCAGTAAGGATGGAAATACCTGAAGCACCTGCAGCACTGTAACCGGCAGTTACATCCACCACGTCGGCATCTTCATGTATCCAACCCAACGAAGGTGACTTGCGCTTAAACTCCGAAATAATTCCCGATTCCGAAGTCAGCAAATTTTGCTTCATCGATAAGCATGCACGTGAAAATGCAGGTGCTTTCTCTAACACCTCAATTGAAGTAGTTTGTTTTCGCAAAGAAACTTCTACTTTCTTGCTTTCTATTATTTTATCTAAGATTGTCATTCTTCAATGTGCTAATGTGCCAATACGACAATGAGCAAATTAATTGGCACATTGGCATATTTTGAAATTGGCTTATTTATATATCTCCACAAACTTCACAAACGCTTTCTTAGCATATCCACCCGCAAGCGATTCGGCAGCTTCGGCTTTGCATTGTTCCAGCGGCTTGTAAGAACTACGTGTCTGTATAGCAAAGGCAGAATTGATAATCACCGCATTTTTCTGTGCTTCGGTGGCTTTGTTATCAAGCACATTCATAAATATATGAGCAGCATCGTCCACTGTATTTCCACCCCAAAGTTCTTCCTGTTTCAAGGTTTTGAAGCCAAGTTGTTCGGGAGTATAAATAAATTCGCCGTTGTTATTCATCACTTTGCAGGTATCGGTGAGCGATATTTCATCATATCCATCCAACGAATGCACGATAGAATACTCAAAACCCAGATTCTGATAAATATAATTGTAAAGGCGCATCATTTTCAGGTTGTACACGCCCAAACATTGGTATTGTGGACGAACCGGACTGATAAGTGGCCCGAGAACATTGAAAAACGTACGAACACCCAGACCTTTGCGCACCGGAGCCACGTTTTTCATAGCAGGATTGCAAAGTGGTGCATGTAAATACGCAAAACCTGAATCTTCCAACGAGTGTTTGATTACATCAATATCGGTAGTGAATTTGGCACCGTAATACTCCAATACATTGGACGAACCGCTTACCGAAGTGGCTCCGTAATTGCCGTGTTTGGCTACTTTATATCCGGCACCGGCCACAGCAAAACAACTACAAGTAGATATGTTGAACGTGTTTTTGCCATCACCCCCCGTGCCAACTATGTCGAGAGCATCAAATTCCGACAAATCCATGGGGATAGCCAACTCCAATAATGCATCACGAAAACCAATCACCTCATCCAGCTCAATGCTGCGCATCAAAAACACAGAAACGAATGCTGCAATTTGTGCATCATTGTATTTTCCGGCAGCAATATTCTTCATTACTTCTGCAGCTTCCTGCTTTGTAAGTGATTGGTGATTGAATAATTGATTAAGTATTTGTTTCATAATTATAATTTGATCTCGTTGAGTTCTAATCTCTCAACCTATTAGAATACAATCATTATTTCTTGTAATGTCAATATACATTCACGTTTAGACATCTTTATTATCTCAATTAACGCAATCTTGTAGTTCAATAACGCTTCTGTTTGTCTAAACGGAACTTTCGTTTGTCTAGACGAAGCTCTCGTTTGTCTAGACGAAGCTCTCGTTTGTCTAAACGGAACTCTCGTTTGTCTAGACGAAGCTTTCGTTTGTCTAGACGAAGCTCTCGTTTGTCTAAACGGAACTTTCGTTTGTCTAAACGGAGCTCTCGTTTGCCTAGACGAAGCTCTCGTTTGTCTAGACAGAACTTCTGTCTATCTATACTAAATATTGGTTTGCTATCATAAATGCTTCAGGGTTTAATCCGAATATGCTGCATTTCTATACTGACATCTATTAAAAATAAAGACAACAGAAAAGTTATTTTTCCAACCAATTCTTCAGCATCTTTTCCCCGTCGGGAGTCAAAACCGATTCAGGATGAAACTGAACGCCACGTACATCATAGGTTTTATGTGCTAATGCCATTATCATTCCTTCTTCATCCACAGCTGTTATGGTCAGGCATTCGGGCAAAGTTGATTTTTCGGCTGCCCATGAATGGTATCGTCCCACTTCAAGTTTCTTAGCCAAACCGTTGAACAATACATCTTCTTCCAACACATCTACCATAGAACTTACGCCATGATGCACTTCAGTCAGATTAATCAATGTTCCTCCGAAAGCTTCCGCAATGGCTTGTTCGCCCAGACAAACGCCCAAAATAGGTTTGGTTGGTGCATACGTACGAATCACGTCAAGCAAAATGCCCGACTCCGAAGGTACGCCAGGACCCGGCGAAAGAATTATTTTATCAAATCGTGCAATATCTTCCAATGCTATCTGATCGTTGCGATGCACTTCCACGTCGGTGTAACCCAACTTTTTCACTGCGTGTACCAAGTTGTAGGTAAACGAGTCGTAATTATCGAAAACTAGTATTTTCATGTTATTTACTTACGTGTTATTTGCCCTTCGGGCGTTATTTACTTCATGTTATTTGGCTAAGCCGTTATTTGCCTTCGGCGTTATTTACTTCGTGCTATCAGGGCATCGCCCGTTATTTATTTCATGTTATTTTAATAACGCCCGAAGGGCAAATAACTTAATAACGGCGTAGCCAAATAACAATCAATAACGTCCAGAAGCTACATCTACGGCTTTTTTCAGAGCAGCCAATTTGTTATTCACTTCCTGCAATTCACTTTCTTCGTCCGATTTGGCAACGATTCCGGCACCAGCCTGATAATAAAGTGTATTATTTTTACTGACGAATGAACGGATTGTGATGGCCTGATTAAAGCTTCCATCGAAACCGATATAGCCCAAACATCCACCATAAGGTCCGCGGTCGTGTGGTTCTATCTGGTCAATCAGTTGCATCGCTTTAATCTTTGGAGCTCCCGAAAGTGTTCCGGCAGGGAAAGTATCGGCAAAAAGTTTAATAATTTTAGTATCGGGTTTCAGCTTACCACTAACGCTGGAAACCAAGTGAAGCACGTGCGAATAATACTGAACTTCGCGGAATACTTCCACTTCCACATGGTCGGCATTACGACTCAAATCATTTCGAGCCAAATCCACCAACATCACATGTTCTGCATTTTCCTTTTTATCAACACGGAGTTTTTCGGCCAGTTGAAAATCTTTTTCATCATCACCTGTTCGTTTGAATGTTCCGGCAATAGGTTTGATATATGCTTTGTGCTTTTTGGCATCTACTACCAAATGTGCTTCGGGCGATGAACCAAAAATACGAAAATCGCCAAAGTTGAAGTAGAACAAATAAGGCGAAGGATTTACCGAACGCAACGTGCGATACAGCATGAAATCGTCGCCTTTATATTGCTGGTAAAAACGGCGCGAAAGCACAATCTGAAACACATTTCCTTTGAAACATTCCTTTTTTCCCTGAGTAACCATTGCTTTGTAATCTTCATTGGAAATATCAGATTTCTCTTCGCCAACGGCAGAAAATTCGTAAGTAGCAATATTGTTGTTCGTAAGAATTTCTTCAATATCAGCAATATTCGAAGTTTCGCCTTCCAGTAAATTTTCAATGATAGTCAACTCATTATTGAAATGATTCACGGCAATAATGTATTTGAACAACACATAATGCAAGCCCGGCATACTTCCCGGAACTGTTTCGCGCGCCTTGAGTTTCACGTCCTCGAAGTACTGAACGGATTCGTAAGACGAATAACCGAACAGGCCATTCACTCCAACAGGATTGTCGTTTTTCACCAAGTCAACCGATTTCAGAAACGCGTCGAAGCGGTCAGCTACAGTCAGTTTGTCGGTAACCGGAGTTTCAATCTTACTTCCATCGGGGTATTCCTCTTTAATCACAAAATGATTCACCGAAATTCCACCAATCGGACAAAACCCGATGTATGAATAACTGTTCTCCACGCCGTGATAATCAGAACTTTCCAACAGCACCGAGTTAGTATATAAATCGCGGATTTTGAGATAGATTCCTACCGGCGTCTGCAAATCGGCCAGCATTTTTTTTGAGTTTACAAATAGTTTCATAATCTTTCTATTTTATTATTTACTTCGTGTTATTCATTTTATGTTATTTGCTTCGCGTTATTTATTTTATGTTATTTGGACTTCGTCCGTTATTAATCTTCAATAACGCCGAAGGCAAATAACTTAATAACGGCAATGCCAAATAACTATCTTGCGAAATGCTTCACATAAGTATCCATATCTTTATCACCCCTACCCGAAACTGTGATTACCACAATATCGTCGGGTTTGAAAGTGCCTTTTTCTTTTTTCAATAGAGCCAATGCATGTGCCGATTCAATGGCAGGAATAATTCCTTCCAGTCGGGTAATCTCAAAAGCAGCTTCTAACGCTTCATCATCATTTATCGCATGCACTTTGGTGCGACCAATTTTGGCAAGAAAAGCATGAGCCGGTCCTATTCCCGGATAATCAAGTCCGGCCGAAATAGAATATGGTTCGATAATCTGACCATCTTCATCCTGAATGAGTAGCGTTTTAGAACCGTGAATGATTCCGGTTGTACCCAGACTAATTGTTGCTGCCGTTTCACCGGTATCTACACCCAAACCACCGGCCTCAGCCGAAATTATTTTCACTCGTTCGTCATTCAAATAATGATAATAGGTTCCCATGGCGTTGCTACCACCACCCACGCAAGCCATCAGATAATCGGGATAATCACGACCAATTTGTTCCTGCAATTGCCATTTTATTTCTTCGCTGATAACAGACTGGAAAAATCCAACCATATCAGGGTAAGGGTGAGCTCCCACTGTGGAACCTACAATATAAAACGAATCCGGATTTGAACACCAATAACGGAATGCATCGTTAGTGGCATCTTTTAATGTCATGTTTCCACTTGTTACTGACTCAACAGTTGCACCCAACATACGCATTTTTTGTACGTTCAGAAACTGACGTTCCACATCCGTTTTTCCCATAAACACGATACATTCCAAGCCCATCAACGCACAAGCAGTAGCAGTGGCCACACCGTGTTGTCCGGCACCGGTTTCTGCAATAATGCGGGTTTTACCCATGCGTTTAGCCAGTAGGATTTGTCCCAGCGCATTGTTGATTTTATGAGCACCTGTATGGTTCAGATCTTCACGTTTTAGGTAAACATTTGTGCCGTATTCAGCCGACAAACGCTTTGCCAAATACAATGGCGAAGGTCGTCCCACGTAGTTCTTTAGCAAATCATAGTATTCAGCTTTAAAAGAAGCATCGTCTTTGATAGCATAAAAAGCTTCTTTGAGCCTTTCGAATGATCCGTGCAAAATTTCAGGAATGTATGCTCCTCCAAATTCGCCGTAGTAACCATTGTTGTCAATTGAGTAATCCATATCTGCTTTATCTTTTCTAGTCCTAAAATGTAAATAAAAAAGGCTTATCGTGAGTCCGACAAGCCTTTTTGTAATATCTTTTTAATTTGACAATATACATAGGTGTAACATCTCACGATTAGCTAATCTGCAAGTGCCACCACCAAAATTTATTTACTGTCAAAATTGAGTTCATTTTCTTTTTGTTTGTTTTGAGAGTGCAAAGATGATACATTTATTTTATTTGAGCAAGAAAAATATCATTTTTTTAGCATTCACCTATATTTATTTTTCTAATCGAGTAACTTTCAAAAATATTTACTTCGTAGAATTAACCTTATGAACAACAAAAATGAGTTACATTTCTGATTAAATTCACGGTTTTCTATCGTCTTATTCTTATTTGAATAGCATTTTCTAACGGTTGCTCACTAAAGAAAATCATATAGCCACCACCACCTGCTCCGCTTATCTTCCAACCTAACACTTGACTTTTATAAGATTCAATTTGAGCAATAATATCAGGCGAAATCATATTAGGAAACATCGCAATTTGAGCTTCAAAACTTTGAACCATCGCCTTGCCCACGGCTGAAGCATCTTGTTCAAGTAGAGCCTTCCAACAAATTTCTGTGGCATCACTTAATCTTTTTGCATTAGTTTCGTCAATATGAGTATCTGCCAGTACATCATAGTTTTTCTCACGTGGATAAAGTGGAATCATCCAAACCCGCTCTTCAATCCAATCCAAAACAGGAGCATCTACAACACTTTTTATCTCCGTAGGCCAAAAACCACCATCGTAAAAATAATTATTTAATCCCGGCATAGTGATGCCTAAAGAGTCTTGCGATCCACTTACATACTTTGTACCTGGAGGGTTTTCGAAGCAAAATAGCATCCTGGCAAGCTTTTCTTTATCTCCGTCAGGAACATCGGATTGCCAAAGTTCAATGGCCTTTTTACGACTACTGGTTGACATTCCACTTCTATCGTTAAACTCGTAATCCGGTTCAATGCAAATTGTCAATACTGAACCACTAGCGCATTTACTGACATAAGGTTGATCCAACCATCCTCCTGCCAAATCGATTCGGTAAGGAATATTACATTCTTTACGCAAAGAAGTTGTTGAGCGAGGCGGTAAATTATCATGAGGTATACGTTTGCTCACCACGTAATCGATTTCGAGTTTTTTACACAGGTTTTCTTTTGCCAGTGTATGCCCATCGGCATTCACAAAAAATATATCAGGGCGCAATAATTCTATCTCATCCAAAAAGTCAAGCAAACCGTTTCCTTTGTTAATCCAAGCATCTTTTACTACTTTCAATGCTTTAACCATGTAAAGCCTTTCTGCATCCGAATTAATGGTTTTACGGGCTTTCAATTCGAAAATTGTTTTATCAGAACCTATGCCCACATACAAGTCGCCAAATTGTGCAGCTTCTTCGAAAAAAGCCACGTGCCCACTGTGTAACATATCGTAACAACCACTCACAAAAACTTTTTTCATCATAATACATTCAAATAAGGTAAATTGAAAACTTAATGACCGTCCTTCATACACAAGCTTATCAATAATTTTGTCGTAAAGTTATAAATAATCATCATGTTACAAAAAAAGGATATCAAGATATTCACTATTTTTTAAAATAATTACTTATTCATACTAATAAATCATTAATATTGGTTTATCGAAAAATAGAAATAGCTATAGAGATTCATCTTATGAGCCCTATCATAAGCAAGGAACCAGAAATGATTTTATGAAATTTGCAATAAAAACATATCGGTAACACTATAAATATTAATGATTTGAATACTCAATTCATTAATATCTTATCTTTATATTTAATTTACTTTATACGTTTTCGTTATTCAGTTTTTTTTCCGAAATTTGCAGACTTAAAAGTACGGAACAAATTCTGATAATTTTAAGATAAAAACAACGTGAAAGAAACAAAGTACATTTTTGTAACCGGTGGAGTTACTTCCTCTTTAGGAAAAGGAATTATTGCTGCATCGCTAGGTAAATTATTACAAGCTCGTGGTTTTAAAGTAACCAATCAGAAATTAGACCCTTATATCAATGTCGACCCAGGCACGCTAAATCCCTATGAACATGGCGAATGCTATGTGACTGTAGATGGACACGAAGCCGACTTAGACCTTGGTCACTACGAACGTTTTTTGGGTGTTGAAACACACAAAGCTAACAATGTCACTACCGGCCGCATTTATCAGAATGTAATAAACAAGGAACGTCGTGGCGATTATTTAGGAAAAACGGTTCAAATCATTCCGCACATAACCGACGAAATCAAACGTAACATCAAACAATTAGGAAGCAAAGGCGAATTCGACTTTGTGATAACTGAACTTGGTGGAACTGTTGGTGATATCGAATCATTACCTTATATAGAAAGTGTACGTCAGTTAAAATGGGAATTAGGCAAAAACTGCTTAATTATTCATCTTACATATGTTCCATATTTGGCTGCTGCCAAAGAACTTAAAACAAAACCAACCCAACATTCTGTAAAGGCACTTCAGGAACAAGGCGTTCAGGCCGACATTTTAGTTTTGCGCACCGAGCACAATATTTCCCTGGAAATGCGCAAAAAAGTGGCTTTATTTTGCAATGTTGAACCAAGTGCGGTAATGCAGTCAATCGATGTACCGACCATTTATCGTGTGCCAATGAACATGCAGGAAGAAAAACTGGATGAGGTGGTTCTCACAAAAATGGGATTCGATTTGGAAAAAACTCCTGCTGCAGATATGGCTAAATGGATTGAGTTTGTTGAAAAACTGGAAAATGCAACTGAGGAAGTAAAAATAGCAATTGTGGGTAAATACGTTCAATTGCCAGATGCATACAAATCTATTATTGAATCATTACTTCACGCAAGTGCATATAACAACAAAAAGCTTAAACTTGAATTAATTCTTTCCGACAAATTGGATGATTCTAATGTTGAAAAGAAACTTTGTAAAATTGATGGAATTATAGTTGCCCCTGGGTTTGGCCAACGCGGAATGGAAGGCAAATTTGCAGCACTAAAATATACTCGCGAACATAACATACCTAGTTTAGGTATTTGTATGGGAATGCAAACCATGTCGATTGAATTTGCTCGCAACGTATTGGGTCATTCAGATGCCAACAGTACTGAGATAGAACCAAATACAAGTTACAATATTGTAGATATAATGGACGAACAAAAAAACATACTTAACCTCGGTGGAAGTATGCGCTTGGGAGCCTACAAATGTAAATTAAAAAAAGGAAGCAAGGCTTACGAAATTTACGGAAAAGAAAATATCAGCGAACGTCACAGACATCGTTTTGAATTCAACAATGCTTATAAAGAAGAATTTGAAAAAGCAGGTATGATTTGCAGCGGAATGAATGTGGAATCTAATCTTGTAGAAATCATTGAATTAAAATCACACAAATGGTATGTCGGGGTACAGTTTCACCCGGAATACAGCAGCACTGTTGTAAAACCACATCCACTTTTTATCAGCTTTATGAAAGCTGCTATTGAAAAATAATATTAATATGTAAATCTCCCAATGAAGAATTGGAAGTTGGAATTAAATAACTGGTAATTAAACTATTTATGGATAAAAATACAGTAATTGGAATTGTGCTTATTGCACTCATTTTTCTTGGATACATCCAAATAACAAAACCGAGTGAACAAGAAATTGCTGCGAAAAAGCGATATAATGATTCAATTGCTTTGGTAGAACAAAACAATGCAACTTCACTTAGCAGAACGGCAAAAGTTAATGATTCAAAAGATTCAACAAAGGTAAACGATACAATTGCAGCTGGGAAAAAAGCAGATGCTTTTGGCGATTTTAGTGTAGCTTCAACCGGAGTTGAAAAATTCTATGCCATTGAAAACGAATTAGTAAAAATTACTCTTAGCAGTAAAGGTGCAAGAATTTATTCTGTTCAATTAAAAAAATATGCTAAACGCGATTCATTGAATAATAATTTACCTTTAATTTTATTCAATGACAAAGAAAGCAACATGGGCTTCACGTTTGTTACTAGTAATAATCGCGTTTTAAATAGTTCCAATTTATTTTTCGAACCTGTTTCTGGCATTACTAAAGATGCAAAGGGAAATCAAACATTGATTTTAAGACTTAAAACAGTTGGCCAGGCATATATAGATTTTGCCTATACCTTGCCGGTAAATAATTACATGCTAAGTTTTGGTATTAAAGCAAATGGCATGAACTCAGTAATGCCTGCCGGAACAAATTCTTTGGATATGCAATGGTCATCTAAAATTCGCCAACAGGAAAAAGGAAGGAAATTTGAGGATCGCTATTCATCAATACAATACAAATACCTGGCCAATGATGTAGAAAAATTAAGCGAAAGTAAAAATGACGAAAAGAAACTTGAAAATAAAGTAAAGTGGATAGCTTATAAAGATCAGTTTTTTAGCAGTATTTTAATTGCAAACGAAGCTTTCAGTTCAACTACGCTTAAAAGTACGCTTGAAACAGAAAATTCAGGATTATTAAAATCATATTCGGCAGAAATGACTGTGCCATTTGATCCAACAGGAAAAACGCCAACCACATTCCGCTGGTTCTTTGGTCCAAACCAATACAAAGTTCTTTCGGCCTACGATAAAGGAGCTAAAGCTGATTCCGAATTAAATTTGAATAAACTGATACCACTTGGTTGGGGAATTTTTGGTTGGGTCAATCGCTTTGCAATTATACCAATGTTTAATTTCTTCAGTATGTTTATCAGCAATTTCGGTCTGATAATTTTACTAATGACTGTTGCTATTAAACTAATTCTGTTCCCATTAACTTATAAATCGTATATTTCAAGTGCAAAAATGCGGGTTTTAAAACCTGAAATTGATGAAATTAATGCACGCATACCAAAAGAAAAGATGGCTGAACGTCAAAAAGCCACATCTGAATTATACGGCAAAGTCGGAGTCAGTCCATTAAGTGGCTGCTTGCCTTCTGTATTACAAATGCCTATTCTGTTTGCCATGTTCAGCTTTTTCCCGGCGGCTATTGAGCTTCGTCAGCAAAGTTTTTTATGGGCTACTGATCTTTCTGCATTTGACTCTATTCTGAGCTGGAACACATATATTCCGATGATAACACCATATTTTGGGAACCACATCAGTCTATTTTGTTTATTAATGACAGCTACAAATATAGTTTATACCAAACTCAATATGGCCAATACAGCTACTGCAGACCAACCTGGTGGTGAAATGATGAAGTGGATGATGTATTTAATGCCGGTAATGTTCTTATTTATGTTCAACAATTATGCTTCTGGTTTGAGCTACTATTATTTTATTGCAACTTTGATTTCAATCATTCAAACTTATGTAATTCGCGCAACAGTAGACGAAAAGAAAATGCTAGCACAACTCCACGCCAAACGTGCTAATAACGCTAAGAATCCAGCCAAGAAAAGCGGTTTTATGGATCGTTTGGAAAAAATGCAACGCGAACAACAAAAAACTGTTCAGAAACGCAAATAATTAATTTTCAATATAATTAGAAGCGCAATATGCAAATTTACATTTTTGCGATTGCGCTTTTTTAATTGCAATATCAAGAAAAAAATGAAAAAGTCAATAATCGTTACACTTTCCCTCAGTGGACTTCTAATTTTGCTAGTATCCTGCAGTCAAAAAAATCGATTCATAATTGATACTACAAAAAATCGCGTTGAAGTGAAAATTCATCGATTCGATAAAGATTTGCTAAAACTCGATACTACTAATATGAAAACCGGATTGGATAGCTTATATGCTCGCTATCCTGAATTTTTACCAGTTTTTACAGAAAATATTTTGGATACTGCAGCGACAGATACTGTAGCAGTACGAAATCTATTTCATCAGTTTTTAACTGATACAACTTTTACTGCTATCAACAAAAAAACACTTGAAACATTTACGGATATTTCAGATATTGAAAAACAAGTTTCGGATGCTTATACATATATTCATCATTACTTTCCACAAGTTAAATTGCCCGAAATATATTTTTACGTATCGGGGTTTAACCGTGCAGTTATGCTTAACAACAAGTTTATAGGTATAGGCACCGATTTCTATTTGGGGAGTAATTATCCTGCTTATCAAAATTTCACCTATCAATATATGCTCTACAATATGCGCAGAGAGTCTGTTGCTACAGATCTGGTATCAACAACACTTTTCAGAATGTTTGTTATGAACAGCTCCCAATACAGGCTAATGGATAACATGCTTTTTAGAGGGAAGGTTATGTATCTACTTTCCACTTTCATGCCCAATGAGAAACCGGAAGTTATAATGGGTTATAGTCCCGAACAATGGAAATGGTGCAAAACTTATGAAAAACAGGTTTGGGCAGCCATTATTGATCAAAAGCACTTATTTTCTACCGATGTACAGCTTATTAGAAAATACATGAACGATGCTCCCTTTACGTCACCAATATCGCAGGAATCTCCCGGCAGACTTGGAACCTGGATTGGGTGGCAAATTGTGCAAAGTTACATGGATAAAAACCCAAAAGTAAGCCTTACTGATTTAATGAATGAAGACAATTATCAGAAAATACTTGAAGAGTCAGGCTACAAACCATAATTCATTCTGATCAGTATAGATAAAAAAAAGACCTATTCGCAAAACGAATAGGTCTGATTATTTGAGGGAAATCCAAATTATACTGGACTGATTGCTTCTGATGGACAAACATCAGCACAAGTGCCACAGTCTGTACAAACATCTGCATCAATTACATAGATATCACCTTCTGAAATTGCTTCAACTGGACATTCGCTGATACATGATCCGCAAGCGATACAATCTTCTGAAATTACGTAAGCCATTTTTTTATTATTTTTTTGTTAGTACTAATTAGTTCTGCAAAAGTATAACTTTTTCCATATCAAAAAAAACTTTTAAAGATCTTTTTTATTCAATAAGAGAAATAATTAATTTGTCTTTCTATAATTTCAATTTAATTTAAAACATAAATAACGTTTAATTTTAAGCGAATTAACTTCAAATCCACAATTAGTGTCTTAATAAATAATCGAAAAGTTACTTCTCAGAGAAATTAATTATCTATAAATTCAATAGCCTTTAATATGATGTTACATTTATATTAAATTAAAGTGAACATACTATTTCATTAAATACTTTTAGTACATTTGTACTAAATTAAATACTTAAAATTACTTCATGTCATAAAGTTCTTCAACTGCAACTAACAAACTAATAATAAAGCAATTAAATTAGTAATTTACAAATACATTTTGTTATGAACAATTCTTTTCTCAACAAATTTACTCCTAAAGAACCTAAGTTTTTCCCAATCTTAAAAGAAATGGCTGACGTAATTTTGGTTGCTTCTGATTTAATAATCGAATGCGTCCAAAATAGCGATCATGATGCTGCAATTGAGTATTATAAAAAAATTAAAGCACAAGAACGAAAAGGGGATGCTTTATCTGCTCGAATTTTTGACGAATTAAATTCTACTTTTATAACTCCATTTGACCGTGAAGATATTCATCATTTAGCTGACAGATTGGATGATGTAACCGACTTTATAAATAGTTGTGCAAAAAGGATAGTTTTGTATAATCCAAAGCAAATTCCTGCAAGTGCAGTAGAAATGGCAAATTTCATCAAGGAAGGAGCAATTTGTATCGGGAAAGCTGTAGATGAATTAAATGTTCTAAAAAAGAACTCAAAAAAAATCAAAGAATATTGTGTCGATCTTCATGTTATTGAAAATAAAGCGGATGATGTCTACGAGAATTTCTTAATCGATCTATTTGAAAACCAAAAAGATGCAGTAGAAATAATCAAGTTAAAAGAAATTATGAACGAACTTGAAAAAGCGACTGATGCCTCGGAATACGTTGGTAAAATTATTAAAACTATAATTGTTAAATACGCATAATAAATCGAGAAAAAACCATGACGCTTTTAATTACCATTATCGTATTGGCACTTTTTTTCGATTATACTAATGGTTTTCATGATGCAGCAAACTCTATTGCGACCATTGTGTCTACCAAAGTGCTTACACCTTTCCAAGCTGTTTTGTGGGCAGCATTTTTTAATTTTGCGGCATTCTTTGTAGCCAAATATGTTATTGGTGAATTTGGAATAGCTAACACTGTTTCCAAAACAGTATATGAACAATACATCACACTTCCTGTTATCTTTTCTGGAATTGTGGCAGCAATTATCTGGAATTTAGCTACATGGTGGCTTGGGATTCCATCTTCTTCATCTCACACTTTAATAGGTGGTTTTGCAGGTGCGGCCATCATGCACGGTGGATTTAAAGCTGTTCAAAATAGTGTAATTATTAAGATCACTGCATTTATAATTTTAGCTCCATTAATAGGAATGATTATATCTGCTACACTTTCTATAATTATTTACTACTTGGCCAGAAAGGCAAACCCACATAAAGCGAACAATTGGTTTAAACATCTTCAATTAGCCTCATCCGGACTTCTTAGTATAGGTCATGGCTTAAATGATTCGCAAAAAGTAATGGGAATAATAGCTGCGGCATTAATTGCGGCACACAATTTAGGGCTTAGTGTTGGAATTCAATCAATTTCACAAATGCCAGACTGGGTACCTTTTGCATGTTTCACTATGATTTCATTAGGAACCATGTCAGGTGGTTGGAGAATTGTAAAAACAATGGGAACAAGAATTACCAAAGTAACTCCATTCGAAGGAGTTACAGCAGAAACAGCCGGAGCAATAACACTCTTTATTACTGAAATTCTAAAAATACCGGTTAGTACTACTCATACAATTACAGGTGCAATTATTGGGGCTGGATCGGTAAAACGCTTATCGGCAGTCCGTTGGGGAGTAACACGGAATTTATTAGTTGCTTGGTTACTTACAATCCCGGTTAGTGGAGCTTTAGCAGCTTTAATATTCTTTGTATTTGGCACCAAGCTTTAAACTGGTATAATATATTTACAAAAAAAAGGTTGTTTACGAAATAGACAACCTTTTTTTGTTTATCATTCAAATAGACCTAAATTTACAATTTTCCAAATTATAATATTGAATTAGTCAAATAATTGAGCAATAATCATTAATTTTGTGCGTTTTCAAATCATTTAACTTACTGCAAACATGCTTAAAAAAATTATTTTAGTTGGCTTAATGATGCTTGGTTTAAATTCTACCGTCAGTTCTCAGGGAAATTTACCATATGTCGATGATAAATTAATTCATTTTGGCTTCTCATTGGGAATAAACACTATGAATTTTGGGGTTACTAATGTATCTGACTCAGCTAGTGCAAGAGTGTCAACTTTAAAACCGGGGTTTTCAGTTGGTATAATAAGTGATTTAAGATTAAACAGATACCTAAACTTACGTTTCAATCCTACTTTACATTTTGGAGAACGGCAATTAAATTATTACCCAAGAAATGGCAATGACTCTCTAGCAATCACATCAATTCCAATTAGTTTACCTATCTATTTAAAGTACAGCTCAGAACGTAAAGGAAATTATCGTCCTTATTTAATCTGCGGGGGGGGATTATCAATAGATTTAGCTACTAACAAAGACAATCCAGTTCTTCTGCAACCAATCGATTTTTTTACAGAATTTGGCGTTGGATGCGATATATATTTTTCATTTTTTAAACTTTCGCCTGAACTCAAATACACACTTGGCTTTAACAACATGCTTGTACCTTTAGATCAACGAGATTCTGGCCAGATTTCAGCGGACAAGCAGCGATTTTCAACAGTCATTTCAAAACTAACATCACGTATGCTTACTTTGACTTTTAATTTTGAATAAAATATCTAAAGTAACTTGGATTTATCAGTTAAAATACTTAAATTATTTTTGAATTTTTTATAGCCAGCCCTCTGTAACGCTGAATTCTTAAACTTCGAATTGAAATCAGCCTCTGAAAAATGAAGCCATTTTTCAGACCTCCAATTCAATATTTCACTCACTGGATTAAGTTCCGAGTGTGTATTTGACTTTTTCCATTTTGCATTCCATGGGCATATATCAGCACAAATATCACATCCATAAACACGATTTGAAAGTTTACTGTGAAACTCGTATGGAATATCTGATTTACTTTCTATTGTAAGATAAGAAATACACTTTCTTGCATCCAATGAATAATTTGACAATGCATTTGTTGGACATGCATCTATACAACGAGTGCATGAACCACATCGTGGCTTTATTGGCGAATCATATTCTAACTCAATGTTCAACATTAAAATTCCAATAAACACATAAGAGCCCAATCCAGGGTGAATTAGTTGTTTATTTTTCCCAATCCAACCAAGACCGGCTCTTTCAGCCCATCTGCGCTCTAAGACTGGTGCTGAATCTACAAATAAATGCTGATGACTTTTAGAAACACTTTCTGTCCCAAATTTATCACATATCCTTTTTTCTAAATCATTCAATTTAGATTTAATAACAATATGATAATCAATCTCTGAGTAAGCATATTTTGCAATCTGAGGAGCAGTTGAATTTTGGATTTCTTCAGGAAAATAATTCAAAAGCAATACCACAATCGATTTACATCCTGGTACTAGTTTTCGGGGATCATACCTTTTTTCAGTATTACGTTCCAAATAGTGCATATCGCCATTATTTCCGAATGCTAACCAATTCTGCATAAGAAGTGCATCATCAGCTAATTCATCTGCTTTTGCGATACCGCACGCATCAAAACCGAGCGATAGTGCAGTTTCTTTAATAAAACTCATAATAATTCATGTATAATGAGTTAGTAAATTCTCGTTCCTAAATTATTAGTCTACAATTTCATTACAGAAATCAGAACAGTTTAATTACAGGCATTTTGCAATTTCTGTTCTAAGCTCTTCAAAGCTAAAATTACGACCGATAATAACACCTTTTCTATTCATCAAAAAAACAGTTGGAACAGATTTCAAATTGTATGTAGAAATTAATTTTGATTCAGAACCTGCCTCATCTCGAATACAGACCCAGGGAATATTTTGCACGCTTTGCTGCCAAAGCAATTTATTTTGGTCAAGCGAAACCTGATAGATTTCAAAACCACGACTGTGGTATTTATTATACAAATCTCTTAAAGCAAAAGTGTAATCAACACTTTCTTTAGATTCATAAACTGAAAAATCAATCAATACAACTTTACCTTCTAAAGATGAAAGTTTTCGCTCAACATTATTTTTATCAGGTAAAATAATGTCAATATAACCTTTTGTTGCGCCTGCTAAAACTTCCTTCCATATTTCTTTGTCTTTTTGTTGACGTTCTTTTTTAATTGCGTCAAGAACTAGACTGTACAAATTTTTCGTCCTATCATAATCAGGCATAAACGCATTAAAAGAAGTAGCTACAGCCGCACAATATGGTTTATCTGTCTTCACATATGGAGAAAACAAGTAAGTGTCATTAACTTTCTGATAAAGCGCAAAATAAGCAGCCAATGAGCGTGGATTTTGAAAAATAATTTTTTGAGCCATTGCCTTATGAGTCTCAATATCCTTCTCAATATCTGCAATTTTAATATTCTGTTGCACCACGCTCGCATTTGTGTTTAACTCATTTGCCTTCTGCTGTATACTTAAAACTGATTTACGCAAAGCTTGTATCAGCAATGAAGTCTGTGACCCACTAACTTTATAGTCATTCGCGAAATTATCCAGTTTAGCATCTATCGTTATTTCCTCACAGGAATCAACAGCAAAAGTGATAACTTTATCATCTAATCGCAATCGATAAAAATCGGGATATGTAGGACGAGCCGATTTGAAATAAAACTCTCCATTGGATCTTAACTTTATTGAATCCAATACTGTAGTTTTCATCAATCCACTGTGTTCGAAATAAAGTATTTTGCCTTTGGCATTCTCCACCCTTCCATTAACATGGAATTTACTATGTTGTGTGCAAGAAAACAGTCCAAATGTGATTAGAAATAAAATAAGTGATTTTTTCATGGCGCTATATCTAGCTATTATACATCATCAAGATAAACTATTGACAAATAATAAATTAATTAGTTTTAAAATTATACTTTACTTTTGATAGTTGTTCGTTAGCTTCAACAATTTTCAATTTAAGATCCTCCTTGTATTGACTTAATTTGATTTGTAGATTTTCATCACCAACGGCCATTATCTGAATTGCCAAAATTGCAGCATTTAACGCTCCGTTAATGCCCACAGTTGCAACTGGAATTCCCGGAGGCATTTGAACAATTGCTAAAAGTGCATCCATCCCATCCAATGAAGCATTTATTGGCACGCCTATAACCGGTAGTGTGGTCATAGCAGCAATTACACCAGGTAAGTGAGCAGCCATACCAGCAGCAGCAATTATTACTTCTATACCATTTTCACGCGCATTTGTTGCAAAATGTTCAACTTCGCGTGGTGTTCTATGTGCCGATAAGGCATTTATTTCGAAAGGGACTTCAAATTCATTTAGCAAAGCAGCAGCTTTTTCCATCACAGGTAAATCGGAAGTGCTCCCCATTATTATACTTACTTTTGGCTTCATATATAAATTGGTTGTTTTTATTGTAAAAACTGAGAATATCTTATATTGTGGTACTTAACAATAATTATACGACAAAGTTTAAAACCGGTAAATAATCAATAATTAAAGACTAAAATTATGCACCAATCAATAATTCATATTCAGAAGCTGAAAGCAACGAATCTAATTGAGACATATTTGAAATTTCGACTTTAACCATCCAGCCTTTTCCATATGGATCATCATTGACTAATTCGGGTTGATCTTCCAACTCACCATTAAAATCCAATATCTTAGCATCAACAGGTAAATATAAATCCGAAACAGTTTTAACTGCCTCAACTGAACCAAAAACTTCACCTTCAACAAGTGTTTCTCCAATAGTTTCTACTTCTACAAAAACAATTTCGCCTAATTCACTTTGAGCATAATCTGTAATTCCAACGAATGCAAATTCTCCTTCAACACGAATCCATTCATGTTCTTTTGTGTACTTCAAATTAACTGGTACGTTCATAATAATAAGTTTTTATGTTTAAAAATGTTGTATTAAGTATTCTAAATATTCATCCTACACATTACAGGATAATGATCTGAATAATTTACTTTATCAGTTCTATATTCAATGGGAGTAAACGCATTTGGATCGTAAAGTACATAATCAATTCTAAAATGATAATATCTATCGTTGAAAGTCCAACCCAATCCAGTCCCAGTTTCAGCAAAAGCATCCTTTAATTTCCCCTTAACCTGAGTGTAAGTATAAGATGATGGCACATCGTTAAAATCACCACAAACTATAACTTTGTAAGGTGAATCTGAGATTACTTTTGCTACAATGTCAGCCTGAGAAGCCCTAAGTTTATATGCACTCCCAAGCTTACGGGAAAAATGACTTGTAACACCTTTTATATTCTTAGCATCAAAATTCTGCTTCAACAATCTTGGCATTCCTTTATCCTTCTCTGTAAGCCGATTAGACTCAAAATGATTATTGATTAATCTTATAATTTTCCCATTAATATTTATATCAGTATAAATTGACAGGTTATAATTAGATGGATATTTAATCGTTTGTTTGCTTATTATGGGATATTTTGAGAAAGTTGCAACCCCATTTTCTTTGATTTTTTGTTTATATTGAATATACCGATATGGATACTTACTGAATATGCAATCAACATCTGCTTGAGTTAGATAATCTTTATTTTCACTCACCGTAAATTCCTGCAAACAAACTATATCCGCATTAGAATCCAAAATATATTGAATTACTTTATTTGGATTTTTAAGAGTATGTTTTTTTAGTTCACCACACATTTTAGTGTTATACGTAAGAATTTGAATTGGATTTGATGACTCGGCAGGTTCGAATTTTCCAAAATGCACAGGGAAAGTGCTATTTATCAGAGAAGAAGAAATGAGAAGAATACTAAGAGATAAAAGAAAAAACCATTTTCGTGCTAATAACCAAAAAATAACGAAACTGATATTCAGAGCTATAATAACCGGAAAAACTAATGCTAAATAGGCAGGGAAAATGAAAATATTTGGGTTCAAAACTGTTCCCAACAATGTAATAAGCATTAAAATGGCTGCAAATATATTTGAAGCCATCATTACCCATTTTACTATTGCTTTACCAATCATGACTTAATTTCATACAAAATTCGTAGATTACGAATTAGTTATTTGTTTCCTTGTTCAAATAAACGTTTTTTCTCTTCTGTTGATAAGCTTTCGTAGCCTGAAGTTTTAATTTTATCAAGAATTCTATCAATTTCAGCCATCCTACGTGCTTTGTTTATATTGAAATCAGCATCGTTCATTGTTGTTTTTCTACTATACGGATTTGCCTTAACTTTCAGTTTTCGAGGTCTAAATAATGTGGAAACTGCATCCAAAAATCGACTAACTAAAATTGTCAAATCTTTACCTTGACGCAAAGATACAACAAATAAATAACCTGCCAAAGCTCCACCCAAATGTGCTAACTGCCCACCTCCATTATCAGATGTAATGCCAAAAAGGCTTGTTAAAACGGTTCCAATAGCAATATACTTCAATTTTACATTACCAATAATAAGAAGTTGCATTTCCATATTCGGAGCTTGAACAGCTGTTGCAATAATAATTGCCATAATTGAACCAGATGCACCTAACATTAAACTATTATGAACAACTGGAGAATAATATGGGAAAATATTATAAGCAACGATATAAAATAGAGCTGCAATAAGTCCTCCAACAATATAAAGTCCAACTAATTGTTTTTCAGAAAACAAAATAAGAAAAATTTTCCCGAACCAAAAAAGGCAAAGCATATTAAAAAATATATGCATGAATCCCTGATGAACAAACATATATGTTATCAAGGTCCATACATGATACATCAACTGTGTTAGATCTGAAGGAACTTTCAAATAAAACCAAAGAAAGTCATTTGGGAAATTAAAAAGTTTGAAAAAGATTTCTAATAAATTCAACACCACAAATAGACATGCGTTGATATAAATTAATTTTATAAGTGACGTACCTTGCTTAAAGGAGTATCTTATATTCTCTAGTATATTCATTTTAAAAAGCAAATTAATAAAGTCTTTTCTTTTTCCACATAAGAATTAAAATTGCTCCGAATAGCATCCCCCCCAAGTGGGCAAAATGGGCAACACTATCACCTGAAAATTGCGCAACACCTAAAAACAATTCAGCTACTCCATAAATCAAAACGAAAATGCGAGCTTTAATTGGAAACGGAAAAAAGAGCAACATCAATTTTGTTTCCGGGAAAAGCCAGCCAAAAGCAAGTAAAAGACCAAAAACAGCTCCTGATGCACCAATTGTTATTGGCATATTCAAAAACATATGTTTCATTTCAATTAGTGCAGGAGCATTAAAAGACGTTACATTTTCCAACCTGAAATATTGTCCAAGAACAGTCTGGTGATTTAGCAGAACTTCTCCTGAGTTTGCTGATATAGCATCATTTAGAGCTGTAATTACAGAGTGATATTCTATTGTCCAAAATAACTGTTGAATAATACCAGCTCCAATACCTGTGACTAAATAATAAATTAAAAAACGTTTTGTTCCCCACAATTGCTCCAAAACTCCACCAAACATATACAATGCAAACATATTGAAAAAGATATGTTCAAATCCTCCATGCATAAACATGTATGTTATAAGCTGAGCCGGATTAAATTTTGCTGAAGCCCAATAATGCATTCCCAAAATATCAGTTAAATCAACATTTATGCCTAACCGACTAAACATACCGGGAGTAACCACTGATGCCAACCACAAAATTATATTTATAAATATCAGATTTTTAACAACAGGTGGAATAGAATTCAAAAAAGAAGGTCTGTAATTATTCATTTAAAAAAAATTGTATATTTAAGAATGGAAATTCAACACATTTTTACAGATTATTTCTCATTTTAGATAGAAACGATAATTAGAACTAATCCTTCAACCTAAAAAGCAAACTTAAAAATAATCAAAAAAGCCTTATATGCTGCATTTTGCAACACAAAAGTAATGAAAATACTGCCAAAAACATGTTTTCTAACATATTTTTCGAAAAGATATAAAATAAACTGTTTTTTTTAAATTTAAACGCTTGGATATTATTTGCAAACTGTTACATTTGCAAAACAAAAATCTAAGTTTATAGTTTCTAATAAAAAAAAATCAAAATCTTATGAACAAAACAGAATTAATCAATGCCATCGCTGCTGAAGCAGGTCTTAGCAAAGGTGATGCAAAAAAAGCTCTTGACGCAGTCGTTAAGAGTGTGTCAGACGCACTAGTTGCAGGCGACAAAATTAGTCTAATTGGTTTCGGTACATTCTCAATTTCGGAACGCTCTGCACGCCCGGGGATTAACCCAGCAACTAAGCAACCAATTCAGATTGCGGCTAAGAAAGTTGCTAAATTCAAAGCAGGAGCTGAGTTGACATCTGCAATAAACTAATAAAAGATTTAGTTCAATAAAATAAATAAAGGAATATGGGAACATATTCCTTTATTTATTTTATTGAACAAGTACCCCTAAATTACAAACAAATTGAATTTGCAATATCATTTGCAAATTTTACCCCTTTTAATTCTGCTACTAATTTAAGAGCAAACTGCACAGCTACTCCCGCTCCTTTTGCAGTAAAAACAGAGCCTGATTTTACTATTTTATTTTCAGATAATTCAGCTCCAAATAAAGAACTTTCAAAACCCGGATAGCAAATAGCTTCTTTCCCTTCCAACAACCCCATCTTACCAATAATAGAAGGTGCAGCACAAATAGCTGCAAGTTTTTTATTCTCATTAGCATGCTTACGCAACAAAGCCTTTAAACCTTCATGTGCATCCAGATTTTTTGTTCCGGGCATTCCACCAGGTAAAAACAGCAAATCACTGCCGGTAAAATCTGCATTTTCAAATAATTCATCGGCTTGTAAAGATATTCCATGTGCACCACAGACAAGTAGGTGCGAAGAAACAGATATTGTTATTACGTCTATACCTGCCCTTCTGAAAATATCAATAGGTGCAATAGCTTCAATTTCTTCAAACCCTTCGGCTAGGAAAATAAATGTTTTCATAAAAATAGTTATTTAAAAAGGTCGCGTGAACCAGCATTTTATAATTTCAACAAACTCCACGAAAATCATTATTTATTTTACTATTCTAATCTAAAATTATATGTAATCGTACCGGTTTCAACACCTGTACCATTTGTAAAACGAGTTTTATTGGCAGCCGCAGTAGCCTCTCGTCTCATTTCCGAATCTGAAATAGTTGTAGGTGACCCTATCGAAGTACTGGTAACTATTCCACTTTCATTTACACGTATATTGACAGTAATTTTCCCTTCAATATCTTTTGAATAAACAGGCTTTGCCGGGTTTCCTGAATAAGAACGATTTCCTAGTTTGAAAGTTGTTCCTACTCCTGAGGTTCCTTTACCTGCGGGATTACCCTGAACTCCACTTCCAGCTCCTGACCCGGTTCCTTTCCCACTACCGGTTTCAGAACTAGCAGAATGGCTGTTTCCGAATAGCCCATTAACTGCATTAGCCTTATTTATTGCTTCTTGCTCTTTTCTTTTTTGTTCTGCAACGCGTTTCGCGGCTTGCATTTGTTGAAACTCAAGATCTTCCTGCTCTTTTCTAACACGTTTTTTTTCGTTTTGTTCTGCTATGGCCACAGAATTACTTTTTTGTGTCATTAAGGACTGTATAACAGGCTTTGCTACAGAAGGTGGTTGCTTAGTAGCTAAAGGCTTTGCAGCAGATACTGAAGGGTTCGAATTCTCGTTTGTCAATTTTGGGGTGCCTCCTCCATCTGATGTGTTTCCAAAACTGATTAAGAGCCCCGCATCATCATCGGGTTTTAGTGGATTAGCCGGCATCATCACCAACCAAAGGATCAGGAATAAAATTATGCAGGACACAGTGGAACCAATCAGACCATATAATTTTGATTTCTTCACAGTGCTATTTTTCTGCCGATTGAGTAGCAATTACTAATTTTAAATTGTGTTGATTGGCAATATCGAGAACAAAAACAACGTCTTTGTAAGGAATATTCTGATCAGCATGCAAAGCTATATAAGCCGTAGAATCTTGCTTTACGAGATTCATAATATAAGACTCTAACTGTTCAGGTGCAATGGGTTGAGATTTATCATTGCCAATGGCTACAAAATACTGACCTTGCTCATTTATGGAAACTTTAGCAAGAATCGATTTTGTAGAGGTTTTTGCTTTTCCCTGAGGTAAATTGATTTTAATATCATTAGGCGCCGACATGGTAGTAGATATGACGAAAAAGAGCAACAACAGAAAAATTATATCCGTCATCGAAGCCATGGAAAATGAAGCTTCTACTTTATTTCTTCTTTTAATTGCCATAATAATTTTGGAATAATGAGAATTTGAAATATTTAATTACTTTGCTGGCTCGTTTAATAAATCTAAAAATTCCATTGTTTTCGATTCTAAAATTCGAACTACAGAATCTACACGTGAGACAAGATAATTATAGGCGAAGTAAGCTAAAATTCCAACAATCAAACCACCAACAGTAGTCACCATTGCCTGATACATCCCTACAGACAAATCACTTAATTGAACGGTTCCTCCTGCTTTTTGAGTCATACTATAAAATGTGTAAACCATACCTGTTACAGTTCCAAGGAATCCAAGCATTGGAGCTCCACCAGAAACTGTAGCCATAATTACAAATCCTTTTTCCAGATTTGCAATCTCCATATTCCCAACATTTTCAATAGCTACAAGCACATCGCTCATCGGTCGTCCCAAACGACTTATCCCTTTTTCGACCATACGGGATGTTGGATTATTTGTTTCACGGCAAAGTTTTAATGCCGATTCAATTTTACCTTCCGATATATAATCTTTAATCCGGTTCATAAAGGTACTTTCTTCTTTCGAAGCTTGCTTTAAAGTAACCAATCTTTCGATAAAAATATAAACCGCGACAGCAAACATAAAAACCAAAATGTACATTATCGGTCCACCATATTTAAACATTTCCCACAAGTTCATTTGAGCCGGAGTAGTTGTTGTAGCAGTAGAAGCTATTGTTGTTGTAGCTTGCAAAATAAGCATTGGATTCATTTTATTCTTATTTTAAGATTTTTAAATTCGTAATATCAAAATTCGTACCGTTTATTAGAGTTATACTTACTCTAACTGTTTTTTATAACGCTTTATTGTATCTTCCAACCCAAAATACAAAGCATCCGCAATGAGTGCGTGCCCTATTGACACCTCATCAAGCCAAGGTATTAGTGTATGAAAATAAGATAAATTTTCAAGACTTAGATCATGCCCTGCGTTCAGTCCCAATCCCAGTTTTTTTGCCAGTTTTGCAGCGTCTACAAACGGAGCAATTGCTGATTCTCTGTTTATTGGGTAATTAGTAGCGTATGGTTCGGTGTACAATTCCACCCGATCAGTTCCTGTTTTTGAAGCAAATTCAATATTTTTTAAATCAGTATCAATAAAAATGGAAACACGTATACCCACACTTTGAAAATCGGCAACAATAATTTTAAGAAATTTCAGATTAATAACAGTATCCCAGCCGGCACTCGAAGTGATTGCTTCCGGTGGATCAGGAACTAATGTTACCTGATGTGGTTTTACCGATTTTACTAATTTAATAAAATCAGGAGAAGGATAACCTTCAATATTAAACTCAGTCTTCAAAATTGGCTTCAAATCCCAAACATCCTGATAACGAATATGTCGTTCGTCGGGGCGTGGGTGAACTGTAATGCCTTGCGCACCAAATTTCTCACAGTCAAGTGCCACCTGGCATACATTAGGAACATTACCTCCACGCGCATTGCGTAAAGTTGCTATTTTATTGATGTTAACACTGAGTTTAGTCATTTATTTTAGTAGTTTTACAGTTAAATTATCGAGTGGTTTTACGACTAAGTATTTATTATTAATCTTGATTTGATTCTTTATTTCTGATAATGAAAATATTTGCGGGTTTCATTTTCATTTAGTTCCTTTGCAAAGCATTTGTCATTACCAGTTTATTTTGGGACAAAAATAATTAAAAAAAACTGAAGCATATCAGTAGATGTTTATCTTTCAATTATTTTTAAACTTTATGTTGGCAATAATAAAACGCTATCCAGTTGTTTTTCAATTTAATTTTAGAGTTTATTAATTTATAAACGTTATGAGAATAGCCGTTTTTGGAAATATATATCGCAGTGTGCTTCTTTCGCATATACAACTTCTATTTGAATATTTCAAAGACAAAGATGTTGTTCTTTTACTTGATAAACAGCTGTTCGAGTTCGTTAGCGAAAACGGAAACTGCTGCATGGAACAGAAAGAAATTATTCTGAATGACGATTTTGAAGCAGATTTAGCCCTGAGTATAGGCGGTGATGGAACTTTTTTAAATACAGCTGCCCGCATTGGACGGAAACAAATACCTATTTTAGGTATTAATACCGGTAGATTAGGATTTTTGGCTGATGTTTCCAGCGATGAAATCATTACCGCTTTAGACGCAATTTTAAATCAAAAATTTGTGATTCAGGATAGGACTTTGCTTTATGTTGAAACTTCGGATGGCACAACTTTCGATTATCCGTACGCTCTGAACGAAGTTTCTGTATTAAAACAGGATAGTTCGTCGATGATGAGCATAACTGCCAGTGTAAACGGTGAAATGGTTCACACTTATCATGCTGATGGCCTGTTAGTATCAACTCCTACAGGTTCTACGGCTTATTCGATGAGTGTTGGCGGACCGTTGGTAGTTCCTGAAGCTGAAAATATTATTCTATCTCCAATTGCTTCACATAGTTTGAATGTACGACCGCTGATAGTTCCCGACACATGGACATTTGAATTAGAAGTTCATAGCCGTAGCCAATGTTATCTGGTGGCGTTGGATGGACGTTCTAAAGTATTGGATCTGACAACCAAATTGAAAATAACAAAGGCTGATTATACAATCAAAATTATCAAACAACTGAACCACACTTTCTTCGATACGCTGAAAAATAAGTTGATGTGGGGTGTTGATAAGCGAAATTAATTGATGTGTTGATGTGATGATTTGCTAATTCCTAATTTGCTAATTAAAAAGATGAGAATAGTTTTTATGGGTACACCGGAATTTGCGGTGGAAAGCCTGAAAATATTAGTTGAAAATAAGTACGATGTTGTTGGGGTGATTACCATGCCCGACAAACCGGCGGGACGTGGACACAAAGTCCAGTACTCAGCGGTGAAACAATATGCGCTCGACCAAAACTTACATTTACTTCAACCGGAGAAACTCAAAGATGAAGCCTTTCTGGAAGAATTGAAAAGTTTGCAAGCTGATTTACAAATTGTAGTGGCATTCCGTATGTTACCCGAAGTGGTATGGGATATGCCTAAGTTTGGAACGTTTAATCTTCATGCATCTTTATTACCTCAATATCGTGGTGCTGCGCCTATCAATTGGGCAATCATTAATGGAGATAAAGAAACCGGTGCAACCACTTTTTTCCTGACACACGAAATTGATACAGGAAAGATTATTCTGCAAGAGAAAATTGCCATTTCTGAAACTGACAATGCCGGAACGGTTCATGACAGGTTGATGGAAATGGGCGCGAAACTAGTAAAGAAAACAGTTGATATGCTCATTGACGGAAAAACTGACGCCGTGGATCAGGCTCAATTTATTCATTCGGGATTGGAACTGAAAGCTGCACCGAAAATTTTTAAAGAAACTTGCCAGATTGATTTGTCGTGGAACGTTGAACGGGTATATAATTTCGTTCGCGGTCTTTCACCTTATCCGGCTGCATGGGTTGAAATTCAATTCCCAAGTCAACAGGAAAAAATGATTTTGAAAGTTTTTGAGACCGAAAAGGAAATCTGCGATCAGGAATTAGCAATTGGAACAGTTGTTACCGACGGAAAGAAATTTGCCAAGATTGCATTGAACGATGGTTTTATTCATCTAAAATCTGTTCAGGCTCCGGGTAAAAAACGCATGGAGATAGGCGAATTATTGCGAGGAATGCGATTTTGATGTGATGACATGCTAATGTGATGTTGTGGTAATTAAATAGTACTGATTTGTAAATTAATTCATCATCGTATCGCCACATCATCACATTAGCACATCATTCCATTATTTCACCGCAATCGTTTCAATTTCTACCAAAGCACCTAATGGCAATGCTTTCACCGCAAATGCAGAGCGAGCCGGGCATTCTGCTTGGTAATATTTCTTGTAAACTTCGTTCATTCCTGCAAAATCTGCTATGTCCGACAAAAAAACTGTCGACTTTACTACATCGGCAAATGTATATCCCGCCTCATTTAAAATTGCATTGATATTGGCAAAAACCTGTTCGGTTTGCGAAGTGATTTCAGTTGCTTCTATTTTCCCTACGGCAGGATTAATTGGTAATTGACCCGATATATAAAGTGTTCCGTTGGCTTCAACTGCCTGGCTATACGGCCCAATGGCTGCGGGAGCATTTGTTGTATTGATAATTTTCTTCATGATGATTTGTTTTTTATTGTTGCAAAAGTAATCATTATTTTCATTGTGGAAATTCAGCATTTAGAGCAGAATTTGTTTTCCGTTATTTTTATTTTCGGCTAAGGTCTTTTTTTCTTATCTTTGCATTCCGTTTTTTAAAGAAAAGCTAAATGTATTTCATTGAAAAAGAGATATGTTTAATTGACTTTTAAAAATGCTTTTTGGTAATTATGAATTATACATTATAAATTGTGAATTAATTATTTATGGAACTCGCAAGTAAGTACAATCCCACCGACATAGAATCGAAATGGTATCAATATTGGCTAGACAACGGCTTTTTTAGTTCAAAACCTGATGGTCGCGAACCTTATACTATTGTCATTCCGCCACCAAACGTAACCGGTGTGTTGCACATGGGTCACATGCTCAACAATACCATTCAGGATGTGTTGGTTCGCAGGGCGCGTATGCAGGGCAAGAATGCTTGCTGGGTTCCGGGAACAGACCACGCTTCCATTGCTACCGAAGCTAAAGTGGTAGGAAAACTTGCCGCCGAAGGAATCAAGAAAACTGACCTGACCCGCGACGAATTCTTAGGTCACGCCTGGGATTGGACACACAAGCACGGTGGAATTATCCTCGAACAGCTGAAAAAACTCGGTGCTTCGTGCGACTGGGACCGTACAGCATTCACCATGGATGAGCCACGCTCGGAAAGCGTGTTGAAAGTATTTGCTGATTTGTACGAAAAGGGATTGATTTACCGCGGCGTTCGCATGGTAAACTGGGATCCAAAGGCGTTGACTGCTTTGTCTGACGAAGAGGTAATCCATAAAGAAGTAAACGGCAAACTTTATTATATCAAATATAAAATTGAGGGAGAAGAGGGGTATGCTGTCATTGCAACTACTCGGCCCGAAACAATTTTTGGCGATGTTGCTGTTTGTATCAATCCAACAGATGAGAAAACTGCTTCGTTGAAGGGTAAGAAGGTGATTGTACCTATCGTAAATCGCGTAATTCCTATCATTGAAGACGAATATGTAGATGTAGAATTTGGTACAGGTTTCCTCAAAGTTACTCCGGCACACGATATTAATGACTATATGTTGGGCGAAAAATACAATCTGGAAACGATTGATATTTTTAATGATAACGGAACGCTGAATGCTCACGGATTACAATATGCCGGAATGGATCGTTTCGATGTTCGTAAGCAAATAGAAAAAGATCTGGAAGCAGCCGGTTTACTTGAAAAGGTTGAGCCTTATACCAATAAAGTTGGGTTCTCTGAACGTACTGATGCGGTTATCGAACCAAAGCTCTCGATGCAATGGTTTATGAAAATGGAAGAGTTGGCAAAACCTGCTCTTAATGCTGTGATGAGCGATGATATTCAGCTTTATCCAGCTAAGTTCAAAAATACTTACCGTCACTGGATGGAAAACGTAAAGGACTGGTGCGTTTCCCGTCAACTTTGGTGGGGACATCGTATTCCTGCTTATTTTCTGCCTCAGGGTGGATTCGTAGTAGCGCTATCTAAAGAAGAGGCTTATCAAAAAGCACTGTCAACTGTCAACTATGAACTGTCAATTGATGACCTTCGTCAGGATGAAGATGTACTTGATACCTGGTTTTCATCGTGGTTGTGGCCTATTTCAGTTTTCGACGGCATCAATCATCCTGAAAACGAAGATATAAAGTATTATTATCCGACCAATGATTTGGTAACTGCTCCGGAAATTCTGTTTTTCTGGGTGGCACGTATGATTATTGCCGGATACGAATACAGAGGTGAAATGCCATTTAAAAATGTGTATTTGACCGGTATCGTACGCGATAAGCTGGGTCGTAAAATGTCTAAATCGTTGGGTAACTCGCCCGATCCGTTGGATTTGATTGCACTTTATGGTGCTGATGCGGTGCGTTTGGGCATGCTCCTCACCTCGCCTGCCGGAAACGATTTACCTTACGATGACAGCCTGTGCGAACAAGGACGTAACTTCAACAATAAAATATGGAATGCTTTCCGACTGGTAAAAGGTTGGGAAGTAGCCGATATCGAGCAACCCGAATCTGCTCGCATGGCTGTAAAATGGTTCGAAGCGCAATTGGGCAAAACATTGATTGAGATTGATGATTTGTTCTCGAAATACCGTTTGTCTGAAGCTTTGATGGCTGTTTACAAACTGTTCTGGGACGAGTTTTCAGCCTGGTACCTGGAAATGGCAAAACCCGCCTACCAACAACCCATCGACCACACTACTTACGAAGCTACACTTGGTTTCTTCGACTCGTTATTGAAAGTATTGCATCCGTTTATGCCATTTATCACCGAAGAACTCTGGCAAGCACTGGAAGAACGCAAAGATGGTGAAAGCATCATGGTGGTATTGCAACCAAAAGCAACTGCTGTTGACGAGAAACTGATTACTGAGTTTGAATATGCCAAAGAGATTATAGCCGGAATTCGTACCGTTCGTTTGCAAAAAAATATTCCAAACAAAGAAAGTCTGAGCTTGCAGGTGATTCCAAGTGAGACCGCCACTGATAGTGGCAGCCTCACTCAGTTCAAAGCCGTGGTTGCTAAACTTGGTAATTTGGAAACAATTGAAAATGTGACCGACAAAGCTGCAGGTTCAATTTCTTTCCTTGTTGGCACAACCGAATTTTCTATCCCAATGGGAAGCTTGATTAATGCCGAAGAGGAAATTGCCAAAATGGAAGCTGAAATCAACTACTTCGAAGGCTTTATTGATTCGGTTATGAAGAAACTGGGTAACGAACGTTTTGTGGCCAATGCAAAACCGGAAGTTGTAGAAGCCGAACGCAAGAAGAAAGCCGATGCCGAAAGCAAAATTGCTTCGTTGAAAGAAGGAATTGAAGGGCTGAAGAAATAATCTACCGGAAATATATTCTCAAAAAAACAGACTGTTTCAAATGTTTGAAACAGTCTGTTTTTTTGTTTTAATTTGGAGCATGTTCATCCAGTATTTCCTGAATGTCACTGCTGCATCCGCCGCAAACAGTGCCCGCTTTTGTTTCGTCGCCCACAGCTTCTTCTGTTTTGAGCTTTTTGTCTTTTATTGCGTCTACAATAGTAACACGGCTTATATCGTTACAATTGCAAATTATTGAATCTTCAGTCATGGTTGAATTTTTATTTTTTGAAATACAACTTACTCCCGGGTTTTAGTTTAGGAATAGGTAGATTAATAACACTAAAATTGATATAAAGTTTATACGTGCGGGTTTAAGTTGTGGGTTCTGTAGGGTCTTTGCCCTTTCGGTGTGAATTCCGGGCAGATTTTACAATTTCATTTAAGAGCATATAAAGTTTACTCCACCCTTCCTGTTGCTTCATTGCCGTCAGCACACTCAGATAATTATGCACATCTCTTTCCAACTCTTTTCGGAGTGCACTGGCTGTTCCCATTAGTCTGAGTTTGGCATTGGCACCCGCTTGTTCCAGCGACAGTTTTTCAAAATTGATATACGCTGCTTTTAATATCCCAAAAATTTCAGTCAGATGCACGCGCTCTATCTTCGTTGCATTTTCGGGTTTATCCAGAGCCTCTATCAGCTTCACCAGTTCGGCCGATTTTGTCATATACTTATGCCGGGTTAAACTCACACCTGCCGATTTAAATATCTTATATAAGTCTTTAGCATCAGTTTGCATGCTGTTGCCACTTACTTTCGACATGCCATATAAACAAAATTTCATGCCATTGAAAGCATCATTCTGCCGCACGTTGGCTGCAGCCACTATTTTCCCTTGCCCGCTATAGCTTTGTTTTCCAAACACCGCATCGTACCGGACATACGTTGCTTGTAAAGCTGTGAGCAGGGGATGATTCTCGATGAAAGGAAACTTTTCAGATTTCGAATCTGTGATTATCTGATCGGCTAACCACGAAAGAGTACTTGTACTTAAGCGCGACAATGCTATTTTCATAGGATAATATATTGGAATGTGATTTTTATTAATGCAAATATACAAATAATATAATACACTACGTATTTAATGTACGTATAGGTACATATTTTATAAACAATACTAATTATATTATCTATATATCTACATATATTATATTCAAATTGAATTATAATATATGTATAAATAGATATATTATAATATGTTCGTATTTAAATGTATCATTAAATACATTTATTATATACCTATTGTATTATAATATATGTATATATATTGAACAATAAAATACATATGTTTTTTTATTCTGCACATAAAAGGTACATGCAGACTGGTGTGAGCATTGTGGGTGGACTGGTAGGTGGTTCTATGTTGAAGTCAACTTATCTAAACCACGATATCATCAATACTGGTTTGGTGTTGCTTAAGTTTCCCGAAAGAGTTGGCACAAATAAAAAAATCAGGAATGAATATAACTTCATCCCTGATTTAAGTGTATCGGCAAATTTAAATTCAGTATTTCTTGCGGGTAATTGAAACCACTCCATTTGCACCATTTTCCCCGTACTTAGCAACTAATTCAGCTTTTTTTGCCTCTGTATCGGGCTTTAGAACATCAATTTTTTCTATTGTTGTCGGGTTGATAGAATTTATATCGAAACTAGCTGGTTGAATCTTTCCATCCACTATAATAACCGGTGGATTATACTGGTCAAATGGTTTTACTTTGGGTGGCACAAGTCCAGAAGTTTGTTTGCCATAAGCTACAACTACGATTGAATTTTTGTCAGGACTTGAAACAGATGTAGAACTACCATCTAATCTAAACGTAATTGGTAGTGTATAATAAACGGCCACCTTTTCCCCATTTTGTTCACCAGGAATAAAGTCAGGGAACGATTTGATAACTCTTATTCCTTCAGCATCAAGACTTGGATAAAGAGATCTAATAACTTCAATATTCTCTACTTTGCCTGACTCATTTACCGCAAATCGAATTATAACCTTTCCCTGAATTCCTTTTTCTTGAGCATCGACCGGATATCTTAAATTGCTATTAATATATTGCAACATAGATTGCTCTCCGCCCGGAAACTGAGGCATTTTTTCCACAACAGAATATATTTTTTTGCTGTTAGCAGGTCCATCATCCAGCTTAAAAGTTATTGGCATAGTGTACCAAACAGCCACTTTTTTTCCGTTTTGTTCGCCGGGAATAAAGTCAGGGAGCGATTTAACAACCCTTATTCCTTCGGCATCAAGACTTGGATAAAGAGTTCTAATAACTTCAGCATTCTCTACTTTACCTGACTCATTTACCACGAATCGAATTATAACCTTTCCCTGAATTCCTTTTTCTTGAGCATCGACCGGATATCTTAAATTGCTATTAATATATTGCAACATAGATTGATCTCCACCCGGATAAACAGGCATTTTTTCAACCACGTTGTAAATCTTTTGGTTGCCGGGTTGTTGCTCTGTTGGCTTTGCATCCTGAAGTGTTGCAGAGCCAAGTATTAAACTATTTGTTTTTGTATCAATTACAGCAGGTTCATTGGAAACTAGAATCATTCTCTTAGCCGAATTTACGATGGTTTGTGCATTGCTCGAAAGAATTAAAGCCAATGCCAACGGTACGATAAGCGAGTATTTCAATAATCCCGCTTTGTTGGTTTTTTGTTGATTCATCATGGTAATACGTTTTTTTAAGGGTGAAACATTAAATTTATTTATTAGTTTTAAGTCGGGTGTTTGATACGATAATTGCAATAAATGATATTGATAGTTTTTGCTGTCGAACCCTGACTCCAAAACCTTGTTGTCAGCCAAAAATTCCAGGTTCTGACGGATTTCACGTTTTAATAGCCATGCTGCCGGATTTATCCAACAAGCAACAGTCAACATTTCACTTAGCAGCACATCCATGCTATGCATTTGTCGGGCATGAGTCAGCTCGTGAGTGAGTATTTGGTTGGTTTCATGCTCGTTGTGCAGTGCCGGATTGATAAATATAGTGTTGAAAAATGAGAAAGGAGTAATCGCCTTATCAATTGCCATAATTTTAGTTCCCTGTAACAATTGCGGGTTTCCTTTCAACTTCCAACGAACGATTGAAGCAAGCTGCACAATCATTTTTACAAGAAAAAACAGTGAAACCAATGCATAAGCTGCCAATAAAACATTCTCGACACTAATCATTGATGTTGGTTTAGCGCTTACTACTATATCTTGCAACTGCACATAGCTTACCATTGCTTGCAGTGTTTCTTGCTTTTCGAGCCATCCGGTAAACGAAATAAATGGATAAACCACCGAAAGCAGTATGCTGAAAACAAGGTAGAATCGCCGGGTTTTCCAGAAGGTGTCGTTGTAAAATGCCAGTCGGAAAAATAGGTTAAACAATGCTATCGCAACGTTTACTTTTAGAAAATACATGAGTGCGTCGTTCATTTTTTTTCAATTAGTTTAATGATTTCTTGTAATTCTTCTGCAGTAATTTTTTTCTTTTCTACAAAGAAACTTACCATTTCTTTGTACGAATTCTCGAAGTAGTTTTGCACCACTCCCGACATAAATTTCGATTTGTACTCGCTTTCTTCCATCACCGGAGCGTATTCGGAAGTGTTTCCATAACGTGTGCCTTTTACAAATCCTTTTCGTTCCAGATTTTTAACAATTGAGGCAACGGTGGTGTAAGGCGGACGGGGTTCATCCATGAGTTGTATAAAATCCTTGATAAAACCTTTGCCCTGCTGAAATATTATCAGCATCATTTCTTCTTCCTGATTAGTTAGCTTTTCCATAATTTGTCTAATTTATTTAATATATCAATAATCCAAATAATATCGTCTAGGCGTATTATCAATCGGAGCTTATTTGATTTCTAAGTAAATAACATAATAGTGTTTTACTTTAAATTTTTTATACCAGTCAAGTACGTTTTCTTCACCAAGCATACAATATGACTGATTTTTGGCATCTATGTCAAATGGTGGAGTATAAACTAAGATTGGATATGCAGTATTAACAGGTATTCTAATTTTACCATTTGAACACGAGTTTACTTGTTTTAGTAGATAATTGTCACCCCCTTTTAATTCTACTCCCGTTCCCATTCCTGGATATCTAATATTCAACTTAAATTTTTTCTTGTTCAATAAGCCGGCAAATGTTATTGTCAAGGAGTCTGTTGAATTTCCAAATCCAGTTTTATCAGTATAATCGACTATGTATATCATCTTTTTACCATTTACAACCATTGGAATTTGTTCTTTTTTTGCGGTGATATTCAAGTTTTTTTCATAGCTGACATTTCCCTTCTTAAATTCCTTAATGATAAAGTTAAATACCTTTCCTCTTAACAAGGTGTCATTACAATGTATTTTTTCAACTTGAATATTCGCTAAGTCGCAAATCGTTTTTAGATCTTTATTCTCCAGACTTTTGTAATAAATTGTTGTACTGTCAATTTGAGCAGAGCTAATGATTGAGGAGAAAATTAAACTTAATAGTAATAATGTCTTTTTCATTATATCTTTTTTAATGTTACTATTTCAATAGACTTATTATTATCCCCTCAAGTTTTTTGATGTTATCTGTGCTATACCCATCAAATTTATCAATGACTTTTAAATCTTTGTCAATTATGATATGAGTTGGAAATGAATTGACATTATAATCATCATCGTTTTCTATATATACAATTTGATAATTAAAAGGATGCTTGGGTAAAAAGTTATTGATTAATTCTTCTTTCGAGCCATAAAATGCCGGAGCTATAAAGACTACTTCTTTACCCTTCATCTTTTCTACCAATTCATTCAATTCAGGCATTTCAGTTATACATGGTCCGCAATAGATACTCCAGAAATTCAGCACAATTACTTTACCTTTCAGTGAGTCAGAAGATAAGATTTTACCTTGAATGTCAGTAAATTTAAATGGAGCAATTTTTTCTCCCTTGGTATAATTGACCCTTTTCCCAAATTTAGGATCTACAATAGAAGAAAATGAAGTATCTAAAGTAGGTATCGTTGTTAGTATTCCATCAAAGTTTAGCTTAGTTTGCATAGATTGAGTAAATAGCCAATTTTTGCCTTTATCATTTGATATTCCAAAAATATAATTGTCCCGATTTCGCTTTCTGCATAATATCAAAATCTGATATTGTTCTTTAGTTAGTATTAATTTAACCGTTTTCACAACTCTGATTGTGGCTGTATCCCCATCACTACTACGCTTAAACATTTCAGCTAACTTTTCCTTGTTATTTGGGTTATTTCCATAATTAGATGGTACAAGGTAATCAACATACTTCTTGAAATCATGACTATTGGAATAATTTGCCATTTCCTTGGCTTGAGAGAGTGCAGTTTTCTCAGAACTCTTTTGAGCCATCATAGTGGCAACAATAAAAAGTAAGAGAACTGAAATTTTGATTTTTCTCATGATAGTTTGTTTTTATGTTGTTGTAAATATCTTTATCGTTCAAGTTATAATATATACTTATATTGGTTATTACGAACACTTCGCAAATCTACGAATGTTTCGTAATAAATATTCTCCCAATGCAATCTTTTAATAATTTTTAAATATTAAACAAAAAACCGGCACTCAAATAAAAAGTAGTATTTTTGCAGATACAAAACAAAAGGCTCATGAGAAACACCATACACACTGCAAAATTTTTCTATCTGCTCACAGCTTTTTTGTTATTGGGCTCCTCTTTAATCAAAGCACAGACAACCAGCTATTATTTTTACGTTCAATTCGCAGATAAAAATCATTCACCATATTCGCTTTCAAATCCATCAGCATACCTCTCGGCACGCTCCATTGCGCGCCGAACTGCATTTAACGTAACTTGCGATTCTACCGATTTACCTGTTAATCCAACCTATCTCCAACAAATTCAAAATCTTGGCATACCGCTTCACACCCACAGTAAATGGATGAACGGAGCCACAGTTTTGCTGACTGATTCAAGCTTAATGAGCCAGGTGCGCGCCCTGCCTTTTGTGAAGTTTGTTCAATATACAGGTAAACTTACTGGAGCTGTTTTATCACCTGCTCTGAAAGTAAAATCTCAGGTAAATTTAGATTATGGCACGGCTGCAACTCAGATAAATCAGTTGAACGGAGCAAATTTGCACAATGAAGGCTATCGCGGAAAAGGAATTCAAATTGGCGTGCTGGATGCCGGTTTTGCAAATGTTGATGTAAATCCCTGTTTCGACAGTTTGCGTTTGCAAGGCAGATTACTGGGAACTAAAGATATTATCAACCCAAATTCTAATATCTACACAGAAAATTCTCATGGAGCATTGGTGCTATCTACGATGGCGGGAAATTTACCGGGGCAGTTTCTGGGCACAGCTCCGGATGCTTCTTTTTGGCTGATTAGAACGGAGTATGACCCAACAGAATATAAAGTGGAAACCGATTTTTGGTGCTCCGGCATTGAGTTTGCCGACAGCGTGGGCGTGGATGTGATAACCTCATCGCTTGGTTACACTATATTTGACGATCCATCCATGAACTTCAGCTATGCCGATATGAATGGAAAAGTGTCCCGAGCCAGTCGTGCAGCAAATCTGGCAAGTAAAAAAGGAATGGTAGTAGTGGTGAGCGCCGGAAATGAAGGCAATGGCAGTTGGCATTATATTGGCTCGCCCGCCGATGCCGATGGGATTGTAACGGTTGGTTCTGTAACTTCAACCGGAGCTTCAAGTTCATTCTCGTCTTTTGGTCCAAGTTACGACGACCGTGTAAAACCAGAGGTTTGCGCCATGGGGTCAAATTCTGCTGTTATCAGCATTGTCGGAGCTCAAATAACTGATTCCGGAACTTCCTTTGCAACACCCATTACAGCCGGTTTAATAGCCTGTTTGCTGCAAAAATACAAAGCTACCAATCAAGCTCCACAAGTAGCTACATTGATTAACTCGGTTTTTAAAAGTGGCAGTATTTACGCTAATCCAACTGCTCAAATGGGTTACGGAATCCCTGACTTTTCAATAGCGGAACAAAATTTACCTGTTATCGATTCTTTGCAGAAAATTGAGAAAAGTAATTTTTTAATTGGAACTAATTCTGCATTTCACACCATCAATATCCGATTTATCGATGGCATAATTCCTCCTAATTCCTCAATCAAAATTTATTCAGTAATTGGAACATTAATCATTAATCAACCCATAACGGACTCTTCGACGGTTCTGCAAACTGATAATTTTCCTGCAGGAATTTATGCCGTATGTATTTCGGAAAATGGGAAAATACAAACTAAAAAAGTTTTAATCAGATAAAACAACGTTTCAAGTTAAGTTGTTACTTATCGCGACGAATCATCTGAATAATAATATGAACTCTATAACTCTTTCCGAACTTACTTCTCAAATTCAGCAAACCATTCGGTTGGGTTTTGATGCTCCTGTATGGATTCGTGCCGAAATAAGCGAAATGCGAGACAATGCCGGTGGTCATTGTTACCTGGAATTGATTGAAAAAGACAGCGATTCGGATGCATTACTGGCAAAAACAAAGGCCTCGATTTGGGCAAATACGTATCGAATGCTGAAACCATATTTTGAAAGCAGTACCGGGCAAACACTTCGTTCCGGACTGAATGTATTGGTGTCAGTCACGGTTGAGTTTCATGGAGTGTATGGTTTCAGCCTGAATATCCGCGATATTGATCCAACTTTTACCATTGGCGAAATGGCAGCCCGCAGGATGCAAATCATCCGCCAACTGGAAGCCGATGGAATTGCAGATATGAATAAACAGTTGCGCTTGCCACAACTCATTCAACGATTAGCCATTATATCATCGCCTACAGCTGCCGGTTATGGCGATTTCTGTGACCAATTGCAAAACGATCCTTCGCATTTTGCCTTTTACAACAAACTTTTTCCGGCTGTTATGCAAGGTGAACAAGCCGAAGCGTCCATCATTTCTGCCTTGGAAAAAATTTACGAAAAGATTGATTTGTTCGATGTAGTGGTCATAATCCGCGGTGGTGGTGCCACGACGGATTTAGCTTGTTTCGATTCGTACGAACTGGCACTGAATTGCGCTCAGTTTCCTTTGCCCATCATAGCCGGAATTGGTCATCAACGCGATGTTTCCATTTTGGATATGGTGGCACATACAAGTGTAAAAACGCCAACTGCTGTTGCAGAATTTTTGATTTACAATTTGCAACTTGCAGAAAATACCGTGTTGGATATTTTTGCAGATATCAGATTTTTGATTAAAAATAGAATTGAAAACGAACTCAGGTTTGTAGATCAGACTCAATTACGCATAAAACAAACATTGCGAAGTTGGGTTGTACAAAAAAACCATATGCTGGATCGTCAGCGGAGTCGTTTGCAATCGAATATACGCATGCAATTATTAAAGCAAAACAACAAATTAGTATTACTCGAGAAAAATATAGAAACTCATTTGCCAAGCTTTTTACTAAAACACGGATATACTATAACTACTTTAAACGGAAAACGAATTACATCAGCCAAGCAAGTTAAATCCGGGGATAAAATTTGTACATTTGTACATGATGGAGACTTTAAAAGTGAAGTTGTTTAATATAAATTTAAACTAATAACGATTGAATTATGAGCAAAATTATTCTTGAAAACATGGAGTTTCACGCCTTTCACGGCTGCTTGGAACATGAACAACAGCTTGGCAACACATTCATTGTCAGTGTAACAATGGAACTGGATACAACTCATGCCGGAAAAACGGATAATCTGGAACATACGCTGAACTATCAACTGGTGTATGATGTGATAAGTGGTCAAATGGAAATTCCTTCCAAGTTAATAGAACATGTAGGTCAACGGATTTTAGATAGTCTTTTTAATGATTTTCCACAAATACATGCTCTGGAGATCAAGCTTTCAAAGCTAAATCCTCCTCTTGGTGGAAAAGTGGATCGAGTTACGATTGAACTTATCAAAAGGAGATGAGTATTTGACTTTCGAATTAAAAAGCAAAAGAAATTATTTTGCCATAAATTTGTTTAAAAATGCAATTTTTAGCTGTATATTATCTGCATATTCAACCAAAATGTTTACTTTTGTACACTTAAAACAAGCATAGAGTCAGAAATAATGGTGAACGCCGAGTTTTCAGCGTTCATTTTTTTTGCACTACAATCAAAATAAATAAATAATTTATGTCTGCTAGCGAACCGAAACAAGGCCATCCGAAAGGATTATACCTTCTTTTTGCAACTGAAATGTGGGAGCGTTTCAGCTATTATGGGATGAGGGCCCTTTTTATGCTTTTCATGATAAAAGCACTATTATTTGATAAAGATTTTGCGTCACAAATTTATGGCAGTTATACCGGGTTAGTGTATCTGACTCCACTTTTGGGAGGATACATTGCCGATAAATACTGGGGGAACCGTCGCTCAATATTCTGGGGTGGTTTAGTAATGGCATTAGGGCAGTTTTTTATGTTTTTCAGTGCACTGAACTATACCGATATAGCTACAGCAAAATATCTAATGTACCTTGGGTTGTGTGCTTTGATACTTGGAAACGGGTTTTTCAAACCGAATATTTCAACCATGGTTGGACAACTTTATGAACCTCACGACACAAGAAAAGACTCTGCTTATACCATTTTTTACATGGGAATAAATATTGGCGCCGGACTTTCTCCTCTATGGTGTGGATTTGTAGGTGATACCGGAAATCCTGCTGATTTTAAATGGGGTTTCCTTTCGGCCGGAATTGGGATGTTGATTGGGGTTGTAGTATTTGAGTTACTTAAAAACAAATATCTATCTACACCTCAGGGAGATCAGATAGGGTTGGTTCCAACTAAATCAGCTTTGTCAGAAAATATTCATCTGATCGACGAGAAAGTACCGAATTCTAAAAAAAGATTATTTCTTTCAATTGCAGGTGTTATTTTCTTATTTCTTCTTTTCTCCGTAAACTTTGGCTCATTATCCAGTTCTACTCTCAAACTTTTTTCCGGTGCAGATTGGATTGGTTCAGCGATTTATGCCATAGGTATATCTATGCCTTTGTTTATAATAACTGACAATTCGCTGAATAAGGTTGAGCGTCTACGGATATTGGTCATTTTTATAATTTCATTCTTTGTAATTTTCTTTTGGTCAGCATTTGAACAAGCTGGTGCATCACTTACTTTCTTTGCTGATGAACAAACCAATAGAACAATATTGGGTTGGGAAATGCCAGCTTCCTACTTTCAATCATTTAATGCGGTATTTGTTGTGGCACTTGCACCAGTTTTTGCATTACTTTGGTCATTGCTTGGCAAACGAGGTGTTGAACCGAGCTCACCGGTAAAACAATCTATCGGATTATTCCTGCTATCAATGGGCTATCTGGTAATTGCATTCGGTGTTCGTGGCGTTGATTCACACATGAAAGTAAGCATTTTATGGCTTACCGGACTCTATTTCATTCACACAATGGGTGAACTTTGTTTATCACCAATCGGATTATCTATTGTAAATAAGCTGGCTCCAGCCCGATTTGCATCGTTACTTATGGCTGTTTGGTTTTTAAGTAATGCCATTGCAAATAAATTTGCGGGAACCTTGAGCGGACTTTATCCTGAAAATGGTGTGACGAAGCATTTTATTGGCTATCAAATCACGACACTTTACGATTTCTTTATGTTATTTGTATTTATGTCCGGTGCAGCAGCTATTATTCTTTTCGGGCTTTCGAAGTGGTTGGAAAAGTTGATGGGCGGAGTAAAATAAAATCTCTATTACTAAAAATCCCTTGCCAAAATTTTCGGCAAGGGATTTTTTATATATGCTTTTCTGCTTCTTTTGGCTTCAATTCAATCACTTCAAGATTTTGAATTTTATCGCCATCAATTTCCAATCGTACAAGAGTTTGAACTTTATGAAATCCATATTTACCTGCAGCACCCGGATTAATATGAAGTAGATCGAGTGGTTTGTCATATTTTACCTTCAGAATATGTGAATGCCCGCAGACAAATAATTTAGGTGGTTGTTGAAAAATAGCCGGACGAACCAACGAATCATATTTCCCCGGATAACCACCAATATGTGTCAACCATACTTTCACATTTTCACACATAAATCTGTTGTGTTGTGGAAACATGGAACGAATATCGTAACTATCAATATTGCCCCAAACACCTCGAAGCGGTTTGAAAGCTTGCAGTCTATTGACAACTTCCAACGAGCCCCAATCTCCACAATGCCAAACTTCGTCGCAGTTGGAGAAATGTTCCAGAATTCTATCATCAAGCATTCCGTGAGTATCCGAAAGAATTCCAATTCGAGTCATTTTGTATCGTTTTAACTATTAATACTTATTGCAAAAGTAATAAAATTCAAGAAGAATGAAATGAAAACCGTGTGAGAAGACATAAACTTTGTATATTTAAGTTTAGAATTTGTTGAATGTAAATTTCACATTTTGATAGTAATCTGAATTTCGCTACTTTTGTACTCTTTTGGCTAACAATAAATAATTTCGATGAAAAAGAAAACGAACAAACTCAAACCATTTATTCAGAAAATGCGATTTAAATATCGTGTTTCTATTCTGAATGAAAATACCTTGGAAGAGTCTTTTCATGTTCGTCTATCGCGCTTCAGTGTTTTTATGTTTGCTTCTACTTTCATTGTACTGACTTTTATTCTTCTCACTATACTTATTTTTACTACTCCCATTAGCCATTATCTGCCGGGATATGGAGAAACCGGGAACAGATCGAGTATAATTCAGGAATCGATGCGTGCAGACTCATTACTCCAACAGGTCAATCTGCAAGAAGGCTATGAAGATATAATAAAAGGTATCATTACCGGTAAAATGAGTCCCGACTCAATTGCTTCGTTAGATTCTATAGCTCTGAAACAAAGAGCCAAGATACTAATGGAAAAGTCGAAAAGAGAAAAGAAATTTGATGACAATTTCGAAAAAGAAGAAAAATACAATCTGGCAAGTATAGACAGCAAACCCACTGAAAACACGTATGTTTTCTTTAGACCGACAAGAGGAGTTATTTCCTCATCATTTGACTTGGCAGAACAACAATACGGAATTTATTTAATAACTTCGCCAAACGAAAGTGTGGTAAGCGTACTCGATGGAACTGTTGTTTACACAGCTTTTACATTCGATTTTGGTTGGGTTATTCAAGTTCAACATGAGAATAATTACTTGTCGATTTATAAAAACAACACCAAGGTATTGAAGAAAGTCGGAGATAAAGTTAAAGCTGGTGAATGTATTGCCATTACAGGTGATGCCTCCGGAAAAAAAACCGGTCAGCAATTCTATTTCGAATTGTGGAAACAAGGTAAACCTATCAATCCAGAGGAAGTCATTATTTTCTAAGACTAAACTATGTCAAACGAACAAAAAAAACAAATAGCAATTCTAGGATCAACTGGTTCCATCGGAACGCAAGCTTTGGAAGTGATTTATGAGAATGATTCGTTGTTTGAAGTTTACGCTCTGACTGCCAATAATAATGTTGACTTACTAATTGAGCAGGCTCGCAAATTCAAGCCTGAAATGGTTGCAATTGGGAATGAAGATCTTTATCAAAAACTGAAAAGTGAGTTAAGCGACTTGCCAATTAAAGTATTTGCCGGAATCGATTCTATTGCCCAAGTTGCAGAAATGCAACCTATCGAGATGGTTATAACCGCTATGGTTGGATATTCAGGATTGAAACCAACGATAAATGCCATTAAAGCCGGAAAAAAAATTGCATTGGCAAATAAGGAAACATTAGTCGTTGCAGGTGAATTGATTTGCGAACTTGCCGCCCAGCATAATGCACCAATAATTCCTGTAGATTCAGAGCATTCAGCTATTTTTCAATGCCTTGCTGGTGAAGGGAATAATCCGATTGAGAAATTGATTCTGACTGCTTCCGGAGGCCCATTTCGCACCAAATCCATGCATGAACTGGAAAATGTTACCAGCGTGCAGGCGTTAAAACACCCAAATTGGGATATGGGTGCAAAAATCACCATCGACTCGGCGAGTATGATGAACAAAGGGTTTGAAATTATAGAAGCAAAATGGCTTTTTGGTGTTACTCCAGATCAAATTCAGGTGGTAGTTCATCCACAATCCATTATTCATTCTATGGTTCAATTTGCGGATGGTTCCATAAAAGCACAACTGGGAATGCCCGATATGAAATTGCCAATTCAGTATGCGATGACATACCCCGAGCGACTCAAAACTAATTTTCCTCGATTCGATTTTGATATTTGTTCTCAATTTACTTTCGAAAGACCTGATATGGAACGATTCAGAAACTTGGAGTTTGCTTATTTTGCAATGGATAAAGGTGGTAATATGCCTTGCATCCTGAATGCTGCTAATGAAATTGTAGTTGCAGAATTTTTAAAAGATAAAATTGGTTTTCTGCAAATGAGTGATATTATTGAAACAGTAATGGCGAAAGCAGAGTTTATTGCTAAGCCAACTTATGATGATTATGTGAAAACTGATGAGATGGTTCGATTTCTAACTAAAGAGTTGATGAAATAACCGGAAATATGATATGGAAATCCCCAAGACTGAAGGTATAAAATATGCTGGGTCAAAGCTCAAGCTGTTACCTTATATTTTTCAGATGGTGAGTGAATTAAATGGAGTTGAAAAAGTATTGGATGGATTTAGTGGCTCAACGCGTGTTTCGCAAGCTTTCGCTAAATTAGGATATTCAACTACTTCCAATGATATTTCGGCATGGTCGGAGGTTTTTGCAACTTGTTATCTTGTTTCAAACAGACCAAAGAACTATTATCAGGAAATTATAGATTATTTAAATAGTCTGCAAGGTTACGATGGGTGGTTTACTGATAATTACGGAGGAACTGAGAATGAACTTAAAAAACCATTCCAGATAAAAAACACCAGGAAGCTGGATGCAATCCGGGATGAGATTGACAAATTGAATTTACCTTGGAAGGATAAATGCGTATTAATTACCAGTTTAATTTATGCACTTGATAAAGTAGATAATACGTTGGGGCATTACGTTGCTTATTTATCAGAATGGTCAAAGCGTTCGTACAATGATTTGCAACTAAAAATGCCACTCTGTTTTTCGCCTTCTGGGGAAAATGAAGTTATAAGAAATGATATTTTCAAGACTGTGGCTAACAAACAGTTCGATTTAGTTTATTTCGATCCGCCATATGGTTCAAATAATGAAAAAATGCCTCCAAGCAGAGTTCGCTATGCCGGGTATTATCATATGTGGACAACTATTATTCAAAATGACAAACCGTTGCTTTTTGGTAAAGCTAATAGGAGAGAAGACTCCAGAGATGACATTTCCGGATCTGTTTTTGAGGAGTTTAGAAGGAATGAAACCGGAGATTTTATAGCTATGGAAGCCCTAAGAAAACTGATCAACGAAACAAATACTCATTATTTAATGTTATCGTACAGTTCCGGAGGCAGAGCAACGAAGCAACAATTGCTGGATATTATTTCAGAATCAGGAAAATTAATTGAAATAAAATTGATTGATTATAAAAAAAACATAATGAGCACTATGCGCTCAACGAACGAATGGATACACTGTGATGAGAAACATCATGAATATCTGTTTTTAATGGAAAAATAAATTGCTATTGGTTAAATATACTTCAATTGAAGTCTAACCGAAAACCATTATTTAAATCAAAACGAGTCTTAACTTATACGACAATAAGGTCTTTATGGAAACATTCTTTATCAGAGCTTTGCAGCTTATTCTCAGTCTCTCTATTTTAGTAGTTTTACATGAATTAGGTCATTTTGCATTTGCAAGGCTTTTTAAAGTTCGAGTAGAAAAATTCTATATGTTTTTCAATCCGAATTTTTCATTAATTCGGGCAAAGAAAATCAATAATAAATGGGAATTCAAATTTCTATCGAAAAATGTACCAGCTAATGAACGTCCAAAATTAGATGCAGACGGCGATGCTATGCACGATTCGAAAGGAAAACACATAATTGAACAGATTCCTGTTTCGGAACTACCGGAAGGCGATTGGCGCAAATACCCTGAAAATACAGAATGGGGAATTGGTTGGCTGCCTCTAGGTGGCTATTGCTCCATTTCAGGAATGGTTGACGAAACGAAAGACATAACTAAATTATCAGCAAAACCAGAACCGTGGGAATATCGTTCGCGTTCGGTTTGGCAACGCTTACCAATCATTATCGGAGGAGTTTTAGTAAATTTCATTTTGGCAATGGTAATTTATTCTGCTGTATTTTATACTTGGGGACAAGAATATCTGCCACTCAAAAATGCAAAATACGGATTGCAATTTTCCTCTATTATGCTTGAAAATGGATTTAAAAACGGCGATAATATATTGAAAATTGACGGCCAGCCAGTTGAACAACGGTCAGACATTGTTGAAAAGTTACTTATTGATGGTAAGCAATCGATAGTTGTTTCAAGAGATAACAAGCTCATAGAATTACAATTGCCATCAGACTTTGCGCAAAAGATATTAGCGGCACAAGAGGTGGATTTTGTATCAGTGAGGTATCCTTTTATAATAGATGAAGTTACGCCCGGCTCGCTTGCCGAAAAGGCTAAATTACAATCGGGTGATAGTATTATTGGAATAAATGGAAAACATCTGTACATCTTTCAGGATATAGCAACTGAACTGGATAATTATAAAAATACTCAAGTTGAAGTTGAGTTTGTACGAAAAGGTCAAATGATGAAATCAGATATTCAATTAAATGAAGCTGGTAAAATAGGTGTAATTCCACGCCATACTTTCACATACATGCAAACCAAACATATACAATATGGATTTCTGGAATCTATCCCTGCAGGAATTAAATTTGGATGGGGAACCCTTACAAGCTATGTAAAACAATTCAAGCTTGTTTTTACAAAAGAAGGTTCAAAACAATTGGGTGGTTTTGGAAGCATTGGAAAAATGTTCCCAAAAACATGGGATTGGCAAATTTTCTGGTCATTAACAGCCTTGCTTTCAGTAATTTTGGCATTTATGAATTTTTTACCAATACCGGCTTTAGATGGTGGTTATGTACTGTTTCTGATTTATGAAATGATAACCGGACATAAACCAAACGAAAAGTTTCTGGAGTATGCTCAAACTGTTGGGATGTTTCTACTTTTTGCATTACTTCTTTATGCAAACGGTAACGACCTTTTCAAAGCAATATTTAAATAGAATATTGCTTTAGGCTCTCTGAAAATTAGATTATTTCAAACTAAAATTGCAATTGAATAATATATCACAATGCAAACACCAATAATAATCTGCTATCCAAAATGTGGAACTTGTCAAAAAGCTGAGAAATGGCTAAAGGCAAATGTGATTGAATACAATTATCGTCCAATAAAAGAAGAAAATCCAACGAAAGAAGAATTAACCAAGTGGATTAAGGCAAGCGGACTTCCAACAAGTAAGTTTTTCAACACTAGCGGCATGCTTTACAAGGAACTTAACATGAAAGATAAAGTGAAAACGTTATCGGAGGACGAACTCATTAATATACTTTCAGCCAACGGCTTAATAGTAAAACGGCCAATTCTACTAGCTAATGATGTTGTTTTGGTAGGTTTTAAAGAAGAACAATGGAAAGAGATATTCTACAAGTAACTATTCGATAAACAGCAAATAATATCATATCACTTAGCTGTACAATTTCTGCACATTTCAAATTGCTTTCTGTTATGGAGTATTTTTGCTCTAAAATCGGAAGCTTTTTTATTACTCCAACAGGCTGAAAATAAATTATTTTGCACATTTCCAAATGAATGTTCAGAACCTTTATCGAAGCAACAAGGTAAAACTTCGCCGTGTACATTTACTACAGCCCCACTCCACAATCTCCAACAACGATTCAGTTGTTTAGCCTTAATTTCTAATTTCCCTTGTTTGTTTTTTTTGTATCGCGAGTATTTACTTTTTGAAGTCATTAATTCATTACCGGACTCAAAATTATAAAGTTGTGCAGTTTTAAATGCCAATCGATCAACATCAAGAGCTCTTGCAAGTTTTCTCATTTCATCCAATTGAGACTCATTAGTTTTAAGTACTATAAATTGAATTTCCAATAATGGAGTGGCTGATTTCAGCATTTTCTTCCAATAAACTAACTCTTTAATACCATCTAAGGCTTTTTGTAAATTACCGCCAACCCGATAACTTTGATAAACTTCCTGTGTACTACCGTCAACAGAAATAATGAGTTTATCCAATCCTGAAAGAACTATTTCACGAGCCATATTTCCTCTAAGAAACTGTCCATTTGTAGAAGTGGAAGTGTATAATTTTGATTTGTGTGCATATTTAATTAACTCCGCTAAATTATTATGCAAAAATGGTTCACCCTGGAAATATAAAATAACATGAAAAATGTTTGTTTTCAACTCATTAATCAGTTTTACAAATAAGTTATAATCAAAACAAGAACTCTTATTTTGATATTGTTTTAATCCAACAGGGCATTCCGGACAATGTAAATTGCAGTAGTTAGTTGTTTCAACAGAAATAAAATGAGGATATTTGGGTTTCAATCCCACAACACCAAAAACAGAGAGAATATATGAAAAGACTATTTTGTGCAAGATAACCACCTTCTTGAACGTTAAATAATTACATGCTATTATAAGTCTTTTAATTTTATTTGTAAATTTTGCCATTTCAATTATTTAAAATAGTATAAAAAAGGATGGATTTTAATGAGTATATTATAATCCTGTGCTTTTGAAAGGTCAGCTTAACAAAAAATGTCAAAAACATATGCAAAGTAATGCATTTTCGATGAATAATTGTATATTTGTAGCCCAAAGACAAAAATTCAAATAAAATAATTTATAACAAAAAAAAAATTCAAACTTATGAGAAAGCAATTATTTTTCGCGGTTTCGATGGTGCTTGCATTATTCTTTAGCTCATGTACTAAAGACATGACCGCTTTAGATCCTAGCTTGTTTAAATGTAACCCAAATCCACTCGAAGTAAAAGGTGGTAAAGTGGATGCAGCAATTACAGGAACATTCCCAGTTAAGTATTTCACTAAAAAAGCAACAGTAACTGTAACTCCGGTTTTGAAATTTGAAGGCAAGGAAGTGAAAGGCACACCTACAACTTTTCAAGGTGAAAAAGTTGTTGGTAACAACCAAACAATTTCTTACAAGTTGGGTGGCACTTACACATTAAAAACATCGTTCGATTATGTTCCAGAAATGGCAAAATCTGAGCTTTATCTTGAATTTAATGTAGTTACTAAAAATAAAACTTATCAACTTCCAAGTGTAAAGGTTGCTGATGGTGTTGTTGCAACTTCGCAATTAGTATCAACAGATGCTTCAGAAATGACTCCGGTAATTACTCCAGACAAATTCCAACGAGTTATTCAACAAATGCAGGAAGCTGACATTATGTTCTTAATTCAACAAGCTAAACTTCGCAAAACTGAAACAAATTCAGCTGACATGGTTTCATTGACTAAAAAAATTAAGGAAGTAAAAGAAACAGCAAATCAACAAGTTTCAGGATTTGATTTATCTGCTTACGCTTCTCCAGATGGTCCGTTGAAATTAAATACTAATTTGGCTGAAAGTCGTGAAAAAGTAACTGTTGACTTCATGAATAAAGAAATGAAGAAACTGAAAACTTCAGTAAAAATTGATTCTAAATTTACTCCTGAAGATTGGGATGGTTTCCAAGCTTTGATGGAAAAATCAAACATTCAAGACAAACAAGTAATCTTACGCGTTTTGACTATGTACACAGATCCAGAACAACGTAACCGTGAAATCAAAAATCTATCAGCTGCTTACAAACAAATTGCTGAAGAAATTTTGCCTCAGTTACGTCGATCTAAATTGAAATTGACCGTTGATGTAACCGGTAAATCAGATGTTGAAATTGCTAAACTAGCAAAAGAAGATCCTTCTAAACTTTCTGTTGAAGAATTACTTTATTCAGCTACTTTGACAAATGATTTAGGCGAAAAAGCTACAATTTACCAAAAAGTTACTGAGCTTTATCCTACCGACGCTCGTGGTTTCAATAACTTAGGTGCAGTTAAATTCCAACAAGGAAATGTTGACGATGCTTCTCGTTACTTTGCAAAAGCATTAGAAATTGATTCTAAATCGGCTGACATCAACTACAATGCTGGCGTAGCTGCATTGGCAAAAGGAGATTTGGCAAATGCTGAAGAATACTTCGGTAAAGCTGCAGGCACAAGCGGAAATATTGGCCAGGGCTTAGGTACTATTTACACTATCAAAGGTGATTACGCAAAAGCCAAAACATATTTTGGATCAACAGCTACAAATAATGCAGCTTTATTGCAAATATTAAACGCTGACTATAGCGGAGCTCGCTCTACTTTGGCTGCTGAAGCAAAACCAAACGCGATTACTTCGTATTTAGGTGCAGTTATAGGTGCTCGTACAAACGACCGCGATGCAGTTTATAGTAATTTGAAAAATGCAGTAAAATTAAACAGCTCTTTGGCTGCTAAAGCTGCTAAAGATATCGAATTCTCTAAATTCGCGACTGATGAAACTTTCCTATCAATTATAAAATAATTGATATATAAAACTTGTAAAAAACCGATACATGATTTGTATCGGTTTTTTTACGTTTGAAAATTGATGGTTTTATCTTATTCTTTATTACAAAGGATTTAAAATAGAACTCATAAATTTAAACTATTTATTTTTGATACATTTTTGGAACTTTAAATCAATTTCCATTCAACAACATTTTCATTTTCGGGCATTTAAACGTATCTTTGTATCTATTTTCGAAAACTAAAAAAGCATGATTACAGAATGAAAGAAAACGAACAAATTGTTGATAAAATTGTTGAAGGAATACAAGAACGCAAAGGCAAAAATATTGTTGTGGTGAACTTAAATAAATTACAAGAAGCTCCTTGTAGCTATTTTGTAATATGCGAAGGTGACTCCAGTGTACACGTTAATGCTATAGCGCATTCAATTAAAGATTGGGTTCGTGAACAAATTCAGGTGAAACCGTACGCAACTGATGGTTTTGAGAATAATGAATGGATTGCTATGGATTATGGACAAATCATCGTACATGTTTTTCAAAGAGCAACCCGTGCTTTCTATGACATAGAGCATTTGTGGTCAGATGCTGATTTGAAAAAATTAGAGGATATCCTCTGATTTTATTTTTTTATTGAGTTAAGTCAAAACCAATCTCCAAGTTTTTTGTTTTATCTAAAGTAATTAACAAAGCAATAATAGTAAAAGTAATGGAAAATAATACGCCAAATCAAAATCCTATCAAACCTACAAATAAATTCCCCAAATTTAATATTTCGTGGATTTATGGCATAATCATATTATTTTTACTTGGCTCATACTTCTTCAAAGAAAATACGCCTGTAAAAGAAGTCCCATTTACAACTTTCAAAGATTATGTAAAACAGGGAATGGTTGATAAAATAAATGTATATAATTCCAAAAATGAGATAGAAGCTGAACTGGTAGATTACACTAAAATTTCAAAAGATACAGCAGCACTAAGAAAAGCATTCGGAAATAATTATAAATCATTTGCTTATAATCCAAAAGCAATAAAAGACTCATTAACAAAGAAAGACGCTCAAATACTTAAAAAGGTTTTTGGAGACAAATATGAAATGTACTCCAAAACAAGGACTCTGACCGTGAGTGTACCTTCTGAAGAATTTTCAAGATTTATTCAATCGGCTGAAGATAAATACGGATTCAATGGCAGTGTAGAATATCAGGATTCTAGAAATTATGTCGATATATTTTTATATAGCATCTTACCAATTTTGCTGTTGATTTTCTTCTTTATTTTTATGAATCGCAGAATGTCCGGTCAGATGGGTGGTGGTTCAGGTGGCATTTTCAATGTTGGAAAATCGAAAGCCCAATTATTTGACAAAGGTGATACTACAAATAAAGTTACTTTTAAAGATGTTGCCGGGCTTGCAGAAGCAAAGCAAGAAATTGAAGAAATTGTTTCATTTCTAAAAAATCCATTGAAATACACTGAATTAGGTGGTAAAATTCCAAAAGGAGCTTTACTTGTAGGACCTCCGGGGACAGGTAAGACCTTGTTAGCTAAAGCTGTCGCGGGTGAAGCTGATGTACCATTCTTCTCTATGTCCGGTTCTGATTTTGTAGAAATGTTTGTTGGAGTTGGAGCATCTCGTGTCCGCGATTTATTCCGTCAAGCAAAAGAAAAAGCACCATGTATAATTTTCATAGATGAAATTGATGCTGTTGGGAGAGCTCGTGGAAAAAATCCAAATATGGGAAGTAATGATGAGCGTGAAAACACGCTGAATCAATTACTTACAGAAATGGATGGTTTTGGTTCAAATAGTGGGGTCATTATTTTAGCTGCAACAAACCGCGCAGACATTCTTGACAAGGCTTTACTTCGTGCTGGCCGATTTGACCGTCAAATACATGTAGATTTACCAGATGTTCATGAGCGCAAACAAATTTTCAACGTACATCTTCGTCCGATAAAAATAAATGAAACTGTCGATGTAAATTTCCTTGCCCGTCAAACGCCAGGCTTTTCAGGTGCAGACATTGCAAATGTTTGTAACGAAGCAGCTCTAATTGCCGCTCGCAAGAATAAATCTTTTGTTGAAAAGCAAGATTTCATGGATGCAGTCGATCGTATTGTGGGAGGTCTAGAAAAAAAGACTAAAATTACTACAATTGCAGAGAAGAAGTCAATCGCTTATCACGAAGCTGGGCACGCTACGATAAGTTGGATGACTGAGCATGCTAACCCGCTGGTGAAGGTAACAATTGTTCCGCGCGGTGAAGCTTTAGGTGCAGCTTGGTATTTGCCTGAAGAACGTCAACTTACGAACAGAGAACACATGTTAGATGAAATGTGCTCAACTCTAGGTGGACGTGCAGCTGAAGAAGTTTTTCTGCACCAAATGTCTACAGGCGCTATAAACGACTTAGAGAGAGTTACAAAACGGGCTTATTCCATGGTCGCGTATTTTGGCATGAGCGCTAAGCTTGCCAATATGAGTTATTATGATTCCACTGGAAACTCAGATTATGGTTTTACCAAACCCTATAGTGAAAAAACTGCTGAATTGATAGATTCTGAAGCAAAAGAAATAGTTGCAGTTGAATATGAGCGCGCAAAAAAAATCCTGAAAGATAATGCTGAAGGCCATAACAAACTTGCCGAGTTGTTAATTGAAAAGGAGGTTATTTTTGCGGAAGATCTTGAAAAGATTTTTGGAAAACGTCCATGGACTTCCAGAAACGATGAATTAATGGCTCAGAATGGGAATGATGAGGAGATTGTCGAAATTACTATTGAAGATCCGGAAATTACAGAGAAAGCTATAGAAGAAAAATCTAAAGAAAATCCAGAAAACAAATCAGAAAACGAGCTTTAGATCATATATCAAAAATTAGAAACAGCATGAGGCCGCCCCAAAAGGCGGCTTCATGCTGTAAATTTAGATACTCGCTCAACTTTAATAAGTTTGGTTTTATTAAGGATATATAAAACTTTCGACAAATAACTCTATCAAGGAAAAATCTGTTAATCTAATTATGCATAGTACAAAGTTTTGCTATCTTTGTGTTGTTTAATCGACAAGCAGAAAAAAGACCTAAACTTCAGATTTACATTTTGAAAAATCTGTTTATCAATATTCCGAGAAACAAATTACTCAAAAATAATTTATTGATTCTAAAATAATATACTTTAAATAAATACATTTATATGAAACCAACTAACCGAATTGTGTTTTCATTTGTAGTTGCTGTTACATTATTCTCATGCACTCCAATTTATAAATGTGGAGAACCAAAGCCAACAAAAAGATTATTTTTACCAAAAATAGTTTTGAATGTAATAAAAGAACGTGATTCGTTGTGCACAACATTAGCTTCGAGAGAAAATGAAATATATACTCTAAAAAAAGATACTTCGTCATTAAACACGAATATTAGTCATCTTGAAAAAAAATACAACAATTTAGCCAATGATAAAATGTCACAATCAGAGCAATTCAATGCTGCTATGAAAATAAAATCAGATGAATTGAAAATGAAATCCGATGAAATAGCTGCAAAAGAAAAGCTTCTGGCTGATAGAGAGAATGCTCTAAATGAAATGAAAAAAATTGTTAGTCGTCAAGATTCAATAACAAATCGTTTAAATAAAATATTGAGAGATGCCTTACTTGGATTTAAGTCAGATGAACTTTCAGTACAGATAAAAAATGGTAAAGTTTACGTCTCATTATCTGATAAATTGCTATTCAAATCAGGTAGTGCAGCCATAGAATCAAAAGGAGTTGAAGCTATTAAAGTATTAGCAGATGTACTCAACAAGAATAACGATATTGACATTTTAGTTGAAGGTCATACCGATAACGTCCCGATTAAAACAGCTCAATATCATGACAATTGGGATTTAAGTGCCGCAAGGGCAATATCAATAGTTCGTATTTTGACAGATGAATACAAAATAACACCAACCAGACTTACAGCATCAGGAAAAGGCGAATTCTCACCTCGGGCATCAAACTCAACTCCAGAAGGAAGAGCAAGTAATCGGCGCACAGAGATAATTTTATCTCCGAAGCTTGATGAACTTATGAAACTGCTCAAAATAAATTGAATTTACAATAAAAATCACATACCTTATTTTTCTAAATACTTATGAATAACTTTGTAAAGCGAACTTTAAGTGGCACTTTCTTCATTGCTTTGATAATAAGTTCTATTTTACTAAGTCGCTATTCCTTTGCAGCTGTTTTTTTTGTTATATGTGGTTGGACCGTTTATGAATTTCATAAACTCACAAATCAACATTCACATCTTGACGTGAAACTATGGATTGCTATGCTCGCCGGAGTAATACTTTTTAGTAGCTCGTTCTTATATACTTCAGGTGTTGTGCGTTTTCCAATCTTTCTTATTTATGGTCTTTATGTAATTGCGTTTTTGATTTCCGAACTATTCCGTTCGCAAACGAACTCTCTAAATAACTGGGCTTATTTTTTTCTTGGACAAATATTTATTGCACTTCCATTCTCACTGCTTAATTTCATTCTATTTATTGACGGCTGGCAGCCTCTAATATTATTATCTGTATTTGTTACCATATGGGTAAACGACACAGGTGCTTATCTTATTGGAGTAAATTTTGGAAAGCATCGCCTGTTTGAACGTATCTCTCCTAAAAAATCATGGGAAGGTTTTATTGGCGGAGCTGCCGCCGCATTACTTTCAGGCTATGTATTTTCGTTGATAATACCTCAAATTTGTTTATTGAATTGGCTAGTTTTATCTGAAATTATAGTTATCTGCAGTACTTTTGGAGATTTGATTGAATCTCTTATAAAACGCACGATTCATGTGAAGGACTCAGGCAATATAATTCCTGGCCATGGAGGTTTACTCGATCGTTTTGACAGTATGTTATTAGCAGCTCCGGTTGCATTTATTTATTTAAGTTTCCTATTCTATCAAATATATAAATAATTGATTTTCAATACTCTAATTTGATTAATTTTGAAAAATATGGAATTTTATTTTGAAGATATTCGCTGTTTTAAGAATGAAGAAGTACATGATGTATTAAAGCGTTTGATTGAAGAAAAGCAATTTATGAAAGTATTGAGCACAGTTTACCCACTTTTACCAAAAGAAGTGATAAAACAACGCTTACTGAGCTTTCAATCAAATTATAGTTTTCAGAAGGAAATGGTTTATCCTTTCCTCCAATACCTTGAAGCTAATATGACTAAAGGTATTGAGCTCAATGGTCTCGAAAAAATAGACATATCAAAATCATACCTGTACATTTCGAATCATCGCGATATTATTATTGATTCAGCTTTTCTATGTGCCAAGTTTATTGAAAATAATATGGATACAGTAGAAATTGCTATTGGCGACAATCTTTTGATTTACCCATGGATTGAAGATCTGGTGAGAGTAAATAAAAGTTTTATTGTAAAACGCAGTTTGAGCTCCCGCCAAATCCTTGAAAGCTCAAAACGACTATCATCCTATTTAGCTTACACAATTAATGACAAAAAACAATCTATTTGGATTGCGCAACGCGAAGGTCGTGCAAAAGATTCAAATGATCGGACTCAAGAAAGCTTGCTGAAAATGTTCAATATGGGTGGACAGGGAAATTTTACTGCTAATTTAATCAATCTCAATATTTGTCCTTTAAGTATTTCTTATGAATACGATCCCTGCGACTTCTTGAAAGCTAAAGAAATGCAACAAAAACGAGATAATTCCGGCTTCAAAAAAGACCCTAAAGATGACTTAATCAACATGCAAACTGGTGTAATGGGTTATAAAGGAAAAGTTATTTACAAAATCACCGGTGATATTAATAAAGAATTAAAAGACATTGCCAGTGAAACCTCAAATAAAAATCAGCAAATCACACTTACTGCAGAACTGATTGATAAACGCATACACTCGAGCTATACAATATTCAACAACAATAAAATTGCTTACGACTTACTTCTTGGTATAAATACTTATACAGAAGAGTATTCATTAATTGAGAAACTTGACTTTGAGAAATACCTATCTATGCAAATTGCAAAAATTGATATTGAAAATAAAGATTATGATTTTTTGAATTCTAAACTTCTCGAAATGTATGCAAATCCTCTTATCAATAAACTAAATGCAAATCCTCTATAAATTGATATTAGAATTAAATAAAAAAACTCGTTTCAAAATATGAAGCGAGTTTTTTAATTCTAATATCCTAAAATCTTTAGCATTGATTTATAACTTTGCTCTTTTGCAAACAACTTCGTAAAATATTCTCCATCTTCATCCTGGTCAATAATTACCATTTTAGGAGCGGGAATTAAACAATGCTGAATGCCTCCAAATCCACTTAAAGATTCCTGATAAGCTCCAGTATGAAAAAAACCAATATACTGTTCTCTGTCTTCGTGCATCTTGGGCAAGAAAACAGCGTTTGAATGAACTTCATCATTATAGAAATCTTCACTATCGCAAGTTAGTCCTCCTAAATTCACGCGCTCATATTCCGATTCCCAATTATTAATAGCCAAGAATACATAGCGCTGGTTTATTGCCCATGTGTCAGGCAAAGTTGTCATAAAAGAACTATCAATCATGTTCCAAAGTTCTCGATCATTTTGTTTTTTTTGATTTACAATAGAATAAAGCATTGCACCACTCTCGCCTACAGTGTAAGATCCAAATTCAGTAAAAATATGTGGTTCAGGAACTCCATTTTGTGTACAAATGGTTTTTACTTGTGCCACAATCTCTTCAGCCATATACTCGTAATCGTACACCATATCCAAGTGAGTTTGGATTGGGAATCCACCACCAATATTTAAACTGTCCAACTGAGGACACTTCTTTTTCAATTCACAATAAAGATTCACAGCTTTGTTTAGTTCATTCCAATAGTATGCAGTGTCTTTCACACCGGTATTAATAAAGAAATGAAGCATCTTAAGTTGTACCTGTGGATTGTTTGCAATATGCTTAGAGTAGTAAGGAATTATATCATTATATCGAATCCCCAGTCGTGATGTATAGAAATCAAACTTAGGTTCTTCTTCTGCTGCAATACGAATACCTACATTAAACTTTATATCAAAATCTTTTAAAAATAAGTCAAGTTCAAACTTATTATCAAGTATAGGAATAACATTTGTAAATCCCTGACGCATTAAATTTTGTATATTTTCAACATATTGAGGTCGTTTAAATCCATTACAAACAACAAATGTATCTTGCTTAAGCAATCCTTGTTCATATAACGATTCCATTATATTGATATCAAAAGCAGATGAAGTTTCAAGATGAACACCATGCTTCAACACCTCTTCCATTACAAATGAGAAATGCGAACTTTTGGTACAATAACAATAATTATAGTCTCCTTCATAATCGACCTTTGCCATTGCAACATTGAACATTCGACGTGCCTTTTGTATGTTTTGAGCTATTTTAGGCAGATAAGCTATCCGCAAGGGCGTTCCATATTGCTTAATAATATCCATGAGTGGCACGCCACACCATTCCAATTCATTTTCAACAATATTGAATTCTTCGTTCGGAAATTCAAAACTTTGTTCAATAAGATCAATATATTTATTTTTCATTACTTTTGATGGATTTAGAAATTAATATAGATGTAAATAGGTTAGATAATAAATTTTGAAACAATGTAAGTAAGTTAGATACCTTATTAATATTGAGAAAAGCCTGCAAAAATAAATAATAATTCCTATTAATTAGCGAATTACTTGAATTATATTCAGAAAATACATCTATTTAATCAATATTGATATAGTTTTCATCTTCCTACTTATTTCTCATAGACATTTTAATTGAAACATTTTATAGAAATTGTTCTTAATTAGATTATTATTTCATCAGTTGCTATGTCAAAAAAAAACAAATATATTTCAGTTATCGTTATATTTACTCCAACGATGCCAATACTTGAATCAATGTATTTGATTTAACTTGCAAAAAAATAAAGTTGTTTATTAAATTTTTATCTTTGCTATCAAGTTAATAATACCAGATGCATTTTTTTAATTGCATCTAGTATTTAAGCGAAATAACGATTAATTTCAACCTGACTATAAAAATCATTTATTCAACATTATAAAATATGCACAACTTCAGAGGTTTAAGAATTTTATGCGTTGCATTGATACTATTTATAACTAATTTAAGTGCAATTGGACAGATAAATTTACCGGTTACAGCCACATTTAGTAATGTAAATGCGACTTCTGTCGGTATGCCAACAGGATTTAGTCAATCAGGATTAGGTGGCTATAACGGTTCATTGAAATTTTCTGTAGTCGGAAGTTGGTTACAATTATATTTTAACGGTATGCCCGGGGCATTAACTTTTGATTTAGGCTACAATGGCTCATTTATTAATCCTTTACTAGCAACAGTGACAATTACAGTACAAGAGTCATCTGATGGTTTATCATGGACAGATGTAAGCTCATATAGCAACGTTGTATCAGGAACAAAAAGTATCACAACATTAAAAACCAGCAGCAGGTATGTAAGATGGTATTTCACTGCAAAAACTTCAGGCAATATAGCTTTAAGAAATATTACATTAAGTGCGAATCCAAATTCCCCATTTATCACACTAACTCCGTCAACATTAAATTCATTTACTTATATAATGACTCATGGCCCTTCTTTAGAACAAAATTTTACGGTAAGCGGAGTGAATTTGACAAGTGACATTTCTGTAACTCCACCATCAGATTATGAAATTTCTACTGCATCAGGTGCTTCATTTTCAGCAACAAATCCAATTATACTTACGCAATCGGGCGGAATAGTAAATAATACTACTATTTATGCAAGATTAAAAGCAGGTTTAATATCTAACACTTATAACGAGAGTATCACTCTTTCGTCAACTGATGCTAATACTCAAACTTTAACTTACCCGGGGAATGTAACCCCTGTGCCAACAATCACAATCACAGATGTAACAGATCCGGTAATGGATGCACCTGTAGGCAATTCAATGACAGAAACTATAAATTTGAGTGCTGTAAATTTGAGTCAAAGTGTAGGTTTATCAATATCTGGGACTGATGCTGCATTGTTCTCTGTATCTCAAACAGAAATTCCGTTGGCAAATAATTCAGTTCCAAATACAGTTGTAAATATCACATATGCTCCACTAACATCAGGGAATCACACTGCTACCTTAACCATGTCGAGTTTAGGAGCAATGGATGTAACCAGAACATTGCATGGAGTTGCCACAGTTGTTACTGGACTTAATTCTACTGAGAGTTTATTAGTTGTAACTGCTTTAAACGGAAATGTTTTATTTACAACAAATGATAATGAAGTTGTAGATATTTATGATTCTATTGGACAAAAGCTTGTGCATCAAATGACAGTTAATGGTTTAAATACAATCCCCATTTCAGCTCATGGAGTGGTTATAGTAAAAGTTGGAAGTAAAATTTCGAAGGTTATTTTATAATCTTGTATTATTTGTCTTTATAAAAAAAAGAAACAATCGACATTTGATTGTTTCTTTTTTTTATAATTTTTCAATTTTCTTGATTAGATTTTCAGTAGCCGACTGCCAATCAGAAAATAATTTTCTGAAAAAAGCTTTAACTAGTTTTGGATTATCTTTTCCATCAATGCTATTTATGCGTAAAATATACTCTTTTTCAAGCGCAACAATTAACATCACTAAATCAGTAATATTTTGATCTTCAATATTTTTTGAAATTAAACACCTGAAGTAAATGTCAGTAATTAATTCTGAAGCTACAAATTTGATAGTTTTCTTAAGTTTTCTACGATTGGCCATTTGGATTTTTTTTATTATTTATATCCACAAATATAATTCATTATAATGATAAAATCATCTTTTACAGTAAATTTGCATAAAAAATAAATCTTCCGTTTCTACGTTTATCAGAACAAATGCATACCTTCAAAATGAACCTAATACTACAAAAAGTACAGCAAAGATCAATGATATATATTTTGATGATTCTTTTCATCGGATTTTCGGCATGTAATGACACATTGTATTCTACAAATCCTAAATATCTATTATCATATTCGACTGATATGCTGTCTTTCGATACTGTTTTTTCTACTATTGGTAGTGCAACTTCGAAGGTTATGATTTACAACCGGAATAATGTTGCATTAAAAATTAGTCATCTGGGAATTGGTGGTGGCAAAAATTCTCCTTTTAAAATAAATGTTGACGGCAGTATAAGTACTGATAATCAATTCACTGATATTGAAATCAGAGCAAAAGACTCTCTCTATATTTTGGTGGCAGTAACAGTAGATCCAACAAATTCAGATTCCCCTGTTTTAATTGAAGATTCGTTAGTTCTTCAAACAAATGGAATAAACCAGAAGATTAAACTTCAAGCAATTGGCCAGAATGTAAAAATATTTCGGAATAAAAATATTTTGAATGATACAACTTTAACTTCAGAAAAACCATTCCTGATTTATGGAAATTTAGCAATCGATTCAGCTAAAACTTTAACGATAATGCCTGGATGTAAGTTCTATTTTCACAACAATGCAAATTTAATGATTTATGGGAATTTAAAAGCAGAAGGAACTGCAGATAAACCGATCAGCATGCGAGGTGACAGACTTGATGAAATAAACTTTTCTACTCCTATTCCTTATAACAGCGTTGCAGGGCAATGGGGTGGCTTGTATTTGCTTTCTAAATTCGGAAATCACGTTTTGCATCATGTAAATATGAATAGTGGATATGTTGGGATTTATTTCTCGAATGAGGATAGAAGTATTACTCCTACACTCGAAATTGCAGATTGTAGGATACAAAATTTCTTAACGTATGACTTATTTGTCAAAAATGGTAATGTTCAGGCTTCAAATACTGAAATTTCAAATTCGAGCAGCTATAGTGTATATTTAAGTGGAGGTAAACATACTTTTATTCAAAGTACAATTGCTAATTATTTTGATAATAGTAACATACAACCAACTTCACGAGATGGCACTCCAGCCGTTATGATAATGAATTTCAATCGGGTTGCGCCCATGGAAACTGTTTTCAGAAATTGTATAATCAGTGGAGATTTGGCAAATGAATTTAGTTTGGCTTCACAAGATCTTGAGCAATACAATGGAATTTTTGACCATTGTTACATACGCAAACCTAATTCATTAGCCCTACTGCAATTTACGAACATTCGATGGTCACAAAAAAATGATACTATATTCAAAAGCACAAGTTACAACTCTGAAAAAAATATTAATTTTAATTTTGTTCCGGACTCAGTTTCACCAGCCCGTGGATTAGCTGACCCTACAGTAGCAACTCAATTTCCAATTGATTTAAATGGGAATAACCGTTTGACGGATGGCGCTCCGGATGCTGGGGCATATGAATGGGAACCAACTAAATAATCAACTATATGCGGAATCTGATTTTTTTGTTATTTACTTTTACTATCACTTCTCATCTGACTGCACAGAAGCAAGAGAAACAAAATCTCAAAATAATGTGCTATAACGTTGAGAATTTTTTTGATTGTATTGACGACTCTCTGACAAATGATAATGAGTTTTTACCTACCGGCATGCGAGCATGGAATTTTGCTAAATACAAAAAGAAACAGGCTAATATTGCAAAAGTTATTTCAGCTATTGGAGGATGGGATGCTCCTGCTTTAGTAGGTTTATGCGAAGTAGAAAACGAAAAATGTTTATTCGATTTAACTCATTATTCAGGATTAAAAAATTTCAGATATAAATTTTTGCATCACGAATCTCCAGATCCCAGGGGAATTGATGTGGCATTATTGTATCAACCTTCCCAGTTCAAGCCAATTCATGATGAAGCAATTCGGATTAGATTTCCTCAAGCGCCGGCAAGTAGAACACGCGATATTTTATTTGCCTCGGGTATTATTCCTTCCGGTGACACTTTGCATATTTTTGTTTGTCATTTTCCATCCAGACTGGGAGGTGAAATGGAATCGGATGATAAAAGAATGTTTGTAACTACTGTTGTCAGAGCAAAGGTTGACAGCTTATTCGCCTCAAATGCTCATCCAAACATAGTAATTATGGGCGATTTTAACGATTCCCCTACAAATGCAAGTATTTTAGACGGTCTAAAGGCAAAACCACTGACCAAAAATATCTCAACTAAAAATTTGTATAACTTAATGTATAAATTTCAAATTGAAGGAAAAGGTTCAAACAAATATTTAGGCGATTGGGGTGCGCTGGATCAAATGATTGTTTCAGGAAATTTACTGAACCCTGCAAGCTCTATTTTTACCACACAAGAGAATGCACATTTTTTTGATGCAGATTTTTTACTTGAAAATGATAATACTTATTTAGGGAAACAACCTTTTCGCACTTATGCCGGAATGAAATATCAGGGTGGTTTCTCTGATCACTTACCAATTTATACAGACTTCTGGTACTGATACTTGTAAAACACGACTAACTTATTTGCATAAAAAAAGCTCAGAATCTGAGCTTTTTTTATATGAGATTAAACATGTGTCACAAATAATGGAGTGTCGGAGTGTAAGACCATTTTATAGGCTAAACTTGGGTTGAAAATCCGCGCAAATAAATTCCGACGTCTTGTATTAAATGCTAAAACATTTATCTGATGAGTAATCATATATTCATTTAACATATCAGGAGTATCTGAAGCGTTTAATAATTCATAATTAGTGACAAGCTGAGGATAATGATTGGCAAAATAAGCTTTAATTCCGGCAAGCATCACTTCACTCCAGGCTACGTTTTTATCTGACGCATGAATGAAATACATCTCTACCTTACCAGCTTCAAAAAGCGAAATTGCCCTATCAATTGCAATCAAATCTTTTTGATCAAAATTTGTCAGAAAGGCAACACGTTTAATATCTTCCGGCGACTTCATAGTCATTAATACAGGAACTGCAAAAACTGGCGAAACACAGGCTTCAATTACTTCTGCTGTCACACTTCCGATTAATTCGTTGGATATTTTCTTCCCGTGTGTTCCCATTACTACTAAAGCAGGATTGTGCTTTCTGCAATAATCCAATATCTGATCTTCAGGTACTCCTTCTTTCATTTCGAAAGTATATGGAATATTTGGAAGCTCTCCTTTGGCTATACGAGCATGAATCTGGTTTGTCAACACTTCAATTTCAGCGTTTGCTGTGCTAATAATTCTGTGCAGTAATTCACTATCGCTTATGCTATAAGTACTTAAGTCATTATTTGAAGATATAGTAAAAGCTGGGCTGAAGTAAACGTATAAAAACACAACTTCTGTTGCCAATAAATCAGCAAAATGGAACCCAAAATCGACTACTTTTGGTATATGGTCAGAGAGATCAATGGGAATTAAGACCTTCTGAATTTTTGTATTCCCAATTATCGTTTCATGCTCCCAGGCACTTTCCATTTCTTCAACAATTTTAAGGGCTCTGGGTAGATCACTCTCTTTAATTCGAACTCGTACACCGACAGATAACTCGGGATGTTCCAAATTTAGATTATGAATTACAGTTTCAATTCCGTTTTCATCCAAAACCGTCTTAATCATTTGCGCTCGTTGAAAAGTGCGGATTGCCAGGGTTACTAATTTGTCTTCCATAATATTTAAAATTTGATTGCTTTACAAATCAACACTAAAGTTTTATTAACTCACGAACTGAAATCCAGTCGACACCGCAAAGATAGTACATTTTAACTTACACTTTCTTTCTTTTTAAGAAAATTTTAAATGAATCGAAAAAAATGAGTTATATTTGTGTCCAAAACAACTTTTATTTAAAAGAATATGAATCCAAAGACTAAAAAAGGACTCACAATTGTAACACTTATTGTAATACTTGTGTTCGCATCAGTGCTGTTTTTCAAATTTTATTTTGTGTTTGGCGAAGGAGTAAAAACTGGTGAATTGAATTACGTTGTACGCAAAGGTTTCATTTTTAAAACCTACGAAGGAAAATTGATACAATCTCGGCATATCAATCAACCTGCAGATACCGTTCAATCGAAAGAATTTTCATTTTCTGTTGAAGACAAGGTTGTTGCAGATTCATTAATGCGATGCAGCGGAAAGTCAGTCGAGCTTCATTATCAGGAATATCTGGGAACTCTTCCCTGGCGTGGTAGTGATAAGTTTATTGTGGATAAAATTGTTTCTGTGAAAAGTAATTGATTATTTTACCCAATTACAATTCATACTGTTATAAATCAATTCAATAATAATTATACTGAATCAATCTTAATCTCATAAATATCTTTTATTAAAACTCTATTCATTGGAAACTGACGCATTATATTCTACTTTTGGAGGTATTACTGTTCACCCATTAACTATTTCAGCTATTATTTCGCTGGCAATAAGCTTAGTATTATTATGCTTTTCAGCAATAATTTCGGCGTCTGAAATCGCTTTTTTTTCGCTCGATCCTCAAACGATGAACGAATTAGAAGAAAGCGAGAAAAAAGCTGATCACAACATACTTCGATTACTAAAAACACCTCAACGTCTGCTTGCCACCATACTTATCGGAACAAATTTTGTAAATGTTGCTGTAATTCTTTTATTGACATATTTCAATAATACTATTTTGAATTTTGATAGTGCTCCTGTTTTAGGTTTCATTTTTCAAACTATTATTATCACCTTTGCCATCTTGCTTTTTGCTGAAATAATACCAAAGGTTTACGCTGCACAGTTTGCACGTAAAACCGTACTGTACACTGTTCCATTTATATTTGCATTAGAGAAGCTTTTTGGTCCTTTTGTAAGTCTTTTAGTAAACTCAACCTCGATGGTAAATAGCCGCATGGCTAAACACGGGCATGCAAATATTTCGATGGATGAATTATCACATGCTTTGGAATTGACTTCGAACAGCAAAGATGAAGATACTGAAATACTTGAAGGCATTATAAAATTTGGAAATACTCAGGTTATTGATATTATGACGTCGCGTCTGGATATGGTGGTTATTGACATTAAAACCAATTATAAACAATTATTGGACATTATAATCAAATCCGGTTTTTCAAGGATTCCTGTTTATGCCGGAACGCGCGATAATGTTAAAGGTTTGCTTTACGGGAAAGATTTATTGCCACATTTAGACAAACCTGCCAATTTTCGTTGGCAGAGTCTAATCCGGCCAGCATATTATGTTCCTGAAACAAAGATGATTGACGACTTACTAAATGAATTTCAAGAAAACAAAGTCCATCTGGCGTTGGTTGTTGATGAATACGGTGGTACGTCAGGACTTGTAACTCTTGAAGATATTTTGGAAGAAATTGTAGGTGAAATCAGTGATGAGTATGATGATGAAAAAAAACTATTCGTCAAACTGGATGATCATACTTTTATTTTTGAGGCGAAAATACTTTTAAATGATTTCTTTAAAATAGCTGAAATTGAAGAGGAAGATTTTGTTAAAATTACGGAAGAAGTTGAAACTCTGGCAGGGCTGATTTTGGAGTTAAAAGGGGACATTCCACAAATGAATGAACAAATTAATTACGGCCGTTATGAGTTCGAAATTGTGGCAGTAGATTACCGCCGAATCAAAAGAGTCAAGTTGCATATAAAAGATGATTTAGAAAAATCCGAGAAGTAATATTTACGGAATTCTGTTGATTATAAATGTTTAATAAAAATTGTAAATGAGAATTATTCGTTCTATAAATAAAGTAATTTTAATTTGTCTTATAAGTTTCGTTACTTCATGTTCAAATAGTTATATTCCACGCCCTTATGGATACTTTAGAGTAGACTTACCGGAGCATGCTTATAGAAAAATCGACACGTTGAATTTGCCTTACCGATTTGATTTGCCCTTAAATGTGAAACTAGTTAGTCGCAAAGACGAAAAAAATAATTATTGGATTGATTTAAATTATCCAAAATTGAATGCAAGCATTTATTGTAGCTACAAACCGGTAAAAGGGGACTTGATTGATTTACTGGAAGATACTAGAAAAATCGTATACAAGCACAGTGTTCGTGCGGATGGAATTGGCGAAAAAGTTTTTGAACATCCCGAAAAGAACATGTACGGAATTTTATATGAGATAAAAGGGAATACAGCATCTTCGGTTCAATTCGTACTTACCGACAGTACAAAACATTTTTTTCGAGGCGCATTATACTTTAACAATGTTCCAAATAAAGATTCAATCGCACCTATGTCGAATTATATACAAGAAGATATTGTGCATATTATGGAAAGTTTTGAGTGGAAAAAATGAAAATATTTGAAAAAAAAATTGATGAAGCAAAAATACTAATTTGGGACCTGAAGGAAAGTATCGACGTCCTGAAGAATGAACTTGTGGAATTTAACGAAGCTGAATTTATCAAGATAGCTTCTGATAAACGAAAACGTGAATTTTTGGGAGTTCGGCTGGCACTGAAAGCATTGATTGGGAAAAATGTTCATATAAGATATGATGATGCAGGTAAACCATTTTTATCCGATAATTGTTTCAAGATCAGCATTTCGCACAGTAAAAACTGGATTGCAGTGATGACACATCCAACTCGTTCGGTTGGAATTGATATTGAATGTCCAACATGCAAAATTCAACGGATTTACAAACGTTTTATGAGTCCAATAGAGCAAAGAGAACTGTCAAACGGCGAGAATATCAATCAATTGCAATTAGCGTGGTCAGTAAAAGAAACGTTATATAAAATCATTGGAAATGAAGCGGTTGATTTTTCAAATCAGTTACGTATTTTCCCTTTCAAAGTAAAATCGGAAGGTGAAATTATGGCGCAACACATTCCTTCAAAAAAACTCTACCAATTACATTATACTCAAAATCCGGATTATACCTTGGTATATTGTCTGGAATAAAAAACTATTATTTTTTATATGAAAAATATTTACAAAACAATACTTTTAAACCGGGAAGCAAATAAAAAAATGGTTGCTGTGCTGCTCGATCCGGATAAATGTCGGGGTAGTATTCTGTCAAGTACTGTAGCGGCATTAAAGTCAAATACTCCTGACTTCGTTTTTGTGGGAGGCAGCCATATGTTGAATTCAGTAGATTCTTTTATAGAATTATTGAAGGAGGAAGTAAAATCAAATATTGTATTGTTTCCGGGCAATGCTGCTCAGTTCAGCACCAAAGCAAATGCACTTTTATATCTTTCCCTTTTGTCAGGTCGTAATGCTGAGTTTATGATAGGGCAACATATTATATCTTCGGTTGCCATAAAAAAGTCTGGTGTTGAAATTATTCCAACAGGTTATTTATTGATTGATGGTGACAAACCCAGTTCAGTGGAATATATAAGCAATACTCGTCCAATTCCCCGCGATAAGAAAGAAATAGCACTTTCAACTGCAGTTGCGGCTGAATTATTGGGAATGAGGCTTGTTTATCTGGAAGCCGGAAGTGGAGCTAACGTGCCTGTTCCAACTGACATGATTCAATATGTAAGCTCGGGATTATCACTGCCACTTATAGTTGGAGGTGGAATTAAAACAACTGAGCAGTTAACTGAAGCCTTTGATGCGGGAGCAGATATTGTAGTTATTGGAAATGTATTTGAAGCAAAACCATCATTAATTTCTGATTTTGTATCCTGCGCCCACTCGTACGGAACTGAAGTTTAATGCAGCACGTCCAGTCTAATCTATTTCGCAGGATTTGTCGAAATCCTGTCGAAAAATGGATTTTTTGACGAACAGCTAATTGGGATTCCATAAATGGAACTACATCCGGGCATTAAATTCAATTCCTGAGCTACACGACCAACTGAAAACATGACCCGGCTATCTACGCGGTGGTCTGAAGCTACAGCACAAGCTGAACCGAGAGCAATTCCGACATCTACCGTGTTAATAGCACAAGGTATATCCGAGAACTCTTTTTTCTCTGCACAAGTACCGAAACCACAATATCCGCAATCCAACCCATGGGTTTGTTGGCGAGTGCCAATTAAAACCAGTGCTTCAGCACTCAGAATATTTAGTGCATCGCGTGTAATAAATTTCAAACCTGTTTTCGCACTGTATTCCAACATGGCTTTCGAAAGTTTATCGATAGTTTCATCAGCAACTAAAACTACTTCTATAATATCAAATCCTTTTCCTTTGGGTGCGGTGCGGGCAGCTGTCATCATTTCGTTGGCAACGAGCAGCAAGCGTTCTTTTCGGGTATCACGTTCGTTTATCAACATAATATTTAATTTGTTTTTAATTTCATATAAATAGCTGGGAATAAGATTACTTATAGGTCAATAGAATTATTGCATAAGCTCTTCAACCTTTTTTTGCATCAATTCAGCCAACAGGGCATTGGAAGCAATAATTTCACCTCCAAACAAATAATTAATTCCAGACTTAAAATCAGTTACTACACCTCCTGCTTCCTTTACTATCATAATACCTGCTGCAACATCCCAGGGCTTCAAATCGTATTCAAAAAAAGCATCAAACCTACCACAAGCTACATAAGCCAAATCGGTTGCAGCAGATCCCAACCGACGAACTCCGCGCGCTTCCGTCATAGTCCATTTTAGCAAAGACATATAGTTGTCAAGCAGCTCAAAATTAGAATACGGGAAGCCGGTTGCCAGCAATGCATCATGAGAAGATGAATAAGAGGAAACCCTGATAGGATTGCCGTTCAGATAGGCTCCACCATCTTTCCAAGCATAAAAACATTCTTCACGCCCTACTTCATAAACAACACCAAGTACTAATTCATTACCATCTAACAACCCAATACTCACAGCATAAATAGGAACACCCTGAATAAAGTTCGTGGTACCATCAAGAGGATCAATTACCCAGTTGAAGCGTTCGCCCCGTTTTGTATTTGTTCCTTCTTCTGCAATAAATCCGGATTCAGGGAGCAATATTTGCAATTGCCCAATTATTTGTTTTTCCGATTCTTTATCTACATAACTTACCAAATCGTGCAAGCCTTTACTTTCTATCTTAGAAACATCAAAACTTTTGCGTTCTTCAGCCATAAATCTCCCTGCTGCTCTGGCTATTTCGCAAGTCTTAAGAGTTAATTGTTCGAATATCAGTGTCATTATTTTAGTTTTTAATAGTGAATGCAAAGTTAGAGTTTTCAAGTTTATCTGGCAAGAGGTAGCTTAACAAACCCTTGTTGCAATATTGTAACAATTTCTGCCCAATATGTTTTCAAGATACACCAATCATTGTTTCAGTCTATTCCAAATCTTATTCGTATTTTTGTTTTATCAATTTAAAAAGAACTTCGTTTTCTAAGTGCCTAAGCGGCAAACAAAAATGCAAAAACACCTCGACATACTGAAGCAATACTGGGGCTACGATCAGTTCAGGGCTTTGCAGGGCGATATTATACAAAGTATTGCTTCTGGAAAAGACACGCTTGGGCTCATGCCCACCGGTGGTGGGAAGTCATTGACTTTTCAGGTGCCAACTATGAGCATGAAAGGCATTTGTGTAGTGGTGACGCCCCTTATTGCACTGATGAAAGACCAGGTAGAAAACCTGAAAAAGCGAGGCATTGCTGCTGCAGCCATTTTCTCTGGGATGTCGCACAACGAGATTTTAATGACGCTCGACAATGCCGTATTCGAAGCCTACAAGTTTCTGTACGTTTCACCCGAACGATTGGCAACTCCTATTTTCATAGAGAAAATCAAGCAGGCGAATGTTTGCATGATAGCCGTGGATGAGTCACATTGTATCTCCCAATGGGGTTATGATTTCAGACCTTCGTATTTGCGCATTGCTGACATTCGGGAATTGTTGCCTGACGTTCCAGTGTTGGCACTTACCGCCACTGCTACGCCCGAAGTGGTAAATGATATTCAAACTCAGCTTCATTTTCGTGAACCTAATTTGTTTCAAAAAAGTTTTCATCGTTCCAACCTGGCTTATGTGGTGCGGACTGTGGAAAACAAAGATGAGCATCTGCTTAAAATACTAAGCAGTGTTCCCGGAACGTCGGTGGTGTATGTCCGCAATCGGAAAAGAACTAAAGAAATAGCCGATTTTCTAAACCTAAATGGAATCCCCGCCGAGAACTTCCATGCCGGACTGAAAAACGAAACCAAAGATGCCAAACAAGCCCGCTGGAAATCGGGTGACACGCGGGTAATTGTTTCCACCAATGCCTTCGGGATGGGCATTGACAAAGCAGAAGTGCGCACTGTAGTGCATATGGACTTACCCGATTCATTGGAAGCATACTTTCAGGAAGCAGGACGTGCCGGCCGTGATGAGAAAAAAGCCTATGCAGTATTACTTTATAATAATGGTGATGCGGTAAAAATGCGAAAACGTGTTTCAGATAGCTTTCCGGGAAAAGAAATGGTAGTGAAAGTGTACGAAGCGCTGGGAAATTACCTCCAAATGGGAGTTGGTTCGGGCTTGGATAAAGTCTTTGCATTTGACATTGGTGATTTCTGCACCAAATTCAAGTTACCCATTTTAATCACATATAGCTGCCTGAAAATACTGCAACAAGCCGGATACATCGAACTCACCGACGAGCAGGACAGCTCGTCTCGCGTGCTTTTCACAGTAGGCAAAGATGATTTGTACAAAACGAAACAAACACCCGAACAGGATCGGCTGATTCATATCCTGCTCCGCTCCTACACCGGCTTATTTACCGATTTGGCTGCTATCAGCGAAGAAACAATAGCCAAGCGGTTGGAATGGACGCGCGACTATGTTTACGAACAACTGGTAGGCTTGGCTAAAGAACGGATTATTCAATTCGTTCCCCGAAAGAAAACACCTTTCCTTACTTTCACTCGTGAGCGGGAAGCCACCGACCGTGTTATATTGGGCAAAGAAGCCTACGACGACCGCCGTGAACGTTATATTTTACGAGTGAAAAGCGTATTGGATTATGCACAGGAAGAAAATATTTGTCGCAATCAGATATTGCTTGCTTATTTTGGAGAGAAGGACAGCAAACCTTGCGGTAAATGTGACATTTGTCTGAAAAAGAAAGAGACACAACTGACAGATGAAGATTTTGAAACAATTCGATTGGCTATTCATCAGACATTATCCACCGAAAAATTAACCTTGAATGCATTAGTAAAGAAAATTCCATTTAAAGAACCAAAAGTTCTTCAGGTAATCAGGTTTATGATGGATAACGGGCAGGTTGTAGAGAATGAATTATTGAAACTTTGTCTCAAAAGAGATTAAAAAACCTTCAGAAATAAAAGGCATTCATCTATCTTATTTCTCTTCCAAAGGGTGTCAATGCCAGCCCGGCTAATTTAAAATGTTGCAATGCGAAAGGAATTCCTACAATGGTTATGGAAAATAAAAGTCCGAAAACAAGGTGAGTCAGAGCAATCCAAATACCTCCAATAAGAATCCATATTATATTCATTAAGGTGGAAATACAACCGGGATTACCCGGTTTAAGCCGTATTTCAGTACCAAAAGGCCACAATGCCACAATGGCAAGTTTCAGAGTTTGAAGCCCAAATGGAATTCCAATAATAGTCACCATCAAAAGAATACTTGAAATAAGGTATTCGATAGAAATAATAATTCCACCAAAAACCAGCCAAATAATATTTCCCAGAAATTTCATGATATTAGTCACAAGTTATTAGTTAATAATCACAAGAATTTAAATTATGAGATTTTCTTCAATTATGAATTATACATTATGAATTGTGCATTAAATTTAAAATCCCTGCAAATTGATATTCTCACTATCAATCATAGTCACCCATTTGCCCATCTTTTTCTGAATCACCCTGAAATGCTGTTTTTCTTCGGGCGAGATAAGCGAAATAGCTTCACCCGGAGACTCGGCACGACCGGTTCGTCCAATGCGGTGGATATAATCTTTGGGCGAGCGGGGCAATTCGTAGTTAATCACATAAGGCAGGAATTGAATATCAATACCACGTGAAATAAGATCGGTGGCAACCAACACGCGTATTTCGCCTGATTTGAATTTGCTTAATGCTTCCGTACGTGCTCCCTGACTTTTTTTACTATGAATAGCCGTTGCCTTGATGCCGTTCTTCCTCAGTTTATCGGCCACATTATCGGCTTTATAAACCGACGACGCAAAAACCAACACCTGTTTCATGTCGTTGGTTTTAATCAGATACCTCAACAAAGGACCTTTACTTTCTTCGGAAACAAAATAACCCAGTTGTTGAATCAGGTCGATATTATCTTCTTCCTGGTCTATTTTAATAATAACCGGATTTTGCAGAATGATTTGATTAATCCGCGTCACATCATCATTCAACGTTGCCGAAAACAACAGGTTTTGACGTTTACGGGGCAAGAGTTTAAAAATGAGACTCATCTCTTCCCGGAAGCCCATGTTCAGCATTTTATCGGCCTCGTCGAGTACCAGCGTTTCTATTTCGGACAAATGCACCGCTTTCGATTCTACCAGTTCCAATAACCGGCCGGGAGTAGCAACCAGTATATTGACATTTTGCAATGCCATCATTTGCGGATTGATAGAAACACCGCCAAAGACAGCTAATGTTTTGATTCGTTCGGGAAGTGCAGCACCAAATGTTATAAACACTTCGCTCACCTGCATAGCCAATTCGCGTGTGGGAACAAGTACCAATACATTGACATGGCGATTTTTGGTTACCGTTTTACCTTGCAAATTCATCAGAATTGGCAGCACATATCCGGCCGTTTTGCCCGAACCGGTTTGTGCAATGCCCAACACATCCCTTTTCTTCATTATAGCCGGAATAGCTTCTTTCTGAATTGGATAAGGCTGTGTATAATTCTGATCGGCGAGGGCTTTCAATAAAGCAGGAGATAAACCCAATGAGGTAAAAGGCATAAGTAGTTTTTAAAGTGAATAAGTAGAAATGTTCGAACTTTATTATTGGGGCTGTCCTTCAGAATTTTGTTTTTCTTCTGACTTCTTTTTATCCAGCAAAATGTAAATGATGGGTAAAATGCCCATTGTGTTGAAAATGGCAATGCAAATAAACCAAGCCAATTCATTGTTTCGGCCTGCTTTCCACATACCGATTAATTTCCAAACAGCGTCCCAAAGAACAAAAATAGCAATTAGAGGAATAAACCAACCAAATACGCCAGCAAAATGTTGTAGATTTTCCATTGTAATTTAAATTTAAAAAATAGTTTTTTGAAAAATATCAGATGCTACAAAAGTACAAAATAATCTGATTACCAAGCAATTTATCCTCTAATTATGAATTATGCATTAATTCAGGACATTCTGCCTTTATAATCTTCGTAACCGAATTCACGAATCAACTTAAACTCATTTTCTTTCGTCCAAATGCCAATTGACGGGTGTGAAACGCCATTGAACATGGTGGTTTTTACCATGGTGTAATGAATCATATCTTCGAAAATGATGCGGTCGCCAATTTTCAATTCCTGATCAAACGACCAATCGCCGTAAAAATCGCCCGATAAGCAACTGTTTCCACCCATTCGATATGTAGGTTTGCCGGAAATAAAATCGGTTGCGCCAACAATAGCAGGTTTATAAGGCATTTCGAGGCAATCGGGCATGTGGCAGGCAAACGACACATCAAGCATGGCGGTTTTGATACCTTTGTTTTCCACAATGTCGATAACACTCGAAACCAACACACCGGTTCTCCACGAAAAAGCACTTCCGGGTTCGAGAATCAATTGTAAGTGTGGATATTTGGCATTAAATGTTTTCAACAACAAAATCAGGTGTTTGGTATCGTAACCTTCTTTGGTCATTAAATGTCCGCCGCCCATGTTCAGCCACTTGATTTGAGAAAAAAACTTGCCAAACTTTTCTTCCACCACGTTTAATGTCTTTTCCAAATCGAAAGAATTTGATTCGCATAACGTATGAAAATGCAAACCTTCTACTCCTTCCGGAAGTTTATCGCCCAACAATTCCGCCACTACACCAAGCCGGGAACCGGGTGCACATGGATTGTACAAATCAGTTTCCACATCCGAGAACTCAGGATTAATACGCAGTCCGCAAGAGATATTATTAGATTGAGTTTGCGGATAAAAACGTTCAAATTGTTGAAGTGAATTAAACGTAATATGACTGCTGCAACGCATAATTTCCGGAAACTCCCGGTCGGTATAAGCCGGTCCGTAAGTATGCGCTTTGCTTCCCATTTCTTCGTAAGCCAATCGTGCTTCTGCCAATGAACTGGCCGTGGAATACGGAATATATTCACGTACAATCGGGAAAGCACTCCACATAGCAAAAGCTTTGAAAGCAAGTATGATTTCAACACCTGCACGTTCTTTTACGGATTTGATTAATGCCAGATTTTTGCGAAATGCGACCTCATCGAGGACGTAACAAGGAGAGGGTATATTTTGGTAATTCATAATTTACAATTCAGAAAGCATAATTGATGCAAAGATAATGATTTTATAAGAATTGGGGTAATGATATAAAACACGTAGAGACGCACAGCCGTGCGTCTCTACAAAATATAAAAATTTGTATTTTACAATTCCAAATCAATATTGTGCAATTCGTGCCAAGGCAAACCTTGTTTGTTCAATTGTTCCATAAACGGATCTGGATTGAATTCTTCCACGTTGTAAACACCTGCTTTGCGCCATTCACCTTTGAAGAACATCATAGCACCAATCATGGCCGGAACACCGGTAGTGTAACTTACGCCCTGTGCACCGGTTTCTTTGTAAGCAGCTTCATGACTGCAATTGTTGTACACGTAGTAAGTTACTTCCTTACCATCTTTTATTCCTTTGATACGGCAACCAATCGAAGTTTGTCCGGTATAGTTTTCACCCAGATCGCCCGGATTTGGGAGAACAGCTTTCAGAAACTGAATAGGAACAATTTTTTGTCCGTTGTATTCCACTTCATCAATACGCGCCATACCTATATTTTGAATAACCCGTAAATGCGTCAGATATTCTTGTCCGAAAGTCATCCAGAAACGGGCACGTTTGATAGTCGGATAGTTTTTTACCAGCGATTCAAGCTCTTCGTGATAAATCACATACGATTCCTTTGGTCCAACTTCTGGATAATTCAACGGCATGTGAATTTCATGCGGTTCGGTTTCTATCCATGCACCGTTTTCCCAGTATTTTCCGCGTTGAGTTACTTCACGGATATTAATTTCAGGATTGAAGTTGGTAGCAAAAGCTTTATGATGATCACCGGCATTGCAATCTACAATATCCAGATATTGAATTTCATCAAAATGATGTTTAGCTGCATAAGCCGTATAAATACTGGTTACTCCCGGGTCGAAGCCGCAACCAAGAATAGCTGTTAAGCCTGCTTTCTCAAAGCGTTCTTTGTACGCCCATTGCCAGCTGTATTCAAAATGAGCTTCGTCTTTGGGTTCGTAGTTAGCCGTATCAAGATAATTAACTCCGGCTTCCAGACAAGCATCCATAATTGTCAAATCCTGATATGGAAGAGCCACGTTGATAAGCAACTCCGGTTTATATGCATTGAGCAATGTTACAAGTTCCGGTACATTATCGGCATCTACCTGTGCCGTTTTCACTTCTATGCCAAAACGTTTTTTTACGTCTGCAGCAATAATGTCGCATTTTGATTTGGTGCGACTGGCCAACATGATTTCAGTAAATACATCCGGATTTTGAGCTACTTTGTTTACCACAACAGTTCCCACGCCTCCGGCGCCGATAATCAATACTTTTCCCATTTTTCGTTGAATGATAAAGTTTAAATTTTGAATAATTATACGTTGACTACAAAAATAGTTGTTTTTGAGGAAATGGAGAAATGAATAGCAGTTTGTTTTTCAGTTTTCGGTTTATAGTCAAGCTAAACACAAATAGATATTACATTCTTGCATCTTACCGCTATCTTTCATAAACCGTAGGATCAAAACCAGCCAGTCCTTCTTTCCGTTCGGTACAGGTTCCACAGGTTCCGCAATGAATTTCATGACCGTTGTAACAAGAATAGGTGTCTTCGAATGGCACTCCGATTTCTTTTCCAATCAGGGCTATTTCCCGTTTCGAAAGATTGGTGTAAGGTGCCAGAATCTCACAATGATTATAGGTTCCCAGACTTATGGCTTTACTCATTGTCTGGATAAATTCTTCGCGACAATCCGGATAAATGGCATGATCGCCGGCATGATTTGAAATCATCAATTTATCACAACCAATGCTTTCGGCAATACCGGCAGCAATGCTTAACATGATGCCATTACGGAAAGGAACTACCGTTTTAATCATGTTTTGATCTTCGTAATGACCGTTTGGAATCTCACCACCTGATTGCAATAAATCGGATACGAATCCCATTTTATTCATATCAAGTTCAATTACGTGATGTTCTATGCCAAGTGCTTCACAATTTCTGTTCGCATATTCTATCTCGCGCAAGTTATGTTTGGACCCGTAATTAAAGGTCAAAGCGCGGCGGATTCGATCAGCATGTTGGTAAAGAGCCACCGAACTATCCATTCCACCTGAATATAATATTACTATATCTTTCATTTCTGTATTTTTTTGGAGCACAAAAATACTCAAAACACAGCAAATTTCCACTAATACAGTGACTTTTTGTTAGTACGGTTAGAAATGAAGGTTTTTTTGTATTTTTGCAACAGATAAAAAAACACGCTTCTACTGATAATTAATGAATTTGAAACCAACTATTCAATTACCCGCCGAATGGGCTGAACAACAATTTGTTCAACTTACCTGGCCTCATGCCGAAACCGATTGGGCATATATGCTCGATGAAGTCAATGAATGTTTTGTGAACATTGCCCGCGAAATAATTAAACACGAAGATTTATTGATTGTTTGTGCCGATACCGATGAAGTGGAGCAATTGTTGGGGGATGCTGATTTGTCCAGAATTACTTTTGCCGAAATACCAACCAACGATACCTGGGCGCGCGATCATGGTGGAATAACTGTATTGGAAGATGGCAAACCGGTAGTTTATGATTTCACGTTCAACGGCTGGGGAATGAAGTTTGCGGCGAACCATGATAACCTGATTACGCGACAGCTTTATACAGCCGGAATTTTTGGTGATTATGGTCATAAAAACTGCTTTGATTTTATTTTGGAGGGTGGAAGCATAGAATCTGATGGTGCAGGAACTGTTTTGACTACAGCAGAATGTTTGCTTTCTGATAACCGCAACAATCTATCCGAAGAGGATATAGACGCAAAACTGAAAGAGTATTTTGGACTAAAACAAGTTCTTTGGTTGAATCATGGTTACCTGGCTGGAGACGATACTGATAGTCATGTGGATACGTTGGCGCGACTTTGCGACAATAGCACGATAGCTTATGTAAAATGTGAGGATGTGGAGGATGAGCATTTTGAAGAATTGAGGAAAATGAAGAAAGAACTCCGAAAATTCAGAACTTCGGAAGAAAGATATTTCAGACTGATTCCACTTCCAATGGCCGATGCGATTTACGAAGATGGAGAACGACTGCCTGCAACTTATGCCAACTTTCTAATCATAAACGGAGCTGTATTAATGCCAACTTATAATTCACCGAAAGATGAAATTGCAAAAGAACAATTGCAAAAAGCCTTTCCAGACCGCGAAATAGTGGGAATAGATTGTACAGCACTTATCAAACAACATGGTTCGTTGCATTGCGTTACGATGCAATATCCGAAATAGACAATAGAACAAAGACTAAATTACGTGAAGCAAATATCGCCGAAGGCTAATATCGCGACCGCAGGGAGCAAATAACACGAGGTAAATATCGAAACTTATGAAAATAGCTTTAATTCAACAATCCAATACAGCAAGCCGTTCTGAAAACATTGCGAAGCTGGAAAATAATATACGTGTCTGTGCAGCACAAGGTGCTGAACTCATCGTTTTGCAGGAACTGCACAATGGTTTGTATTTCTGCCAAACGGAAGATCCTGCCGTTTTTGAACAAGCTGAAACTATTCCCGGTCCGTCAACCGATTCTTTTGGAAAACTGGCCAAAGAACTCGACGTGGTGCTTGTCCTTTCACTTTTCGAGAAACGGGCACCGGGCATACATCACAATACAGCCGTAGTGATTGAAAAGGATGGAACGATTGCCGGAAAGTACCGCAAAATGCATATTCCCGACGATCCCGCTTATTACGAAAAGTTTTATTTTACTCCCGGTGATTTAGGTTTTGAACCTATCCAGACTTCCGTTGGGAAACTGGGCGTATTGGTTTGTTGGGATCAATGGTATCCTGAAGCTGCACGGCTTATGGCTATGGCTGGTGCAGAAGTTTTGATTTATCCTACAGCCATTGGTTGGGAAAGTACGGATGCAACCGATGAGAAACAACGCCAAACAGATGCCTGGATGATTTCGCAACGGGCGCATGCAGTGGCTAACGGACTTCATGTTATATCTTGTAATCGTACCGGTTATGAATCTGATTCTTCGGGAGTAACCAATGGTATTCAGTTTTGGGGAAATAGTTTTGTTGCCGGACCACAAGGTGAAATGCTGGCACAAGCTTCCAACGATAAAGAAGAGAACATGATTGCTGATATTGATTTATCGCGTACAGAAACGGTTCGAAGAATGTGGCCTTTCTTCCGCGATAGAAGAATTGATGCTTTTGGCGATATAACTAAGAGATGGATAGAAGAATAAAAGATATATGCCTTCGGCGTTATTAATTGTTATTTGCTCCCTTCGGTCGCGATATTAAATTGTTTTGTTGGCAATAATATAATCCTGAAGTGCTGAAATGATTATAAAAAAGATTATCACAGGAATTAAAAATCCTCAACACATCATCTATAATCATGTTATCCCTACGGGATTTCCTTCTAAAATAGAATACGGGGTTTTGATGTACTTAAACATCAAAACCCCGTATTCTATATAAGCAATCAACAAAGATTAGAAACTCGGTAGTTTAATAAGATTATCTTCAACCTGTTGGTCATTACTGTGTTTTTGCTTTTCCACGCTCTTTCCTACCTTGAAATTATAGCTATACATCACTATAAAGGCTGCTTTTGTATTCATATACATTTCTGTACGCTGATATACCGAATTATTCTGGAGTGTTGATTTGCTATCAAAGAACTTACTGGCAAAAGGATTAATAGATAAAAGAGTCAACGAACTGTTGTTCTTAAATTGTTTAATAAGACCCGCAATATAAAAAGGGGACATTTGCGTTTTCGTTTGTCCATCCAACACTGGTCCACTTAACTGGAGCATTGAAATAAATTTAAAATCCAATAGCAAGGGTGTCATTACAAAAGAGTTCCAGTTCCAACTCCGTTGATTAGTTGCAGTTATCTGGTCAAGATATTGGTTTATATGATTGAACGAATACCTGAAATTAGAGTTAAACATAACCTTACCTATTTGCGAATTCACCGACAAACCTGCTCCTGCTTCGTAACCATTAGATACATTGGTAGGTACACTCTCGAATACTTTTGAATTACCAACCTGACTAATTATTGTTTGAATAAGTCCAGTTTTATACTCGTAAAATAACTGAGGAGCCAAATTGACCGTTACTTGCTTTATGGTAACTTTCGCATTATAAGTAAACTGGAAATTATCCCTGTAAGCAGGTTTCAGATCAATGTTACCATGACTGATTGTTTGACTATCCACCTGGCTAACAAATGGATTAAGCTGACCTGCGGTTGGTCTTATCACCCTTCGGGAGTAAGCCAACTTAATACTGTTATTGTCATTAAACTTAAAAGAACCATTGGCGTAAGGAAGCGGAGAAAAATAATTACTGCTCCCGGACGAATTAATACTTACATGCGAAGTCTCAAACCTTGAACCAATCCTGACACTCCCTTTTTTGAAATTCTTCGACAACTCGGCATAACCACCTAACCTTAAATCAGAATAATTCAAATTTGGTGCCTGCGATAGAGAACTTGTATTGTCGATGCTATATTTGTTATAGTTTGTACTGACTCCAATATTGAAGGAATAAACACTATCAAAAGGCAATGTGTAGTTTGACTGACCCGAAAAAGTCTGCGTATTGGTCTTGCTCTTTTCGTTCAGCCAGGCACTGCGGTAAATTTCCGCTGTATCCATTGGATTGTAATTGATATTCTGATAATCTGTTGACGATGTATTATTCAAGCTATTGTAATAGTTTAACTCTACTTCGTAACCATGCTGCGTGTTCTTATTGAATTTATGCTTATAAAACAACGATGAAGTCAAACCATCACTGTTGGCTTTTGAATTGCTCAGGTTTCTGGAAATACTGTTCAGCATATTCGATGCACTATTGTAATTCCAACTATCGCCTTTCGTTTTAGACGCACTGTTATTATAAGCAACATTGAAATTCAAGTCATTTAATTCGTTAGGATCATAAATAAAACCTGCATTGAAATTCTTATTATTCCCAGTCATTGCCTGATCACTTTTCTTTTGTAACTCATTGATTCCCGCTACACGATTCATATCAGAGCGGAAGTCATAGTTTTGAAGCATACCATTGGCAGCAACATAATAAGATATTTTTTCCAATCCATAATCCAGACTTGCATTTAACCTACCCATATAAGCATCAGTACCAAGTGGCAACGCCATTACATTCACCATTCCTTTCAATCCATACCGCATAGCAGGATTAGTCACAATATTAATAACAGCATCAACTTCAGCATCGTACTTGCCCGATGGACTGGTAATAACCTCCATCTTACTTATTTGCGATGGGTGTAACTTCTTCAGATAGTCCTTACTTCGGGTTATCCCGTCAACTTCTATTTTGACATTCGATTTTCCATTAACTGTAATATCTTCATTCAAATAGTCAACTTGTACGGAAGGTACTTTCCGAAGCACATCAAGCCCATCGGTCGAAGTCTTTTTAATCCCGTCGGGTATTCCATAAATGGTTCTATCGCCTAATTCAGTAACTTTCACTTTGGTACCATTCACAACAACTTCTTTAAAATTGAACGTTTTAGGCTCCAAGGTTATCGTTCCTAAATTATTTATCATACTTTTCTTTTTAGGAACAGCATACAATGTAACTTTATAGGCCATGTGGGTCACCCTTAAACAATACGTTTTAATGGTATCGGCTTTATAAAATATAAAAAGACCTTCCGAGTTTGTTTTCGCAGTTTCAACTGTACTGCTATCGGGCAATTGAAACAACTCAACGCTTGCACTTTCAACGGGTTTAGAGGTTTCTTTATCTGTAAGGCTTCCTGTGATTACCTGTCTGGCATTTACATTCAATGCAACAAAACACAGCAATACAATGAAAATTTTATTCATCTTTTCTATACTTTTTGTTAACTACTTTATACCGGTTATTATTTCAACATAATAGTTTCAGACTGAGAATCCATTTTAACCGATACTTTCATCTCGTTACCATTATTCTTCACCTTTACTTCTCCTTCAATATGTCCTTTCGACAAATTTTTCAACTTCAAACCGGTTACTAAATCAATTGTACCATCATTTGTCATTGTACCTTTTAGTTCTTGAGTCATTTGAGCATTTGGATCGGTAGAAGGCAAAGCTTCTATTTCTGACTTACCGGTTACAGTAGCCAAATTATTTTCAACACCCTTTAGCGTAAATGTATTTAGCGAAAGTAACGATACATTACTTGCACTCTGTAAATAAGTTGTTTCCCAGGTGTCGCCTGTTTTCACTGCTTTTTCGGGCAAATAAGAAAATAATGGTTCAATCATACTTTTTACAGCCGATTCTTTCAACAACTGTTCTGCCTGTGTTTTTGCCTGATCTCTTTTTGAAGCAGGGATAGAATCCAACACAAACATAATTTTGTCTTTAAAGTCCCGGAAGTTTACAAAATCAATAAATTTTCCGTCAGTCGAAATTTTCGCAATGATTTTATAAGTACTCATCTTATTCATTATTCTTTCCAGTGGGTCATCACTTGCCGGTTTAGCTGAATTTGTTTCCTTAGTCATCATTACCGAACTGATTTTCGACACAATAGTATCGAACTTGAATTCGATATTCATCACATTATTTTCCTGCGCCAGGACTTTATAAGTAATTACCGAACTGGAGAAAATATCCATATTGTATTGTTGTCCACTTACCGATTGTTGACTGGTTTGTTTGCTGGTACTTTTTATTGTGTACAACTTGCCTTTTTCAAGGTTTAACTTCATGTTTACCGGCGTTTGAGCCATTAACGAAAGACCTAAAAAGGCTAAAAATACTGAAGAGATTAATTTTTTCATTTTGTAAAATTGATTAATGAATTTATAATAGTAATTGAATTTATATATACCATAGGTTTCATATCCATGTATAAACCACATAACTATATGAAATCGACACAAAAGTAATTGCTTTTACAGTACTATGCAATACATAGTACTGTAATGATAGCATTTAAATTAATTTGTTTTATTTTAATAGATACATTATCAGAGAATTATACTAACTTAAAAAGAATGTGATTTAATCTTATTTAACTACACTTAAACATAAATATCATTTATTCATCCGATTAAAAATAAGCTTTTACTTCTCATATTCATTTAAATCAAGTATTTCTTTATGTAATTGGTCAATTTTTTCTTTACGTCTCTTATACTGTTTAATACACCAAAATAATGTAACAATAAAAATAGCTAACATATACATAATAGTATTCGAATTAAATGAAAAACCTTTCCAACCAATCAATATTACACCTGCAAAAAGAATCGGATAACTCATTAGATCATATTTTAGTCTATTTGCGTAAATACTCTTGAAGATAGAGACTTTCCTTGACGACTCAATAATTGAGTCATTACTTACATCCACTTCTTTTAATATCATAAAGCTTTTAAATTCCACATAACACACAGAAACAATTGCGATTAATGTAAGGAAACAACCAATTATAAATTTAAAATCTATATTTTCAATTTTCCAGTAATCGTGTAATGCGATTATTGGTACAGTAGGAAGTATAATTAAAGCATAAAGACTCCGGTATTTCATCCAGTTCAATTTCTTCTGAGGTTTTTTGGAGAGTGTTTCCAAAATAAGTTTTTTATTGAGTTTTTCAAGTTTATCAAGTTTACTATCGTATTGCTGCCACATTGTTTTTAATTCTTCTATTTCCATGATTTCTACATTTAATTGTTAGACAAAAAATCTTTAAGCCTTAGTTTAATCCTACTTATTTTTGTCGCTACATTTGTTTTAGTCAACCCCACTATTTCGGCAATTTCATCATACGGAGTATCATCCAGAAACAACATGATGATTGCTTTATCTACTTTCCCCAGCGTGTCAATGGCTTTATACAATCGGTCATACAATTCGTCAATGGTATGATCGGTTTCATTCGTCATGTCGGGAATCCAGTTGGTATATGCAATCCTTTTTGATTGTTTTGAGTAATCGCGAAACCAGGTGATGGCCGTATTTAATGATACCCGATAAACCCAGGTGCTGATTTTTGATTTCTGTTGAAAGTTAGGATAAGCTATCCATAAGTTCGAAATAATATCCTGAAACAAGTCCTTTACATCGACAGCATTATCGCAATACATATGACTGACTTTGTAAATCAACTTTTTATTGTCCTCTATTAGTTCTATAAAATCAGTTTGTAGTTTATCGTTATCCATTCCGAAGTTTTTAATTTTGAAGTATTAGTCGAAAAAGCAGGTAAAAAATCACAGAAAACTGAAATTATTTTTTGGAAAGAGATAATTTTGAAAGAACCCGAAGAGTTCAATGTGCATAACCCCCAACTTAGTTGGGGGAACAGGAAACAACATAAAGACAACCCGTAGGGTTGAATAGAAGCAAGTTCAACCCTACTGGTTGTGTAATTGAATTTATTCTTCTTTTTCAAACCTGCTTAATTCATCAAGAAACTTAGTTGTATTTCTTATCTTTTTATCATATAAGTTTTTATAGCCCCAAATTGTTACAGGATAACCTAATAACAACCCTAATACGATTGCTATTATAAACCGGATTGGATAATCATATATATCAAAGTTACGCAGAGATATTCCTAAAATTGGCGCTGCGGAAATCGCAAAAACCGGAATCGAATACAACTCAAACTTCTTCGATTTTTGATACTTCAGTGTAAATGTGTTGATAGATTTTTGCAGTTCAACGATTGAAAAACCGTAATATTCGATATTTGTCAAAAGTTTTATTTTAGAGATTGAATTATAGACCCAAATTGCAATTATAATACTTGTTATTATCCCGGGTACTAAAAATTTAAGTTCGTTTGAATGTATAATCGTAGCAGATGCAATAAACAAGAGAAAAATAGTGCAGCCGGTAGCAGAAACAAACTCATAAGTGAGAGGAGTGTCCATCTCTTTTTTTGATTTTTCCAAGTTCATTTTTCGCAAAAGCTCTTCGTTGAGCTTGAGATTCTGAGAAAGCTTTTTGTCATATTGTGCCCAGACACTTTTTAATTCTTCTAATTCCATGATTTTGAGTTTTTAATTGTTCCTAAATTGTTCTTTAAGGATTTTCTTAATCCTGCTAATCTTCGTAGCTACATTTGTTTCTGAAATTCCAAGAACTTCTGCTATATCTTTCTGTTTATTATCATCGAGATAAAGCAATATCAGCGCTTTGTCCATCTCGTTTAATTTTTCAATAAACTGATAAAGCATGGTAATGTTCTCGTCCTGTTCAGGAACATACTCAAAATTGGAAAGTGATATAATTGATGCATCAATACTTACTTTTTTGTCACCGTGTTTGCTATCGTTCCTATAAAAAGATATTGCCGTATTCAATGCAATCCTGTAAATCCATGTTGACAATTTGACGCGTCCGTCAAATTTTGAAAATGAATTCCATAATTGGATTAGAATTTCTTGCTGCAAATCCTTTCTGTTTTCGGCATTTGAACAGTAAGAATAACAAATCTTGTAAATAAGATTTTGATTGTCCTTAATGACTGAAATAAACTTTTCCTTTTCCACTTTGAGCATTTAATGTTTCTATATTATTCGCATAAAAGGGTAAAAAATCACAGAAAGAAGAAATTATTTTTTGGAAAGAGATAATTATCAGAAAGAACCCGAAGAGTTCAATGTGCATAACCTCTAACGAAGTTAGGGGTTATGTACATTTAGTCCTACGGACACCTAATAATTAATGACTCAACTATATTCAAAATGCAGAGCGCCGGAATTTTGAGAGTCATCATTTAGTCATCGACTCTTAATATCCAGATAACTCTTCAGAGCTTCTACATATTCTTCAAAAGCAGTCACTCCTTTTTCGGTTATTTTGCAGACTGTCCGGGTTCTTTTTCCCAAAAATCCTTTGCTTATTTCAATATACCCGGCTTCACTAAGTTTTTCAATCTGAACACTTATATTTCCTGCAGTTGCACCTGTCTTTTCTCGAATATACACAAAGTCGGCCTCTTCTACCGAAATAAGTATAGACATAATACCCAGCCGAAGTTCGGAATGAAGCAACGGATTGAGTTCCTTAAACATATTTTTTCCTCCCTTTATAATTTAGTATATGTCCGGGAACAACCATCATCATCAAATAAATTACTCCAAAGACAAGTATTTGCCCATTTCCGTCGATAATAAAAGGTAATACACAACTTGCCATTCCGATAAAACCACTTATAATTACAGGTTTAAATTTAATAGTAAGACCTGTCAAAGCAGTTCCAATGCCCATTAGTAAAAGCATCAGGGGAAGTACCGGGTAACGAACAAGAAATGCGCCTACGCTAGCTATAAATGAAGCAATACCAATTACCATCCAGATATTCCCGATTACACGTTCAATAAAATTCAGGGCATGTCCGGCATGTTTAGTTTTGTTTCTTTTTGAAACAGTCATCCCGATTGAACCAATCACCGGAATAAGAAACCAAAGAAAATGATAATGATAATCGCCGGTAGCATTAATAAAAAAGTAGACCATTAGTGATACAAAAAAAGTGGCATAACCCCAAATAAGAAATGGTATTCCATTTCCGTCCTCTAACTTCCGACGGGAATTCGTGATCATTTGAGAAATAAGTTCTAAACTTGCTTTCTCAGTTAAGTTTTTTTCTTCCATGATGAAATTGTATTTAAATTATTTTTGTTTGACGAATTAAATTCTCTGCAAATATAAAACGGTTTATATTATAAACCAAACAATATTATAAATACAATCTTCTGATTAACCTTATTTAATGTTTATATACTATCTTCATAAAAAGATAAAAGATCACAGAAAGATGAAATTATTTTTTGGAAAGAGACAATTTTAGAAAGAACCCGAAGAGTTCAATGTACAAAACCCTCAACTAAGTTGAGGGTTTTGTACATTTAGTCCTACGGACACCAAATAATTAATAACTCATTAATAAAAAAAACCGCTTCCGAAAAATACTTTCAGAAGCGGTTCTTGTAGAATAGTGTAATACTATTTCTTTTTTTCGTTCATTGTCATCATGCCCATCATTTGGTTCACGGTTTTATTCATACCATCAGTGGAAGCATCCAAAAAGATTACATTGCCCTGACCTGTTTCACCAAAATGTTTAATGGTTTCCGTCCACATACTGAAAAGCAAGAATGAAGCATCCAAATCGGCATCGGTCATTTCTTTAGCAGCTTGTGCCATACCTTTGGCGACTTCCTCCCGAAACAAAGCAATACCTTGTCCACGTTGTTGAGCAGCTTCTTTTTCGGCCAGAGCAGAAATCTTAATGGCATTACCTTCGGCTTCGGCAGCTTTAGTACGTGTAATCAGTAAAGCTTGTCCTTCATTTTCGGCAGCAGCTTTCAGGTTATTCGAAGCTACTACGCGCGACATGGATTTAATAATTTCTTCGTCGAACGTGATGTCGTTCAACTGAATATCAATCATATGAAAACCCCATTGTTCCAACGTATCGTCCAAATGTTTTTTTACTTCCTGGATAATCTCTGTACGAAGTCCAAGTATTTCGGCTTGTTTCTTAGTAGCCACAAAACTACGGATAGTACCTTCGATAGTACGTATCAATGCTTGCATAAAACTACGTTCGTCCACAAATTTAAAGGCAACATTTTTAATCGTTTCATCAGATTGATTAAAAACAGCGTAAAGTAACATAGCTTTAAAGTAAACATTGGCCTGATCTTGCGAAACAGCCTGAAATTCCAATTCGGCAGAACGGTTTTGAATAGAAATACGTTTGTACACCATTTCTATAAACGGAACTTTAAAGTTTAAACCGGGTGACATGATACGCCGATATTTACCGAACACGGTAATAACAGCTACATTGCCCTGGTTAACGGTAACAAAACCGGAGGCAATAAATGCCAACACAAATATCCCAATGAGAATGAAAGGAAGTGATTCCATTTGTTTTAATGTTTAATTGATTAATATGATTAGAGTGATAAATTTTTATGATATTTATTTTTAGCCTATTAAATTAATGATTCTGGATCTTCCAAAATAGCAATTTCTTGTTTGTTTAGTTTCATGTCTGTAATAGCTGATTTCAATGTCGGCTTTTTGACAATCATTGTATAAATTACAAATCCTGTATAAATGAAATAAGTCAAGGCATTTGTTTTAGCAACGGCTAATATTGACAAAACAGCAGGCAGGCTCAAGTAAACTATACGGACAATAACCAACTCTCTATACTCGGACATTTTAATTTTCATGTCGTCTATTTTTTTTAGTAGTGGTACTTTCAGATTAAAGAAGAAATCACTTCTATATAATCCAAATAAAGTAATAGAAGGTATGAAAAGCATCAAAAATATATCAAATCTTGATATTACATATGGACCTTTATAATCGACAAAAAAAATTGTTGTTACAATTGCACCTAATACATAACCTGAAATGACTGCTGAATTAATTAATGATAGCAGTTTAAAATACGTTTTTGAAGTTTGTTGTTTTGACTTCATAGAAATATTTTTTAAAATTTTGACCCACAAAAATACAAACTATATTTATATAATTAAACATTTAATGAAAATATCTTTAACTTGACGTGAGTTCGATAGAATCAAGCTTAAATCAATCAAGATAAACTCATCTTAGAATCCTGAAAGGATTCAATGTGAATAACCGCCGGTAAAACCGGTGGATGATGAATAAAGTAAAAGCTGAACCCTGATAGGGGTTCAATTACAAATATCTATTTATATTGAACCCCATTCGGGGTTCGCATTTAAGTTTTAGCCTTATCCGTGGGCTTCACCCACGGTTATTCACATTCAAGTCCTTCGGACTTGTAAAAAAAGCAAAGATCAAATCATACATTGAATTCACATTGACCCTGTTTTTTCAATCCTAAAAAATAAGATACCATGCCATTCAATCGGGTTTGCTTATATTCTAAGAATGTTCAATCACTTTTAAATCACATAACTGTTTACCGGTTCACTCCAGATGCGTGACGGATGTGTGCGAGCAGCTGCCACGCGAAAGCAATATTCCTGCCCACTTATAAGCCCTTCAATCAGTATTTTGCGCTTTGAAGCGCTAAGTTGTATCCACACACTATCTGCAGTTTGCGGAGCAAGGCAATATTCGAACACATAAAAGAGCGCACGGTCTACTCCATTGCAAATCACCCAGGCACTTCCCGGCGCAGATCCCAGTTTTATTTTCACATTCAGTGGTTTATCCAGCTGCCCTACCCGTGCCGCTTTTTTGTGCGTATCAAAACCGGTACTACTAATAACTATCGAGTCGCCTTTACTCGTAAGTTGCACGTGAATGGCCAAATCTTGCAGACAAGCTTCCAATTCGCGCCGGCAATTGCCCTTTACAATCGTAGTAGCCCTGCCTCCCTGCATCGAATCAATGATAGAAGTCTCATATCGTTCAGTTTTAGCCTTTAAATCATCCAGTTTTGCCTGAACATCGGGGAAATAACCGTTATTGGTCATCTGTTCCAATATATTTCCTGCTTTTGAAAGCAATTTCAGCTCCCGGTATTTCTTTGCAGAGAAGGTTTTAGAAACAATAGCTTTATCCATATCGTTGTTTTTAAAGTACATAATCATGGTATCGTACCGGATTTTTCCATTGTAGAGCAGTTGTAACCCGATAGTTACACACAATCGCTTATTCATTTGTTACAAACCCGAAATCCGTATCACTATTCTGTTCGTACTGATAATGAATGTCTTATTGTTACATTAGAAAACGCTTTTGTAACCCTACAACGCCGTTTTTCGATACCACAAAATGATATTCCTTGTCAGTATTCATTCATTTCCCGTTGGAAACAGAATATTAGCAATGGCAAATATAGTATTTTTTATTTATAATCATATATTTTCCATAAATAATTTATAATTTCTCATAAATAATAATTTGTTATGCATGGATAATAAACTATTTTCTACAAGTAATATCTTATTTTACTTGTATAATAATTTATTTCTAATAGATAATAGTTTATTTCATGTAGATAATAATTCATTTCCCATAGGAAATATAAAAATACTGACAAGGAATATCATTTTGTGGTATAAGAATATGGCATTGTAGTATCAGAAAGCCGCATTGTAATACCACATAAGTGCTATACTGCCAACGAATAGACCAATGCAGGGTAATAATGACGGAATAACACAAAGGAAAATGGTGGAAATGATACGGTTTACTCCAATAACGGGAAGGAATGCGCTAATAGTGATACAAAATGAAGCCGTACACGACCGGAATGCAGGATAAATTCAACAAACCCAGCCGGAAACATCAATTAATTAAGAATATCTATTGTGAATAAAAAAATAGTTTTTACCTTTGATGCTTAAATTAATTAAAAAACAGCAACTGCCTGAATATAATATGGGGATAGGGGGAAATGAATTGCAGTTCTCCTGCCATTTTAGCAAATACACTATTCAACAAACACATAACAACAATAAAAAAAAACTAAAGTTTAGATAAGGTCACCTGGGTGCCGATATAAATTGTTAGGCGGCAACAGCAAAAAACAAAAAAATGGATGTCAAAGTCATACAAGCTAAGTATAAAAATTCAAGAATAATTTAGTTACAAACAAAAAAACAAAGAAAATGGAAGTAGTAATCGGTATTGTAGTTTTCGTATTTGGAATTTTACAGTTAATTCTTTTCTTTAAACTTTGGGGTATGACAAACGATGTGAGTGAAATAAAAAAATTTTTAATTAAAAAATCAGTGGAAAAAGAAGTTTTGTTAGAAGCCGAGATAGTGGATGATAATGTTTTGTTAGAAGCAGATTTACATGGCTGGGCTAATAATGTTACTGACGCAGAAAAAATTGAGGCAATGCCATTAGTAAAAAAGCTAAAGTCTGAACAAGTAATAGCAAAAGTAATTTCAGACAAAGGAATGGAAGTTTGGGATCTGTGGTTTTGGAAGAGTCACCAGAACAACCCAGACTATAAGTTGATCTACTACAATTGAAATAGCAGATGCTCGTTCAAATTTGAGTACAACGGAGACTTGGACATATAACAGAATCAGTTTATAACTTTAAATGGATAAATAACGACAAAATGAGATTATGAATGATGTTGATAAAATTTTTAATAATCTATATAATGAGGATATTATCTATCATTACACTAAGGCCTCAACTGCAATAGATCATATATTATTTGAAAAGCAATTAATATTTAGCAATGTCCGTAAATTAATTGATCCAATTGAAAGCAAACCTGCTCCTAGAATTAATATTGGTAGTCGTAACATGGATATCGAAAAAGTTTCAATGTCTGATTTGAATGATTTACGAGACTTCCTAATGAATCTAGAAGATTCGATTTGTCAAATAAGTTTTTGCAAAAATGAAATGGGAAAAGATTTTGCAAGTTCTTATTGCTTTAGCACTATTGACGGTAATGAAGAATATTTTGGCTTTACAAAGCCTAGAATGTGGGACCAATATGCAGATAATTACTCAGGAGTATGTATCGCTTTCTCTAAGCAAAAAATTTTAGCACTTAATAATAAAAATATAGAATTATTGGAGGGGGATGTTGAGTACGTTATTAATAGTCATTTGAGATTTAAGAAAATGGGAGACATAAGTCTCAATTTCCTTTTGGAAAAAGGTCTTGATGAATACAAGAAAGAAGCTGAAAATAAAGTAAAGAACGGTCTTTTTTATAAACATAAAGATTACATTGGTGAAAATGAGTATAAGATTGTGAGTCAATTTGATAAAAGTAGATGTAGTCCAAGAGTTGTGAAAGGAGAATTAGAATTTGATACAACAATGATGTTAGATATTTCTGGGTGCATTGAGGCCATTTTTGTGTCAAGCTACGCAAATTATAAACAACAAAAAGATCTACTAATGTATGCTAATGAATTTAAGGTTCCAATGATTGAAATGGAATGGCAATATAATTCATACGATATTAAGGATTATAAATTATTAAGACGGATTGCGAATTAAATCTATGGAGTATAGTAATTTTGTAAAAAAACACCTGCCTATAATACATAAGCTTCATGTGCTCGGCACGTCCCACTGCTCCTGCGCGATTGTATCGTGTGGGAGGCAAATAAATAATTTAGTAATGCCACACGATGCAATCGTGCGGCCAATGTCATTAAGATAAGCATCTACGAAATAAGAAGGGAAGAAATAAGAACTTAATTCTCTCTACTAAGGGTTAACCACTCAATATAAATAATGTTTTTAACCCTTAGTAGCGTAAATTTAAGTAGCAAAGCACCCTTATTTGTATTATACCAAACTCAAAATTGAAATTGAAATTCCTTATCTTAATGACATTGATCGTGCGGCAGCACAGGGGAAGTCGCATTCCCATTTTCTTTTGAAAGGTCTTTATATTTCGGTGCGCTGCACCTTAATACCGTTACGAAAACATACAAAGTTACAAATATCTTGGTGCTCTGCACCTACTTAATAGCCACAGCGTAGCCAAATCTTTGTAGTCAGATAAAAAACAAGATAGAACAAAGGTGCAAAGCACCAAAATATAATTATCAATTGGAATTATCCGACAGGATTCAATATTTAGAAGAAATAATCTAACCAGGACTTTACTTTTTCTCCCACTCCAGCATCCTTTTTTTACACTCCAATCCCCAATGATAACCACCTAAGCTGCCGTCTGTACGGATAACGCGATGGCACGGTATAAGATATGCAATAGGATTAGCACCAATGGCTGTACCCACGGCACGAGCAGCTTTCGGACGGGAAATGTCTTCGGCAATCCGGGCATATGTGGTGGTCTGTCCGGCAGGTATTTGTTGCAAAGCATGCCAAATAGAAAGCTGAAACTCAGTACCAATGGGGTTTAAGAGAGGTTTTTCGCCCTTTTCGAAAATTTGATGGACAAAACGTGCACCTTTCTCGTCGTTTTGTTTGAAATCGGTTTGCGGAAAACGATTATCTAGATCGGCATAAGCACCTTCTCTGCTTTCGGGGAAGGTAAGGGCGCATATTCCATCATCCGAGAACGCAATGCAACATTCGCCAAAAGGAGTGTTGGCAAAACCAAAGGAAGGATTTGATTGGGGAGGTAATTGTCTCATTGAATATAGATTTTGTATAAAAAAATGAATGTGGGCTTGTTTTGGGTAAATTACTGTAAAATGAGATATTGGCGTTAAATACTCTCAAAAACTAAACTACATTTGTCACAAAATTACACATAAAAAAGTTTTTCTGTTCTCAAATGACTAAAAATAAATTTAGAGGACATTATTAAGCGGGGTCGTTAAATTTATAGGGTTAAAGGAAACAACACTAAAAGGCCCCGAAGTTGACTCTGAATAGAATTTTTCAGGCGTGCTGAAGTAAATCAGTTATACATACACATATACCAATAATTTATAATTAAATGAAAATGAAAAAATCTTTACAACTAACTTTAGTGGCCATTTTGAGCCTTTTTACAAGCGCTTTTGCTCAGGTAAGTACGGCTAAGTGGCAGTCGCATCCAATAATCATTGATGGAGATGCTAAAGATTGGGGAACAGCTCCATGTTTTACCAACTCTGACTCTAAAATAAATTACGAATTCAGAAACGATGACCGTAACTTGTATCTAATTCTGAAAACCACAGATGAAAACATGCAAAAACAACTGTTGGCGGCAGGATTTAAACTCCGCTTTAAGGTGAAGGCCAAACAAAAAATTACGGCAGACATTGTTTTTCCGGTAAAGAAAGGGGGATTTGCTCTTCCAAATGCAGAAATGGGAAAGAAACCCGACGCTGAGCAAATGAAGAAACTAATGGCTGAAGCTGGAAAAAAAATGGATCCAAAAAACAGAATAATGCCTAAAGAAATTGCATTGCTCAATGGTTTTAAATTTAGTAAGGATACCATTACTTCGAATAAAATAGATGAGAACAAAGTAAGCTTTGCTAATAGCAATGAAGGTTCTGTCTTTGAATTTCAGATTCCGCTTCGTGATTTTTTTGGCGATGGTTATAGTATGGATAACATTGTTGCCAATCGAATCCAACTGCAGGTAAACATCAACGGCAAATCCGAAAGTCGTGGAAATGGAATGTTTCCAGGAGGAATGGGAGGAGGTCCTGATGGTGGAATGGGAGGAGGTTTTGGTGGAGATATGGGCATGATGCCACCTCCGGGAGGAATGCCACCATTTGATGGCGATATGGCAGACGCTGTACCAATGATAAAGAAATCCTTCACTGTTGAATTCAATTTGTCGGCCAGCAATAAATAATCATATCAAAGCAAGCTGTATCGTTTAATACAATAAAGTCACATTTCGAAAATAGAAATGTGACTTTATTACAGTAAAAAGATAAAAACGGAAACTATTTGGGTAATTAATTCTAAAAGCAATAATCACAAATAAGTTTTCAGGAGAAAGTCCACTACATTTGTGCGAAAATCAAAAATCTATTTTATCCCGTATCATTTTCTGTTTCTAAAATAGATATTTTACAATCACAACTCCGCAATATTATAATAAAACAAACATGAAAAGACTAATTCAACTACTATTTTTGGGTGCTTTAAGTTTATCATCAAGCCTCTCAGCTCAGATAAGTAAATCGAAATGGCAGGCAGAGCCTATTGTAATTGATGGTGATGGATCAGATTGGGGAAGTATTCCCAGATTCTTTAATGCCGAATCGAATATAAAATATGAATTCAGAAACGATGCTCAAAATCTATACATTATTTTGACTGCAGCTGATGTTGCTACACAAATGCAAATTTTAAAGGCCGGTTTTAGTGTAAAATTAAAAGTGAAAACATCGCCACCAACAAAAGTTGGAATCAATTTTCTGCCTTCAAATACTGACATAATCCCTTCGATGATTAATCTGGAAAAATTGTCGGAGAAATCAGTTACAGATCCTGAATCTGTACAGAAAGATACTGCTATTGCAGAAGGATTTTTGTTTACCAAAGGAAAAATCATATCTGAAAATACGGATCAAAATGCTATATGCTTTTCCCGGGGTAAATCAAGAAATGATCAGGGTACATACGAAATGTGCATACCGCTGCGTGAGATATTTGGGAAAGATTATACAATGGAGACGATAAGCAGCAGTCCTATGCAACTTCAGGTAGTAATAAATGACCTTTCTAGAAGTAAAACGAGAGGCAATGGCGGAGGCAGACGAGGAATGGGAGGAAAACGCGGAATGAGCGGAGGAGAAGGTGGACGTGGAATGAGCGGAGGTGGAATGAGCGGAGGTGGACGTGGAATGGGTGGAGGAATGGGCGGAGGAATGCCTGGAGGAGAAGGCTCTGAAATGCCCGGAGGAGAACCTGGTGGAATGCCCAATGAAGGTAGAGCGCAACCTGATTTACAAAGTAAGTTATTAGAAGGTTTAACTATGGATAGAAAAACCTTTAGCATAGATTTTAATTTAGTTACCGGAAAGTAATTATTAGTAGGTAGTATTTAAAATAAGAGTGGTGGAAAATATATTTTTCCACCACTCTTATTTTCACCCTACTTAATCAACACTTTTGCCAAAGTCTCTTTTCGCAAAACTTTATTGCCGGAAGAATAAATAAACCGGGGAAGATAGAAAATTTGTTTGGGAAGTTCAAACTTCGTAAGAATACTTTCCAGAGAAGCTTTCAGTCCCTGCTCCTGCTCTACAGTATATTTTTCCGATTCAATAACCAACACCACTTTGTTTTCCAACACCAAATCGGGGATTGAAGTAATAAAATAGTTGGAGTACATGATTCCTTCCAGTTTTTTTTCAACCTGTTCGGGGTGAATCTTAATACCGCCGGAATTAATAGCCGAATCGGCACGTCCTAACCAACGGAATGAATTTTTACCAACCAATTCCACTATATCATTGGTGTGAATATCATATTCCAGTAGATGTGGGGCATAAATAACCAGGCAACCACGGCTATCACGGTGTATATCTACCCCTTTGAGAACGGTAAAACAATCGGACTTCTCATTTCCATTAAACCTGCGCAAGGCAATGTGTGAACAAGTTTCGGTCATGCCATAAGTTTCAAATAATTCGGAAGGTAAGTTTTCCGACAGTTGCTCCAACTTGCTTGTAACCGAACTTCCACCCACTATTATTTGACGAACCTGCTTAGTTTGCAGGCTTTCTGCCGAATGAAAGAGCTGATAAGGCGTAATGGCTGTAAAATCAATCGGAGTATTCAGGTTTTCGAACGGATTGGCCGACGGTTCCACTGCCAACAGATTAAAATCACCCACGATTGCCCGTACCAACATCATTTTTCCGGCAATGTATGAAGCCGGCATACAAAGCAAGCCAACACTTTCTGCATTCAAGCCAAAGAACTGATTAGTCATTTGGGCAGAATTCTTCATACTTAGTTTGGAAAGTTGAATACTCTTGGGCTTACCGGTAGAACCCGAAGTCTGTGCAAGAACAAAGTCAGCATCATCAAACCAGTTTTGGAGAAAATAATAAATGGCATTACGCCAGGAATCTTGCGGTTCTTCAGTGCAATGAAGTTGCTCCAGATTACTTCGGTTATATGTTGTTCCGTTGAGACGGAGAGTATCATTTCTCATAGTGTATTTATATGGCGTTCAACCGCTTGAAGCAATTTGACGCGTTAATCAAAAATTTTCAATTGATAACATCCAACAAACCGCTTGAAGCGGATGTTCGGAGTAAACTTAAATCCCAACTATTTCCCGGTTTATAAAACAACTTTGCATTTTCAATTACTAAGGGCGAAGGAATATTATTATGATACAATTGTCCTGTACCCAAACCTTGCGGAAGTGGTGAGTTCAGCGTATAAGTCCATTGTGCAATGGCATTCAACCCAATGTTAGCTTCCAATGCCGAAGTAATCCACCAATTCACGTTGTGTTTTTCGGCCAGTTGAATCCATTCTTCCGATTGTCGGAATCCTCCAAGCAGACTTGGCTTCAAAATGATATAAGCAGGTTTAATTTTTGCCAGAAGAAATTCTTTATCCGCAGATTTTACTCCAATCAATTCTTCATCCAACACAATGGGAATGGGTGATTGCTGACAAAGCGTAGCCATGGCTTCAAATTGTTTTTGCCGAATGGGTTGTTCAATGGAATGAATATGGAAAGATGCGAGCTTTTCTAATTTTCCCAATGCATCCGTGGGAGAAAAACCACCATTTGCATCCAATCGTATCTCCATATCGTTTGGAGAAAACTGCTGACGAATGCCGGAAATGATTTCCAGTTCTGTTTCAAAGTCAATAGCACCCACTTTCAGCTTAATGCAATGATAACCTGCTGCAATTTTTTCACGGATTTGCTTTTGCATAAAGTCCTTATCGCCCATCCACACCAAACCATTGATAGGAATTCCGGTTTCTCCCTGCGTAAATAAAGAAGGAAACAAGCATTTAGAACCTTTGGCTTTTAAATCCAGCAAAGCCGTTTCCAGTCCGAAAGCAATAGAAGGGAATAATGATAAATCAATGGAATCAGGCTCACAACCTTCGTTCAGCAACCGGCAAACTTCTTCCACTTTTTCGGAATAAGAATCAAGGGGATCAATGCTTAAATCGGGAATAGTGGAACATTCGCCAATACCCGTAAATCCATCTTTCTCCAACAACAGAAACGAAGACGGCTTATGCAATAAAACCCCACGGGAAGTTCCGGCGGGGAATTTAAATTGAAGATTGAGGGTGGTATGTTGAGCAAACATAAATTAATTTGTTAGTTGGCTTCGCCGATATTAATGGATATTAGCCTTCGGCGATATTAATAGATATTTAGCTTCGCTGATATTAGTAGATATTAGCCTGCAGCGATATTAATTGATAATAGCTTCGCTGATATCAATGAAGTTTAATATCGTCAAAGGCTAATATCGTCCGAAGGACAAATATCTACAATATCAATCCTATACCAAAAGTCAATGCAAATACCAAACTTGCCATAGATAAACGCGGTAACTCGGGATAAAGTTCCTTAGCATCCTGATAGGTAAATACCTTTTTCAAATTCAGAAACAAGATAGGAAATGAAAGCACAAACAACCATTGCCAGGCGGAATGATAATTCAATAATGTATAAATTATCGCCAATAAACCTGCTCCTGCAACTAGAAACAAATGATAATAGGCGGCTTTCTTCACTCCCATCGTAACTACAATGGTTGTTTTTCCTGCATTTTTATCGGCTTCGTAATCACGCATATTGTTCATGTTCAGCACACCGGTGCTTAAGAACCCAATGGCAGATGCAGGCAACAAAATATCCCAACGAAATGATTGTGTATGCAGGAAATAAGTTCCGATAACGCCTACTAATCCAAAAAAGATAAACACAAAGATATCGCCCAGTCCGCGATAACCATAAGGATTTTTACCAACAGTATATTTAATGGCAGCAGCAATGGCAGCTAATCCCAATACCCCAAAAATCAATAAATTGGTTATGTCCATGCCTTGTGTTCCGATGACTATAAGCGAGAAACCTGAAACAGCAATCAAAATACCAATCACAATAATTCCCCGCAACATGGTTTTCGGAGTAATTTCTCCCGACTGAACCATGCGTTTCGGACCAATACGTTCTGCTGTGTCTTTTCCATTCACAAAGTCACCATAATCATTGGCCATATTCGACATAATTTGCAACAAAACAGTTGTCAGAGCCGCCAACCCAAATACCGACCAGCGAAATTTATCATCCGATAATGCCAGGCATGAACCGATAATGGTATTTGATATTGCCAGTGGCAATGTTTTCAGTCGGAAAGCGTGTATCCAAGATTTGAAATCCATGTTTTATCGTGTAATTATTTAATCGTGTAATTGAAGATTGTCAACTTTCCATTGTCAACTATCAACTGATTTACGGCATCTTTGGAAATTTCGAAAAATCAGGTTTACGTTTTTGCAGGAAGGCATCTTTACCTTCGTGTGCTTCCTCGGTCATGTAGTACAACATAGTTGCATTACCGGCCAATTCCTGAATTCCGGCTTGTCCATCAAGTTCAGCATTCAGTCCTGCTTTAATCATACGCAATGCCAACGGGCTGTGTTGCATCATTTGCTGACACCAGTCCACTGTTTCGTCTTCCAGTTTATCAAATGGCACAACTGCATTCACCAATCCCATTTCCAATGCTTCGGCTGCTGAGTATTGTTTACAAAGAAACCATATTTCACGGGCTTTCTTTTGTCCTACAACACGAGCCAGATAAGAAGAACCGAATCCGGCATCAAAACTTCCTACTTTTGGGCCTGTTTGCCCAAAGATAGCGTTTTCGGAAGCAATAGATAAGTCACAAACTACGTGTAACACATGTCCGCCACCAATGGCAAAACCATTTACCATTGCCACAACCGGTTTTGGCAAACTGCGAATAAGTTTTTGCAAGTCAAGCACATTCAAACGTGGAATACCATCTTTCCCAATGTATCCGCCAATTTGTTTTACATTAATGTCTCCCCCACTACAGAATGCTTTGTCACCTTCACCTGTAAGAATTATTGTAGCTATATCCTGACTATCACGACAAAAAACCATACATTCAATGATTTCTTTAATGGTGTCGGGTGTAAAAGCATTACGATAACGCGGACGGTTAATCGTGATTTTTGCTATTCCTTCGAAATACTCGAATTTGATCTCTTCAAATTCTTTAATGGTTGTCCAGTTTCTCATAATTATATTGATATTTACTTTGTGATATTTGCCTTCGGCGATATTAATTGATATTTGCCTTCGGCGATATTAATAGATATTTTTCATTACCCTGCACTATTTTATCTGAGTATTCGATTTTTCAATCAGTTTTTCATGAGCATTTATGAAATTATTCATTTTAATTCCCAGTTTGTTCAATTTATCTAACATTTGTACTGAAACTTCTTCTGATATTAGATTTCTCCTTTTAGCCTTTTCAAACCATGTCTTGCATTCATACAATGATCCACGAGAATAATAATAAAAAGTCCGAGAATCTTTAAAAGAATTTCTTCCAAAACCTTCACTGATATTTGCACTTACAGAATCTATAGCACGTGCCCATTGCTTCCCGATTGTATCCTTAGAAAAGTAATCCCATTTCAAAACTATCTCCCAAACCTCATCAGATAAATCCATGGATAGATTATAAATTTCAAGATCCTCTAATTTCATAATTATTCGATTTTATAGTGACAAAAGACAACAAATATCTATCAATATCGCCGAAGGCAAATATCTATTACTATCGTGAAGCAATACTTTTAAAGTAACCCTTATAATTCTCCGTATTCAAGTCACTATCCGTAAAAATCTCAAGTACTGTAGCTTTGTCAGCATTGAAAAGATACTTCAGGCTTTCTTCCAAATCCTCGGTTTTCTCACAAGCTAAATAATTCAATCCATACGCTTCTACCAGCGATTTAATTTTTACCTGATGTGGTGTGGTGAAAAAATCCAGACTTTTTTCCATCAATTGCTTATCGCCTATAAAACGGAAAATATTTCCACCGTTATTGTTCAACACAATAATTTTGAAATTATCGCCGATATAATTATTCCACAAACCGTTAGAATCGTAAATAAACGACAAATCCCCGGTAAGGAAGACGGTTGGTTGTTTTGACGCATAAGCGTAACCGGCGGCAGTGGATAAACTTCCATCAATACCCGACGTTCCACGATTACATAAATAAGTCAAATCGCTGCGGGTTGGGAAAAGTTGTGTCCAACGAACCGAAGTACTGTTTGCCAAATGAAGTGTTGTCTCTTTTGGAGCCAATTTAAGCAAGTTTGTTACTGCACTCATATCGGATAACGGAGCATCAGTAACAAAAGCATTATGGCGTTTGGCAATCGTATTATTTTGATTTTGGAAAACTTCAGAATAATCACTTAGTATTTTCCCCAATGGCATTTTTCCTAAAACATCAACCGCTGAACCCGGAATAATGGTTGTCAGACTTTTATATGTATCGATGTAAGGCAATGAAGATTCAAATTGCCATTGTTCTGCGGGCTGAAATTCGCGCAAATACAATTTAATTTGCTTGCAGATGGATGAATGCCCAATTGTTATCAGTAAATCAGGTTTGAATGCAGCCTTTTCTTCCGTCGAAAGCGAAGAAAAAAACGATTCGGGACTGGTTATGATTTTGTCACCACTAATATTCGATAGATTCTCACCAACAACCACTATATCAGGTTCATTTGCTAATAAGTTTGCCAGTGCATTGAGTTGTTCGTTTTTTGGATAAACACCGAACAGAACTAATTTTCGTTCAAAAGAAGTCCACATCTTCTTCAACGTTTCCAGACTTTCATTGGTTGGAGAAACTTCGGCGGCAATGGTTTTGATAATCTTCGGATTGCTGTGTGTTTCGGGCAAAGCAGTATAAATAGGCTCCCGCATAGGCACATTAATTTGTACCGGACCTTGCGGAAAGGATAAGGCTGTATCAATAGCTTGCGAAACCTGACGGTCGGAAAACTGTAAATCCGATGAAACGACAGTTTCAACAGGCAAATCGAAACTTGCTTTTATGTAGTTTCCAAAGATATTTGACTGACGAAGCGTTTGTCCATCAGCCTGATCAATCATTTCGGCAGGACGGTCGGCAGTAAAAACAAGTAAGGGAAGATTTTGATAATAAGCCTCGGCAATGGCTGGTGCAAAGTTCAATACAGCCGTTCCGGACGTACAAACCAACGCAACGGCTTCACCGCTTTGCTGTGCCAGACCCAATGCAAAGTAAGCCGCAGAACGTTCATCGGTTATGCTCAGGCATTGTAACTCCGGCTGAGCAGTAAACGCAAATATCAGCGGAGCATTTCGTGAACCCGGTGCAATAATTACTTTCTTCACACCCTGACGGGCACAGATTTCGGGTATGTTTTTAATTCCCTGACGGAAATGAATTGCCATAGTATTTTATTTTCAAATTATTCGTTATTGCCATATAACCAATTAACTCTTGCAGAAATATATGTTTCAGTTCTAACAATTTTACGTTTTTTAAGTCCAGGAATCCACATAGGCATCTTTCTAACAAATTCCAAAATAGATTCATCAAGGGAATCATTCATTCCTCTAATGATTTTCACATTTGACAATTTACCATCCTTTTCGACAACTAATCGGACAATAATAATTCCTGAATATCCATTGTCTGTCAATGCCAATGGCATTTTATAATTCAATTTGAAATATCTTTCGCAAGCTTCATATGAAGTCTTACATTCTTGATATTTAAATTCCGGATATACATCAGGTATCAAATAAATAGTTGTATCATTTGCCTGTCCATAAGTAAAGCTGGGGAAAAAGCATACTGCAAAAAACAGAAGAAAGATTATATTTATAAGTCTGTTTTTCATAACACTAACTATTCATTACATTCATCATCGTCATCATTTTATTATCCGTTTCAGTCCATTCATTTTCGGCAACAGAAGAAGTCGTGATGCCGGCCCCACTATAAAGCACATACTGTTTTTCAAATAATTGCAGACAACGAAGGTTTACAAAAATATTGGTTTTGTTCTCAATATTGATTGGACCAAGAAAGCCTGTATAATAACTGCGGTCATGCTTTTCGTTTGCTAGAATAAATTCACGGGCTTCCGCTTTTGGCAAACCGCCCACCGAAGGAGTGGGATGTAACACTTTTAAAATATCACCTAAGCGGTTTCCCAACTCTTTTTTTGAAAACTCAAAGGCCGTTTTAAGATGAATAAGATTGGCCGCCTGATAATTCGTTGGACCAACTTTGCTGTAATCTTTTATGTCTAATGACTTTAAAGTTTGCTCTACAAAATTAGTAACAATTCCTTGTTCTTCCATCTCCTTATTGCTCCAACCGTATAAATCAATTTCAGTATCAGAGCCCATTTGTGTTCCGGCAAGCGAAACAGTTTTGACTAGTTCGTCTTCGATAACCAGCAAAGGTTCCGGCGTAGCTCCCATCCAACAACCCACTCCCGGAAGTTGAATCATATACACAAATGCATGCGTATATTTATCGCACAACTTCAGGAAGAAATCCGCAGCAACAAAATCATCATTCAATTTTTCCAATCGGATTTTAGACAATACTACTTTGTTGAATTTGCCTTCAGTCATTGCTATTTTAGCAGCTTCGACATTGTTGATATATTCTATGGGTGTGGTAGTTTGAATATCTTTTTCAGACGGCTTTTCAATAGACAAATACCGATTATTCTCCGATAATTTTTTAATATAAACAGCATCAATTTCATCTGAAAAGAAAACGCAATCAGGTTTCAGAAAATAAGTTCCATGTTCTACAGTTTCATCGAACGGTGCCACCACAAAACCAATTTTATCATCAATTTTCTTTATAGATTCTAATCTTTCAGGAAAAGAATGGTGCTGAACCAACGTAATTATTTCGGTATCGAGAGGTAAACGGTAAGAGGCAAAGGGGATGTTTTGTTTTAAACAAACCGTTTGCAAATTGCGGAGCGATTGATATGATGGATTTTCAAAAGTCATTTATTTTCAGACTTAATAGGAATAATACGGTTGGTGATGCGGCATAAAGAAATCAATTTACCTGTTGAATCTTCAACGCGGATCTCCCAAACATGCGAAGTTATACCTTGATGTACAAGTGTTCCGATAGCAAAAACCTCATTCTCGGTTGTTGTTCCGACGTGACTTCCATTAATCTCGACTCCAAGAACTGCAAACTTAGTTTGGTCGACTAATGACAGTGAGCCGGCACTTCCAACTGACTCTGCCAAAGCCATTGTAGCACCTCCGTGTAAACGTTTCATGGGTTGAATAGTTCGATGATCAACAGGCATTTTAGCCACAAGCCGACCTTCAGAGACTTCTGTAAACTCTATCCCCAAATGTTCCATCATGGTATTTTTGCACAGATTATTAAGTGCTTCCGTATCTAATATTTGAGACATAGACGATATTATTGAATTCCAAAACCCACGTTTAACAAGCATGCAAAGATAAGAAATAATCAAATAACTCCTTTATCTTTCATTGCCCAATAATAAGTGGGTTTTCTTAAGATTGAATTAATTTACAGCTTTTATTTATCCGGTTTCGAAAAGACAATTATAACGGAACTTATCGGGATATATACATGTCAATTTTTCAAATAAAAAACCATATCAAACTAATTTGTTACATTGCATTTAAATAACATTATTAAATGTAACTCATTTATAAAAAATACTTACATTCACACATTGATTTTAGAATTCAGGTGACTGAAATTTTTGAGAAACCGGCTTAACTTGAATATTTGTTTTACAAAGTTGTAAACAAATACTATATCAGAAAAAGATGTGCAAATTATTTAAATACATTCTAAATGGCTAAAATAATTCAATTATTTTCAAATAATCAGGAGCAATAATAGATAAAAGTTATTCCAAAATTAACTCAAATAATATTCATTCAACTATCAAAATGAACTGTTCAGGGTTCATTTGAATCGATTATTTTAAATTAATTGCTCTAGGTTCTGTATTTTCGAACAACTTTTATGGAAATATGAAAAGAAAATTCTAAATTTGCACCCCATTGGAGCGGTTAATTTATTGATTTTTTCCGTATCTTATATTTTAAAACTGCAAAACTAAAAAACATGAATAATATTGATGGCGAAGCAAAAAAAACTATTGGCATTTTCAACGATAGTTTTCCTCCAATTATGGACGGAGTTTCACTAGCAACAAAAAATTATGCTTATTGGTTAAATCAGAAAAACCAACCTGTTTGTGTTATAACTCCCAAATCGCCAAATTATTCGGATAATGAACCCTATCCGATATATCGCTATACTTCGGTTCCAATTATAGGACGGAAACCGTATAGAATAGGCCTTCCAAAAATTGATCGTGCTTTTAAAAATGAAATTGAAAAAATCTCGTTCGGATTAGTGCATGCTCATTGTCCTTTTAGTTCTGGTAGATTAGCATTAAGTATTGCCCGCAAACAACACATTCCTTGTGTAGCTACATTTCATTCAAAATACAGAGATGATTTTGAACATTCTGTGCACAATAAATTTATTGCCAAACAGATGACCAAGGAGATTATACGTTTTTTTGAAAAAGCTGATGAAGTTTGGATTCCACAAGCCTCGGTAGAAGCAACCATTCGGGAATATGGTTTCAAAGGGAAAGTAGAAATTGTGGATAATGGTAATGATTTTGCAACGAATCAACCTATTGCACCTATCAAACATGCTGCTCGTAAAGCCTTACATGTGGCTGACAATGAATTCATGTTTCTTTTTGTTGGTCAACATATTTGGGAAAAAAACACTCGATTAATTATTGAGTCATTGGCTCTGATTAAAGATTTGCCATTTAAAATGTTTTTTGTAGGTACCGGTTATGCCAGAGCAGAACTGAAAGAATTGGTCGATAAACTCGATTTGAGTTCCAAGGTTGATTTTATGGGAGTAATTACTGAACGTGAAAAAATCAAACAATTTTACGCAGCTGCCGATTTGTTTCTTTTTCCATCTATCTACGACAATGCTCCACTGGTAATTCGGGAAGCCGGAGCACTGCAAACTCCATCAATTCTTATTAAAGGATCATCATCTGCCGAAAGTATAATAGATAATTACAATGGATTTCTTATTAATGATTCATGTGATTCATTTGCAAATAAATTAAGGGAATTGATATCCGAACCGGAAAGAATTCACATTGCAGGTTTTAATGCATCGCAAAGTATTGCCCGTTCATGGGAAAGTGTAACTGAAGAAGTACTTGATCGATATAAACATTTAATGCAAAGAAAATGGAAGAAATAATCAGTCCTACAACAAAAAAAGTTGCTAAGCCTTTCAAAACCTATCAGGTTATGATTCCGGTTTTACTTGGTTTATTAGTTATTGGTTGGTTATTCCTCAGCGAGTTTAATCCAAAAGTTTTTCTTACATTTGATTTTACAATCGTTAGCGCGATGTTTATACTTTTAGCATTTTTATTAATGATGCTACGGGATTTTGGAATGATATGGAGATTCCGCTTTCTAACAGATGGCGATTTATCATGGAAACAAGCATTTCACATTAATATTCTAAGTGAATTTACAACTGCAGTAACACCTGCAGCAATCGGAGGATCAAGTCTCGTCGTCATTTTTCTTATTAAAGAAGGGATCAATGCCGGACGTAGCACCACCATTATGTTTGTGAATTTATTCCTGGATGAATTATTTTTTATCTTAATTTGCCCCTTCATTTTTCTATTTATTCCCTTAAACGAACTTTTCAATTCGTCGTCGGTCATTGTTTCTACTTTTGGAATTGTTTTCGGAACTCTTTATGTGATACGTCTGTTCTGGATTTCTATATTATTTATTGGCACTTTCAAACGTCCAAACTGGATTCGGCACATGCTGCTAACACTCTTTAAACTTCCTGTTTTACGTCGTTGGTATTCGAATGTTGACTTATTGACTAATAATCTGGTTCAGGCTTCACACGATATTGGGTGCCGCTCGTTTTGGTTTTGGGCAAAAGCTTTTGGTATGACTATGCTCACTTGGACTGCCCGCTTCCTCGTAGTTAATGCTATTTTTATGGCTTTTGTTCCTATCAAGGACCATTTAGTGATTTTTGCCCGTCAATTAATACTGTGGGTGGTCATGGTTGTAAGTCCTACACCCGGTGGAAGTGGAGTGAGCGAATATGCTTTCAAAGAATACTATAAAGATATTTTCTCATCCAACAGGGTTTCATCCGAAAGTGCAATTATCTTTGTTACACTGATTTGGAGAATAATCAGCTATTATTTATATCTTCTTCTTGGAGCTTTGGTCATTCCTAACTGGATAAAAAAAACATTCACGAAGAATAATCATGAAATCGAAAATACAACTCAGGATTAATCGAGATTTCTTTAAGAGCAGACTTTGCTTTATTCACACGTCAAAAGTTTATTAGTAACTATTTCTCTGATTTTCTAAATAAACGAAAATAATTCCCGAACTTTACATTTTCAAAACTAAAAAGAAAAATAATCGTTTTAGTGTTCCATCATCTAAAAAAAACAAGGTTTATGAAAAATGGAAATAGCGATGTTTTGAAAACAATTGGCCTATTCAATGATAGTTTTCCACCTATTATGGATGGAGTTTCGCTCACAACGCAAAATTATGCTTATTGGCTCCAGCAAAAAAATCAACCTGTTTGCGTCATAACTCCCAAATCACCAAGCTTCTCCGATAACGAACTCTTTCCTGTTTACCGTTATTCTTCTATTCCAATTTTTGGGCGAAAACCTTATCGATTCGGGCTCCCACATACAGATCTTTCGTTTCGAACTACAATTGACCAAATTCCATTCGGATTAGTACATGCGCATTGCCCGTTTAGCTCTGGAAAAATAGCTTTACGGATTTCCAAAAAACAGAAAGTCCCAATGGTGGCAACATTTCACTCGAAATATCGGGATGATTTTGAACGATCAGTTCATAACAAGCAGATTGCCAAATTCATGGTAAAGGGAATTATTAGTTTCTTCGAAAAAGCTGATGAAGTATGGATTTCACAAGACTCGGTAGAAGAAACCATTCGGGAATATGGGTTCAAAGGAAAATTAGAAGTGGTTCCTCTTGGAAATGATTTTACAAATACTGAACCGGTGGATATTATCAAAAAAGAAGCAAGAAGAAATCTAAATATTCCTGATAATGAAACTGTATTTCTTTTTGTGGGACAAATTATTTGGGAGAAGAATATTCAGTTGATTGTTGAATCATTGGCGTTAATAAATGACCTCCCATTTAAAATGTATTTTATTGGATTGGGCTATGCTACCAGTGACTTAAAATTATTAATTACCAAATTAGGTTTAAGTGAAAAGATTAAATTTATTGGTTTGATTACTGAACGTGACGAACTCAAACAGTATTATGCTGCCAGCAATTTATTTCTCTTCCCTTCCACCTATGACACCTGGGCACTCGTAGTACGCGAAGCCGCTGCATTATGTACACCATCATTATTAGTAGAAGATTCTACTGTCTCAAAAATCATTACTGATAATTTCAATGGTTTTTTAGCAAAAAATTCAATCGAATCATTTGCATTGAAACTAAGAGAATTAGTTTCCAACCCTGAGTTAATTAAGGAAGTAGGTTTAAATGCATCCGAAAGTATAACTCGTTCCTGGGAAAGTGTAGCCGGAGAAGTATTGGACAGATATCATCATTTAATGAAAAGATGATTGAAACTTCAACTTGAAATATTTCTCAAAACGAGTCAGAATAAGTCAGATTTCTTAGTGGCAAAGTTTCTATTTTTAATGTCTTTTGTCTTATGACTTATAAACTTTGACTTTTCTATTTAATATTTATGTCATATCTTTGTGGCCATCTACAGGAAATGACAAAAAAAATGACAAAAAAATTTCTATCTCTCATAGCTTTCATACTGACTTTCAGTGCCGGATTTGCCTGCACAAATTTCTTAGTAGGTAAATCGGCAACACTCGACGGCTCCACTTTAATTTCGTATAATGCAGATTCTTACTTTTTATTTGGTGCTTTATATCGTTTTCCTGCAGCCACTTATCCGGCTGGGGCGATGCTTGATGTTCACGATTGGGATTCAGGAAAACTGCTCGGAAAAATAAAACAAGTTGAAAGTACTTACTCTGTAATTGGCAATATGAACGAACACCAGGTGAGTATTGGCGAAACAACTTTTGGTGGCCGGCCTGAATTGGTTGATACCACAGCCATCATGGATTACGGAAGCCTGATTTATATTGCGCTGCAACGATCCAAAACAGCCCGTGAAGCAATTAAAGTCATGACCGATTTAGTAGCAGAATATGGATATTGCAGCGAAGGCGAATCATTTTCAATTGCCGACCCGAATGAAGTCTGGATTATGGAAATGGTTGGAAAAGGGGCTAATAATAAAGGTGCAGTGTGGGTAGCACAACGAATCCCCGATGATTGTGTTTCGGCGCATGCCAACCAAGCCCGCATTACCACTTTCCCTTTCGACGATAAAAACAACTGTCTGTATTCCGAAGATGTAATCGCCTTTGCAAGAGAAAAAGGGTACTTCAAAGGAAGGAATAAAGATTTTAGTTTTTCCGATACTTACGCTCCGCTGGACTATGTTGCTTTACGTGCTTGTGAAGCTCGTGTATGGGCGTTTTTCCGCAGGCTTGACCCTGCAATGGATAAATATATTAGCTACGTGAAAGGTGAAACAGCCGAACGCATGCCTTTGTGGATTAAACCTACATTTAAACTTACCGCTCAGAAATTGAAAGATTGCATGCGCGACCAATACGAAGGAACAGAATTTGATATGACCAAAGGTGTAGCTGCCGGTCCTTTTGGAAGCAAACTCCGTTGTAGTCCGTTGACATTCAAAGTTGACTCTGTAGAATATGTACATGAACGTCCTACCGCAACACAACAAACAGGTTTTACCTTTGTGGCACAAATGCGCGGTTGGCTACCCGATTATATTGGTGGAATTTTATGGTTTGGAGTTGATGATGCTGCCACTTCGCTTTACGTGCCAATGTATTGCGGTATAAACAAGGTTCCGGAATGCTATCGGGCCGACAATGGCAGCCTTTTGGAGTATTCTCCTACATCTGCATTCTGGACTTATAACTGGGTGGCAAATTATGCTTATTCTAAGTATTCGTACATGTTTCCCGACATTAAAAAGGTTCAGGCAAAATGGGAAGATGATTTTAATGCATTGGTACCGGCCATTGACAAAGTAGCAGTAGGAATGAATGAAACAGATGCGCGTGTATTCTTGACCGATTTTAGTGTTGCGCAAGCTCAAAACTCTACAGCGGCCTGGAAAAAACTGGGTGAATATCTGCTGGTAAAATATATGGATGGCAATATAAAAGCTGAGAAAAACGGAAAGTTTGTACAGAACGAATATAAAATACCAACAACAATTATCAGAGCCGGCTACCCGGAAGAATTTTTACGCCAAATGGTCAAGGAAAATCCCGGACTCCGCGTTAAATCTGAAAAAGAAATGAACAACAGAAAATAAATTCTTAGTAAAAAATTTCATTTAAAAACTAAAGAGAGAAAAGTGCAGGAGTACTTTTCTCTCTTTTTATTTTCCTGCTTGTAAACTTTTGCTTTAAACTAATGTTACATATATAAACGTATTTTGTCCTTTCGAAAGTTTTACTAATGCTTAAAGATTTTAATACATGAAAATAGTAATATTTGGAGCTAATGGCAAAACGGGATCTATAATTGTACAGCAAGCGCTTGATATAGAATATCAGGTAATTGCTTATGTTCGCAATGCCGAGTTTATAAAGATAAATCATCCCAATTTGAAAATTGTGGTGGGAAATCTCAATGAAACACTTAAAATGAGAGATTGCATTTCAGATTCCGATGCATGCATTTCGGCTCTTGGCGGCGAATCCCTGACTAAACACGCAATTGATGTGATGGAAGGAATTGACAGAATAGCCACTGTGATGGAAGACCTTAGAGTACATCGCTTTATATATTTATCGAGTATTGGAGCCGGCAAAAGTTATAGCATGATGCCTCAACCTTTGCGTTTTTTAGTGTTTGAAATCTTATTAAAAGTGCCACTCACCGACCATAATAAGAATGAACAACGCATTACTTATAGCAACCTGCAGTGGACCATTGTACGTCCGGGAAGTTTAACAAACGGGCCTGCAACTGAAAATTACAACCATGGAATAAAAAAGATTAAACTAAAAAAGAGCCCCAGAATCTCACGTGCAAATGTGGCAGCCTTCATACTAAGACAACTGACCGATGAAACATATATGCAAAAGTCTGTGTGGGTTTACGAATAAAAAAGCTACTACTTATTAAACCGGAAATGACAAATAATCATTTCCAGTTTTTTTATTCAAACACATTAATCCGTTAAGAAAAAAGCGTATTTTTGTCAAAACAAATATACTTGCCATCGTGATAGAAAATAAACTTTTTGAACGCGTTGATTATACTGCAACTAATCTTCCGAAAGATGAATACGAAAATTGCAGGTTTTCAAATTGCAACTTTTATAGTGTAGATTTACTGAACGTTACTTTCCGTGAATGCAGCTTCGAGAGTTGCGATTTTAGCCTGGCAAGCCTGAAAAACACCGCACTGAACGATATTCATTTTATCGGTTGTAAGCTGGTAGGCGTGCAGTTCGACGAATGCAATCAGTTTCTCTTCTCAGTAGATTTTGAAAATTGCATCCTTAAGCTGGCGGTTTTAAATAAGTTAAAGCTAAAAAAGACGCGTTTCAAGAATTGCGACCTGCAAGAAACCGACTTCACCGAGGCCATACTTACTGAAGCTATATTTGACAATTGTGATTTGCAGCGGGCCATTTTCCACAAAACTAATCTAGAGAAAGCCGACTTCCGCACTTCTGTACGCTATTCCATCAACCCTGAGCAAAACCGAATTCGCAAAGCCCGTTTTTCCAGAATAGGCGTTGACGGTTTGCTGGATAAATACCTGATTGTGATAGAATAACCTTGTATCTAAACCAGTCGTTTCTTCTTATAACTACTTTGCTTCACTCTCAACAACATTACCACTACAAGTTTAAAGCTTCAAGTGCTTAAATCCATCGTGTCTAAAAATTTGGGTGATTCAAAAACAATCTATTATTTTCTCCTGATTTACAATCCTATCCCCTATTTTACAGGCGTTTCACAAACAAATTCTATAGGACATGTTACCGATAACAGCAATTATCCAGTAGGATTTGCAAGTTCTATGTTTGACAGACGTCATTCTACAGATGAATGTTGTCATTCCACGCTCGACTGATGCCATTGTGATTGATGTACGACGTCATTGTGAATGCTGTTCGATGGCATTGTGCGCTCGACAGATGCCATTGTGAATGATGTACGATGGCATTGTGCGTATAAAATGGGGGATATTCCCGGATTTGAGTCTTTCGGCGTGGATGGCTGTTTAACCAACTTTATAATACCTGTAGAAACGGCTTGCAATGGGATAAACAGTGATATTGAAATCATATATCCGGTAAATACTAGGTGATTAAATCAAACAGATTGTTAAGTAGGGACAAATGAAAGAAAAGTTTTTTGATAAATCAAAAGTTTTTGATAGATATTTTTAGCTATTATTAAACTAATATGTGGAATCGGTTAGTGAAGTGTTGTTTTTTGTATTTTTGTGATATGGTTGACGCTGGCATGTCTTCGACGATGTCAGGTCACTGAAATCTGTCAGCGTCGCAGACAAGCGTTTCAGAATAATACCCGATTACGTCCTTTCAGGATTCTAAAATCCACTTCTTTATTGCTTATGAGCAGTTTGCAAATATCGAACTCACTGTAGTTTAAGGTACTTTCATTTCCGAATTAATTTAAAAAACTATAATACATGTTATAAGATGGGTCACCTAAAATAAAATAAATGCTACCGGTTGTTTATAAACTAGAATTATTGCTACTTTTTAAAATTTTAAATTGACATTGTTCTGTTTCTATTGTGCATGTAATCAGCAATATATATATTTAATTCTTTTTTTTATATATAGGAGTAATCTTGTGATTTTACAATCGCTATCGGACTGAATAATTATCTATAGTAATTGCTACGGTGCTGTAATATAAAGTTTTACATACCGGTTTTTAATAAGGATGTAAATTTGCCTTAACTAAATTATGATTACAGATTCCGAAACTTCAGTTTGTTACTCCGATTATGAAAAAAATATTGATAACTTTTATAATCATACTGTCTTCAGCATGTTGCTTTAGTCAGACAGATTCTTTCAGGAATACCCTGAATGTGTATACCTTGAATAAAACCAACCAAGAGATTAATTCCGTACGGGTTGACTCATTGAGACCTATGATAAATGATAATGCAAATTTAAAACTGGAAAATAATCAGTTGGCAATGCCCGCATCGTCTTCAAGCGTTCAGCTCGATATTCCTTTGAAGAAACAAAAGATTCACAATGAAAATCTGGAATGGGTGAAAATTGCCGGATTATATGCCGCTTCGGTTATCTTAAATGGCGTGGGTGATGCGCTTAATAATAGCAATCGAAAAACCTTAGGTCATATTTGCGATGGTGCTTCAATAGGTTTACTGGTAGCCTCTCCTTTTTTGGTAAAATATAATACAAAGAAATGGTATTGGTATTTAGCTTCATACGTGTCGTTAAGAGTTGGTTTGTTTGATGTAACCTATAATGCTGTAAGAGGATTGCCTTCAAGTGCTACAGGAACAACCTCACCTACTGACATTATATATAATAAATCGGAAATTAGTCCTACTTTTACCCGATCGCTTTGTCTGTCACTTGGGATGTCAATACCTATAGCATTCTTGTAGACTTTGAACTAATTGTTATTCTGAAATTAAAGAAGCAGCGTTTGCATAATTTGCAATCGCTGCTTCTTTTTTTTGTGTATAAATCTTTTCCACAATACCCAAAAAATCACTAATATACTTTGTGCTTGTTACAGTTTTGCAAAATTGTTCGTATCTTTGCGCGCGAAAATATAGATGTTTAAAATAAGAAAAATGTAATTTTATGAATGTAGTTACAAAAACTATCACATTGGGTGATGGACGTACCATTTCTATTGAAACAGGAAAATTGGCTAAACAAGCCGATGGTTCTGTAATGGTTCGCATGGGTAATACCATGCTGTTGGCCACAGTTTGTTCGGCAACTGATGCTGCTCCGGGCACTGATTTCATGCCACTTTCTGTGGATTATAAAGAAAAATTCTCTTCATTTGGCCGTTATCCGGGTGGTTTCCTTCGTCGCGAAGGTCGTGCTTCCGATTACGAAATTTTGATCTCACGCCTTGTTGACCGCGCTTTGCGCCCTTTGTTTCCTGATGATTATCATGCTGAGACTTTCGTAACCGTAACACTTTTCTCGTCGGACGGCGAAGATATGCCTGATGCATTGGCCGGTTTGGCTGCTTCGGCTGCTTTGGCAGTGTCGGATGTGCCTTTTAATGGACCAATCTCTGAAGTACGTGTTGCACGTATCAATGGTGAATTTGTTGTAAATCCTACTTTTGCTCAATTGAACGAAGCCGACATGGAAATCATGGTGGCTGCCACTATGGATAATATCATGATGGTAGAAGGCGAAATGAAAGAAGTAAGCGAAGATGATTTATTGAACGCCATGAAAGTGGCTCACGAAGCTATTAAAATTCAATGCCAAATGCAATTGGAATTAATGGAAGCGGCCGGTAAAACTGTAAAACGCGTTTACAATCACGAAGAAAAAGACGAAGATCTGAAAAAAGATGTTTGGGCTAAAACTTACGATAAAGCTTACGCTTTGGCAACTGCTTGCAACCCTGATAAACATGCACGTATTGAAAACTTCGAAGCTGTAAAAGCTGAATATATTGCCGGGTTGGAACCTGAAGATGCTGCGGCTAAAAAAGGACTTATTGGTAAATATTACCACGAAGTGGAAAAAGAAGCAATGCGTCGTTCTATTCTGGACGAAGGTAAACGCCTCGATGGTCGTAAAACTACCGAAATCCGTCATATCTGGTCGGAAGTTGATTATCTTCCGGGAGCTCATGGTTCAGCTATCTTTACACGTGGTGAAACCCAATCGCTTACTACCGTCACATTGGGTACTAAGATGGATGAAAAACTGGTTGATGAAGCTTTATTCCGCGGAAAAGAACGTTTCTTGTTGCATTATAACTTTCCACCATTTTCTACCGGCGAAGCGCGTGCATCACGTGGTGTTGGCCGTCGCGAAGTAGGTCATGGTAATCTGGCTCTTCGTGCGTTGAAAAACATGATTCCGGATAACTATCCTTACGTTGTACGTGTGGTTTCTGATATTTTGGAATCGAACGGTTCTTCTTCAATGGCTACAGTTTGTGCAGGTACATTGGCGTTGATGGATGCAGGTGTTCAAATAGCAAAACCGGTTTCGGGTATTGCCATGGGATTGATTTCTGAAAATAAAGGTAAAAACTTTGCTGTTCTTTCTGATATTTTGGGTGACGAAGATCACCTGGGCGATATGGACTTCAAGGTAACCGGAACAAAAGACGGTATTACTGCTACGCAAATGGATATTAAAGTGGACGGACTTTCATACGAAATTCTTGAAACAGCATTGAAACAAGCCAAAGCAGGTCGTATGCATATCTTGGGTAAAATTCAGGAAACATTAGTTGCTCCACGCGAAGATATGAAACCAAACGCACCACGCATTGTGGTGATGTTTATTCCTAAAGAATCTATTGGTGCAATCATCGGACCTGGTGGAAAAATCATTCAAAATATGCAAGCTGAAACAGGCGCTACTATTACGGTAGAAGAAATCGGCGATCAGGGACGTGTGGAAATTGCTGCTAATAATAAAGCTGCCATTGATGCTGCATTGTACAAAATCAAAGGTATCGTAGCAATTCCTGAAATAGGCGAAACTTATCCTTCGAAAGTAAAATCGGTAATGCCTTACGGTGCATTTGTTGAATTTATGCCGGGTAAAGAAGGTTTATTGCACATTTCGGAAATCGACTGGAAACGTATTGAGACTATGGATCAATCCGGAATCAAAGAAGGTGATATGATTGACGTTAAACTGTTGGAAGTAGATCAGAAAACAGGAAAATTCAAACTTTCACGTAAAGCTTTGATGCCACGTCCTCCTCGCGAAGACAAACCAAAAGAAGCTTAATTCAGTACTTAGATAAAGAAAGCTGCAATCCGTAAAGGTTGCGGCTTTTTTGTTTGATAGGATTGGTAGAACAAAACATATTTTCTTTACTTTTGCACTTACAACCAACATACTTGATCCAAATGAAAAAGAGTCTTTTTATATTCCTTGCACTCATTCTCGTAAGCCAACTGTTTGCAGGAAACCCTGCAGACGAATTTGTAAATAATAAACTGCTTGAAAATGCCAATATTAGTTTGTTGGTAAAAGACTTGCAGACTGGTCAAACTCTTTATCAACACCACGCCCAAAATAGTGTTACGCCGGCTTCTACTATGAAGTTAGTGACTACTGCTACTGCGCTAGAACTGCTCGGACCTGAATATCGCTTTGAAACCAAGTTGGAGATAGATGGAAGTATTTCAAGAGATAGTGTTTTGACAGGTAATATCTATATCCGTGGGGGTGGCGATCCTACCTTGGGTTCTGAAAAAGTGGGTGAAGGTGAGTTTTTGAACGAATGGGTTGCTGCGGTTCGAAAAGCAGGTATCCGGAGAATAAAAGGACAGATAATCGCCGACTCGGGACTCTATGATGATGAGGGTGTAAATCCATTTTGGACTTGGGAAGATATTGGCAATTACTATGCGCCGGGAGTGTACGGCATTTCGTATCTCGACAATACTTGCCGGGTGGTTTTTCGCTCGGGTAGGGCAGGTACTACACCTGATATTATCAGAACTTCGCCTGAAATTCCTAAACTTACTTTCGATAATCATTTGCTGAGTTCCGGTATTGCTTTTGATAGTTGCTATTTCCACGGCGCGCCACATTCTTATATTCGCTCGATTTGGGGCGAGATTCCGGCCAATCGCTCCGAGTTTACCGTGAAGGTTGATATTTCAAATCCGGGTCTGTTGTTGGCTCAGGATTTTACCAAATCACTATTTGAACATCGCATAGCTGTTTCGGGAGAAGCCACTGATATTGTTCCTGAAGGAAAAAGCGGCAAAGTCATTTTCACTCAACTATCACCGACTTTAAGCGAAATCATTAAAGAAACCAATGTCAAAAGCAATAACTTCTTTGCAGAACAAATTTTTCGCCAACTGTCATTGCAGAATTTTCATGTGGCAAGTGCAGAGGGTGCCATAAAGGTTATCAAATCGTTTTGGAAATCGAAAGGACTTCCTGTTGATCAGCTTTATCAGTACGATGGTTGCGGATTATCGCCAATGGATGCAGTTTCTGCGCAGTTCTTTGTTGAATTACTGACTTATATGCATACCCGAAGTGCAAACGAAGCTGCCTTTTTCAAATCCCTGCCTGTTTCGGGTGAAAGTGGCACGCTGGCTTCTTTCCTGCGTAATACTTCACTTCAAGGGAAGGTGCATGCTAAAAGTGGAACAATAACACGTGTAAAATCGTATGCCGGATATATCAATGCCAATGGCCGAAATTATGTGTTTGCCTTGTTGGTAAATAATGCTGATGGCAGTACCCGGTCGGTAACTTCACGGATGGAAGATTTTCTTTTAAAAGTGGCTTCAAAAAGTAATCAGTAATTCATTTCCAATTTATTTTATCCGATGAAGAATAGTTTATTCGTAAAACAAACCAACTCCACCAATGCATTACTTTGGGAACTGATTCGGAACAAATCGTTGCCCGAAGGTTTTATAGTGCATACCGATTTTCAAACTTCCGGTAAAGGGCAAATTGGCAATTCGTGGGAATCTGAGGCAGGGAAGAATCTTCTTTTCAGTATGGTACTACATCCTGAAAAAGTGCCGGTGGAAGAGCAGTTCATACTATCACAACTGGTTTGTCTGGGCATTAAGAATACGCTGGACGAATATGTTGATAATATTACTGTGAAATGGCCCAATGATATATATTGGAATGATAAAAAGATAGTAGGGATATTAATCGAAAACTCACTTCAGGGTAACAAAATAAAAACTGCTGTTGCCGGAATAGGTGTAAATGTAAATCAGAAAGAATTCCGAAGCGATGCTCCAAATCCGGTTTCGTTGCTGCAGATGAAATCGAAACGCCAGAATCGGAAGCATTTACTTGAGAAGCTTGTAGGGAACATAATGCAATTATATACTGAATTCGATGTAGATAAAATCAGGTCGGATTATGCTACAGCATTATACCGCAAAGATGGATTTCATACTTTCTCCGCCGATGATAAAACTTTTAAGGCAAAAATAATTCAGGTTCATTCGGATGGTCAATTGGAAATGGAAACAGAAGACGGCGAACGCAAAGGTTTTTACTTCAAGGAAGTGAGTTTTGTTAGATAACAGAAAATCGTTGAATAGGAATATTTCAACGATTGGCATGATTATAAATAGCTACAAAGTTTACTAAAAGTCGACCACCTTACTTTATCTCTTCATAGTCTACATACTCACCTTCATTATTATCAAATATTTTTGATTTGGTGTTAGTTTTTTGTCCGAATTCTTGTGACTGGGAATCTTCAGAAGCATGGTTACTTTGTTTGCCAAATCTGAAAATTGAGCGTACAAATCCGAATACGGTTGAAATAATGATTAAACCGATGACTAATATGAAAATTACGATAAAAAGGAGAACACTTAACATGGAATAAAGCTGCAATTATTATTAAAAAACTTCTTTTGCCACTCGTTTCACGCTTTGAGTAGCCATCATACTGTAGAAATGAATACTTGGCACGCCATGGTTCTTCAAATCGGCTGCCTGCTTTGTACACCATTCCACACCAATTTCCACCGCTTCAGCATCTGTTTTGCATTTGAATAATTCAGCCGAAAGTTCTTCAGGTAAATCCAGATGGAAAATTTTAGGCAAAGCTGTTAGTTGACTCATCAGTGTAATAGGTTTAATGCCCGGAATAATTGGGACATTGATACCATTTTCTTTGCATTTTTCAACAAAATCATAGTACTTCTTGTTGTCAAAAAACATTTGGGTTACAAGATATTCTGCACCTGCGTCCACTTTTTGTTTTGCGTAGTACAGGTCAGTATCCAGATTTGGTGCTTCCTCGTGTTTTTCAGGATAGCAAGCCATTCCGTACGAAAAAGGGACAATGAGTGACTTCATTTTAGATCCATCTAAAAACAGTCCATGATTGAAATTGTTTACCTGTGCCTGAAGTTCTGTTGCGTTTTTATGTCCTGTAGGAGCAAAGTTGCGCTCGTGTTTGGCTTTATCACCCCGGAGCAGAAGTAAATCTGTAATACCAAGAAATTGAAGGTCGATTAGAGCATATTCAGTTTCTTCGCGTGTGAAGCCACTGCAAATAATATGAGGAACGACAGAGATTTTGTATTTATTCTGAATGGCAGCAGCGATGGCTACAGTACCGGGGCGATGGCGTTCGGCAACTTGCTCAAAAAGTCCCTGGGCATTTTCTTTTAATACCAATTCGCTGCGATGCGTAGTTATGTTGATATATTTAGGGTCAAACTCGCGTAAGGTATCGATTGTTCTATACACAGTTTCGATACCATTTCCTTTTAATGGAGGTAATAACTCGAACGAAAAGGCCGTCGATTTTGCGCTTCTTATTTTTTCTACAACACTCATCTTTAATTGATAATTTATATTTGACAGCTGAGAATTACAAATTATCAGCTGATATTTTACTATTTATTTATGATACAAAAATACTAATTTATTTCAAAATGGTGGTTATAAGTACAGAAATGTTAACAAGTAAGTTTTAAATGCTGCTCCTTTTTAATAGAAATTTGTATTCAGTTTCTATATATAGATCATTATCATTTACAAAACCTGTGTTATCTTCCTTTAGTAAGATATTTGGATTTATTCCAAATCAAGGAATTTCTAATGCGTTGAAAAAAATAGTTCGATTAAGCCGGCAGATTGCTTTTTAGTTGTCGCGTAAGAAATGTTATTTAAATTTCAAACTCTCAAAATTCCACGAAATATGCCAGCACTCCAAGTAATATCAGAATTAAACCGGTAATCATTTTTTCGTGTTGATCCAGGAACCGGGAGTTGAATTTATTCACACCCTTTAGTCCCAGGTAAACTAAGCTGACCATAATTGACAAGGTCATAACTAAATATACAGTTGAAACTACTAAAATTCCTAACCAACCTTTTGTAGCAGCCTGAAAATAAAAAGCCTCTATTTCAAAACAGGGTGAGAGAAACATACCAAGACACAAAGTAAGTATGATGGCTGTTTTTGATTTTCTGTTTTTAAGAGTTTTGTTGTTGATTTCAAAGTGGTGGTGATGACGATGAGATCTGAAATCGAGAAATAAATAAATTATGCCAATGATAACCAGAACCAACGGTGCTGCTACTCTTGTGATATAACTATAGCTTTCAGTCAGCTTGATGCCAACAAATCCAACAATGATTCCAATAATGATTGTGCTCAGAGTATGTGAAAAACCGGTAATTAATGTGGCTGAAACAGTCTCTTTTGTTGTCCATTTTTCAGCCTTAGAAATTGTAATTAAAGGTATCCAATGATTTGGAAATAACGGATGTATCAAACCAAGAATTAAACTTCCTAAAAATATCTGCCACATGTTTTTTATAGTTATTGTTAAGCGTTATTTAGAGATTTGTTTTCTGACTTATATCTTCAGGTGCACATTGTATCTAATAACACAGTCTTTGGATTATTGTTTTTACAATCGGCTTAATGTATTAAATCTCCCGAATTTTAGTATTGACTGTAAATCCTTTGTTTACAAGGTCTACATTTTCCCAAAGTAATAAGTTGTGTGAGCGGTCTACGGTTAATTCTGCATTCGCGCCAATAAGTAATGCCGGATAATAAACGCAGGAAGCAATAACGTCGAATATTGATAATCCGGAATTTTGTTGAGCCAACTTGGCTAATTTGGAATTTATTTCAGCTGTAGTGTTTGTACCAAAGTCCAATAATAGATTTTTCTGATTTTTACTGATTTTTAGATTGGGAAATTCATCTGAGAGATCAATATATTCGTACTCTCTGGTGAGTTCCGAAATTTCATCCGAAGAAACATGTTGTTTCAATGAAACAATTTCTGATGATAAAATTCCATCGAAAAATAGTGTTTGAGCTGACTCTACTAAATTGTCGTCAAGGCTAAAAAACTGTTTGACCACGTTCTGTTCATTACGTACCACTACAGTTCTTCTAAGAATCCGTTGAGGAGAGCAAAATGTTAATTGACTTCCAATACTTGTCATTACTGAGTTTTCAACATTTTGCCGTTCCTTATTTTCTCAGTAGGGCTTGAGGTTTGTTTGTTTGGAACAGGCACTGTCTTTAATTCTTTGAAATTTTTGGGATCAGCTTTTTGAACTATTTTGCGTAGGCTATCCTGAAAAACAGGATTAAAAGAACGCATTAAGCTGATACTGTCAATGGTTGCATTCAATTTGCCTTTATATGCCGAACTTGCGAGCAATTGCCCTGAAATTGATTTAATTTTCAACTTCCTGATTGCAGGTAGCCGGAACGTATAGCGCCGAAGCAGACTATCATGATAAGCAGTTTTATAAATGCGATCTATCTTGCCATTAGTATAGTTAATCCGGAATACGATTCGTTGTTTTTTACATGAATCTTCCGGCGCTATGCGACAAAGAAATTTCAAAATATATGTGTCCTGATACATGAAATTCTGATTTGGAACATCAAAATCAAGATGAGTCCGGGCAGAATCTTTAGTTAGTACATATTTAATTCTTTTATTCCATATATTTACCTTTACTTTTGCCAGTTCAAGGGTATCAATATCATGATATTTGCCTCTTCTGATATCCCTACGGAAAGTAGTAAGCTGAGCAATAACATCATCATATATTTCTGAAAATTCTCTAGGATTTTTTGTGTACCAAACCAGTGAGGAATCAAACTGAGCCTTAGTAATTCCATATTTTTTCAATATATAATTGTAATAAAAATCTTTTTGGGGATTGTTGTTATAATTATAATAAGTCTGACTCATATATGCATCTGTTTTGTGCATATCTACCAAGACTTTTGTCATCTTGCTTTTATTTAAAACGTCACTCGGTCTACCATCGCATGATGAAAACAAAAGCATTAATCCAACAATAAAAAAAAGTTGGAAAATTATTTTATTCGGTTGGTTGAACATCATTATTTTTTTTGGTTTCAAGACTGTCATTCAAATCTCTGCGGTAGAATAGCAGGATTATTACAACAGCTACACTAATTGCCGAATCAGCAATATTAAACACCGGACTAAAGAAAATTGTTTCTCCTGCACCATTGCGGATAATGGGAAAATAAAGCATATCAACAACTTTTCCGTAAAATAAAGAAGCATATCCGCCGCCATCGGGAAGGAAACTGGCAACGTGACCGTAGCTATCATTAAAAATAAAACCATAAAATATGGAATCAAGTATGTTGCCTGCAGCTCCGGCTAAAACCAGTGAAATAGTCAGGATAAAACCAGCGCGTGCATTCTTTTTTATCAGATTATGAATGTAATAGGCCAATGCACCAACTGCAATTATGCGGAAAATGGTAAGGAATAGTTTCCCAATTAGTTCCATGCCAAATGCCATTCCATTGTTTTCGATAAAAAATATCTGAAACCAGCTGAAAACATTGACGTGTTCGCCCATCGAAAAGTTCAATTTTACGTATATTTTTACTGCCTGGTCAACAAGTAAAACAAGAAATATGAGTAGAATTGATTTTTTAGTTATTGACATAGAAAATTGCTTAAATTACATTTATAATTGACTATAATCCTGATAATTGGATGTTTTCTGGTCTATTACGTAAGAAAACACAAATTCGGCAACCGACATTATTTGCCGAGTTGCCGAATTGCGTGTGGGTTTCATACTTTTATCGTTTATTATCGTTTTTTGCTTCAATACTCAAAGTAGCATGTGGAACAGCGCGCAAACGTTCTTTAGGAATTAACTTGCCGGTTTCGCGACAGATTCCATAAGTCTTATTTTCAATACGTATTAAAGCTGATTGCAAATGTTGAATAAACTTCATTTGACGTTGAGCCAATCGTCCCGATTCTTCTTTCGAAAGGGTTGCAGCACCTTCTTCCAATACTTTGAAAGTGGGAGAAGTGTCCATCACATCGTTCCCGTCCAAATTGGTAATTCCATTACGCAGAGCTTCATATTCAATTTGCGCTTTTTCAAGTTTTTCAGTAATCAGTGTCCGAAATTCTTCCAATTCAATATCCGTATATCTCGTCTTCTCAGCCATAATCATTAATTTTAAACTGTTTTGTTGGAAATTCTTAGTAAAAAACTCAAATGTTCTTCTATTTTTAAATTGCATGCGAAAATAGCAATTTAGTTTCAGTTTGCCAATTATTTTTGTGTTTAATTTTACACAAGTTTTATCGGGCTTTTTTCACACACACTTTCACTATATAATCATCAAATTCGAGTTCTGTTGCATCGCTTAAATCTAAAACTAATTCTACTGAATTTGCTAAAGTCTGCGAAGCTATATAGCCCGCATATTCATTCACGGCATCATGTATTTCTTCGCGACTTTCAATTTCAATTGATATTTTATCAACAATTTCATAGCCATTGGATTTACGGATGTTTTGGATTCGGTTTACTAACTCTCGAGCAATTCCTTCACGCAATAAAGCGTCCGTAACTGTTATATCCAATGCCACAGTAAGTTTGCCTTCGTTGGCTACAAGCCAGCCCGGCATATCTTCGGTAATTATTTCTACATCTTCCAGTTCCAATACTACTTTACCTGTTGGTAAAGCCAATTCATATGACCCTTTACGCTCTATTTCTGAAATTTCGTGTTTTGTAAAATCAGTCATAACCTGAGCAATTTCCTTCATCTGTTTGCCATATTTCTTGCCTAATGTTTTAAAATTAGGTTTGATTTTTTTGACAATGTTTTCCATGTCGGCATCCGGCGATATAATTTCGAGTTCTTTGATGTTCACTTCGGCTTTTACCAGTTCGGCAATGTAGCTAAGTTGGTTAAACGTTGTTTCATCCTGAGCCGGAATCACTGCTTTCGAAAGCGGTTGACGAACCTTTTTATCAGCTTTACGACGCAAAGCAAGAATCAACGAAGAAGTTTGTTGTGCCAGTTGCATGCATGCTTCCAAATTGGTGTCAATCAAGGCTACATTGTAAGTAGGAAAATCAGCTAAGTGAACCGATTCGCTTTGATCTCTACTGGTCACTGCATTTAAGTCCAGGAATAGTTGGTCGGCAAAAAATGGCGCAATAGGAGCCATCAAAAGCGAAACTGTTTCCAGGCAAGTATATAGTGTTTGATAGGCCGAAATTTTATCTTCATCGTATTTTCCTCCCCAGTAGCGCTTGCGGTTCAGACGAACATACCAGTTGCTAAGGTTTTCGCCCACAAAATCGGATATAGCACGACCGGCGCGGGTTGGTTCGTAGGTTTCGTAGTATTCGGTTACTTCTTTTACCAGCGTGTTCAGTAATGAAATTATCCAGCGGTCAATTTCCGGACGATTTTCCATTGGAACTTCGGCTTCTGCATAGCTGAATTTATCCACATTGGCATAAAGCGAGAAGAATGAGTAAGTATTGTAGAGTGTTCCAAAAAATTTTCGGCGCACTTCTTCAATTCCTTCTACATCGAATTTCAGGTTATCCCACGGTGAAGAATTCGTCATCATGTACCAGCGAAGCGGATCGGAACCATGCTTTTCGATTGTCGAAAACGGATCTACGCCATTGCCAAGTCGTTTTGACATTTTATTGCCGTTTTTATCGAGTACCAAGCCGTTGGAAATAACGTTTTTGAAAGCCACAGAGCCACGCACCATGGTACTGATAGCATGCAAGGTAAAGAACCAACCACGTGTTTGGTCCACACCTTCAGAAATAAAATCGGCGGGGAAGTTGGTGGATTTGTCTATTAATTCCTTGTTTTCAAACGGATAATGCAATTGAGCATACGGCATTGCTCCCGAATCAAACCAAACGTCAATCAGGTCAAGTTCCCGTTTCATTGGTTTCCCAAGTTCAGAAACAAGTATGATTCCATCCACGTACGGACGGTGCAAATCTATATTTTTTACAGCATAATTTTCGGCAGTATATTCTCCTACTTTAAAGTTTTTGTATGGATTTTCCCTCATAAATCCGGCTGCGATTGATTTCTCAATTTCAGTCATCAATTCTTCCACCGAGCCGATACAAATTTCTTCCAGTCCATCCTCGCTGCGCCAGATTGGAAGCGGAGTTCCCCAGTAACGACTACGGCTCAGGTTCCAGTCCTGCAGGTTTTCCAACCATTTTCCAAAACGGCCGCTTCCGGTAGATTGTGGTTTCCAGTTGATGGTACTGTTAAGCTCCATCATTTCTTCCCGGCAAGCTGTGGTTTTTACAAACCAACTATCCAGCGGATAATATAAAACCGGTTTGTCAGTACGCCAGCAATGAGGATAATTGTGAGTGTGTTTTTCTATTTTGAATGCAAGTCCTTGTTGCTTTAGCATGACGCACAGGTCAATGTCCAGTGTTGTAATTACATCTGTATTTCCTGTTGGAGTTGGTATTGGCGAAACTTCATAAGCATTTTTCACATAACGACCTGCATATTCGGCGTATAGTTCTACATTTACATTGCTTGCAACATAATCGGCACTTAAATCTTCAATTTTGAAAAACTTACCGGTACGGTCCACCATTGGTTGGCGGTTTCCGTCTTTGTCGATAAGTAGCATGGGCGGTACACCGTTTTGTTTAGCCACACGGTCATCATCCGCACCAAAGGTTGGCGCAATATGAACTATTCCGGTACCATCCTCGGTGGTTACAAAGTCACCGGTGATTACTTTAAATGCTCCTTCGCCCGGATTTACCCAAGGGATGAGTTGTTCGTATTCAATGCCGGCAAGTTCAGACCCTTTTTTGCGATCTAAAATTTCATACTCATTTTTGCCCATAACCGATTCTAACAGGCTTTCGGCAAAAATAAGATTACATTCTACTTTGGTATATGGATTATGGCTTTTTACTTTTACATAAACAATTGACGGACCAACACACAAAGCCGTGTTTGAAGGCAGCGTCCAGGGAGTTGTTGTCCATGCCAAAAAGTAGGTGTTATCTTCATTTTTCACCTTAAACTGTGCCACACAAGTGGTGTCTTTTACATCGCGGTAGCAACCGGGTTGGTTGAGTTCGTGCGTGCTAAGACCTGTTCCGGCAGCGGGTGAATAGGGTTGGATGGTGTATCCTTTATAGAGTAAATCTTTATTGTAAAGTTGTTTGAGCAACCACCATAGCGTTTCTATATATCGGTTATCGTATGTGATATACGGGTTTTTCATATCCACCCAATAACCCATTTTGGTAGTCAGGTCTTCCCATTCTTTGGTGTATTTGAGCACATCTTTGCGGCAAGCGGCATTGTAGTCGTCCACAGATATTTTTTTGCCAATATCTTCTTTGGTAATGCCCAATGCTTTTTCCACACCTAGTTCCACCGGAAGTCCGTGCGTATCCCAACCGGCTTTGCGGTTCACCTGAAAACCCTGCATGGTTTTATAACGGCAAAAAACATCCTTGATAGTACGACCCATCACATGGTGAATGCCTGGAAGTCCGTTGGCCGAAGGCGGTCCTTCATAAAAAACAAATGAAGGTTTGCCCTCGCGGGTTTCTATACTTTTATGGAAAATGTCTTTCGCGCTCCATTGCGTCAACATTTCTTTATTAATGTCCGATAAATTCAGATTGGAATACTCTTTAAACTTTTTCATCTCAACGATATACTTGATGGTCTGTTTTTTTTATTGAGGTGCAAAATTACAAAAAAATAACCGAACAAGGAAAGTATCTATAGGAATGCACAAGTAACGATAAATATTTTCGGAATAAAAAGAGAAATACCAACTAATTGGGAGTGAAAGTGAAGAAAAAAGAAGATGACGATCTTAAAACATGTGCTTATTCTGAAATCAGACTACGAACATTGGTGTACACAAAATAGAGAACTCTGTTTCCCGTTCTTTACATTATTAAAAATATTTCTTACATTTGTCCAGTGTAAATTCAGATAACAGTTGATATAGTTCAGCTATTGATTATGCCGGAGAAAAAGGTTTATTGGACATTGTGTTGATTTAATGTTATTGCCACACGATGCAATAGTGCGGCGCGTGGGGGAACTTTACTTAGTTAATAACCATATCCGCAAGGACAGGACAAATAAGTTATGTAGGATTGAAGCAAAAAAAGAAGTATAAACTCAATACGCATTGGGCAGAATACATAAAGAAAGAAGGGTATACGGTAATTGATATTGGTAATCCAAATAATAAAATTGATCCAAGTGCTTTTTACGATTTAGAAAAAATAATATTATTTGGGAGGTAAATTATGGAAAATAACCATGCGTTAATTAATGAGATAGTTCAGTCTTTCCAAAATTCGTTTAATACTTATATTCAAGACGTAAGATTTCAGTATAACCAAAAAATAGAACTTAATAATATCAATGATTTCCCCAAAATAAATTTCTATTTAACCAATATAAAGACTGGTATTGTACTTAATTTAGAATATAGATTTGAATATTTAGTTTTCTTTAGAATAAAAAATATAAACAATAATTGTTTTCGATTTGATAGCTACTTGACATTTAAAGGTTATGAAAAAGAAAACTTATTATCATTATATTACTTAGATGGTAAAGATATACCTGAAAAATTTAAGACATACTGCGATTATGTTGTTCGCATTCTCAATACAGATTTAAAAAATGTGGTTGAAGGCAAAGAATGGATTGATTTACCTAATGATTGGATGGGGTATAAATAAACCGGCAGGGCGGGAGTAGATGTATTAATTTGTGTCTTCTCTTGTTTGTTTATAGTTCACTCTAATCGCCGTAGCGAATTTCAGCATTTTTGTTTGGTAAGGGTTTTAATACCTGTTGGAATTTATCTTTTGTTCTTTCAGATCGTACTGAAATCGACTGAGATTACACTTTTGTACTTTTAGATTGCATTGAAGTTAGTTGAGATTGCACTTTAGTACTTACAGATTGCTCTGAAGTCAGCTGAGATTACACATTTGTTCTTTCAGATTGTTCTGAAGTCGGCTGAGATTACACTTTTGATCTTCCAGATTGCACTGAAGTCTGTCAAGATTATACTTTTGATCTTTCAGATTTTACTTTTGATCTTTCAGTTCGTTCTGAAATCAGCTGAGATTGAACTTTTGTTCTTTCAGATTGCTCTGAAGTCGGTTGAGATTACACCTCAGTCCTTATGGATATGGTTATTAACTGAGCAAAGTTCCGCACTGGTTGGTGGAAACCAAATTTTTAAAAAAAGGGAGCTTCAAAAAAGGGACAAATCAGGAGCTTAGTTCCTTTTTTAGTCCCTTATTATTGCAATACATTGATTTATAATGTAAATTGCGGAGAGGAAGGGATTCGAACCCCCGGTACCCTTTTGGAGTACATACGCTTTCCAAGCGTACCTCTTCAACCACTCGAGCACCTCTCCGTTTTTTGGAATTGCAAAAGTATAAAAATAAACCGAATTCTGAACATTAATCCATCATTCTTTCGAATAATGATTCTGCGTTTTGGGTTGTCTGTTCGTCAATGTGTTGCAGCGAACACTGGTATACTTCGGCTAGTTTACTAGCAACAAGGTGCACGTAAGCACATTCATTTCGTTTACCACGATGTGGAGCAGGTGTGAGGTATGGAGAATCGGTTTCCAGGAGAATATGTTTCAGGTCAATCTTTTCTACCACAGCTGCCAGCCCCGAGTTTTTAAATGTGACAATTCCATTTATCCCCAGTTTGAATCCACCAAAGGTAATGATTTCCTGTGCTTCGTCAATGGTTCCTGTGAAGCTGTGAAATACGCCTGTCAATCCTGAGTTTCTGTAAGGAGAAAGCGCTTCCATCGTTTCCCTGAACGAATCCCGGACGTGAATTATTACCGGTAATTTATACTCCAATGCCCAATCGATTTGTTGTTGGAAGGCTTTAATTTGTTGGGATAAAAATGTTTTATCCCAATATAAGTCTATGCCAATTTCGCCAATGGCAATCCACGCCCTTCGCTTAAGTTCCGATTCTATCAAAGCCAGTTCGGCTTCGAAATCTTCTTGTACACTCGTGGGATGTAAACCAATAGCTGCATAACAATAATCGGGATATTCCGCTTCCAATGCTAACATCCGTGGCAATGTTTCACTGTCACAATTCGGCAGAATAATATGACTTATGCCGCTTTCTTTGGCTCGGAGAATTACATCGGCACGGTCGGAGTCGAATTCTTCGGAGTAAATATGGGAATGGGTGTCGATCATATCAGTTGACAGTTAATAGTTGATAATGCAAAGTTAGTCTCAAATTACTGAATACACAAAGTGCAATCCTATATTTAGAAGATTGCACTTTGAATTTTGTCATTTAATAACAATTAATATCGCGAAGCAAATATCACACGAAGTGTAACTATCGCCGAAGGTGAAACTTATTCCCACTCAATAGTTGCCGGTGGCTTGGAGCTGATGTCATACACCACGCGGTTCACGCCTTTTACTTTGTTGATAATTTCGTTGGACATTTTGGCAAGGAAATCGTAAGGCAATTGTGCCCAGTCGGCTGTCATAGCATCGGTGGAGGTTACTGCACGCAATGCCACTGCATTTTCGTAAGTCCGTTCGTCGCCCATAACACCAACCGATTGTACCGGAAGCAGAATTACACCAGCTTGCCAAACTTTGTCGTACAAATTCCACTCGCGCAGTCCTTTGATAAAGATTTTGTCGGCTTCTTGCAAAATGCGGACTTTTTCGGGTGTTACATCGCCCAAAATACGAACTGCTAATCCGGGTCCAGGAAATGGTTGACGTTTGATCAGGTGGTGCATCATACCAAGGGCAGTTCCTACTCGGCGCACTTCGTCTTTGAAAAGCAGGCGTAATGGTTCACACAGTTTTAAGTGCATTTTTTCGGGAAGTCCGCCTACATTGTGGTGCGATTTAATCACCGTTCCGGTAATGGAAAGTGATTCAATAATATCAGGATAAATGGTGCCCTGAGCCAGCCATTTTACATCTTTAATTTTATGAGCTTCTTCGTCGAATACATCAAT